>Ga0214201_1000047_pt1 | contig 53276 bp, 44 predicted proteins | sample TroBogEpilimnion_32_FD_153039 | JGI IMG/M metagenome (GOLD analysis project Ga0214201, IMG submission 153039) | Freshwater microbial communities from Trout Bog Lake, WI - 29MAY2009 epilimnion | ecosystem: Environmental > Aquatic > Freshwater > Lake > Epilimnion/Euphotic zone | place: Trout Bog...
CTTGATTACACGACAGCTTTCGCGCAAGCGCCACGCTTTGCGCATGCAACCGTAGATATTATTCCAGGCGTGCACTGGTCAACCATGACCGTGATTTGTATCTTGTTATTTATTGGTGCGATGGGTAAATCAGCGCAAGTGCCACTTCACGTTTGGTTACCAGACTCAATGGAAGGCCCAACCCCAATTTCAGCTTTGATCCATGCAGCGACGATGGTAACAGCAGGTATATTTATGGTCGCACGTATGTCGCCGTTATTTGAATTGTCTACCACAGCACTGTCCTTTGTAATGGTCATCGGTGCGATTACTGCTTTATTCATGGGCTTCCTTGGCATCATCCAAAACGATATTAAGCGCGTGATTGCGTATTCGACCTGTTCGCAGCTCGGCTATATGTTCGTAGCACTCGGTTCAGGTGCGTATGGCGCGGGTATTTTCCATCTCTTCACGCATGCCTTCTTCAAAGCGTTGCTGTTCTTGGGCGCGGGCTCGGTTATCCATGCCATGCACCATGAGCAAGACATCCGGAAGATGGGTGGCCTGTTCAAGAAGATTCCATTGACCGGCACCATGATGGCGATTGGTACGCTGGCCTTGACCGGCTTCCCGCTGACGGCAGGCTTCTTCTCAAAGGACGCGATCATCGAGGCCGCTTTTGCCTCGCATTCGCCGGTTCAGAGCTATGCCTTCATCCTGCTGGTGCTGGCCGCTGGTATGACGAGCTTCTATTCATGGCGTCTGTTCTTCCTTACGTTCCTCGGCAAGCCGCGTTGGGGCCATGATGCGCACGCCCATGATCATGACCATCACGCGCATGCGCATGGCGACCATGATCACGGCCACGGCCATTCGCATGAGCCGCATGAATCTCCTTTGGTGATGACGATCCCGTTGATCTTATTGGGCGCAGGTGCACTATTTGCGGGTATCGTGTTTGCCCCGGCCTTTATCGGTGAGGGGTATAGCGAATTCTGGAAGGGTGCGCTCTTCACCTCCGAACATAACCATATCCTGCACACGATGCATGAAGTGCCTGAATGGGTGAAGCAGTCGCCCTTCATCATGATGCTCGGCGGATTTGCTTTGGCTTGGGTGTTTTATATTGGCAAGCCAGAATGGCCTGCGCAACTCGCAGCAAGCCAGCCTTTGCTCTATAAATTCCTGCTCAACAAATGGTATTTTGATGAGCTCTATGATGTGATTTTTGTTCGCACTGCTAAGCGCATTGGTCGCTTCTTATGGAAGCAGGGCGATGGTCGCGTGATTGACGGATTGGGTCCGGATGGCGTCTCGGCGCGAGTCTTGAATGTGACCGATTGGACCGTTCGGATGCAGACCGGTTATCTATATCATTATGCCTTCGCCATGCTGATCGGGCTTGCGGGCTTTCTGACCTGGTACATGTTCGGCGGAGCGCACTGATGTCACATCTTCTTTCAGGCCTCATTCTTCTGCCGCTTTTCGGCGCGCTCTCTCTGCTGTTCGTATCGGGCGATAATGAAGGCGCGCGCAAGACGATCCGCTGGGTTTCACTCGTCACGACCTTGGTCACTTTCGCTCTGTCTCTCGTCGCGTGGCATCGGTTTGATGCATCGAGCCCCGCCTTTCAACTCGTTGAAGAAGGCGCTTGGATTTCGGATGCGATCCGCTTCAAATTAGGTGTCGACGGCTATTCGATGCCGTTCATTTTGCTGTCGACCTTCTTGATGCCGTTTTGCATTGTCGCATCGTGGATCTCGGTCGAAAAGCGCGTACGCGAATATATGATCGCCTTCCTTGTGCTCGAAGCCTTGATGATCGGTGTCTTCTCGGCACTTGATCTCGTCCTGTTTTATCTGTTCTTCGAAGCGGGCCTCATTCCGATGTTCTTGATCATCGGGATTTGGGGTGGCAAGCGCCGCATTTATGCGAGCTTTAAATTCTTCCTCTACACGCTCTTCGGTTCCGTTCTGATGCTGGTTGCCATTATGGCGATGTATTGGACGGCGAAGACGACCGATATACCGACTTTATTGACCTTCAAATTCCCCGTTCAAATGCAGACATGGCTTTGGATTGGTTTCTTTGCTTCGTTTGCGGTGAAAATGCCTATGTGGCCGCTCCACACGTGGTTGCCGGATGCTCACGTCGAAGCACCGACCGCGGGATCGGTTATTCTGGCGGCGATTTTGTTGAAGATGGGTGGCTATGGCTTTATCCGCTTCTCGCTTCCAATGTTCCCGAATGCATCGGCTTATTTTGCACCGTTTATGTTCAGTCTTTCCCTTGGTGCGATTGTCTACACCTCGCTTGTGGCGCTCGTGCAGGAAGACGTGAAGAAGCTGATTGCTTATTCTTCGGTCGCGCATATGGGCTATGTCACACTTGGCATCTTCACACTGACACCTCAAGGTGTTGAAGGTGCGATGTTCCAAATGGTGAGCCATGGTATTGTATCCGCCGCCTTATTCTTGAGCGTAGGCGTCATCTATGACCGGATGCATACCCGTGAGATCGCGGCCTATGGTGGCCTTGTGAACCGTATGCCGCTTTATGCAGCGGCCCTCATGGTCTTTACGATGGCCAATGTGGGGCTTCCGGGCACATGCGGATTTATCGGCGAGTTCTTAACGCTGTTGGGTTCGCGAATTGCCAATTCGTGGGTTGCGGTATTTGCAACGACTGGCGTTATTTTATCGGCCGCCTATGCGCTGTGGATGTATGCACGCGTGGTGCTGGGCAAGCTTGAGAAGCCTGCTTTGTTGGACATCAAGGATCTGAGTGTTCGCGAGTTCGCGCTTTTAGCCCCGCTGGCGTTCTTGACGATTTATTTTGGTTTCCACGCCAACGCTATTCTCGACATTTTTGCTGTGCCGACAGAGCCTTTATTGGCTGCCATTCATGATGCGGTTGGTGCCGTTAAAACCGCTGCCAACACCCTGCCATAAGGTTAGAAGAAACGATGTCATCGACGATTACAGCTCTTCCTATGATGGCCCCGGCGCTCCCAGAGATTGTGATGGGAGCGGGCGCTTTGCTGCTGGTCCTGTTGGGCGCCGTCTCGGGTGAAAAATCTTACGGCCTCGTGCGCGGCTTGACCTTGCTGGTGCTTGTTGTTGCAGGTGTGTTGGTTGTGTCGGGCGGAGGCCAGACGGTTGAGGCGTTTGGCGGCTCGTTTATCTCGGATCGTTTTTCGCAATTTATGAAATTGACGACATTGATCGGCTCCGCCGCGGCGCTCTTACTTTCCGATGCTTATCTTGCTTCAACGAAGCGTCGTGCCTTCGAATTCCCATTGCTGGTTTTGATTTCAACCATCGGAATGATGTTGATGATTTCGGCGCATGATTTGATTGCGCTTTATCTCGGCCTCGAATTGTCGTCGCTTGCGCTTTATGTGGTGGCTTCTTTTGATCGTGACTCGGTCAAATCGACGGAAGCGGGTCTGAAATATTTTGTACTCGGCGCGCTATCATCCGGCATGCTGCTTTATGGCGCGTCGTTGATTTATGGCATGACAGGAACCGTGTCTTTCGCGGGCATTGCTTCGGCTCTCAAGGGCGGTGCTGGCATCGGCGTCATCTTTGGTCTTGCCTTCGTGTTGGCGGGTCTTTCGTTTAAGATTTCTGCAGTCCCATTCCATATGTGGACGCCCGATGTGTATGAAGGTTCGCCGACACCGGTTACCGCGTTCTTTGCTGTTGCACCCAAGACAGCCGCCATTGCCTTATTGGTTCGCGTTGTGGAACAGGCTTTTCCGTCCATCAGTGGCCAATGGCAGCAGATTATTGTTTTTGTCGCGATTGCTTCCATGGTTCTCGGTGCCTTTGCCGCCATCGGTCAAAAGAACATTAAGCGGTTGCTGGCTTATTCATCGATTGGCCATATCGGCTATGTGCTTGTTGGCCTCTCAGCCGGAACGGTTGATGGCGTTGCAGGTGTTGCGATCTATATGGTGATTTATCTTGTCACGACGCTCGGCGCTTTTGCCTGTGTATTGTCGATGGAACGAGACGGCCATTATTACGAAGATATTGATGATCTTGCGGGACTATCTAAAACCAATCCGGCGCTCGCCTTTGCGCTTGCGATGATCATGTTTTCGCTGGCCGGTATTCCGCCTTTAGCCGGCTTCTTTGCCAAATGGTATGTGTTTGCGGCCGCCGTTAACTCGGGTCTCTATGCATTAGCAGTAACAGGTGTTGTCGCCAGTGTTGTTGGCGCATTCTATTATCTGCGCATCGTGAAGATCATGTATTTTGACGAGCCAAAGGAAGCGTTTTCACCCGCATCGCTATCCGTGCGCTTGATTGCGTCGCTTGCCGCAATCCTGGTTTTTGGTTTCGCCTTGGCACCGGCTCCTTTGGTCGATGTCGCTAACGCCGCCGCACGTTCCCTTTTCTAAAGTGACGCTATCGACAATAGCGGCGGAACATCAGTTTGGCCTAACGCGGTTTGAGAGCGTCGCTTCGACAAACGACGCTGGCTCCTCGTTTCTTCGTGAAATGGGTGGCGGTGATCATTGGTTTGTTGCCGATGAACAAACAGGTGGGCGCGGACGGTTAGGCCGTCAGTGGTCGTCGCCGAAAGGTAATCTCTACGCATCGCTCGCGCTTCGTGCGCCTTGCCCCATTGAATACGGGTTTCAGTTGGGTTTCGTCGCGGCGCTGTCGATTTACGATGCCGTGGCCTCGTTCGGCACGATAAAAGATGGTCTGTCTTTAAAATGGCCGAATGATGTTTTATCGAATGGCGCGAAGCTTTCCGGTATTTTGGTTGAAGGCAGTGTTTTGCCCGATGGTGAGTTTGGAGCGGTTATTGGGTGCGGGATCAATGTGCGGTCTCATCCCCTCGATACGCCATATCCGGCGACGGATTTAGCCGAGCAAGGCTTGTCGATGACGGTAGAAGAGCTGTTTGCCGCCTTAGCAAAGAGCTTTCCTGCCAATTTAGATTGTTTCGACAAAGGCAACGGTTTCCGCTATATCCGAAGCCGCTGGATTGAACATGCGCGTGGCATTGGTGGTCCGATATCGGTTCGACAGGCGAACGATGTGATCGAAGGGACCTTCCAAGGTCTGGATGACCAGGGAAAATTATTGTTGGCGCAAGATGGAAAAGTGACCGCGATCATTGCAGGTGACGTATTCTATTGAAAGAAGATTTTGATTAAAGAGCGGGCCTTCAGGCTCGGCGGTTTGCATTCTGTACTGAAAGGAAGGCTCCATGGTTGGGCCCAAGGATGATTTTGTTTTTTGCGCTTTAGGCGGTCTCGGCGAAATCGGGATGAATGCGGCGCTTTATGGATATGGCCCGCCTGCCAAGCGCGAATGGATTTTGGTCGATTGCGGCGTGAGTTTTGCTGGCGATGATTTGCCGGGCGTCGATCTCATTCTGCCGGATTTGAAATTTCTTGAAGGTCAAAAAAACAGACTGAAAGCGATTATCATTACCCATGCGCATGAGGATCACATCGGCGCATTGATTGATCTTTATCCGCGTTTGGGTACGCCGCCTGTTTATGCGACACCTTTTGCGGCAGGCCTTTTCGATATTCGTCGACAAAACGAACATACGGGCAAGAAAATCAAAATCACAACGATGAAGCCGGGTGATCGGCTCGAGCTTGGACCGTTTGATGTCGAGATCGTATCGGTTGCCCATTCGATTCCTGAATCGACGGCATTGGCGATCCGGACCCCGTTAGGAACGGTTGTTCACACGGGCGATTGGAAGATCGACGCTCAGCCGGTTGCGGGTTGGTCGACGGATGCCAAACGTCTCACCGAAATTGGCGATGAAGGCGTCTTAGCGCTGATTTGCGACTCGACCAATGTGATGCGCGAAGGCGAATCCTTGAGCGAGACGGATGTCGCCAAGGGTTTGATCGATGTCATCGGCAAAGCCAATGGCCGCGTTGCGGTTACAACCTTTGCGTCTAACGTGGCGCGTATCCGTTCGGTTGCGCTGGCGGCTAAAGCGGTCGGGCGCGAGGTGATCGCCGTTGGTCGCGCTATGGATCGCGCTATTCAGGTAGCGACCGAATGCGGCTATCTTGAAGGCGTGCAAGAGTTTCGCTCGTCAGAAACCTATGGCTATTTGCCAAGAGACAAGGTTGTGGCGCTTCTCACCGGCAGTCAAGGCGAACCACGCGCTGCTTTGGCCCGGGTTGCGGAAGATCAGCATCCGGACGTTACTCTTGCACCTGGCGATACGGTCATCTTCTCGTCGCGCACTATACCGGGGAATGAAAAGGCCGTTGGCCGCATCATTAACGGGCTCGTCGGCCAAGGCGTTAATGTTGTCACCGATCGTACGGCGCTCGTGCATGTTTCAGGTCATCCACGCCGGGGTGAGTTGAAGAAAATGTATGAATGGGTGAGGCCAAAGACGCTGATTCCCGCCCATGGTGAACCGCTACACCTTGATGAACACCGCCGATATGCTTTGGCTTCTGGTATTCCGGATGTCGTTATGGCGTCGAATGGCGATATTGTCCGCTTGGCTCCGGGTGAACCCGGTATCGTTGATGAAGCGCCCCATGGGAAATTGTTTAAAGATGGGGAAGTATTGGCACCTGCTGCCGATCCTGCTATCCTAGAGCGTCGGAAGCTGGCGTTTGCAGGCATTGTCTCCGTCGCGGTTGCGCTTGATTCCAAGGGGGAGCTTGTTGGTGATCCGGCCTTTGCGGTGTCCGGCATTCCTCAAGTCGATCGGGCGGGGCGTTCTTTCGAAGATTTAATCGAGGAGGCTGTTTTCTCCGTTCTCGATACGCTGCCTAAGAACAAACGGCGCGATCCTGATCTGGTTGAGACGGCTATTGAAAAGGCTGTCAGGTCGACAGTGAATGGCAGCTGGGGTAAAAAGCCCGTGTGCCATGTTCAAGTCGTGATGATCTAGGAGCGTCGAGATGATTGGTCGCCTCAACCATGTCGCGATTGCGGTGCCGAATTTATCGAGTGCCATCCGCCTATACCGTGAAACACTGGGCGCCGAGGTTTCGGCTCCCTTGCCACAACCCGATCACGGCGTAACCGTCGTTTTCATACAATTGCCGAACACGAAAATCGAATTGCTTGAACCGCTAGGTGACGCAAGTCCGATTTCAAAGTTCCTCGAGCGTAATCCCGACGGCGGTATTCACCACATCTGCTACGAGGTGGACGATATTGTGGCGGCGAGCGACAGGCTTCAGGGCGAGGGCGCGCGGGTGCTCGGCGATGGCGAGCCCAAAATCGGGGCGCATGGGAAGCCCGTTCTATTCCTTCACCCAAAAGATTTTAACGGCACGCTCATTGAGCTTGAGCAAATATAAGGCGGCCCAACAATGTCGATTGCGACCCTTTTGGCGGTATATGGCATTTCGTGGTGGCTGACTTTGTTCGCCATCTTGCCGCTTGGGGTAAAAAGCCAGTTAGAGCTCGGCGATGTAACGCCTGGAACAGAGGCGGGCGCGCCGGGTGTGCCACGCTTATGGCGCAAGGTGCTGATTACCACGGTGGTGGCGCTACCGGTTTCGGTTGCGCTATCGCTCTTTATCCAATTTGTTGAATAATCGCTACAACCTATTGATTTGCCATTAAAAAAGGCAGGGTATTATCCCTGCCTTGATTGCTAATTTCATCATACTTCTAAGGTTGAGCCGATGTGATAACGGCCGGACTTAAAGTCTCTCCAACACTTAGTAGCAGTTCCTCCCCAGACTTGGACCTTGTGCCGTCTTCCACATGGGCGCGACCTCTTTTATCTCCAAGGCGAAGTGAAGCTAGCCTACTTTTTTTAGCCTGTCATCCCTTCCGACATGAAATTGCCGCAAAAAAGTACGAACGCCTAGAAAAGCGGCTTTTCGTGATTTTCTATAGCATTTGGAGGGCGGCAATCGCTTGTATTTTGTGGCATGATGCGGTTCAAACATCTGTTCCTTTTGCGCTTTGACGAGCGCTTTGCCCTTAAGAAGAGACCTTTGTCATGCGACTGTCGCGATATTTCCTACCGATTCTCCGTGAAACACCGAAAGAAGCTGAGATTGTCTCGCATCGTTTGATGCTCAGGGCAGGGCTAATCCGCCAAGAATCAGCCGGAATTTATGCGTGGTTGCCGTTGGGTCTTAAAGTGCTCAATAAAATCAACGCGATTATACGGGAAGAGCAGAATCGGTCTGGGGCGGTAGAGTTACTCATGCCCGTGATCCAGTCGGCTGATTTGTGGCGTGAGTCGGGGCGCTATGATGCCTATGGCAAAGAAATGCTCCGCATCAAGGATCGCCACGAACGCGAGATGTTGTTTGGCCCGACCAATGAGGAAATGATCACGGAAATCTTCCGCGGATCGGTTCGTTCCTACAAAGATCTCCCGCTCAATCTCTATCATATTCAGTGGAAATTCCGCGACGAAGTACGGCCTCGGTTCGGTGTTATGCGAAGCCGGGAATTTTTGATGAAAGATGCCTATTCCTTCGATCTAGATCAGGAAGGGGCGCGCCATTCTTATAACAGGATGTTTGTTGCCTATTTGCGGACGTTTGCCCGCTTGGGTCTGACCGCTATTCCGATGCGGGCCGATACGGGTCCGATCGGTGGTGATTTGAGCCATGAATTTATCATTCTCGCTTCGACCGGCGAGAGCGAAGTGTTTGCCGACAAAGCGGTGCTTGATCAGCCAACGCCCGCGGTCGATACCGATTTCGATAGCCGTGAGGCACTCGATGCCATTTTCAAGGCATGGACGACGCCTTATGCGGCAACATCTGAAATGCATGATGAGGCTGCGTATCATTCAGTGCCGGAAGAGCGAAAGATTTCAGCTCGCGGTATTGAGGTTGGTCATATTTTCTATTTTGGCACCAAATATTCCGAGCCCATGAAGGCAACCGTAACAGGACCTGACGGGCGAGAAACGCCTGTGCATATGGGCTCATATGGTATTGGTCCGTCACGTTTGGTGGCTGCCCTTATCGAAGCGTCCCATGACGAAGCCGGCATTATTTGGCCGGATGCAGTGGCGCCTTTCGACGTGTCCTTGCTTAATCTCAAAATAGGCGATGCCGCGACCGATGAGGCTTGCGCAACGGTTTACAAAGCGCTGACAGCACGCGGTAAGGACGTTTTATACGATGATCGCGATGAGCGTCCGGGAACCAAATTCGCGACCGCTGATTTGATCGGTTCACCTTGGCAAATTTTGGTGGGTCCTAAAGGGCTTGCTGAGGGAAAAATTGAATTGAAGCGGCGCAAGACCGGCGAGCGCGAATTGCTGTCGATCGAAGACGCCATTGCGCGTTTGACCGTTTGATCAACGCATGACCGCAACGCCAGCCAAAGTTCCGATGATTGAAAACCGCTCGAAGGCATTTGCTGCTTTCGAATGGCTCATCGCCTTGCGCTATCTTCGCGCGCGGCGGCGTGAAGGATTTATTTCTGTGATCGCGGGCTTTTCGTTTGTCGGTATCATGTTGGGCGTTGCGACGCTCATCATTGTTTTGTCGGTCATGAATGGTTTCCGGAAAGAGCTTTTGGATAAAATCGTTGGTATTAACGGCCATGTGTTTGTCGGCGCTATTGATAAGCCACTGACTGATTATGCCGATTTATCAAAGGCTTTGGAACGAATACCTTCGGTATTACTTGCGCTTCCTCTGGTCGAAGGACAGGCGCTCGCGTCCGCTCAGGCGGGCGCTGGTGGAGTCTTGGTTCGAGGCGTTCGTGAGGGCGATATTAAGCGCATTCCGGCGATTGCCAACAACATTAAAATGGGAACGCTTGACGGGTTCAGCGGTAATTCCGGTGTCGTGATTGGCAAACGGTTGGCCGAGCAATTGTTCTTGCGACCTGGCGACAATATTACACTTACTGCGCCCAAAGGCGCGCAAACAGCCTTTGGTACCGCACCACGGATAAAGACGTATCCTGTCGCCGCTATTTACGAAATTGGCATGTCGGAATTTGACTCGGCCTTTGTCTATATGCCGCTTGAGGAGGCGCAAGCCTATTTCAACCGCGAAGGCGATGTGAGTGCGATTGAGCTTTTCCTTGCCAATCCGGACCGCGTCGATGAGGCTAAGGCTGCGATATCGACACGGATCGAGCGTCCTTTGTTTCTGACCGATTGGCGCCAGCGTAACAAAACCTTTTTTGGGGTTTTGGAAGTCGAACGGAATGTCATGTTTTTAATCTTGACCCTGATCGTATTGGTAGCCGCGCTGAATATTGTTTCAGGCTTGATCATGTTGGTGAAAGACAAAAGCGCCGATATTGCGATCCTGCGAACCATGGGGGCGACGCGTGGTGCGATTATGCGCATCTTCCTCATCACAGGGGCGGCGATTGGGTTTGTCGGTACCTTTGCCGGATTTGCATTGGGTACGGTAATTGCTCTTAACGTTGAAAATTTGCGGGCGTTTGTTTCGAAATTAACCCAGACCAATCTTTTTCCGGCCGAGTTCTATTTCTTGAGCCATTTGCCGGCCGATGTTGATCCGAGAGAAGTAGCCGTTGTGGTGGGAATGGCTCTGCTTCTATCGCTGATCGCAACGCTCTATCCGGCTTGGCGTGCTGCCCGTCTCGATCCTGTGGAGGCGTTGCGTTACGAATGACCGATGCTAATCCGAAAAAGGGTATCGATCCCGTCTTGTTTTTATGGAAAGTCGAGCGCCGTTTCGTCGATGCCGAGCACACGCTCAATATTATCAAAGGTGCCGATTTAGCCGTGTGGCCGGGGCAATCGGTCGCCCTGATTGCTCCGTCTGGAACCGGCAAATCGACATTGTTGCAATTGGCGGGTTTGTTGGAACGCCCTGACGCTGGCGAAATCTATATAGGTTCGCGGCCCACCATGGCGTTGCCGGATGCTGAGCGCACTTCTATTCGCCGCAGTGATCTGGGCTTTGTCTATCAGGCCCATCATTTGTTACCCGAATTCACCGCGCTCGAAAATGTGATGTTGCCGCAAATGATCGCGGGACTTGAAAAGTCGGAAGCACGGCAACGCTCTGTCGATCTTTTGAAATATCTTGGTCTTGGTGAACGATTATCGCATCGCCCTTCCGAATTATCGGGCGGCGAACAACAGCGTGTCGCGATCGCACGCGCTGTTGCCAATCGGCCGAGGGTATTGCTCGCCGATGAGCCTACGGGAAATCTCGATCCCGCAACATCGGAACGCGTTTTTGAGACGCTGCTATCGCTCGTCAAAGTAACGGGGCTCGCTGCTTTAATCGCGACCCATAATCTTGAATTGGCGTCCCGAATGGACCGGCGCGTCACCATTCGAGATGGCCTCGTTGTCGAATTAAGTTAAGCTTTTATTAATCATCTTTTAAGGCGCGAATGACGAGGCAATAGATTAAACTTGCTAAAGAACAAAACGTGAACATACTATCATTCATCGCAATCGAATGGAGGTTCCAATGCTTCTTTCTCTCGTTGAAGACGTTACCGAACTCGCTGCACTCTCAGCTTTTCTCGCAACCATCTATGCGTGGTCGAGCGTTTTTATCTAACGATTTTTTATTCTCTCATTCGCTTCGTGCTTGATTGCCAACCCTCCAGCGGGGCAAGACTAGCGCAGCGAAGGTGAGGGGATGCAGATGAGTCGGATTTTGGAGGAGGTCGGTTTTGTTCATCTCCACGTCCATTCATCGTTTTCGTTGCTCGAAGGCGCCTTAAAAATTGATGAGCTGAAAAAGCTCGCCTCCAAGGACCGGATGCCGGCCCTTGCGCTGACGGATACCAACAATCTTTTTGGCGCCTTAGAATTTTCCGAAAAGCTAGCCGGTGCCGGTATTCAGCCCATTATAGGGATCGAGCTGGCGCTGGATATGGACGACGTTGCGCCGAGCCGGATAGGGGCTGTTCATTCGGTCTATCCGTCGGTGGTCTTATTAGCGGCCACCGAGCGCGGCTATGAAAACTTGATGAAATTGTCGTCGCTTGCCTATCTCTCGCCTCAGATCGGGGAGACACCGCATGTCGCTTTCCAAACCATGGCGGATTCGTCCGATGGCTTGATCGTCTTATCCGGCGGCTCCAAGGGGCCCGTTGATCGGGCGCTTCTATCGGGTCAAGGCGAGTTGGCCGAAACGCGACTTAAGCGATTGCATGCCGTGTTCGGGGATCGCCTCTATGTCGAGATACAACGGCATGGATTGGCCGATGAGACCGCGATTGAAGGCGACCTTATCGATTTGGCCTATCGGTTGGAGTTGCCCCTTGTTGCGACCAACGAAGCCTATTTTGCCAAGCCCACCTCTTATGCCGCCCATGATGCGCTTTTAGCCATTGCGGACGGTCGGCTGGTCTCCGATCCTGAGCGCCGTCGCGTCACAGCAGAGCATGACTTCAAATCGCGCGCGGCTATGAAAAAACTCTTCGCGGATTTGCCTGAAGCCGTTTCGAATACGATCGAAATCGCGTTGCGTTGCTCCTTCCGCCCCCATACCCGCAAACCGATTTTGCCCAGTTTTACAACGGGTGACGCTCAATCTCCGCTTGATGAAGCAACGGCCTTGCGCAGGCTTGCCGTAGAAGGGCTCACCGCCCGGCTTAAGACCCATGGGTTAGCCCCGGGTCTGACCGTTGAAGATTACGAATCGCGGTTAGAATTCGAATTGGGCGTCATCGAGCGGATGAAATATCCGGGCTACTTCCTGATCGTTGCCGATTTTATCCAATGGGCAAAGGCGCATGGCATTCCGGTAGGGCCTGGCCGTGGTTCGGGTGCAGGCTCTCTCGTGGCCTATACGACAACGATTACCGATCTTGACCCATTGCGCTTCGGTTTGCTGTTCGAACGCTTTCTTAATCCCGATCGCGTGTCGATGCCGGATTTCGATATCGATTTCTGTCAGGACCGCCGTGACGAGGTGATCCGCTATGTTCAGCACAAATATGGTGCGGATCGTGTGGCGCAAATTATCACCTTTGGTACCCTGCAAGCACGCGGTGTTCTGCGCGATGTGGGCCGCGTATTGGAATTGCCATACGGACAAGTCGACAAGTTAACCAAGCTTGTGCCGCAAAATCCGGCAAATCCCGTTACCCTTGAACAAGCCATTTCAACCGAAGTACGCTTACGCCAAGCTGCCGACGAAGATCCAACGGTTCGTCGATTGCTCGATATCGCGCTCGTGCTCGAGGGACTTCATCGCCACGCCTCCACGCACGCGGCAGGCGTTGTGATTGGGGACCGACCACTCGAGCAATTGGTACCGCTCTATCGCGACCCTAAATCCGATATGCTCGTTACCCAATTCAATATGAAATGGGTTGAACCGGCAGGCCTCGTTAAATTCGACTTTTTGGGCTTGAAGACCTTAACTGTCCTGCAAAAGGCCGTCGAACTGATCCGTGCGCGAGGCATCTCGGTCGATCTTGATACAATCCCGTTGGATGATACGCGCACCTTCGACATGCTCGGGCGCGGCGAAACAGTTGGCGTTTTCCAATTGGAAAGCGCAGGGATGCGGAAAGCCTTGGCAGAAATGCGGGCGGATCGGTTCGAGGATATTATTGCGCTTGTGGCGCTTTATCGCCCGGGTCCTATGGCGAATATTCCGGTTTATAATGCCCGTAAAAACGGGCATGAGGTACCGGATTATATTCATCCTAAACTTGAAGTATCGCTTAAAGAGACTTACGGTGTCATCATTTATCAGGAACAGGTGATGCAAATTGCGCAGATCCTTTCCGGCTATTCGCTCGGTGAAGCCGATCTGTTGCGCCGCGCAATGGGTAAAAAGATCAAGGCGGAAATGGATGCGCAGCGCGAGCGCTTCGTCTCCGGGGCCGTCGAGCGCGGATTGGATACCAAAACGGCCGATACCATCTTCGACCTCTTGGCGAAATTTGCCGATTACGGCTTCAACAAGAGCCATGCGGCCGCCTACGCCTTGGTCGCCTATCAAACCGCCTATCTGAAGGCTAATTTCCCGGTTGAATTTCTGGCGGCTTCCATGACGCTGGATCTATCGAACACCGACAAGCTTTCGGAATTCCGGCGCGAAGCCCAGAGGCTTGGCTTCCGTGTGGATCCGCCATCCATAAACCGTTCCGGCGTGACGTTTGAAGTCCATCAAGACAATGACGGGCAATTATCCATCCGCTACGCCTTGGCAGCCATTAAGGGCGTTGGCGCGCAGGCGGTGGAAAGTCTCGTTACCGCGCGGGCCGATCAGCCGTTCAAGGATTTGGGTGATTTGGCGCGGCGGATTAATCCGCGGTTGTTCAACAAGAAAACACTCGAAAGCTTGATTGCTGCCGGCGCGCTCGATGAAATTGAGAAAGATCGCGCCAAATGTTTTGCCGCTGTTGATGGCATCATGGCCATGGCCAATCGCTCGCAAGAAGAAGCGCTCGCAGGGCAGGGTGATATTTTTGGGGGTCTTGGTGAGCCGGAAGCCTTGCGCGTGCCACCCCATGCGCCTTGGCAAGCCTCCGAACGGTTGCAGCGCGAATATGACGCGATCGGCTTCTTTTTATCCGGCCACCCGCTTGATGACTATGCTGGCATTTTGAAACGGCTCAAAGTTCAAAACTATATGGATTTTGCCCGTGATGCCCGTGGCGGGGCAACGGTCGGCAAACTGGCCGCAACCGTGCTCGATCGCAGCGAGCGCCGGACGAAGTCGGGTAGCAAAATGGGCATCTTCGCCCTGTCGGACCGGTCCGGTCATTTTGAGTCGATCATTTTCCAAGAAGGCCTCAACCAGTTTCGCGATGTGTTGGAGCCGGGGCAGGCTGTTGTGCTGATCGTTCAGGCGCAGGTTGAGGGTGAAGATGTCCGGATTCGCATTCAATCCGCCGAACCATTGGAAAAGGCCGCCTCGCGCTTGCCAAGCTCGCTGCGCATTACGCTGTCGGATGCCTCGCCCATGCCGGCCGTTTCTGGCGCGCTAAAGGATCGGGGGGACGGAGAAGTCCTCATTATTTTGCCGATTGATGGCGGGGTCAGGGAAGTCGAATTGAAATTGCCCGGCGGATTTCGTGCCACACCGCAGATTGCCGGTGCAATTCGGACCATTCCGGGCGTTATGGCTGTGGAACATGGCTGATTGCCCTTCTACCCCTTGCAAAACGCCGTCCCCCCGCGTATAGGACGGCCCATCACACATGCGGGGACTGGGCGTTCGCGTCCTTTCCGGTGATCGGCCATGAGGGCCGGTTCACATCCCCCGCAGAGGACATAACCGGAGAATACACCAATGGCTTTGCCAGATTTTTCTATGCGTCAATTGCTCGAAGCGGGCGCCCATTTCGGCCACCAGTCGCATCGCTGGAACCCGAAAATGCAGCAGTTCATTTTCGGAACGCGCAATAACATCCATATTATCGATCTCGCCCAGTCGGTTCCTATGCTGCATCGCGCCCTTCAGGCCGTGTCAGATACGGTGGCCAATGGCGGTCGTATTCTGTTTGTTGGCACGAAGCGCCAGGCTGCCGATCTGATCTCGGATGCGGCTAAGCGTTCGGCTCAATATTATGTCAATTCGCGTTGGTTGGGCGGCATGTTGACGAACTGGAAGACGATTTCCGGTTCGATCCAGCGCCTCAAGAAGGTTGACGAATTGCTCGCCGGCGGCGCGCAGGGTTTGACGAAGAAAGAGCGTTTGATGCTTTCCCGCGAAAAGGAAAAGCTCGACAAGGCGCTTGGCGGTATCCGCGAAATGGGCGGTACGCCAGACATGATCTTCGTGATCGACACAAATAAAGAACAGCTCGCCATTCAAGAAGCGCAGCGCCTTGGCATTCCAGTGGCTGCCATCATTGATACGAATTGCGATCCGGATGGCATCACGTTCCCGATCCCAGGCAATGATGACGCCGGTCGTGCGATTGCGCTCTACTGCGATCTCATCGCACGCGCAGCGCTTGACGGTATTTCGCGCAGCCAGGGCTCTTCGGGCATGGATATTGGCTCGTCTGTCGCGCCAATGGCTGAAGTGCTTCCCGTTGATGCAGCGCCTTACGCTGGTGAAGCGTTTGAGCGTCTTTCCGTTCCTCGCGGTGCGCCGGACGATTTGAAGAAGCTGACGGGCATTGGCCCACAGCTTGAGCAGAAGCTGAATGAGGCTGGCGTCTACCATTATTGGCAGGTTGCTGCGATGTCGGATGCGGATGTCGCCAAGCTCGATCAAGAGCTGAAGCTGAATGGTCGCGCTGGACGTGACGGTTGGGTTGCATCGGCTCGCGGTCTTGTTGAAGCCGGCTAATTAAACACATCCGATCCGCAAATCTGTCACGCGAATCGGTCCTTGTGATAAACGAGACGGCGGCTTTCGGGTCGCCGTCATTCTTATGAACGGATGAAAGGATTATCCCATGGCAACTGTTACCGCGGGAATGGTGAAGGATCTTCGCGAGAAGACCGGCGCTGGTATGATGGATTGCAAGACGGCGCTTGATCAGAACAACGGCGATATCGAAGCCGCTATCGATTGGTTGCGCACCAAGGGTCTGGCAAAGGCCGCTAAGAAGTCTGGCCGTGTCGCGGCTGAAGGCCTGATCGGCCTGCGCGTTTCCGGCAAGAAGGGCGTCGTCGTTGAAGTCAATTCGGAAACGGATTTCGTAGCACGCAACGAAGAATTCCAGTCGCTTGTCACGACGATTGCAAATGTTGCTCTCGAGAAGTCGGCGAATGTCGACGCGCTCAACGGGACGCATTATCCCGGCGGCGGCACAGTTCAGGAAGCCATCCAGAACGCCATCGCCACAATCGGCGAAAACATGACGCTTCGCCGCGCAGCCGAGTTGTCGGTACATGAAGGCGCCATCGGTTCTTATATCCACTCGTCGATTGCGGATGGTTTGGGCAAAATTGGTGTGATCGTGGCCCTTGAGTCGACGGGCAAGGCGGATGAATTGTTGGCCCTTGGCCGTCAAATCGCCATGCATGTTGCAGCAGCCAATCCGCAGGCACTTGATGCGTCGGGTTTGGACGCTGGCACGATTGCTCGCGAAAAGGCTGTTTTGGCTGAAAAGAACGCTGGCAAGCCTGCCAATGTGATCGAGAAGATCGTCGAGAGCGGCATCAAGACCTATTACAAAGAGGTCTGCTTGCTTGAGCAGTCTTATATTCATGATCCATCGAAGACGGTTGCACAGGCTGTGAAAGAAGCGGCTGGACGCGTTGGCGGCCCCGTTGAGCTTAAGGGCTTCGTTCGTTACGCCTTGGGCGAGGGCATTGAGAAACAAGAAAGCGATTTCGCCGCAGAAGTCGCGGCGGCATCGGGCGTCAAAGCCTGATGCAAGAATTCAAAAGGCGGTGCTTGGCACCGCCTTTTTTTTGACGATAGAAGAATAAACGGAGGCTTCCATGGCTGATATCAAGCGTGTCCTTGTAAAATTGTCGGGTGAAGCCCTGATTGCTGCCGATGGATATTGGTTGGCACCCGCTACCCTCTCACGATTAGCTGCGGATTTGGCAGCGGCTTCACGGGCGGGATATGAAATTGCGGTCGTTATCGGTGGCGGCAATATCATCCGGGGTGCCAAAGTGGGTGCAGCCGGTTGGATTGACCGCGCAACCGCTGACTCGATGGGCATGTTGGCGACCATCATGAATTCTATTGCGCTTGAAGGTGCCATTGAGGCGCATGGCACATCGGCGCGGACGCTATCGGCTGTTGCTGTCCCCACAATTTGCGAGACCTATGCACGGCAATTGGCATCGCACCATATGCAAAAGGGCCGCATTGTTGTGTTGGCAGGGGGGACGGGTAGCCCGTTCTTTACGACCGATACGGCAGCCGTTCTTCGGGCCGTCGAGCTTAAATGTGACGCCGTTTTAAAAGCGACACAAGTTGACGGTGTTTATACGGCGGATCCGAATAAAGATAAGACGGCTACTCGGTATGATCGCCTGACACATGATGACGCGATTGCTCGCGACCTTAAAATTATGGATACGGCGGCCTTTGCTTTGGCGCGGGAAAACCGACTGAATATTTTGGTCGGTTCGGCGCATGGTGAAGGGGCAATTACCGCGATCTTGCGGGGTGAGGCGAAATCCACTCTGGTTACGCCTTGAAAGGGGTAGGCCTACGTCGTAATTAAAGAGTCACATCTGTTTTCGTGTTAGGAGCCTACCAAGCCATGAGCGCAACCTTTGATCTTGCTGATTTAAAACGCCGTATGCAGGCGACAATTGCCTCTTATAAGCATGATCTAGCGGGGCTGCGGACAGGTCGTGCTTCATCGTCAATGCTCGATCCTATCCAAGTGGATGCCTATGGTTCATCCATGCCACTCAATCAGGTGGCAACCGTAACGGTTCCTGAGCCTCGCATGCTGTCTGTTCAAGTTTGGGATCGGTCCATGGCGGCGGCTGTTGATAAGGCCATTCGGGAGGCTAATCTTGGCCTTAACCCTCAAATGGAAGGTCAGATCATTCGGGTGCGCATCCCTGAATTGAACGAGCAGCGCCGCAAAGAAATGGTCAAAGTTGCGCATAAATATTCCGAAGAAGCCCGCGTTGCAGTGCGCCATGTACGCCGGGACGGGCTCGATCTTCTCAAGAAACTTGAGAAGGACGGCAAGATGAGCGAAGATGATGTCTCAAGACAGTCGGATCAGGTTCAAAAGGCCACGGATCAGTCGATCGTTGAGATCGATCAGATTCTCGGTGCCAAAGAAAAAGAAATTATGCAGGTCTAGGGTTTTGTAACCTTTTGATGGTCTAAAACGTTACGTAATTAAATGTTTCGGTAAACGCCTTTGTCACCCTCTATGACGGACCCCATTTCCTATATCCCCGATCATGTCGCCATTATCATGGACGGCAATGGGCGGTGGGCGTCACAACGCGGCCTGCCAAGATTCGAGGGCCATCGCCGGGGTGTCGATGCGTTGCGCCGGACCATTACGGCCGCCGAGGAATTGGGTATCCGGTTCCTGACGGTTTATAGTTTCTCATCGGAAAATTGGCGTAGGCCCGTTGCCGAAATCGCCGAATTGATGGGGTTGCTGCGCCGCTTTATCCGCAATGACCTTGCCGATTTGCATGCGCGGAATGTGCGCATACGGGTGATCGGGGTGGATGACGGATTATCGACCGACATCGTCGCTCTGCTCGATGAGGCTGAGAAATTAACCAGTGGTAATACCGGCCTGACCTTCGTTGTTGCCTTTAATTATGGCGCGCGTCGTGAAATCGCCGATGCCGTCCGGGCGTTGGCTGCCGATGTCGCTGCCGGTCATTTGCAGCCTTCGGCCATAACGGAAGATATGATTGCAGCCCGGCTCAATACAGCCGGAATTCCCGATCCGGATCTCATTATTCGGACTTCGGGTGAGCAGAGGCTCTCCAATTTTCTTTTATGGCAGGCATCCTATTCAGAATTGGTTTTCAGCCCAGTGCTTTGGCCTGAATTCGGCCGCGATGCTTTATTGCAAGCCATCGACGCCTATCGCGTCCGTGATCGACGGTTCGGCGGATTGTCAGCGGCGATCGGCGGATCGCGTTGATTGATCCTGTCGCATCCCCCACTCCTGCGGGAAATGGGGCGGGAAAAGCATCGGAACTTAAAAGCCGCGTGTTATCGGCGATTGTACTCGCGCTTCTTGCGCTCGGGAGCGCGTGGTATGGCGGGTTAATATTTGCCATTGTTTGGGGCGTAGCAGCCATCGCCGTACTCAGTGAGTGGCAAGGGGTCATTGGCTTTTCGGGACGGAAACAATGGTTTTCCGTTGCGATTGGCACCGCTGGTCTCATTTGTAGCATTGGGTTGCTGATTTGGAAATCGGTGCCACCTTTGATCGGATTTGCGCCGGTTATATTGGCGGGGCTTATTAATGTAGGGGCGTTTCGACGTCCGTCCATGGCTTGGCCGTGGTTGTTTTTCGGCCCGCTCTATGCGGCGGCTGTCGTCTTAGGGCCTATGATGGTGAGGGCGCGAGAGCCCGAAGGGCTGATCATCATCGTCTGGTTATTCTTGGTCGTTTGGATTTCGGATATCGGCGCGTTTTTTGTGGGCCGTAGGATAGGCGGCCCTAAATTATGGCCATCCGTTAGCCCGAAAAAAACGTGGTCCGGCTTTATCGGCGGATTGCTTTCCGGAACGGTGGTGCCAATTTCTGCCGTTTATGCCGCCAAACTAGGGTTGGCGGTGGAGTGGTTGGAAGGATGGCCTTTAATTCTTCTCACTCTTACGACGGCGCTGGTGTCTGAATGCGGGGATTTGTTCGAATCGGCGATGAAACGTCGGTTCGGGGTCAAGGATTCGGGTCATTTAATCCCGGGGCATGGTGGTATTATGGATCGGCTCGACTCTTATACAGCCGCGGCCTTTTATCTCTTGCTGGTAACGGGGATTTTTTCCGTTTGATAGGTGTGGACGGTCGAGCGAAAGCCTCAAGTGTCACACCCTAGCCCCAATTAAATGTTAGCCGCGCAGATCAGATTTTAGGGTGGATTTTATGAATATCACTGACATTCCGAGCTATCTGGCGGGCGGACTCGTCAATACAATCGTGCCGTTCTTGTTTGTTCTGACGATTATCGTCTTTTTCCACGAGTTGGGACATTACCTTGTCGGGCGTTGGTGCGGCGTTCGTGTCGCTACATTTTCCATCGGATTCGGTCCTGAACTGATTGGTTGGAATGATCGCAGCGGGACCCGTTGGCGCATTGCGCTGCTGCCGCTTGGCGGATTTGTTCGCTTTTTTGGCGATGTTGATCCCGCCAGCACGCCGGACTACGACACCGCAGAAGCTTTATCACCAGAAGAGCGTGCGGTTAGTTTTATTTTCCAGCCCGTGTGGAAGCGATTTCTGATCGTATTGGCTGGCCCATTAGCCAGTATTTTGCTCGGAGTCGTCATTTTTTCGACGAGCGCCTATCTGTACGGACGCGTTGTGCTCATTCCAAAAGTGGCAAGCGTCGTTGCTGATAGTGCCGCGGCGGAAGCGGGCTTCAAGGTCGGAGATATTATCCTGTCGGTTGAAGGAGCGGAGGTCGAAAGCTTTATCGATCTCCAGAGAATCGTTGGCATGTATGCCGGCGTTCCGCTGAAATTCGTAATTAACCGCGATGGCGCCGAGATTCCCTTGGTCGCTACGCCGAAAATGCAATTGAGAGAGTCTATAGCGGGAAACCGCCGCATGGGCGTGCTCGGTATTGCCGCGGCACGAGACGCAACAACCCTGATTATGAAGCAGGAAACGGTTTTGGGGGCGATGGCCTTCGGGCTTCGTCAGACTTGGAATGTGATAGAGAGCAGTGGCGATTTCTTGGGCGGACTTTTCTCGGGAAGGGCCTCCACGGATCAATTGTCTGGGCCGGTGGGGATCGCCAAGATGTCGGGTGAGGTGGCCAAACTCGGCCTAAATGCGCTCATTGGGTTTGCCGGAATGATATCGGTGTCCATTGGTCTGCTCAATCTTATGCCGATACCACTTCTCGATGGCGGCCATCTGGTGCTTTATGCCATTGAGGCGGTCAGAAATCGCGCTTTGAATCAGAAGGTTACGGAAGTTATCTTTAAAATTGGATTAGCCATTATTGCGTGCCTGACGTTGTTTTCCCTCTATTTGGATCTTCGTTAGCCGTTAGCGTTAACCTTTGGATAATCCTGATTGCAAAATTTGACGAGAAATCGGTATTATTTTTCGGCCAAGTGTTTGCAGTAGGCTGCAAAAGCGTTAAAAGGTAGAAGTCGTATTAGGCCACCCACGATGTTCGGGGTGGTCCATGCTCGGATCGGGATTGTGTTGCAATGATGTTAGCTAAAACCGCCTTTGCTCTTGGCCGTCGGTCGTTTTTCTTCCTTACGGTTATGGTCATGTTGTCGTTCGGAACGATTGTGTCCGGACACGCAGAGGTTATCGTTGTTAAGGGCAATAGCCGGGTCGATGTGACGACCATTCAATCCTATGTCTCGGGCCAGTCCATTGATGTTGCCAAGAAGGACCTTTTGGCGACCGGGCTTTTTTCGAGCGTCGATATCGCAAAAAAAGGTGATGAGATCGTTGTAACGGTCAAGGAAAACAACATCATTAACCGCGTTGCGTTTGAGGGCACGAAGCGACTCAAGTCGGAGATGTTTGAGGGCGAGCTTCAGTTGAAGCCCCGCGGTGCGTTCACGCAAGCGGCGCTTGATGCCGATATCGCGCGGATTAAGGAAATTTATCAGCGCGTTGGTCGCGCGGGCGTCGATGTTCAGTCGCGCATCGTTCAGCTTGAAAACGGTAAAATCGACGTCGTCTTTACGGTCAATGAAGGCAGCAAGACCGGCGTGAAGTCGATTGAGTTCTCCGGCAATGCTAATTTCTCGTCAGGTCGCTTGCGCGATGAAATGCAGACGACAGAAAGCAATTGGCTTTCATGGATCAAGACGTCGGACGTTTATGATGCGGACCGTTTGGCTGCCGATGCTGAGTTGGTGCGCCGTTTCTATCTGCGTCACGGTTACGCCGATATGCGCGTCGTAGACACCAAGGTAAACTATGACGAAGCGGCAGCCGGTTATCGCGTCGTAATTACGGTTGATGAAGGCAAGCAGTACAAAGTCAGCGATATTTCGATTGTTTCCAAGATTCCGGAAATTACTGCTGAGTCGCTTCGTCCAAAGGTCGCGCTTAACCAGGGTGATGTTTATAACTCCGATTTGGTCGAGAAGTCGATTTACGGCATTACGACGCAGGTTTCCGCTAAGGGTTACGCATTCTCGCAAGTGCGTCCTAAAGGTGACCGTGATCCTGCTACGTCGACAATTAAACTGTCCTTCGTTGTTGAAGAAGGTCCGCGCGTTTACATCGAGCGTATCAATGTGCGCGGCAACACGCGTACGCGCGATTACGTTATTCGTCGCGAGTTCGATATCGGTGAAGGCGATGCCTACAATAAGGTGTTGGTCGACCGTACCGAGCGTCGGTTGAACAATCTTGGCTTCTTTAAATCGGTTCGCATTTCTAATGAGCCGGGCTCAACGCCTGATCGTGTGATCGTGAATGTCGACGTCGAGGATAAGTCTACTGGTCAGTTCTCGGTTGGTGGCGGCTATTCAACATCAGAAGGCGTTCTTGCTGAAGTTGGCGTTCAAGAATCGAATTTGATGGGCAAGGGTCAGTTTGCGCGCATTCGTGGCTCTACTGGTCAATATTCGAAGGGTGTGGAATTCAACTTCACAGAGCCTTACTTCTTGGATCGCCATTTGGCTGGCGGGTTCGATTTGTATTCGAAGCAAAACGACAATTCGCAATTTGCTTATTATTCGAACGTGAAGACGGGCGCTACATTCCGTCTCGGTGCTCCGTTAACAGAAGAGTTTTCGATCACCGGTCGTTATTCAATCTACAATAACAATCTGACGATCACCGATAGCTCGAATGCGTCATTGGCCATTCAAAGTGCTGAGGGAAATAATCTGACCTCAGCGCTCGGTTATACGCTTGCCTATAACACGCTTGATAACGTGAATAATCCGCGCTCCGGTCAGATGCATGAATTAAAGCAAGACATTGCCGGATTTGGTGGTGACTCGCGTTTCATCAAAACGACGGCGGATCTCAAATATTATCACGAGCTGTCGGATACGTTTACCGGCTTGCTGAGAGGGCAGGCGGGTTACGTTTATTCTGATAATCTTCGGATTATTGATGGCTTCTTCATGGGTCCGGATCTGGTCCGCGGCTTTGCGATGTCGGGCTTTGGCGCACGTGACAGCAGCACAGCTCAAGTTTCCCGTAACGCTCTGGGTGGCACAACCTATCTGGGTGGTTCAAGCGAACTTCAGTTCCCGTTGTTTGGTATGCCACGTGAAGTTGGCCTGAAGGGTGCTATTTTTGCGGATGCTGGTACGCTCTTCGGCTATTCCGGTCCTACCTCAAACGTTAGCGTTGTCGGTGATGACAAATCGATCCGCAGCTCGGTCGGTGCAGGTGTGCTTTGGGCGTCGCCAATTGGCCCGATCCGGCTCGATCTCGCTTATCCTGTCACCAAGAATGATTACGATCAGACGCAGGTATTCAGGTTCTCGGCAGGCTCGACCTTCTAATTGTTAGACGAGTTGGTAGCGCAAAGACTGATTTGGATGGTTTGGTGACGCGGAGTGACGGTCAATTTTTTGAAGTTACCCCGCGTAGCCTGTTGGAAATTGCGGAACTCACTTCTGCGTCTCTTGCCGCTGGTTCCCCGACAGAGCTCGTTTTAGTCGGCGTCGCAACGCTCGACCGAGCGGGTGCTTCGGAGCTCTCGTTTCTCGATAATTCAGCCTATCGAAAAGCCCTTCAAAATACCCGCGCGGGGGCCTGTTTCGTTTCCGCTGCCGACGCACATTTGGTACCGAGCGGCACGGTTGCTCTTGTTGTAGGTCATCCTTACGGAGCCTTTGCAAAGGCTGCGATGGCGCTTTATCCGGAGGCTGCATTTCCATCCCCCGTTTTTGGACGCTCCGGTATTTTTCCAGGCGCCACCGTTCATGCAGACGCCCGCCTTGAATCTGGAATTTCGCTTGATCCCGGCGTTGTCATTGGACCTGGTGTTGAAATCGGCGAGGGTTCGACGATTGGTGCCAATACGGTTATTGGCCCTTATGTCCGAATTGGCCGCCATTGCCATATCGCATCGAATGTTACGATCATTCATTCGCTTATTGGCAATGATGTCATTATTCATTCGGGCGTGAGCCTTGGCCAAGATGGGTTCGGCTTTGCCATTGGTCGTGAGGGGCATAGCAAAGTACCGCAAATCGGACGCGTTATTGTTCAGGATAAGGTGGAACTCGGCGCGCAGGTTACAATTGATCGCGGCGGCGTCAGGGATACGATTATTGGTGAAGGTTCCAAAATCGATAATATGGTGCACGTCGCCCATAACGTGGTCATCGGCAGGCATTGCCTCATTGCCGCTCAAACGGGTATTGCGGGGAGCACGGAAATTGGTGATTTCTGTGTGATCGGCGGACAAGTTGGATTTAACGGCCATATTAAAATTGGCCGTGGAACCCAGATTGCCGGTGGCAGCTCGGTTATCGGGGATCTGCCTCCTGGTTCGAAAGTTGGCGGTTACCCTGCAAAGCCGATCAAGGCATGGTTTAGGGAAGTTGCTGTTTTGGGTCGTTTGGCTCAGACATCCCGTGGCAATACAAAAGCATCGAGCGCAAGCGAGCGAAAAGACGGAACGGAGTTAGACGATGAATGATACCGGCAAGAAGGAATTAGGGACGGCTGATATCCTAAGGATCCTCGAATTGCTTCCCCATCGTTATCCTTTTTTATTGGTCGATAAGATCATTGAAATGGATGGGGATGAATCATGCATCGGTATTAAAAACGTCACCTTCAATGAACCACAATTCAACGGGCATTTTCCAGGCCGCCCCGTTATGCCGGGCGTGATGTTGATCGAAGGAATGGCTCAAACGGCGGGCGCTTTGTGCGTTGCTTCAAAAGACGATGCCGCTCCTAAGATCGTTTATTTTATGACGATCGATAATGCGAAATTTCGAAAGCCTGTAGGCCCCGGCGATACGGTTCATTATCATCTTAAGAAATTGCGGCAGCGCGCCAATATGTGGTGGTTTCAAGGAACGGCAACGGTAGACGGTAAGATCGTCTGCGAGGCTGAGCTTAGCGCGATGTTGGTCAATTAAGGTTTTGGGCATGAATCAATCAACCCAAATCCATCCGATGTCCGTCGTCGATCCATCCGCAAAGCTTGGCATGGGCGTTGTGATCGGTCCGTTTTGCACCGTGGGACCTCATGTCGAATTGGGAGATGGCTCAGAACTGGTGAGCCAAGTATCGATTTCAGGCCGCACCAAAATTGGCCCCGGCGCGCGTATTTTTCCTTTCGCCTCGATTGGTCATATTCCGCAGGATCTAAAATTTCACGGCGAGGAATCAACGCTTGAAATCGGCGCTAAATGCACGATCCGCGAAGGCGTCACCATGAACCCCGGCACAGAAGGTGGCGGCCTTGTTACCCGTGTTGGTGATCGCTGTACCTTTCTGGCGAATTCACATGTCGCCCATGATTGCATCATCGGAAATGATGTTATTTTCTCCAACAATGTGATGTTGGCCGGCCATTGCCAAGTAGGCGATTTCGCGATTTTGGGCGGCGGCGCTGCGGTTCATCAATTTTGTCGCATTGGCGCGCATGCCTTTATTGGTGGCCTCTCGGGCGTTGAAAATGATGTGATCCCTTATGGCATCGCCTTGGGAAATCGCGCGCATTTGGCCGGGCTTAATATGGTCGGGTTGAAACGCCGCGGATTTTCGCGTGAGGCGATCCAAGATATTCGACGCGCCTATCGTTTGCTGTTTGCCGAAGAAGGTACGTTACAAGAGCGTATTGAAGATGTGCAAAATAATTTCGCCAATGATCCGATAGTCGTCGAAATTCTCGACTTCTTGCGGGCGAGCGGAACGCGGTCGGTGTGTACGCCGCGCGACAGCAAGGCCGCGTGATTGTCGCCCGTGATGTCGGGCGAACGGATCGGGGTTATAGCCGGTAGCGGCGCGTTTCCGCTTGAAATTGCAGCATCGATTCAACGGTCCGGACATTCGGTTTTCGTTGTCGGATTGCGTGGCTTTGCAGAACGTGGCGTGCGTTCCTTCTCGCATGTTTACGCTGATATGCTTGATCCGCACCGCGTTTTAGATGCGCTACGCCAGCAAGGCATCACCAAGCTTGTTTTGGCAGGGGGTGTTGCTCGCCCCGGACCTATGGCGCTCTTTTCGATTTATACTTTTTTTCGCAACCGTGATGAGCTGCGTCGCATCGTTAGCGGCGGCGATGATCGAATTTTACGGGGTGTTATTCGACTGTTTAACGATGAAGGATTTGAAGTCCTAGGGGTCGATCAAGTTGCCCCCGATTTGCTTGCGCCGCTTGGTAGTCTTGGTCAGGTAAAATTGAACGATGAGAATAAAGCCGATATTGAGCTTGCTTTGCAGTGTTTAACAACCATGGGCCGGTTTGATTTTGGGCAAGGGGTGGTTGTTGGTGGTGGTCGCATTTTGGCCATCGAAGGCCCCGAGGGCACCGATGCGATGTTGCGTCGTGTAAGCGACCTCCAAAGAAATCGTCGCGTGAGTCTTGAGAAGCCCAGTGCGATTTTGGTTAAGGCTTCCAAGCCCGATCAAGATCGGCGTGTTGACTTGCCGGCTATAGGGCCAAAGACGGTTCAATCGGCGGCGAAGGCTGGATTAATCGGTATCGCGGTTGCGGCTCATGATGTCATCCTTGTCGAAAAAGAACGATTGATCAAAGATGCGGATCGAAAGGGAATTTTTATCGCGGGGGTTAAAGGATGATTGCGACGCAGCGTCCTTTGCGCATCGGAATTATCGTTGGCGAAATTTCCGGTGATGCGCTTGGTGCGAAGCTTATTCCTGCTCTACGAGAACGGTTTGGTTCGCGGCCTATCGAGTTTTTTGGTATCGCCGGACCTGCGATGGAGCAAGCAGGGCTGAGCAGTTTGTTTCCGTTGGAAGACATCGCGGTAATGGGCATTGTCCCTGTTATAAAACGTCTACCGTTTTTGTTGCGTCGGATCCGTGAAACAGCCGCAGCTATGATTGCCTTTCAACCCGATCTTTTGTTGATTATCGACAGTCCTGATTTTACGCATCGGGTTGCCAAACAAGTGCGGCGCGTTTTGCCGAACCTGCCGGTTGTTGATTATGTTAGCCCGTCCGTTTGGGCGTGGCGGCCCGGTCGCGCTAAAGCCATGCAAGGCTATATTGATCATGTCTTGGCGATCTTACCTTTTGAGCCTGAAGCGCACCGTCGTTTGGGTGGTCCACTCTGCAGCTATGTCGGTCATCCGCTGATTGAGCGTTTGGATGTATTGCGACCTAGTGCTGTTGATGAGGCACGACGGAAAGAGCAGCCACCCTGTGTGCTCGTTCTTCCAGGTAGTCGTCGTTCTGAAATTCAACGCTTAATGCCGATCTTCGGCGAAACCATCCAATTGGTTTCGGAGCGTTACGGCCACAATTTGGAATTTGTTTTGCCCGTCGTCGATCATGTGAGGCCAATGGTTGAGGCGGTGATAGAGCATTGGTCGATCAAGCCAAAGCTTGTCTTTGGCGAGGGTGAAAAATTTACGGCCTTCCGACGTGCCAAAGCTGCCTTGGCTGCATCGGGTACGGTGACCTTAGAACTTGCCTTGGCACAGGTGCCGATGGCCGTTGGCTACCGCGTAGGGGCTATTGAAGGCCAGATAAGGCACTTCATTCATGTGTCCTCCATCGTCCTTGCCAATCTGATCATCGGCGAAAATGTCATTCCGGAGCGGATTCAATCCGACTGTAATCCGGAGCAATTATCAGCCGATCTATTGCCTCTGTTGACGGATACGGTGCAGCGGCAAAAGCAGTTGAATGGTTTTGACAGGCTTGCTCATTCGATGGCGATTGGCGCGTCAAACCCAAGTCAAAAAGCAGCCGACATCATCGCTGAACTTCTAGCCATTGGGCATTAAAAAAGGGGCGCCATTGGCACCCCTTTTAATCTCGCAAATGCCTTAGGCATCAACGCATATGCGTCGGCACATAATCGCGTTGTGGCGCACCGGTGTAGAGCTGACGCGGACGACCAATCTTCTGGCCTGGATCTTCAATCATTTCCTTCCACTGTGCAATCCAGCCGACCGTACGGGCCAAGGCAAACAGCGCCGTGAACATCGAGGTTGGGAAGCCCATCGCTTTCAACGTGATGCCCGAATAGAAATCGATATTCGGATAAAGCTTCTTTTCAATGAAATAGGAATCGCTGAGCGCAATGCGCTCAAGTTCCATCGCGACATCAAGCAATGGATCATCCTTGATGCCGAGTTCATTTAATACTTCATGCGTCGTCTTTTGCATGATCTTGGCGCGCGGATCGTAATTCTTATAAACGCGATGTCCAAAGCCCATCAGACGGAACGGATCGTTCTTGTCTTTTGCGCGCGCGATGTAATGTGGAATCTTATCAACGGTACCAATCTCTTGAAGCATCTTGAGAGCGGCTTCATTGGCGCCACCATGCGCAGGTCCCCAAAGGCACGCTACACCTGCAGCGATGCACGCGAATGGGTTGGCACCGGATGAGCCAGCTAAACGAACGGTTGATGTTGACGCATTTTGTTCGTGATCGGCATGGAGGATAAAGATACGGTCCAGGGCACGCGAGAGAACTGGATTGACCTTGTATTCTTCCGTCGGCACGGCAAAGCACATGCGGAGGAAATTCGACGTATAGTCGAGGTCGTTTTGTGGGTACACGAAAGGCTGGCCGATGGAATATTTATAGGCCATCGCGGCGAGCGTTGGGAATTTCGCGATCATGCGCATGGACGCAATCATGCGCTGGTTTTCGTCCGCAATATCGGTTGAGTCATGATAGAACGCCGACAAAGCGCCAACGCTTGCGACCATCACCGACATTGGATGCGCGTCGCGGCGGAAGCCTTGGAAAAAGCGCATCATCTGTTCATGCACCATTGTGTGGCGCGTAACACGATAATTGAAGTCGGTCCGCTGCGCTGGATTAGGCAGTTCGCCGTAAAGCAGGAGATAGCAGGTTTCGAGAAAATCGCCGTGTTCGGCCAATTGGTCGATCGGGTATCCGCGGTAAAGCAATACGCCTTCGTCGCCGTCGATATAGGTAATTTTCGACTCACAGCTCGCCGTCGAGGTGAATCCCGGGTCATAGGTAAACATCCCTGTCTGGGCGTATAGCTTGGCAATATCGACCACGCTCGGACCAATGGTTCCGTCTTTAACGGTGAGGTCCAATTTCTGATCGGCGACATTTAAAGAGACGGGTTTCGACATGCTAAAGCTTTCCTGAACGGATTTGGCCTAAAACTGCCTATGGATCGGCACCGCCTATAGCTACTCCACTTAGGGGCGCTGCACAATCACGCTAAAGGCTAATCCTCGCAGTGCAGCATTTCGAATTCGGGGGGTCTTGCCCGCCCTTTAAACGGCTAAATCCCTCAGGCGGGCAAGGCACTCGTCGCGCCCCAAAACGGCCATAACGTCGAATAGACCCGGTGAAGTAGAGCGGCCGGTTAATGCAGCACGCAGAGGCTGTGCCGCTTGTCCCAATTTGAGGCCTTGGCTTTCGGCAAACGAACGAACCACTGCTTCCGTCGTCTCGGCGCTCCAATCGGTGATGGACGCTAGGCTTGGCAGCATCGCGACAATTCGTTCCTTGCCGCCATCGGCCAGAATTGCTTCCGCCTTCGGTTCAAAATTGAGCGGGCGGGTCGCATAGATAAAATAGGCGGAATCGATCAGCTCAATGAGCGTCTTGGCGCGTTCTTTTAACCCCGGCATCGCCATCAAGAAATCACCGCGGGCCTTATCCGAAAGGGAGGAAGGCCAGCCGCGCTCATTTCCAATTTCCGGTAAAAGATTCTCAATCGCAGCCAATAGGTCGGCGTCCGTGCTGGCGCGCATGTAATGGCCGTTAATATGCTCAAGTTTGGCAAAATCGAAACGGGCAGGCGAGCGACCAATCGTCTCAAGGCCAAAAGCCGAGACCATTTCGTCGGTTGTAAAAAATTCTTGATCGCCATGGCTCCAACCGAGGCGGACAAGATAATTGCGCATGGCAGCTGGCAAATAACCCATGGCGCGATAGGCATCGACACCAAGTGCGCCGTGGCGTTTGGAAAGCTTCGCGCCATCTGGTCCATGAATAAGCGGGATATGCGACATTTCTGGGACGTCCCAGCCGGCGGCCTGATAGATTTGCGTTTGGCGCGCGGCATTGGTGAGATGGTCATCGCCGCGGATGACGTGGGTTACGCCCATATCATGGTCATCAACCACGACGGCGAGCATATAGGTTGGATTGCCATCGGAGCGGAGCAATACGAGATCATCGAGATCCTTGTTCTGCCACACCACGCGGCCTTGGACGTGGTCGTTTACGACCGTCTCGCCTTCTTGTGGTGCTTTAAGGCGGATAACGGGCTTGCGGCCTTCGGCGATAGCGGCCTTTTCTGCGTCTGATCCGCCAAGTTCGCGCCAGCGTCCGTCATAGCGCATGGGTTGTCCAGCAGCGCGGGCCTTTTCGCGCATGTCTTCCAATTCTTGCTGTGAGGCATAGCATTTATAGGCGTTGCCTGATGCGAGAAGCGTTTCGGCAACTTCGCGATGCCGATCGGCGCGAGCATATTGATAGACAACATCACCGTCCCAATCGATGCCTAGCCAGCGCAACCCGTCTAGGATCGCCTCGATGGCTGCGTCGGTTGAGCGCTCGCGATCGGTATCCTCAATGCGCAACAGCATTTTACCGCCGTGCCGCTTGGCATATAGCCAATTAAACAGGGCCGTGCGGCCGCCGCCAATATGCAGAAAGCCGGTTGGGGAGGGGGCAAAGCGAGTGATCACGGGTTTAGACATTGAGGTTCCTGAACTTCCTGGTTGCAGCTGGCCGTTTCGCAACCTTACGGTTCTGGCCTGAATGCGTCAGTCCTGTACCATTGAATATCGCCAAGGTTAAGTACGGATCCAAGAAGGGCACGCATATTCCATGCAGAACTGGCGTCCTGATCGCCCCAAGCGTGCACAAGCGATTGGTGCGGCTGTTCTTGGGCGTTTTGGCAAAAGCGCACCATTTTCTCTTACCCATGTGGCCGGATTTGTTCGCGATTGGTTGAACGACGCTTTATTAGCGGAGATCGATGCACGGCGCTTTGCGCTTTGGCTTGCGCCGCTCTCGATGCTGGGTGTGCTTCTTTATTTTCTGGCCGATGAAGAACCGAATGTTTGGTCTTCGCTGAGCCTTTCGTTGGCGCTTCTAGTCGCGCTCGTTATTTTCCGAGAGGCTAGGGATTCAATCCGGTTTTCCTTGGTCGCCTTCCTTGCTGTCGCCATGGGCTTTACCTCCGGCGGTTTACGCACCCTGCGGTCCGACGCGCCGATCCTTAAGGAGTCGATGGTTACTCGCATCGATGCGATCATTGAAACAATTGATTGGAGCGCCACCGGCGGACATTTATTGATCCGACCGATTAGGCTTGGCAGCAAGAGCGACGACGTTCCCTTTCGGCTAAGGATTACGGTGGCGGGCCGCCCCGCGGTTTCACCGGGCGATCATATTTCTGCATCGGTGCGGCTCCTGCCTCCTCCCTTTCCAGCGCGGCCGGGCGGGTATGATTTTGCGCGTGATGCGTATTTTGCAAGGATTGGCGGCGTTGGCTCCGCTCTTGGATCTATTACGCTTTTGTCGCCTCTTCATACGGGATGGCAACTCGACCTCATGACATGGGTCGATCGGCAGCGGATAGGGCTAACCGATCGCATCGCGCAATCGATAGGCGGGCAGAGTGGGGCGGTTGCGGCGGCTCTTTTTACCGGTAAACGCGGCTATATCTCCGATCAGACCAATGATGCCTTACGGGCGGCTGGCATCTACCACGTCGTTTCCATTTCGGGCCTTCATATGGTTTTGGCTGCCGGAATGGTGTTCTTTCTCGTGCGTGGCGTCCTCGTTTTAGTTCCGGGCGTGGCGTTACGGTTTCCGATTAAACAATGGGCCGCCGCCGCCGCCATGGTCGGCGCGACGGCTTACGACATCTTTGCCGGATCTGAAGTGGCAACCGAACGCTCGCTGATCATGAGTTTGGTGATGTTTGGGGCCGTCTTGATTGGACGTCGTGCTCTATCGATGCGCAATTTGGCCTTTGCCGCTTTGATCATCGTAGTCATTGAACCTGAAAGCGTTTTGGGCCCAAGTTTTCAAATGTCTTTCGCCGCGGTTGCGGCTTTGGTTGCAGCGTTTGAACATTTGCCGCCGCGTGGCGATAGGCCTCCCACTTTTTCGTCGAGATTAAACAGAGCGCTGCAAAAGGGGCCGCCTCCTAGCCTCTTCGATCGGCTTTTGGGATGGTTGTTCAACCATTCGAAAACCGTGTTGCTCACAACCTGTTTGGCGGAAGCCGCTACCGGTCCTTATTCCGCTTTTCATTTCCAACGGTTTCAACCGCTCGGCCTCATTGGCAATGCGCTCACCATTCCGCTCATTGAAAGTCTCGCAATGCCCGTCGGATTTTTAGGGGTTTTGGCCATCCCTTTTGGCTTGGACCATTGGTTTTGGAAGTTCATGGGTTGGGCCGTTGATGGCATGCTGTATCTATCAGGACTTGTCGCATCGACGCCTTTTGCAACGCAGGCACTCCCCGCTATTTCCATAGCTTCCTTGCTCTGTCTCACCTTCGGCCTTTTATGGCTCACTTTATGGTCGTCGCAGCTTCGTTATCTCGGCGTCGTTCCGATCCTGTTGGGACTTTCTCTCACCCTTCATAACACCCGCCCTGATGTTGTTGTCGCGCGCGATGGTCTCTCATTGGCCGCTCGTGGACCGGATGGAAAATTGATGATTATGGGCAAGGGAGCATCGGCCTTTGTCGTTGCGCAGTGGCTATCGGCCGATGGTGATATGCGGAATGCCAATGATGCGACGCTCCGGCAGGGAGCCTATTGCAATGCAACGGGATGTTTCGCGCGCCTCATGGACGGTAAATCGATCGCGATCAGTCTACGCGAACGTGATTTGGCCGATGATTGCAAGGCCATATCCATCGTTGTCACGCCGCTTGAACTACCAAGCGAATGCCGCGCGCTCTCCATTGATCACAAGGTAACGCAATCGCTCGGCAGCGTTGCCTTATTGCCGGATGGGGCAGGGGGCTACACGATCCAAGGGGCACGATCGGCCACTTACGACCGCCCATGGTCTCCTAAACCTAAACCGGTCACGCCGCTTGAAACATTCCCGACAGCCGAACCTGACGACCCAACGGCGCAACCCATAACCCCACGGTGATGGGGGTTAGTGATACCGCCGCATCAAGCTTACCAATTTACCTTGGATGCGCACCCGATCAGGTCCTAACACACGCGTTTCATAGGCGGGATTTGCGGCTTCAAGCGCAATCGAAGACCCACGACGGCGAAGGCGCTTTAACGTTGCCTCTTCATCATCGATCAAGGCAACAACGATATCCCCCGTATCGGCGGTTTCTTGCTTTTTGATGATCACGGTGTCGCCATCAAAAATACCAGCCTCGATCATAGAATCGCCGCGAACTTCGAGCGCATAATGATCCCCGCTCGCCAACATATCCGGCGGCATGCCAATCGTATGGCTGCGGGATTGAATGGCGGAGATCGGCGTACCTGCCGCAATGCGCCCCATAACCGGAATGGAAATAAATGGTGGCGCATCATTCGCCGCACTTGGCCGATTGCGACCCAAATCGCCTTCAATCACGCTCGGGCTAAATTTAGACCGTGGCGCATGGTTGGGTAAGGCCTGCTCCGGCAATTTGATGACTTCAATCGCGCGGGCCCGATTGGCCAAGCGGCGAATAAACCCGCGCTCTTCCAATGCCGTGATTAACCGATGAATCCCCGATTTTGATCGCAAATCGAGCGCGTCTTTCATCTCGTCAAAGGAGGGGGGCACACCGTCCGAGGCGAGCCGATCTTGAATGAAACGAAGAAGCTCAATTTGCTTGCGGGTCAACATTAGGCGGCTCGCTCCGTTCAAAGGCCTCTCGACTCAAGGCCAAAACAAAAGATGAACAAACCTATCTGTTCTTGATGTGTTCCGCAAGGGGAATTTTATGATAACCTGATAATCCGGCATTTTTCGCCTGCTGCTTGGGGCGGTGCATTGGGTTTTCTAATCACTAAGGCACCGGCTTCGGCGCATACGCGGATCATGGAGGAATCTTGCAGATCATACGGCGTCACAATCGGCAGCCCCTCGGGGTCCATTACCAGCGACGCGCGGAGATAATCCTGCCGTTTATCATTTTGTCTTACCGCGCATCCCAAAATGGCTGGCTCTGAGGGATCACGACCGGCATTCGGATCGCCCTGCATCGCGCGGATGAGCGGCATCAGGAAGAGACGGGCACACACGTAGGACGAGACGGGATTTCCGGGTAGGCCAAGGATCGCCATTGGCCCGAGACTGCCATGGATCAAGGGCTTGCCGGGCCGCATCGCGATGCGCCAGAAGCTTAAATCCATTCCCCGCCGCGTTAAGGCGTTTTGCACCAGATCATGATCGCCGACGGAAGCACCACCAAGGGTGACCAAAATATCGGCGTCTTCCGCTTCGGCCGCCAATATGCCGCGCTCAAGCGCCAAGAAACTATCGCCCGCAATCCCGAGCTGAATAGCCTCGCCACCGGCCATGCCGACAAGTGCCGCCACCGTTAAATGATTCGACGCGACAATGTGATCATGCCCCGCGGGTTCACCTGGTAATACCAATTCATCACCCGTTGCGAGAATGGCGACTTTCGGTTTGCGATAGACGGAAACTTTGCCATGGCCCATCGCGGCGGCAAGCGCGAGGCTCCGTTCGTTCAAGCGATGGCCTTCGGGGAGAAGAATGCGGCCTTCGGTAAAATCAAGCCCGATCTGTCGAACATGACGGCCCGCCGTTTCGGGAACATCAACAATGACTTTATCATCATTCTTGGTGGCATTCTCTTGCAATAAAATGGTGTCAGCACCTTCAGGCACGGGCGCGCCTGTAAAAATGCGCACGGCCTGCATCGCACCAATCGGACGATCGAAGCCATGGCCCGCGGCCGATTCACCAATAATGTCGAGAATATTACCCTTGAGCGCCACGTCCTGACCGCGAACGGCATAGCCATCCATCGCTGAGGCATTGAAAGGCGGTTGGGTGCGCTTGGCATGAAGTTCAGTCGCCAGCGTTCTATCAAAGGCGGCGTTGATATCAATTCTTTCAACGCTTAATCGCGTGGCCGAGGCGAGCACGCGGGCATGGGCTTCTTCGACGCTGAGCAAATTCATCGTTTTAGGACTCAAGCCGGAAGTGGCCTGATTTACCACCCCGCTTTTCGGTGAGTTTAATGCCCTCAATCCGCATGGTACGGTCGGCGGCTTTCACCATATCGTAGATCGTGAGGCATGCCACCGATACAGCGGTTAAGGCCTCCATCTCAACACCCGTTTGGCCGGAGAGTTTAGCGGTTGCGCGCACTCTAATGCCCGGCAAATCCTCATCTTGTTCAAGCTCTACGGAAATTTTCGAGAGCATTAAAGGATGGCACAAGGGAATAAGTTCATGCGTCTTTTTAGCCGCCATGATTCCGGCAATTCGAGCGACACCCAACACATCGCCTTTTTTAGCATTGCCGTTTTTGATCAAAGCCAGCGTCTCGGGCGCCATGATAACAAGACCCTCGGCACTCGCCTCACGCTCGGTGATCGCCTTTGCCGAAACATCGACCATGGACGCGGATCCCGTCTCGTCGATATGGGTCAATTTGTTCATGAGTGCGGTCCAAATAAAAGGCTTCTTGTGGCAGCTTCGACATCGTCTTGCCGCATTAAACTCTCGCCAACGAGCAACGTTCGAATGTTGGAAAGGGCGAGGCGTTTCACATCGTCGAACGTGAAGATACCGCTCTCACCCACCACGATGCGATCGGACGGTATGAGCGGCGCCAAGGTTTCCGAAACACTCAACGAGACGTCAAAGGTACGAAGATCACGGTTGTTGATGCCCACGAGCTTTGTGCCAAGGGGCAAGGCGCGGTCGAGTTCTTCGCGGTTGTGGACTTCAACCAACACATCCATTCCCAAGTGATGCGCCGTATCCGTCAACTGTCGCGCGGTGCTGTCGTCGACGCCTGCCATAATAACAAGAATACAATCGGCGCCCCACGCTCGGGCCTCATAGACCTGATAGGGCTCGTAGAGAAAATCTTTGCGTAAAGCGGGAAGGGATGTTGCAGCTTTCGCTTGCTTTAGAAAATCAGGATGCCCTTGAAAAGAAGGCTCATCGGTCAGCACCGAGAGGCAAGAAGCGCCACCCAATTCATAGGCTTTTGCCAAAGCAGGCGGATCGAAATCGGGACGAATAAGTCCTTTGGATGGGCTCGCCTTTTTGATCTCGGCAATCAGTGCGGGTCGATTTTGCGAAAGATGATGTTCGATCGCTTTTGCAAAGCCACGAGGCGCGGGTGATGTGAGCGCTAAAGCCTGAATCTCTTTTTCAGACACGCGCAATTTGGCGTTCGCAATTTCAACGCGCTTATAGGCTTCAATCTTGGCTAAAATATCGGTCATGGCCATTTATGCATTCGAGACTTCAATGAGGCGAGCAAGCGTCTTGCGTGTCGCGCCAGTATCGATGGCGTTTGCAGCAATCGCCACGCCTTCCTTTACATCCCGCGCCCGATCAGCCACGACCAACGATGCGCCTGCATTGATCAAAGCAATATCGCGGTAAGGTGTATGTTCACCTTCCAACACGGCCAGCAAGGCCTTTGCATTATGCTCGGCATCACCGCCTTTAAGCGCCGAGCCGTCTACCCGCGTAAGACCTGCATCTTCTGGCTTAATCGAAAAACGCCGCATCGATCCGTTTTTCAGCTCGACGATTTCAGTCGGACCCGTTGTTGTAATTTCATCAAGCCCATCGGAACCATGAACCAACCATAAATCGGTTGATCCCAGTGATTTTAGGACTTCGGCCATCGGCTCGAGCCATTCAGCCGAGTAGGCACCGACCAATTGGCGCTTGACGTTCGCCGGGTTAGAAAGCGGGCCTAAAAGATTGAACACAGTACGAATGCCAAGTTCAACGCGAACCGGCCCCACATGGCGCATAGAGGCGTGATGGGTTGGGGCGAACATAAAGCCTACACCAGCGTCGCGAATACAACGGCTGACGCCTTCAGGCTCAAGACCAATCTTGACGCCCAAGGCCGTTAATACATCAGCAGCACCCGAGCGCGAGGACAAAGCCCGATTGCCGTGTTTGGCCACAGGCACGCCGGCGGAAGCCACAATCAACGCTGCGAGGGTTGATACGTTATAGCTTCCCGAATGATCCCCACCTGTACCAACGATGTCCATCGCATCGCTGGGCGCGTCCACACGAAGCATGCGGGCGCGCATGGCGGATACAGCGCCGGTTATTTCATCGATGGTTTCACCCCGAACCCGCAATGCCATCAAGAACGCAGCCGTTTGCGCCTGTGTCGTTTCGCCCGACAGCATTTGGCCGAAGGCGTCTTCTGCCTCGATGCGCGAGAGTGTTGCGCCCGTCGCTAATTTGGCAATGATGGGTTTCATCGCATCCATTAGCGGGCTCCCTTTGTGCGACCGGTTTTCTTGTTCCAGTCCGATGCCATATCGAGAAAGTTTTTAAACATCACAAGACCATGCTCGGACAAAATACTTTCCGGATGAAACTGGACGCCATGCACGGGTAGTGTCTTGTGCGAGAGGCCCATAATAAGGCCATCGTCGGTTTCTGCCGTAATCTCAAGAGTGTCAGGGCAAGTGAGGCGATCAACAATCAAGGAATGGTAGCGCGTTGCCTTGAACGATCCGTTGATCCCGCGAAAGATGGTTTTGCCTTGGTGGTGCACGGTCGACAATTTGCCATGCATCGGAAGTGGTGCGCGGATAACATCGCCACCAAAACATTGTCCCATCGCTTGCATGCCAAGGCATACGCCAAAAATCGGAATCGTTTTGGATGCCTTTTCAATCGTCTCAAGGCAAATGCCGGAATCATTGGGCGTACCGGGGCCGGGTGATAAAACAATCGCATCGGGTGATGACGCGATGAGCGCCTCGGTCGTGATGTCGTCATTACGGATGACGGTCACATCGGCCCCGAGTTTCCCCAAATCATGAAACAGGTTGAACGTGAAACTATCGTAATTATCGATCAGAGTGATGCGGGTCATTTTTATTGCCCCCGTTTAGCAAAGCTCGCAAAGCGAACCGCTTCATCCGCCGCCCTAAAGAGCGCCTTTGATTTATTAATGCATTCTTGCTGTTCCGACATCGGGTTTGAATCGTAAACAATTCCCGCGCCCGCCTGCACATGCATCTTGCCATCTTTCACGATAGCGGTGCGCAAAACGATGCACGTATCCATTTCACCATTCGCGCCGAAATAGCCGATGCAGCCGCCATAAGGGCCGCGCTTGTCGCGCTCTAATTCGTCAATGATCTGCATCGCGCGCACTTTAGGTGCTCCCGATACGGTGCCTGCCGGAAAGCCCGCAGCAAGCGCATCCAGCACGTCATATTTTGGGTCGAGTTCACCTTCGACATTCGACACAATGTGCATGACGTGGCTATAGCGTTCGAGGAAAAAGGAATTGGTCACCTCGACACTTCCCGTTTTGGCAACACGGCCAACATCATTTCGGCCAAGATCGAGCAACATCAAATGTTCGGCGCGTTCCTTTTCATCCGCCAGCAATTCTTCGCCGAGCGCGATATCCTGCGCCTCCGTTGCGCCGCGCGGACGTGTGCCTGCAATCGGCCGGATCGTGATCCGGTTATTGCGGACACGAACGAGAATTTCAGGCGATGAACAAATCAGCTGGAAACCGTCAAAATCAAAATAGCTCAAAAACGGCGCTGGATTGACGCGGCGTAGCGCCCGATAGAGCGAGAAGGGCGGCAGTTGAAATTGCGTCTCAAAGCGTTGCGATAAGACGACCTGAAAAATATCGCCCGCGCGAATATATTCTTTCGCCCGATCGACCATACCGAGATATTCGGCCTCGGACGTATTCGATTGTGCAGCCGGAATAGAGGCGACGTTTGCGGGTGCCTGAAAACCCGATGGCAGTGGGCCTTCAAGCGCCAATTCCATTTCTTCAAGGCGCGACATTGCCGCGTCATAGGCTGCGCGCGGCGTTACACCATTCTGCGGCCGTATAGGCGTAATTAAGGTGATCTCGTCTTTAACGGAATCAAAAATAACCATGACGGTTGGTCGAACCATGATCGCGTCCGGCACGCCGAGCGCGTCGGGATTAGGCTCGCCCAAACGTTCCATGTGACGCACCATGTCATAGCCCAAATAACCGAAGACACCATTCGCCATCGGCGGCAGGCCTGCATCAAACGGGATAGCGCTTTCTGCCAGTAACGCACGAAGGGCAGCGAGCGGAGGCTGGCCGCAGGGCTCGAAATGGTGACGGTCGATGAGCGCCTGCCGATTGATCTCGGCTTCCGATCCCCGACACCGCCAGATAATATCCGGCTTTAATCCGATGATGGAATAGCGCCCGCGTACGGCGCCGCCTTCAACGGATTCCAGTAGAAAAGCGTTCCGGCCGTCATCTGCGGTCAGCTTCAAAAATGCCGAGACAGGGGTTTCCAAATCGCCGACCAAAACGGTGCGGAGAAGTTGGGTTTCACCGTCGAGATAGGATTCTTCAAATCCGGTATAGTCGGGTTGGAAAATCATGAGCGGCTCAGTTTACTCCAAGGGCCAGACTAAGAACCTTGTCATTGACCGTTACACCAAGTTCTTTCTGCGCTTCGCTCACATAGGCATTGGCGTAATCGTCAGCGAGGGAAAGCTTCACTTCATTCATAAGTTTACCCATATCGGCCAATGCCGTGGGCGAGGTGATAAGCTCTGCCTTTGTCACATGCACAATCACGCGCTCCAGTGGTTGAGCGCCAATGGCGGATCCCGCCGCGCCCTCTGGGACGGCAAAGAGTTGGGCAATAGCGGCTTGCGGCAAATCTTTGCTTTGGCCATTCCGCTTAAGGCCCGAAACCGTTTTGATTTGAACATTGAGCGATGAAGCCACGTCCTGCAAGGATTTGCCCGTATTGAGCGATGATACGAGTTCGGCGGTCTTGGTGGCTAAACGGCCATTCAGATCATCATCTTGCCAAGAGGCGATGACCTTGTCTTTGACCTCTTCAAGCGGACGATCCCGCGTAGGAGTAATGGTTTGAACGTCAAACCAAATATATCCGCCAATGCGGGTGGGGAGAGGCTCGTTATCAACCCCGATATCGGAACTGAACGCCGCGTTGAGCAGTGTGTCGCGCTCGGGGATTGTCTCGAGTGCAACGCCGTCCGGCGTCCGGCCGGCACGATCGGTTGCCTCCAGAATGGTCAATTTTAAAGACTGATCCTTCGCAATTTCCGTCAATGCTTTTGCGGAGGCGCGCTGATCCTCAATCTTGTCATGCAGATCGCGGATCATTTCCTTGCCTTTGCTGATCGCCAAGGCCGCACGGATTTCCGGTAAAGCAGATTCAAAGCTACGGGTCTCTGCCGGAATGATATCGGTCACCGAGACGATGATAAATCCGAACTTACCGGCAACGACATCGCTAACTGCACCTTTTGCCAAGCTAAAGGCAGCTTCCGCAACCGCCGGGTCGAGGATGCGTTGCTTTTCAACCACGCCTAAATCCGTATCCGCCTTTTGCAGCTTTTTCTCGGCAACAATTTCATCAAAGCTTGTGCCGGCTTTAATCCGCTCGGATGTTGCTTTCGCGTCAGCTTCCGAATTCAGCACCAATTGTTGAACCGCGCGCTTTTCTGGAAACGTATAGCGGGTTGCAAGATCTGAATCATATTTCGCCTTGGCATCCGCCTCCGGGATCGTGTCAGGTGCGACAAGGTCCGAGGGTGATAGAGCAAGATAGGCAATTTTCCGATATTCAGGCGCGCGGAAACTCTGCTTGTTTTCTTCAAAGAATTTGGCGAGCGTCGCGTCATCGGGCACGGCTGAGGCACCAACCTGATCCTTCCCAATGGTGATGAATTCGGCAGAACGCTGCTCATTCGTGTAAAGGTTCAAAGCATCGCTGATGAGGCCGGGGACGGAAGGCGCTCCCGAAAGCGATTGGATAATCTGCTGGCGGATATCGAGTTTGCGTTGCTCGACGATAAATCCGGCTTCAGTATATCCTGCCGCACGCAGCGCTTCATTAAAGCGCGCTTTATCGAATTGCCCGTTAGGTCCAGAAAAATTTTGATCCGTCAGCAGTTTCTTGACGATGGATTCGTCGGAAATACCGAGTTTCATGCCGCGGGCTTTGTCGTCGAGCGCGGCCTCCGAAATCATCCTGCCAAGCACTTGCCGATCCACGCCAACCGACAGGGCCTGTTCGGTGGTGATGTTGCGGCCATACCGGCGGGACATGGTCTGTAGTTCCGTTTGAAAGGCGGTCCGATAGGCTTGGCTGTCGATTTCGACGGATCCGACGGTTGCTACGGTTCTAAGCCCGTAGCCTCGGAAAATGTCGCCAATTCCCCAAAGGGCAAAGCTGAACACAAGAAAGCCGAACATAACCGTAATAATGATACGGCCTACGAGACTTTGGCCTGCTTTGCGAAAACCATCCATCATGAGAAGCTATCCAATCCTGTCATTTATCACTTACGCACCCCATCATAAGGAAGGAGTGCGCCGCCTGCAATTCGATGCTTGGCAAAGCGCGTTTAGCGGCCGGATGCAAGCAAAAGAAGCAGATAGACGGTTTATTTCTTCCTCATCTTGTGTCTTTTAAGGATAAATAAGCCAGATCACTGATCACACAGAAAGGTACCCAATGTCCCGTCCAATTCGTCCGCTTGTTGCCGGAAACTGGAAAATGAATGGTTTACAGGCGGCTTTGGCCGAATTTGACCTGATGGGCGCGGGAAATGACGTGTCGACCCGGCGGGTAGTTGACCTGATGATTTGTCCGCCAGCCACTCTGATTTCCGCTTTGGCCCATGCGGCCATCGGTCAGGGTATCGCCATTGGCGCTCAAGACTGCCATTCGAAGGACAGCGGGGCGCACACCGGCGATCTTTCGGCGCACATGCTGGCGGATGCCGGGGCATCGGCCGTCATTGTCGGCCATTCAGAGCGTCGCGCCGATCACGGGGAAACAGATGCAACCGTTCGTGCAAAGGCCGAGGCCGCCTATCGCAATGGGCTCACAGCCATTTTCTGCGTCGGTGAAACCCGCGCCGAGCGTGAAGCCGGAAAGACGCTTGCCGTGGTGCGCCGCCAACTCAAAGGTTCCGTGCCCGACGGCATGACGGCACGCGATATCGTCATCGCTTATGAGCCCGTTTGGGCCATCGGGACGGGCTTAACGCCTACGGCCAAGGATGTGGAGGAAGTTCACGCCCTGATCCGCGCCGATTTGAAGAGGCTGGTCGGCAAAGACGAGGCCAACAAAGTCCGAATTCTCTATGGCGGCTCGGTTAAGCCATCGAATGCCAAGGAATTGATGTCGGTTGCCAATGTCGACGGCGCCTTGGTGGGCGGCGCTAGCCTGAAGGCCGAGGATTTCTTAGGCATTGCTGCCGCTTATCGGTAAAGAATGGCGGGTGGTTTTGAATTTTTACCTCTTCCACCCCATATTCCTGCTTTGATCCCGAGCGCGGCCCGTGTTAAAGCCGCGCACGAATTCTTTCCCGGTCGGCCGAAGGCTTATGGTTTTATGCAACAAGTATTGATTGTTATTCATCTTCTCATCGTCATCGCGCTTGTCGCAGTGATTTTGCTTCAGCGTTCGGAGCAGGGCGCTCTCAGCGGCCTTGGCGGCGGCGGAAGCGGTGGCCTCGGCGGTTTGATGACCGGTCGCGGGCAAGCCAATTTGCTGACGCGGACGACAGCGATCTTGGCAGCGGCGTTTTTTGCCACCAGCCTTTTATTGGCGATCATTTCGGGCAATTCCAGCGCACCAAAATCGGTGATTGATCAGGCGGTACCAGCTGCCGCAGGCACGGCGCCCGCGCAGCCTGCTGGCGTTCTCGACCAGTTGAAGCAGCTCGAAGGCCAGCCTAAGCCTGCTCAATAACGGTATTTAAGCTCGATACCTCTATAAACGCCGGGGGCTATCTTCCGGCGTTTTTATTGTGGGCCGCTTTGCTCTGTTTGGTGTGAATAGCGCAACTCAACCTTTGTCGAATCATTAAAGCGTCCTTAGAAGGAAAACCCCATGGCACGGTACATTTTCATCACCGGTGGCGTGGTGTCCTCATTGGGCAAAGGGCTTGCGTCTGCGGCTCTGGGTGCTCTCCTTCAGGCCCGAGGTTACTCGGTTCGCCTTCGCAAACTCGACCCCTATTTGAACGTCGATCCGGGCACGATGAGCCCCTATCAGCATGGCGAATGCTTCGTCACCGATGACGGCGCCGAGACCGATCTCGATCTGGGCCATTACGAGCGCTTTACGGGACGCCCCGCAACCAAGCGCGACAACATCACCACCGGCCGCATCTACCAAGACATCATCACCAAAGAGCGCCGCGGTGATTATCTGGGCGGTACTGTGCAGGTTATCCCTCATGTGACCAACCACATCAAAGAATTCGTGCTCGAAGGCAATGAAAGCGTTGATTTCGTTCTGGTCGAAATCGGCGGCACGGTTGGTGATATTGAAGGTCTGCCGTTTTTTGAGGCCATCCGCCAATTGGGCAATGATTTGCCGCGGGGCCACGCCGTTTATGTGCATCTAACCTTGCTGCCCTACATTCCGGCGGCGGGCGAACTCAAGACCAAACCGACGCAGCATTCGGTCAAGGAGCTGCGTTCCATCGGCATCCAGCCCGATATTCTGCTTTGCCGCTCCGACCGCGAAATTCCGGTCGAGGAACGCCGTAAGCTCGCGCTCTTCTGCAATGTGCGCGAAACAGCTGTGATTGAGGCGCGTGACGTTTCCTCCATCTATGCCGTGCCCGCCGCCTACCACGCAGCAGGGCTCGATAAAGAAGTGCTCGCCGCCTTCGGCATTGAGCCCGCGCCAAAGCCCAATCTTTCGCGCTGGAAGGGCGTCACCGACCGGATCAATAATCCGGAAGGCGAGGTCACCATCGCCATTGTCGGCAAATATACCGGCATGAAAGACGCCTATAAATCGTTGATCGAGGCACTAGCCCATGGCGGTATCGCCAATAAGGTGAAGGTCAATCTCGACTGGATCGAGTCGGAAGTCTTCGAGCGTGAAGATCCCGCGCCGTTCTTGGAGCATGTCCACGGCATTCTGGTGCCGGGTGGCTTCGGCCAGCGTGGTGCCGAGGGCAAAATCAACGCTGCCCGCTTCGCACGCGAACGCGACGTGCCCTATTTCGGCATCTGTTTCGGCATGCAAATGGCTGTTATTGAGGCGGCCCGTAACCTTGCGGGCATCAAAGACGCCAATTCCACCGAATTCGGCCCCTGCGACGAGCCACTCGTCGGCCTCATGACCGAATGGATGCGCGGCAACGAGCTCGAGCAACGCGCCGCCCAAGGCGATCTCGGCGGCACGATGCGCTTGGGTGCCTATGACGCCAAGCTTAATGAGGACAGCCATATTGCCAAGATTTATGGCAACACCAAAATCTCCGAGCGCCACCGCCACCGCTATGAAGTCAATATGGCGTATCGGTTGAAGCTAGAAGAAAAAGGCCTTGTTTTTGCTGGCGTTTCTCCCGATGGGTTGCTGCCGGAAACGGTGGAGTTCCCGAACCATCCGTGGTTCATCGGCGTGCAGTATCACCCCGAGTTGAAGTCACGGCCGTTTGAACCGCATCCGCTGTTTGCCAGCTTTATTGCGGCGGCGGTGGAGCAGGCGCGGTTGGTGTAATCGCGTGCGTCAATCCGGTATCGACCATCTCGTCCTAGCCACCCATGATCTCGACGCGATGGGCGCATTTTATGAGCGTCTCGGGTTTAAGGTCGGTGCGCGCAACCGGCACCCTTGGGGCACGGAAAACCGCATTGTTCAATTCCCAGGCGCGTTTTTGGAGCTGATCACAGTGGGCGAGGGGGCGGATATTTCCGCCCATGCCGGGGGCCGTTTTTCCTTTGGGGCCTTTGTGCGCGATTATCTCGCCATTCAAGAGGGTTTTGCGATGCTCGTTTTGCAATCGCAGGATGCGCATGCCGATAAATCAGCCTTTGACAAAGCGGGCATTGGCGGATTCGAGCCGTTTTTCTTTGAGCGCAAAGGGGTACGACCCGATGGTACGCCCGTCGAAGTGTCCTTCACCTTGGCGTTTGCACACGATGCGCTTGCCAAAGCGTGTGGTTTCTTCGTGTGCCAGCAGCATCGGCCCGAAAATTTTTGGAATCCGGTCGCCCAACAGCATCCGAATGGCGCCTCGGCCCTAGCGGGCGTTTGCATGGTCGCGGACGAGCCATCCGATCATGCCGAATTTATGCGCGCCTTCACGGGTATCGATGAGTTCTCGGCCACCTCGGCGGGCTTACGGTTTGAAACGCCGCGGGGCGAGATTGATGTGCTGTCGGACGCCGCTTTTAATTTCGACTATGGGCAGATGGTGTCTGGCAATAAGCCCCGATTAGCTGCCTTTACCGTCGCTATCCCTGACCTAGACGGGTTAAAAGCGCGGTTGAGCGGTAAAACAATCGCATTTCAGTCGTACAAAGATAGCGTTGTGGTGGCCGCACCTGATGCCTTCGGGGTCGTCATCCGTTTCATTCAGCGCTGACTCGCCAGAATCTCTCCACCGCGCTATAGGGCAGGTCATGACACACTCCGTTCCCCAAAATGCCGTCGTTACCGCGGGCCATGTATCGTTCGGACAGAAGCTTCCTTTTGCCTTGATCGCTGGTCCTTGCCAGATGGAAAGCCGGGCGCACGCCTTTGAAATGGCAACGGCTTTGAAGGAAATTACCACCAAATTAGGCATTCCATTCGTCTTCAAAGCCTCTTTTGACAAAGCAAACCGCACATCTGCCAATGCCGAAAGGGGTATTGGCCTGTCGAAGGCTTTGGAAGTCTTCGCTGAGATCAAGGCGACGCTTGGTGTTCCCGTCATTACCGATATTCATGACGCCCATCAGTGCAAACCGGTGGCGGAAGTCGTCGATATCCTCCAAATTCCGGCCTTTTTGTGCCGTCAGACCGATCTTTTGGTCGCCGCCGCCGAAACGGGCCGCGTGATCAATGTCAAAAAGGGTCAGTTTCTGGCGCCTTGGGATATGAAAAACGTAGCGGCCAAGATCACGGGTGCAGGCAACCCCAATGTGTTGGTATGCGAACGTGGCGCTTCCTTTGGCTACAATACACTTGTTTCCGATATGCGTTCGCTGCCGATTATGGCACGCGATACGGGCGCTCCGGTAATCTTTGACGCCACCCATTCGGTGCAGCAACCGGGCGGGCAGGGCGGCTCCTCGGGCGGGCAGCGTGAATTTGTCCCCGTTTTAGCGCGCGCCGCTGTTGCCGTCGGCGTTGCTGGTGTCTTCATCGAATCGCATGAAGCACCCGATCGTGCGCCTTCAGACGGGCCGAATATGGTGCCTCTGCATCAGATGGAAGCTTTATTGTCGGATCTTAAGGCCTTTGATTCATTGGCCAAATCGCGTCCTTTATCAATTTGAGAGGGGTGCTTGGCCAATGTCACCCTTCTGTCACCAATAATTGGTAGTGGCGTTTTCATGACCGATGTTCAGTTTTCCTATTCCGACGATACCCAGCCGCTTCTAACGCGGAAGGCTATCCAGCTCATTGAAAAAGCAACGGGTCAGCCTTTGTTGCATGGGCTTTATCTCGAAAACCAGAAAAACCCCGTTCCGGGTGAAAGCTTCTGGCAGGCCTCCGTCCGGCAATTGCAAGTTGTGCCGAGCTTTAGGGCCGATGATCTTAAAAATATTCCGGCAACGGGTCCGGTCGTGATCGTCGCCAATCACCCCTATGGCGTTTTGGACGGTCTTGTCATGTGCTGGCTGATCGAGAAAGTCCGTAAGGATTTTCTGGTTTTGACCCATTCCGTACTGCTGCGGGCGCCGGAAGCGCGGACCAATCTTTTACCGGTTGATTTTACGGGCACGAAGGAAGCGTTTCAGACCAATCTCGATTCCCGTGAAGCGGCCCGCAAGCATTTGGCGAATGGCGGTTGCATTGTGGTGTTCCCCGCAGGTGCGGTTTCAACCGCTCCCGATAAATTGGGCCGCAAGCCTGCGATTGATTGGCCTTGGCAGCCCTTCACCGCGCAATTGATCCAGCGCTCAAAGGCCACCGTTGTTCCGATCTATTTCTCAGGGCAAAACAGCCGTCTGTTCCAGATTGCTAGCCATATCAGCCCTGTTTTGCGCTTATCGCTGATTTTCAAAGAGGTTCACGATCGCATTGGCACGGAATTGCCTTTGGTGATTGGTGCGCCAATCTCGCCGGATGAATTGGCCGAATGCGGCGATCGTCAGGCGCTCCTTTCATTCTTACGCGATAAAACCTATGCGCTTGAGCAGTTGCTTGAGTTTGATACGACCAATGTCGTGGCATTCGGAAAGCGCAAATCAGGCGCTCCGGTTGTCCAAAAGGTAAAGCGGTTTATGCATAAGCTTGAAACGCGCCGTGCGATGCGTGAAAGGCTTCGTAAATCAGCTTAAAATGCTGAAGCCCAACCGAAGGCGCGTTGCAATATTCGACAAAAGTATTATGAGGGGCACATAGAGGTGCCCCTTTTTTTGCCCCCATTTTCGGAGATGTCCAGTGACTGAGATTATCGATATTCATGCCCGCCAAATCCTCGACAGCCGTGGCAATCCGACCGTTGAAGTCGATGTGACGCTGGCTGATGGCTCCATGGGCCGGGCGGCGGTTCCATCGGGTGCATCGACGGGTGCGCATGAGGCCGTTGAACTTCGGGACGGCAACAAGAAGGTTTATCTCGGCAAAGGCGTTTTGAAAGCCGTGGCTGCGGTGAATGATGAGCTGTCGGATGCGATTTGCGGCATGGATGCCGAAGATCAGGTCGGCATTGACAGCGCCATGATCGAGATTGACGGAACGCCGAACAAGGCCCGTCTCGGCGCGAATGCCATCCTCGGCGTTTCGCTCGCCGTTGCCAAAGCCGCAGCGGACGCTGCCGCTCTTCCGCTATATCGTTATGTTGGTGGCACGTCCGCCCGCACCTTGCCGGTTCCGATGATGAACATCGTCAATGGCGGCGCGCATGCCGACAACCCGATTGATTTCCAAGAATTCATGATCATGCCAATCGGTGCGCCAACCTTTGCCGAAGGCTTGCGGATGGGTGCCGAAATCTTCCACACGTTGAAAGGCGCGTTGAAGAAAGCCGGACACAATACGAATGTCGGCGATGAAGGCGGCTTTGCGCCAAACCTTCCATCGGCCGAAGCAGCCCTCGATTTCGTCATGCAGGCGATCGATACTGCGGGCTATAAGGCAGGCAAGGATATCTATCTCGCGATGGATTGCGCCGCGACCGAGTTTTTCAAAAATGGCGCCTATCACTACGAAGGCGAAGGCAAGGTTCGCTCTATCCAGGAGCAGGCAGAATATCTCGCCAAGCTCGCCTCCGCCTATCCGATCGTCTCGATCGAAGACGGTCTGTCGGAAGATGATTGGGAGGGCTGGAAGCTCGTTACCGAGCTCATCGGCTCCAAGTGCCAGCTCGTGGGCGATGATCTGTTCGTCACCAATGTCACGCGCCTTTCGCAAGGCATCAGCAAGGGTGTTGCAAACTCCATTCTCGTGAAGGTCAACCAGATTGGTTCCCTTACCGAAACGCTGGCCGCCGTCGATATGGCGCATCGTGCGGGCTATACATCCGTTATGTCGCATCGTTCGGGCGAGACGGAAGATTCGACGATTGCTGATTTGGCGGTTGCTACCAATTGCGGCCAAATCAAAACCGGCTCGCTTGCGCGCTCGGACCGTACCGCCAAATACAACCAATTGCTCCGCATTGAAGAGGAATTGGGTTCAACGGCCATTTATGCCGGCCGTAACGCGATTAAGGGCTTAAAATAATCGCGTAAAAACCCTGTCACTTGTGACAGATCTGAGGGGATTTAAGGCAATTCCGACCCCGTTCGTGAAAATAGTTTCTAATTTTTTAGGATCTGTTTACGAACGGGGGGTAACCCTCGTGTCATGGTTATTAAACGTCGATTCCGCGGTATCGCGCTCCCCTTCATGCTCTACCTCGTATCCGGGGTAGCAGCCGTCTTCTTTATCAACGAAGCCGGTAACGGCAGTCGCGGGATAGAAACCTGTAACAGCCTTCTCTCCGAAATCGCCCGCCTGTCTACGGAACTCTCCAAAGTAACGGCGGAACGTTTGGCGCTCGAGAGACGCAATGCGTTGATCGGAATTTTTCACATTGATGCTGAGTTTTTAGAAGAACGCTCCCGGGTTGTGTTGAACCGTGGCAACCGTAATGATGTCGTAATCATGTCCGTCGACTAAGGGTTGAAAGTGGTCGTGCTGGCCAATAATTTGATGAACCTATAACAGGTTCATTCTATTAAATTACTGAAATTACGCGATAATACCTTTCGTTTTTTGCGAATAAATCATAATTTGCCCTCTCGCCAAATTGGTGAGGGTCGGTTATGCTTAAGGCGAAAATAAAAAACGGAGGTCGCCATGGCTTTGGCCACTCGTAAATCCACCGCTGGAAACAAGGCTGCATCATCAGCACGGCCAACAGCGGCCCGCTCCACACTTCGTAAAAATTCGACGCCTTCCGAGTTTACTCGGGATGAGGACGTGAAAGCCTATCGCGAAATGTTGTTGATCCGCCGCTTTGAAGAAAAAGCCGGCCAGATGTACGGCATGGGTTTGATCGGCGGCTTTTGCCATCTCTATATCGGCCAGGAAGCGGTCGTTGTCGGCATGGAAATGGCGCAGAAGGATGGCGATCAGGTTATTACCGGATATCGCGATCACGGCCATATGTTGGCCTGCGGCATGGATGCAAAGGGCGTGATGGCCGAGTTAACCGGCCGTCGCGGAGGTTTGTCAAAAGGCAAAGGCGGCTCGATGCACATGTTCAGCGTTGAGAAGCATTTTTATGGCGGTCACGGCATTGTCGGTGCGCAGGTTTCGCTCGGCACGGGTTTGGCGTTTGCCAATCATTACCGGAACAATGGTCAGGTCTCGATCGCCTATTTCGGGGATGGTGCGGCCAACCAAGGCCAAGTCTATGAGAGCTTTAACATGGCAGAGCTTTGGAAGCTGCCTGTCGTGTATGTGATCGAAAACAATCGATATGCGATGGGTACAGCGGTAAACCGCGCGTCGGCGCAAACGGATTTTTCGAAGCGCGGTATCTCGTTCAATATTCCGGGTGAGCAGGTCGATGGCATGGATGTTCGCGCCGTTCGCGATGCAGCCGAGCGCGCCATTCAGTGGTGCCGTGACGGCAAGGGTCCGTATATCCTCGAAATGCAGACCTATCGCTATCGTGGACATTCGATGTCCGATCCGGCGAAATATCGCTCGAAAGACGAAGTTCAAAAGATGCGTGAAGAGCATGATCCGATCGAGCAGGTTCGTTCGCGTCTCTTAGGCGCATGGAAACTGACTGAAGACGATCTCAAAGCCGTCGATGCGGAAGTACGTGAAATCGTCAACGATGCTGCCGAATTTGCAACGCATGATCCAGAGCCCGATCCATCGGAACTCTGGACGGATATTTTGAAATAATCCCGGTTTAACGCAGCCCAAGGTTAGCGCGCCATGTCGATTGATATTTTAATGCCCGCCCTTTCTCCTACGATGGAAAAGGGAAATCTTGCCAAATGGCTTAAAAACGAAGGTGATCGGATTAAGTCCGGTGACATTCTGGCTGAAATCGAAACCGATAAGGCGACGATGGAAGTCGAAGCGGTTGATGAAGGCATTTTGGCGAAGATCCTTGTGCCTGCGGGTTCGCAAGACGTGCCTGTTAATCAGGTGATTGCGATTATTGCGGCAGAAGGTGAAACCCTATCCGATGCGCCGAAAGCCGCGCCATCGGCACCAACGCCTGTAGCAGCGCCTGCCGTTGTTGCATCCGTTGCTGCTCCCGTTGCATCGGCTATCGCGCATGATGCCTCGTCGGAAGTTCCTGCTGGCACCGAAATGGTTCAAATGACCATGCGCGAAGCGCTTCGCGATGCGATGGCGGAAGAGATGCGGCTCGATGGCGATGTCTTCGTGATCGGCGAAGAAGTGGCCGAATATCAAGGCGCCTATAAAATCACCCAAGGCCTGCTGCAAGAATTTGGCCCAAAGCGGGTCGTGGATACGCCGATTACCGAACATGGATTTGCCGGTATGGCGGTCGGTGCGGCGCTCACGGGTTTACGTCCGATCGTTGAGTTCATGACGTTTAACTTTGCCATGCAAGCCATTGACCACATTATCAATTCGGCTGCCAAGACGCTCTATATGTCGGGTGGTCAGATGGGTTGCCCGATCGTGTTTCGCGGTCCAAACGGTGCGGCTGCTCGCGTTGGTGCTCAACACAGCCAAGACTATACCGCTTGGTATTCCCAAGTGCCGGGTTTGTTGGTCGTTTCTCCTTCCAATGCTGCGGATGCCAAAGGCTTGCTCAAGGCCGCGATCCGCAATCCAAATCCGGTTGTGTTTTTGGAAAACGAAATTCTTTACGGTCAAACCGGTCCTGTTCCGAAAATGGATGATTTTATCGTTCCAATCGGCAAGGCTCGCATTGCGCGTTCGGGTAAAGACGTCACCATCGTATCCTTCTCGATTGGCATGACCTACGCACTCAAAGCCGCTGATGAATTGGCGGCCCAAGGCATAGAAGCAGAAGTCATCGATTTACGCACAATCCGCCCGATGGATATTGAGACCGTGCTGGCTTCTGTTCAAAAGACGGGCCGTTGCGTCACCGTTGAGGAAGGTTGGCCGCAATCGGGCGTCGGTTCCGAGATTTCGGCCCAAATCATGGAACGCGCTTTCGATTATCTCGATGCACCCGTTAAGCGCATCACAGGCAAAGATGTGCCGATGCCGTATGCGGCGAACCTTGAAAAGCTCGCTCTACCCAATGTGGCCGAAGTCGTAGAGGCGGTTAAATCCGTCTGCTACCGTTAAGCGGGAGGCAAGAATGGCTGTTGAAATTCTAATGCCCGCGCTTTCTCCGACGATGGAGAAAGGCAATCTTGCTAAATGGCTTAAGAAAGAAGGCGACCGGATCAAATCCGGTGACATTCTAGCCGAGATCGAAACCGACAAGGCGACGATGGAAGTTGAAGCCGTTGATGAAGGCATTTTGGCCAAGATTTTGGTCGCCGGCGGCACGCAAGATGTGCCCGTCAATCAAGTCATCGCTTTGATCGCCTCCGATGGCGAGGATGTTTCCAAAGTTGCATCCGGTGGCGCGTCTCCGGCCCCTGCGCCAAAGGCGGCGGTCGCTGCGGCGCCATCTGCTGCGGCAGCTCCGACGCCGACGGTATCGGTGGCCACAGCTCCACTCGCATCGGGTGCCAAGATTTTTGCATCGCCACTTGCTAAGCGTATGGCCAAGGAAGCCGGACTTGATCTCTCATCCATCGCTGGTTCGGGCCCTCATGGACGGATTGTCGAGCGCGATGTGAAAGCTGCTCTTGCGGGTGGCACCGCAAAGCGGTCTGCTCCTGCTACATCGTCGACCTCCGCCGCACCAGCGATGGCAAGCGGCATGTCGGATGAGACGGTCAAGAAGCTTTTCGAACCCGGCAGCTTTGAAGAACTCCCGCACGATTCGATGCGCAAGACGATTGCGCGTCGGTTGCTGGAAGCCAAGCAAACCATCCCGCATTTCTA
>Ga0214201_1000051_pt1 | contig 50049 bp, 52 predicted proteins | sample TroBogEpilimnion_32_FD_153039 | JGI IMG/M metagenome (GOLD analysis project Ga0214201, IMG submission 153039) | Freshwater microbial communities from Trout Bog Lake, WI - 29MAY2009 epilimnion | ecosystem: Environmental > Aquatic > Freshwater > Lake > Epilimnion/Euphotic zone | place: Trout Bog...
GTGCTTCTTCGACTGCCAGGTCAAGGGGACCAAGAGCTTAACGCAATCTCAGCCAACTCAACAGGTTAAAGGAAGTTGCACTTCGAATTTGAATCTAGGAAGTAATTTACGTCGGCGGATCACATATATTTATCTACTCGATTGCTGTTCCTCTCACCGCCCTCGATTCAATCAGTAGAAATGATCTCCTAACTTGGTACGGCGATCCTTTTGGAAGCATTGCAAGCTATGTATCCGGTGGTGGTCGCGATACGATAGAAATTGAACGGGGAAAAATACGACGCGGTGGGAAGTCATTAAATAACGGCGTAGATCTTGTTTTCGGCCGGACGTTTGAAGGATGGCCAAATTCGGACCGAAGTTACTTTGAAATAAATCAAGAATATACGCACCTCTCTGAAATTCATTGGCGAACCGAGCACAATGCATATTGCCGCTATGACGAGAATGGCGACTTAGAAAAAATCGTTTCGATTACAAGTCGCAAAAAGGACGGGGACTTTAGTCTCGTTACCTTTACTTGGCCGGAGTTAGAAGAATACCTAGCAATTGCAGATTTTGCCTTATTACAAAGGTTTGACTTCACTCTGCTCCGTTACGGACAATTCAAGCATTGGGGAAACGCTCCCGAGCAAATTATTCGGCGGTCTGATGATCTTTTGTATCGCCAAAAGATTACCGACAATGCCGCTTATACAACAGGCATTCAGATTATTCGACCTCGTGATCGAAAAACGATAAGCGACCTAATATCCGATCGTTGGAGTGGCGGCAGCCGAAATAAACAACACGTCTCATTTATTGCTCAAGATTTTCGGCACAAAAACGCGATCGTAGAAATGTCGACAGACCCAACGGCCACAACGAATTATTTCGAGGCAAAGAAAAACGACTTACCCCATGAACTCTCACCTGCCTATTTCCGTCCCGAGGTGCTATCAAAATACAAAACAGATCGTGAAAAATACATCATCGGTGATCGGACTATTAGTTGTCGTACGGCTTGGACGCTTCGCTCTTATGACGTGAATGATGCGGGACAGGTATTTGCCTATATTTGCGATTTACGCGATCTCCCGCATAGCGAACTGCTTCATTGGAAATCATATAACGAGTTACCTAAAGCTGGAATTTCCAAGAGAGCATTTATAAATGATTTCAAAGGTGATTTCGTTGACTTTCAACACCCTCGCAACGAGACCTTTGCAATCTTGCGCGAGTGGCAACAGCAAAATATTTCTTGGTGGAAAGCAGGTGAAGAAGAATTATTTGATCGGGCAAATCCACCGATTTCATCGAGTAAAGACGAGTGGGCCGAAGCATTTATGGACCTCGCCAAGCTAATTATTGAAGGCTTCAATTTCAAATTCATCCGAAATGAGCTTGATAAAAAAAGTATAAGTTATGAAAATGGCAGCAAGAGTATTGCACTTTTAGAGCTACTTTTAACCGCACATCATTTGGCCGGTGGAGCGGCTAAACTCAACGGCTTACGGACAATTCAAAATATTCGCTCAAAAGTTAAAGGTCATTCCAATGGAACGGACGGTAGAAAACTTGCTGAAGCTGCCTTAGCTGAACATGGTTCATATGCCGAACATTTCAAATCGGTTTGCTCAGAAGTCGTCGACGAACTACGGCAGATCGAAAGACTTTTTTGAAAAGTCTAGCACCTGATTCAAATGGGGCTTTAACAACCTTCACCTCAAGGCCCCATATCCATAATGCCTCGCATTACACCTTCTCCCTCAAAGAGAGAAAGAATATAGTTGCACAATCTTAACGTGCAATTTCACACCATCGCACGCGAAATCACACTTCCAATAAACGCAACCTGCCCCACGACTATCTCAACAGGCGCTATATTCACCACAACCCTAGCGTTATTCACCTCAAAGCGGGGCAAAACTCCTACCCTGCCGCCTTCGCCAGCAGACAGCCCGGGCACACGCCGCCCGGCAGGCCGGGCTTCAACTGGTAGAAAATATGTCGCCCGATCACGTCGCGTTTTTCCAAGGCCTTCGCCCAATAAGGGCGCACATAATCGGCGTGGTAATGGGTGGAATCGCCCACTTCCGCGTTGTAAATTGCCCCTTCCAGCACTTTTCGGGCTAGTTTTTCGGCCAAAGCCCAGGAATCGGGGTCGGTCACCACCAGCGATTTGCCTTCGCAGGTAAAGGTGAACTCGCAGCCCAAATACCGCTCCTGATTTTGGTAGACGATCTCACAGATGGTTTTGGGATAATAGATACTTTTCAAGCGGTTAAGCACCACTTGGGCGACCGCAGCCTGTCCCGTTTCCGGCTCGCTGCGTGCCTCGAAATAGACCGCTTCCGACAGACAATGCATCTCTTTTGCAAAGTCCGAAGGCTTGATGAGGCTTACAAAACTGGCCTTCGGATCATCAGGGCGAATAGGCGGTAAGGGCTTGGCAACAATGGATATTCCGCCCGAGAAACGGTCCTTTTCCATGCCGCCCGAAAGCCGATCCAACGACAGCAGTGCCACGCTTGAGGTCGCTGCTCCCGATACATTGGGTGTCGTGGCCGCGGTATCCGCTTTGGGCGTCAAACCGGAGCCGACCGTCACCTTGCCGTCACCCTCCTTGGCACGGGATTCCGCAAGCTTTGTCAGCGTGTTAGCATTGTCGACGGCGGCCATCCCAAGGGCCGGCGTCTGCCCGTCAAAGCTCGGTATAAAGGCGGGCAACGGGTCGCTTTTCTTAAGCGTGTTCACCCGCTCTTCCGCCCCCGAAGCCAGCTTTTCCTGATAGCGCGGGGCGGATGTAAACCCCGGCGAAAATTCGGGCCCAAGGCCAATATGGGCGGGAACCATGATCAAGGGTCCAGCCTCATCAGAGGCGTCTAATGCCGCATTATTCGATAGGGATTTCAAAAGGTTAGCAGGTTGTTTCGGGTGGTAGGTGGCAATCGAAAAGCCCCGCGTGGCATCCACACTGGCGCTCGCGGTGAAGGACACCAAAAGGCATCCCCCCAACACCGTGCGGTTGAGCACCGAAAGCACCCGAACAAGACCGGAACGCCGCATGAAACCCGCCCGAACCCTTAAAAAGGCGGCGGCGAATCACACAATCGCGACCCCCGAAGCCTTGCCGCGTTTATCCCGCGTTAAGGTTGATGGGAGGTTAAAGACTATGGTTTACAAGAGGTTAACGGCTTTTTGGGGCTAAGCTTGGCTTGCGACCTTGGCCCCAATCGCCGCCTGCGCTGCGGCCAGCCGCGCAATCGGCACGCGGTAAGGCGAGCAAGAAACGTAATCAAGCCCCGCCCCCTCGCAGAAGCTGATTGAGGCCGGATCGCCGCCATGCTCGCCGCAAATCCCGAGCTTGATCAACGGCCTAGTGGCCCGCCCCCGTTCAGCCGCCAGCTTCACAAGTTCGCCAACGCCCTCTTGATCAAGCGTCACAAACGGATCCGCAGGCAACAGCCCGCTTGCCGTATAGGTGCCCAAGAACGACGCCGCATCATCACGGCTAATGCCCAAGGTTGTTTGCGTTAAATCATTGGTCCCAAAGGAGAAAAACTCGGCGGATTGGGCAATCTCGGCGGCCCGTAACGCGGCGCGCGGCAGCTCGATCATCGTGCCCACCTGATAGGTAAAGGTCGCCCCAGTCTCGTCTTTCACGGCCTGCGCCATGGCATCAATCCGCGCCTTGACGAAATCAAGTTCCGGTTTCGCCATCACAAGCGGCACCATCACTTCGGGAATAACCGCCTGTCCGGTCTTTTGCGCGGCCTCAACCGCCGCCTCAAAAATCGCGCGGGCCTGCATTTCGGCGATTTCGGGGTAAGCAACGGCCAAACGGCAGCCTCTAAAGCCCAACATCGGGTTAAATTCGTGCAATTCCAGCGCCCGAGCCCTCAGTTTTTCGGGGCTAGCCCCCATTGCTGCGGCCACTTCGGCGATTTCCTCGTCCGAATGCGGCAAGAATTCATGCAAAGGCGGGTCGAGCAAGCGGATCGTGACGGGAAGCCCCTGCATAATCGTGAAAAGCTCAACAAAATCAGCCCGCTGCATCGGCAACAGCTTGGCCAAAGCCTGCCGCCTTCCGGCGGTATCATCGGCCAAAATCATCTCGCGCACGGCCACAATGCGCTCGCCTTCGAAGAACATGTGCTCGGTGCGGCAAAGCCCGATGCCTTCCGCGCCAAAATTCCGCGCCGTGCGGGCATCCAACGGCGTCTCGGCATTGGCGCGCACCTTCATGCGGCGCACTTTATCGGCCCAGCCCATCAGCGTACCAAATTCGCCGGATAATTCAGGCTCAATCATCTTCACTTGGCCGAGAAGCACCTGCCCCGTCGAGCCATCAATCGTAATGAAATCGCCCTTTTTCAGCGTTACGCCGGAGGCCGTAATCGTTCCGGCCGCCATATCCACCTTCAACATGCCTGCACCTGACACACAGGGCTTCCCCATGCCACGAGCGACAACCGCGGCGTGCGATGTCATACCACCCCGCGCCGTCAAAATCCCTTCCGCCGCATGCATGCCGTGGATGTCTTCCGGCGACGTCTCAACGCGCACGAGAATAACCTTGCGCCCTGCCGCTTTGGCGGCCTCCGCTTCATCGGAATCGAGCACAATCTCGCCCATCGCAGCACCAGGTGAAGCCGGCAAACCCGAGGCCATCACGCGGCGCTGAGCTTTCGGGTCAATGGTCGGGTGCAAAAGCTGGTCGAGCGAGGCAGGATCAATCCGGCCAACGGCTTCCTCGCGGGTAATCAGACCTTCAGCGGCCAAATCAACGGCAATCTTTAAGGCGGCCTTCGCAGTCCGCTTGCCGTTGCGCGTTTGCAACATCCAGAGCTTGCCGCGTTCAATGGTGAATTCGACATCCTGAATATCGCGGTAATGTTTTTCAAGCAGCGCGCAAATCCGCAAAAACTCATGAAAAGCCTCTGGCATCGCCTTTTCCAGCGATGGCCGATCGGATCCAGCAGCGATGCGCGCAACTTCCGTAATGTCCTGCGGCGTGCGAATGCCGGCAACGACATCTTCGCCCTGCGCATTGATCAGAAATTCGCCGTAGAGCTCTTTCGCCCCGGTTGACGGATTGCGCGTAAAGGCAACGCCGGTGGCCGATGTCTCGCCTAAATTGCCAAACACCATTGCTTGAACATTCACCGCCGTCCCCCAGCTTGCGGGGATCGCATGCAACTCACGGTATTTGTTTGCGCGCGCATTCATCCAGGAGCCGAAAACGGCTCCAATCGCGCCCCATAATTGTTCATTCGGGTCTTGCGGAAACGCTTTGCCAAGCTCTTGCTCAACAACGGCCTTATAATCGGCCACAATCGCTTTCCATTCGTCGGTCGTGACTTCCGTATCCAGCGAATATCCACGGCGCTCTTTGGCCGTCTCTAAAATATCCTCAAAATGGTAATGCTCGACGCCGAGAACGACATCCGAATACATCTGGATAAAACGGCGATACGAATCCCACGCGAAACGGGCGTCGCCCGAACCCTTGGCAAGCGCTTCGACGGTGACGTCATTCAACCCAAGATTGAGCACCGTATCCATCATGCCGGGCATAGAGGCGCGGGCACCAGAGCGAACCGAAACGAGAAGAGGGTTATTCGCGTCCCCAAATCTTTTGCCCGTTAATTCGCCAACATGGACAAGGGCCGATGCGACTTGCGCTTCCAACTCGACAGGATAGGTTTTGCCGTGGTCGTAATAATGGGTGCAAAGCTCGGTTGTAATGGTAAAGCCGGGGGGCACAGGCAAACCGAGATTGCTCATCTCGGCAAGGTTCGCGCCCTTACCTCCTAGAAGATTACGCATTCCGGATTCGCCTTCGGCTTTTCCGTCACCGAATGTGTAGACCCATTTTGCCATCACCTGCCCCATTTCGCAGTTGCGAGATAGACCTGCTTCGCTGATCCCTTCGCAAAAAGCAACTCCAACTAAAGCTCCATAGTCACGCAAAGACCGAATGATCCACAAACGACCAGTTTGGTGCCCGCATTTCCCGCTAAAACGCGACATTTATTGGCCAAAACTGCCGCGAGGCCTCGCCATGAAGCGGCAACGAGGCTATAGGAAGCTGCCTGAGGAGATGCCCATGTCGACGACCGAAAATCACACGAAGCCAAACTACACGCCCCAATTTATTTTGATTTGCGGCTGCTTGATCGGCTTCATCACCTTTGGGCCGCGTGCATCGGCTGGGTTGTTTCAGCTTCCAATGTCCCATGAATATGGCTGGGGCCGGGAAATCTTTTCGTTCTCCATTGCCATTCAAAATCTCCTGTGGGGCGTCGGCCAGCCTTTTGCCGGCGCACTTGCCGATCGCTTCGGGACAATACGGATGTTATGCCTTGGCGCATTGCTCTATGCCGTAGGCCTCGTGGTGATGGCGTATTCGTCAAGCCCTGGCGTTTTAACGGTTGGCGCGGGCGTTCTGATCGGCATGGGGCTTTCGGGGTGTTCGTTTAATCTTGTCATTGGCGCCTTCGGGAAATTACTGCCTGAAAAATGGCGTGGCCTCGCCTTTGGTGCTGGTACAGCTGCAGGTTCCTTTGGCCAATTCGTATTTCCACCCATTGGCAGCGTCTTGATTGATTCAATCGGTTGGCATGAAACGCTTCTGGTATTTTCCATTACGCTCCTTTTCGTATTGCCATTATCCCTGCCACTTGCCACACGCGCTTTGTCGACAGCCGATACAGGTCAGGCGCCAAAGCAATCGGTAAAGGCTGCGCTTAGCGAAGCCTTTCACCACCCTAGCTATGTGATGCTGGTTTTAGGGTTTTTCACCTGCGGCTTTCAGCTTGCCTTTATCACGGCTCACTTGCCCGCTTATCTGAACGATATCGGCATGCCCGCCTGGGTGGGCGGCTGGACATTGGCCGTCATCGGACTAGCCAATGCCGTCGGTTCGTTAACGGCCGGGTGGCTATCGGGCCGTGTGCCTAAGCGTTGGATTTTATCGGTGATTTATCTAGGCCGTTCAGTGGCTGTCCTTTGCTTTATTCTGGCCCCTGCAACACCGGCGAATGCCCTTTTGTTCGGCGTCGCTATGGGCTTTTTATGGCTCTCAACCGTACCGCCCACATCGAGCCTGGTGGTCGTCATGTTCGGCACACGCTATCTCGCAATGCTCTATGGCTTTGCGTTTTTTTCCCATCAGCTCGGCGGCTTTTTGGGCGTCTGGCTCGGTGGCGTTCTGTACGAACGAACAGGCTCTTACATGGTCGTTTGGTGGCTTTCGATTGCACTGGGCATTGCTTCGGCGCTGATCAATCTGCCGATCAGGGAAGTTGCTGTTCTTCGCAGCCAACCACAATCGGCCTAATTTCTTGATATGATGTTCACCGTAATCGGAGTTGAAACCAATGAGCACATTTAAAGCCTTGATGATCACCAAAGATGATGCCGGTGTGCAGCATCTCGATTGGAAGCAATTAACCGAGGCCGAGTTGATGGAAGGCGATGTTGTCGTGCGCGTGACGCATTCGACCATCAATTACAAAGATGGCCTCTTTCTATCAGCCAAATCGGCCATTCCGCGTAAATCCCCCATGATCGGCGGTATCGATTTAACAGGCATTGTTGAGACTTCTTCGCATGCAGGTTTTAAGGCTGGCGATGCAGTGCTTTTAAACGGCTATGGACTGTCAGAAACCCATTACGGTGGCTATTCAGAAAAGGCCCGCGTAAAAGGCGATTGGCTCATCAAATTGCCCGCCGGCATCGACGCGCATCACGCCATGGCGATTGGCACCGCAGGCTATACCGCGATGCTGTCGGTCCTGGCGTTAGAAAAGCACGGCGTTAAGCCTGCCGATGGCCCGGTATTGGTCACGGGTGCCGCAGGCGGTGTTGGCTCGGTTGCCATCGCGATCCTGTCCAAACTGGGCTGGCATGTTATCGCGTCCACTGGCCGCCCTGAAGAAGCCGACTATCTGAAATCCCTCGGCGCATCAGAAATTATCGATCGCAAAGAATTATCAGAACCCGGCCGCCCGCTTGGCAAAGAGCGTTGGGCAGCGGCGGTGGACTCAGTCGGCTCGCACACGCTGGCCAATGTTCTGGCGATGACAAAATCGCACGGTGCCGTAGCCTGTTGCGGCCTTGCCCAAGGCATGGATCTGCCCGCAAGCGTGGCGCCCTTTATTCTTCGCGGTATCGCGTTGCTCGGCATCGACAGCGTTATGTGCCCGATGGCGCATCGCTTGGAAGCGTGGAAGCGTCTCGCAACCGATCTCGATCTGAAAAAGCTTGATGCCATGACGCGCACCATCGCTTTTTCCGATGTCATTTCCGAGGCCGCCAAAATCGTCAAAGGCGGCATCCGTGGCCGTGTTGTTGTGAATATCGCTTAAACGGAGACGATCGAAGGCTTCCCCATATAGGTGCCTTCGATCAACGCTTTGCGTTTGCTGAGTTCATTCGCTGCCAGATCAAGAAAAGCCCGCACGCGCGGCGAGGCTTTCAGATCCGGGTGTGTGAGCAACCACAGCCCCGTTGCGAAATCGGGATTGGGCTCGGTCAACCGCACCAAACTCGGCCTTTGATCGGCAATCAGGCAGGGCAGAGGACCAATTCCGATGCCCTCCTCCACCGCCTCGGTGAGGCCGAGAACCGTATTGATCTTGATGGCGATTTGCGCCTCCGGCACCCGCTCATGCACATAGCGAACGGCACGGATGTGACCAAGCTGGTCACCTAACGACACCCATAGCCGATCCGCCAAACCGTCCAAATCGGGGTAGCGTCCCTCAACAGCGTCTGGAAATTCGCTTTTCAAGCCGTATATCGCCCAATTCAAGCTGGAGATCCGGCGACCGATCAAGGTCTCAGGCGGCGCGTCGGTCGCGCGAATGGCGATATCGGCATCGCGCTTTGACAGATTCAGTGGCTGGTTGGTCAGCACAATGTCCAAATTGATCGTCGGATAGGCCCGTCGAAACGCCGCAAAAACGGGCATCAACAAATAGACGAGCAAAGTATCATTGGTCGTGACCCGCAATTCCCCCGTCGGAATAAGACTTTGCCCGACCAATTTACGGGTGAAGGCCTCGACATCGTCATCCATACGACCGGCCAATTGCGCCATTTCTTCTCCGGCGGGCGTCAGCGCATAGCCGGAGCGGTGACGCTCAAACAGCATCGTGCCAATGCGCTTTTCAAGGTCGGACAACCGCCGAAACACCGTTGAATGGTTGATGTTCAGAATATCCGCCGCACCATTCAGTGATTTCGTGTCGGCAATCGCTTTGACTAGCCGAAAATCATCCCATGGAATATGGTTCATTTGCACGCTCGCAATATCAATCGGTTAGACTTTGATAAATATAGTGCAAATTGGAAAACACAAGATCAATTGCGCGGCGCTGCCGCCCGATGCAACCGATCATTGATCGCCTCGCCAAGCCCGTAGGCCGGGATAGGCGCCACCGCTATCGAAGATGCGCCCGAAGCATCAAGCGTCCGTAAGGCTCCGAAAAGCGCCGCGGCGGCCTCCGCCAAATCACCTGACGGGCTTAAATTAAGGGTCGCAACACTTCGTTCCGTACCAGTCATCGAAGCCGAGCCAAACAACAACGCCGCCTCGCCTTCTTCGATTGTGTGCACGTTGAGGCGCACCTTCGCGCGCGGCGCATAATGCGACAGCAACATACCGGGCGCCAAAGGCGCAGCGTGATCGCCCTCGGACACCGCCGGATCAGCCAAGCGGCAGCCGAGTTTTGCTTCAATGGCCTCTCGCGCCAAGCCACCCGGACGAAGCATAACAGGCGGATGGACCAAACAAGAGACAATGGTTGATTCAACGCCAATTTCCGCCGAAGGCCCCATCACAACCGCATCAATCAGTCCATCAAGATCCTCAAGCACATGGTCCGGCGTCGTAGGGCTCACCCGCCCCGACCGATTGGCCGAAGGTGCCGCAATCGGCCTGTCGGCGGCCTTCAACAAGGCCAGCGCCTCGGGGGCTGAGGGAATACGCAGCGCGATACTATCAAGTCCCGCCAAAGCCAATTCGCTGACCGGACAATCGGCCCGGCGGGGAACAACAATGGTCAACGGCCCCGGCCAAAAGGCCTTGGCAAGCCGTAGCGCATCGGCGTTAAAATCGGCGAGCGTTAGCGCTTGCTCCAAGGCAGCGACATGAACGATCAATGGATTAAAGCTCGGCCGTCCCTTTGCCGCATAAATACCCGCGACAGCCAAGCCATTGGTCGCGTCCGCACCAAGCCCGTAAACCGTTTCCGTCGGAAAAGCGACAAGCCCGCCTGCCCGCAAGAACTCGCCCGCGCTGGCAAACCCCGATGCGTCGGGGGCTAAGTGACGCGTGATCTTCATTTCACTCATGGGCGGAACTTCACTTTCATCTTACGCGCTATAATCCTTTGGATGAGAGAAAGCCAAGGTGCAAATCAGGCCATTATAGCCTATCTTAGACGCTAAATGATCAATTCCCTTTGAGGCATTTGTTATGACTTATCGCGCACCGGTTGCTGAAATCGCCTTTATGGCCAAGACATTCGGCCTTGATTCCCTCTTAAAGGACGGATTGGCACCTGAACTTGCCGATGATTTGGCCGATGCCGTCTTGGAAGAAGCAGGCAAATTCGCAACCGACCGTATTGCGCCGCTCAATCACATTGGCGACCAAATCGGCAATCGCTTTGACAATGGCGTTGTGACGACCGCGCCCGGTTGGAAAGAAACCTATCGCGATTGGGCCGAGGGTGGCTGGAACGGCCTCACCGCGCCATCCGAGCACGGCGGCCAAGCCCTGCCGCAGCTCTTACAAACCGCGTGCAGCGAAATGTGGACCTCGGCCTCCATGGCCTTCATGCTGGGGCCGATGCTGACAACGGGGGCGGTTGATGCGCTTGTCGCCCATGGCTCAGACGCGCTCAAAAAAATCTATCTTGATAAACTCGTCTCGGGCGAATGGATGGGTACGATGAACCTGACGGAGCCGCATGCGGGCTCCGATGTAGGAGCGTTGAAAACCCGCGCCGAGCGCGCAGCCGATGGCAGCTATCGCATCAGCGGACAAAAAATCTACATCACCTATGGCGAGCATGATCTGACGGATAACATTATCCATCTCGTCCTCGCGCGCTTGCCCGATGCGCCACAAGGCACGCGTGGCATCTCGCTTTTCCTCGTGCCCAAATTTCTCGTCAATCCGGATGGAAGTTTAGGCGCGCGCAATGATGTGCGTTGCTCTGGCCTCGAGCACAAACTCGGTATCCACGCCTCCCCCACCTGCACGATGATGTATGGTGATCAAGGCGGAGCGGTCGGCTATCTCATCGGTGAAGAAAACCGTGGCCTCAATTGCATGTTCACGATGATGAACAATGCCCGCCTCGGCGTTGGCTTACAAGGCGTGGCCATTGCCGAACGCGCCTATCAATTGGCCCTCGCATACGCCACAGAACGCAAGCAAGGCCGCGCCATTGGCAGCACGTCGGACGGCATGAGCGCCATTATCGCGCATCCCGATGTCAGACGAATGTTGATGCTCATGCGCAGCAAGACGGATGCAGCCCGCGCCATTTGCTACATGACAGCCGCCGCGATGGACCGCGCGCATCGTGAAACCAATCCTGAAAAGCGCAAAGCGTCGGAAGAGCGCGCCGCGCTGCTCACCCCCATCGCCAAAGCATGGTCAACCGATATCGGCATTGAAGTGGCATCCCTCGGTATTCAAGTCTATGGCGGCATGGGCTTTATCGAAGGCTCCGGTGCCGCCCAACATCTGCGCGACGCGCGCATTGCCGCGATTTATGAAGGCACCAATGGCATTCAAGCCATTGATCTTGTGACCCGTAAATTACCGCTTTCAAATGGCGATGCAGTGCACTCCCTCTTTGGCGAAATGCATTCGACGCTGAACGCTTTAAAGGCAAGCAATCTGCCCGGCTTTGGCGCAAGCGCTGATAAACTTAGCGAAGCGATGGCAGCCCTTGAAGCGGCAACGCTGTGGATGGCAAAAGCGCTGAAAGAACGCACCGAAGAAGCCTTAGCTTCCGCCACGCCCTACCAGACCCTTTTTGGTACAACACTCGGCGGCATCAATCTGGTTCACGCCGCCCTTGCTGATCCATCCGACAAACACATTGCAACAGCCCGCTTTTTTGCCGAGCAAATCGCACCGGAAGCCCAATCGCTGGCGCGAACGGTAACCGAAGGGGCAGCAGCGCTGTCGAATATCGATTCCGTTTTACTAGCGAGCGCCTAAGTCATCATGTGCGGACGATTTGCTCTGAGCGCAACACCCGAAGAAGTGCTCGCACTATTCGCTTATGATGAACGACCTAATTTTCCGCCACGCGGTAATATATCGCCAACCGATCCCATCGCGGTAGTGACGCAGGAAGGCACGCACCGCCATTTCCGCTTGATGCGGTGGGGCCTCTTGCCCGGCTGGCTGAAAGAGCCGGAAGGGTTTCCCGTCCTTTTCAATGCGCGCGGCGAGACCATCGCAACAAAGCCAACCTTCAAATCCGCCACACGCCACCGCCGTTGCCTCATCCCGGCGGATTCCTTTTATGAATGGTCAACGGTGGCCAAGAAAAAAACACCCTATCGTATTCACAAACCCGATAACGCCGTGTTTGCCATGGCAGGCTTATGGGAACCTTACGCCCACGCCAATGGCTCGGAAATTGATACGGCGGCGATTGTTACAACCGATGCCAATGGCATGGTATCAGCCCTCCACAACCGGATGCCTGTGATCATTCATCAAGACCAATTCGCGCTTTGGCTTGAATCCGAATCCCATCCCTTGGAAGAAGCACTGAAACTCATCAAACCGGCGCCCGATGATTTTTTCGTGATGGAACCGTTTGATCCAAGAACTGGCCCGATCACCATTGAGCCCGCTGTGCAAAAGCCTAAAAAGCCAGAGCAGCAAAGTCTCTTTTAAAGCACTTTTCCAGGATTAAGCCGGCCATCCGGATCAAGCGCCTTTTTAATCGTCCGCATCACATCGAGCGCAACCGCGTCTTTGGTTTGCGCAAGACGTTCACGTTTGACTTGTCCAATGCCATGCTCGGCTGAGATGGAACCCTTAAATGCGGCAATATGGCGATAAACAATCTCATGCACTGCATCAGCCTGTTTTAAAAATGCCTTTCCATCGGCGCCTTCAGGCCCCTGCATGTTAAAATGCAAATTACCGTCACCGATATGGCCAAACACAAAAGGCCTGATATCGGGAAGAAGGGCGATCAATTCTTTCACAACGGTATCAATGAAGGCCGGAATAGCATCGATCGAAACCGAAATATCGTGCTTGATCGACGCGCCCTCGCGGGTCTGCGCATCGGGCATATATTCCCGTAACCGCCAAAATTCATCCCGTTGCGAAAGCGTTATTGCAAACACACTATCCTCGAGATAGGCTTTATCAATCGCATCAAGGATCAGCCGCTGAGCGAGCGGGTCTGCGCCGTCCTCTGTCAAAGAAGAAAACTCGATGAGGACATACCATTGGTGTTTAAAAAACAGCGGTTCCCTTGTGTCGGAAAAATGTTTCAACACGAGGTCAATGCCCAAGCGCGGGATCAGTTCGAACGTCGTTAATTCACGCCCCGCTTCCGCCTTAACACAATTGAAAAACTTCAACGCATCCTCAACGGAGGCGAGGCCACACAGAGCCGTCGCTCGTGATTTAGGGGCGGGGAACAATTTAACGACCGCCGCCGTTACAATGCCCAATGTTCCTTCCGAGCCGATAAATAAGTTTTTGAGATCATAGCCGGTATTGTCTTTTTTAAGCTTGCCCAATCCATTCCAGATCCGGCCATCGGCTAAGACAACTTCAAGTCCAACCACCAAATCGCGCATCGTGCCATAAGCGAGCACGGCCGTGCCGCCTGCATTGGTACCAATCGCGCCGCCGATGGTAGCAGTTCCTTCGGACGCCAGCGACAAAGGAAAAAGACGGTCGCTTTTAGCCGCAGCATCTTGCGCCGCCATCAAGGTCGCGCCAGCCTCAATCACCATCACATCCGAAACCGCATCGATTTCGCGAATATTCGTCAACCGCGCCAACGACAAAATAATTTCATGGCCATTGCCGATGGGGACACTACCGCCAACGAGGCCAGTATTGCCGCCTTGTGGCACAAGGCACAAACCCTTCTCGGAGGCGAGGTGCATCACAGCCGCAACCTCTTCCGTCGTGGCAGGCTTTACAACGCAAAGGGCTGATCCGGTAAACCGCTTCCGCCAATCGGTGAGATAGGGCGCCATCGCCTCGGCACCATCCAACACATGTGGACTGCCGAGCAGGGTCTTAAGCTCGGCCACGATTGCCATTGAATTATTCTGTACATCCGACATGTCTTAGCCCAGCAATTTCCTTGGACGCTTCACGCTCAACACAGGACGCTCAAACACACCCACCAATTCAACATGCGACGAATGACGGAATTGATCGACAGGCGTTACCGATACCAGCCGATATCCGCCTCTGACAAGAAGCTCCGCATCCCGGACAAAGGTTCCGAGATGACACGATACCGAAACAACACGCGGAATATTCGACGTTGCGATCACACGCATTTGCGCTTCCGCCCCGGCCCGCGGCGGATCTAAAACAATCGCATCAAAGGACGAAAGGTCTAATCCTGTCAGTGGCCTGCGAAATAAATCGCGTGCCTCAACGCTCATCGGCTTCAAGCCTTGCGTTTCGCGTATCGCGCGCTGCAACGCGGCTACCGCTGGCGCGTTGGATTCAACCGCATGCACGCTTGCCGTCTCGGCGATCCGAAGCGCAAAGGTCCCGATGCCGGAAAAAAGATCAGCGACTTTTGTTGATTTGTGCAAGGCTTGGGTCACAAGCTCGGCGAGAACTTCTTCACCCTTTTGCGTCGCTTGCAAAAAGCCGCCGGGCGGAAGCGCAACCCGCGCGCGGCCAATCGCAATCTCGGCCCTTCGACGTTCAACGATCACGTCGCCATGCACCGATAGACGGGCCAAATCATAATGCTCGGCATCATTGGCAAGCGTGCGGCGTAATTGTGCGCTCACCGCACCATAGCCCCGCAAATCGACATCAAGCCCACCTAGGCTTTCCGTAACACCCACGTCAATCGGTTTGCCTGAAGAGGCGAGCCGTGTTGCAAGCGGCAATGCAATTTCGGCAGCGCGTTTCAATCCATCCGTCAGCAAAGGGCAATGCGCCACGGGGATCAAATCATGTGAGCGCGCGCGCATAAAGCCTAGCTCGACACCGCTATCCGTTCGCCGCGCATGAAACGTCACACGTCGGCGTCCATCACCATGGGCCGCGATCAATGGGGCGACACGGTCGCCCGCTTTCAACGGTGCCATGGCTTCAATAACCAAACCACGCTTCCAAGTGGAATAGGTCTCTTTATCCGCTTCTTGCATCAAACATCCACCGCATGTCCCAAACAAGGGGCATATTGGTGCGATGCGATGGGATGATGCGGTTTCAATCTCAACGATCTCGAGTTCGCCATAGGCTAAATCAACGCTGACGCGGTCACCCGGAATGGCACGCGGCACAAAAATGGGGCCATTGGGCCCATCGGCAACACCATCGCCTTTGCTTCCTAAGCGGAGAATATCAAGGGTTAGTGTGGTCAAGTGACTTTCTCCGCCGCAATTAAAAATTCAATATTGCCATCCCCGCCCTCAATCGGCGAACGGATTAAGCCCAAACACTGCCAGCCAAGCGAAATAAACTGTGCCTTGATCCGCTCGACCGCCTCATCACGGGCAAGCTTATCTTTAACAAGGCCCTTTTTGAGAAAGGCGCGGCCTACTTCAAATTGCGGTTTGATCAGCGCAACACAAAGGCAACCTAATTCAGCCAACGCCAAAACAGGCGGCACAACGAGCGACAATGAAATAAAGCTCACATCGAAAACAATCAATGAAGGGGCGTGCCTTACATCATCACGCGTCAAACGCCGCGCATCCATCCCTTCCAACAACGTCACTCTTTCATCATCCGCCAATGAAGCGTGGAATTGATGGTGGCCTACATCAACAGCAACAGCATGCTCAGCACCATGCTTTAACAGCACATCCGTAAAGCCACCCGTCGATGCGCCAATATCGAGACAATAGCGTCCGGAAACATCAATCTTAAAATGATCCAGCGCGGCCTTAAGCTTAACCCCACCCCGCGAAACCCAAGGATGCTCCGATCCGGCCACAATCACCGCATCCGATGCAATGGTCGAGGAAGCTTTGGTGATCGCAACACCGTTGGCCGTCACAAGCCCGGCCGCAATTGCCGATTGCGCGCGGGCGCGGCTTTCATAAAAGCCACGTTCAACAAGCAACAGATCGGCGCGAAGGCGTGATGTCATCCCCGCCTTAAAGCAAGTCTGCGCTCACAAGTCCAATCCGAGGATCAATCGGGCAGCGGAATAAACTCGTATTCGCCGGGTACCGTATCAAATCGACCGGATTTCCACTCCGCTTTGGCTTGTTCGATCCGCTCTTTGCGGGAAGAGACGAAATTCCACCAAATATGCCGCGGACCGTCCATCGGCTCGCCGCCGATCAACATCAGCCGGGCATTGGAAAGCGCCAAGACCGAAATTCGGTCGCCCGGTTTAAACACCAGCAATTGTCCGGCACCAAAACTGTCACCCGCAATATCAATCTCGCCCGAAACCACATAAATCGCCCGCTCGTCATGGCTCGGATCAAGCGGCAAAATGGCCCCCGGAGCCAATATGGCTTCCGCATACATCACATCCCACGGAAAAGGGACCGGAGAGGTTTCGCCATAAAGCGACCCCATAATCACACGGACCCGCTTTCCCTCGCCTGTAATACGCGGCAAATCGGCTTCCGAAAAATGGGAGAAATCCGGCATCGCTTCTTCATGGCTGGCTGGAAGGGCCGCCCAAGTTTGAATGCCAAACAATTTAGGTGCCTTGGCCCGCTCTTCCGGTGCCGTGCGTTCGGAATGCACAATGCCGCGCCCCGCCGTCATGACATTCACCGCACCCGGACGAATAGGCTGCACAACGCCTAAGGAATCCCGATGCATAATTTCGCCATCAAACAAATAGGTCACCGTCGATAACCCGATATGCGGATGCGGGCGCACATCAAGACCTTGGCCGAGCAAAAATTCCGCAGGCCCCATCTGATCAAAAAAGATAAAGGGTCCTACCATCTGCTTTCGCGCCGATGGCAGCGCGCGGCGTACAGAAAAGCCGCCCAAGTCACGCGCACGCGGCACAATCACGGTTTCAATCGCATCGCAGCTCCAAGCGTTTCCGGCGATTGGATCCTCATGATCAGGCGCAGACATGGCAATACTCCTTGTGAGCCGCTATTTTGCTTAAGCGTGCGTAATCTTCAAGGAAGTTGATGCAAGCGCTGGCTTGCAGTCTTGCTAGTCGGCGTCGAGCGGCGTCGTGCCTGTCGGCTTGCCTTGCGCATCAAGCGCGATTTTCTCGATCCGCGCCTCAGCCTTTTTCAGCAACGTCTCGCATTGCGCCCGCAGCGCATCGCCCCGTGCATAGAGCGCGATTGAATCCTCGAGCGGCACATCCCCTTTTTCAAGACGGCCAACAATGGTCTCGAGTTCGGCCAAAGCCTTTTCAAACGGTAAAGCAGCAATATCGGCAGGAATAGACTGAGACACGGGCACGAATCCTTCTCGAAAGGTCGAAACCTTATCGACCAAGGCGATAAAAGACGCAAGCCAACACTAGACGGGAAGCGCCGTTGTCCGCTTGACTGTTCGGAGCGCCAAAGTCGATTGCACGCGCACGACGCCGGGCAATCGCGTGACAATATTGCGGTGAATCCGCTCAAAATCGGCCGTATCGGCATAAACCACGCGCAATAGATAATCCGCCGTCCCCGCCAATAGGTAACATTCCAGAATTTCCGGATGCTCGCCCACAGCCGCTTCAAACTCATCAAGACTGTTTCGGCCCTGCTGGTCGAGCGTCACGAAGACGAAGGCGGTGCCCGATAGGCCTGCCGCTTTTTCATCCAGCAGCATCACGGTTCCGCGCACCAAACCGCGCTCATGCAGCATATTCACCCGACGCAAACAGGCCGATTGCGACAAATTCACCCGCTCCGCCAGATCGGCATTGGTAATGCCGGCATCCGCCTGAAGCAGCCGCAGGATAGAACGATCACGCGCATCAAGTTCAATCATTCGAATATTCTGCCATGTTTATGGTGAAATGTCGCATAAAATTTTTTAAACGAGGCATCCTGCGCCCCTCTTTCGCGAGAGATTCCATTCAGCCTGTGGAAATATCCCTTTACCGGATAACGGAATAAAAGGGAGGATCTCATGCGCATTGGCGTTCCAAAGGAAATCAAAAACAACGAATTTCGGGTTGGCCTCGTGCCATCCTCCGTGGCTGAACTCGTTCATCACGGCCATCAGGTGACGGTTGAGACCAATGCCGGCAATGGCGCGGGCGTAACCGATGCCGACTATGTCGCCGCAGGCGCAACCATCGCCGCAACGGCGGATGAAATTTTCGCCAGCGCTGACATGATTGTAAAGGTCAAAGAACCCCTCGCCGTTGAGCGTAAAAAGCTCCGCAAGGGGCAGCTCCTCTTCACCTATCTTCATCTGGCTCCAGATCCCGAGCAGACCAAAGATCTTTTGGCCTCGGGTGCCACCTGCATCGCCTATGAGACGGTTACGTCTCCAACAGGCGGTCTTCCGCTCTTGACGCCGATGTCCGAAGTTGCTGGCCGCTTGGCCCCGCAAGTCGGCGCGCATTGTCTGGAGAAGGCCCAAGGGGGCTTGGGCATTCTGCTCGGCGGCGTTCCCGGCGTTCCTGCCGGCAATGTAGTGATTTTGGGCGGCGGCGTTTCGGGTACGCATGCCGCAACGATCGCGCTAGGCATGGGTGCCAATGTCACGGTCGTCGATCGCTCGGCCGAAGTGCTTCGTCGTATTTCCGCACAGTTCAACGGCGCCGTACGCACCGTGTTTTCAACCCGTGACGCGGTTAATAACCTCGTCACAACGGCCGATATGGTTATCGGTTGCGTGTTGATCCCGGGTGCCGAAGCACCAAAGCTGATCACCCGCGCGATGCTTAAAACCATGAAGCCCGGCTCCGTCATTGTCGACGTCGCTATCGATCAAGGCGGCTGCTGTGAAACGTCGAAAGCCACCACCCACGCCGAGCCTACTTATGTCGTGGATGGCGTCATTCATTACTGCGTCGCCAATATGCCCGGCGCAGTGGCCCGCACCTCAACCTTCGCACTGAACAATGGCACGCTGCCCTTCGCTTTAGCGCTCGCCAATAAAGGCTGGAAACAGGCCACGATCGACGACAAGCATCTGCGAAACGGCCTCAACGTTCATGATGGCAAGTTGACCTATAAGGCGGTGGCTGACGCCCAAGGCCTCACCTATACAAGCGCCGAAAGCCTTTTAGGCCTTTAAGCTTTTGATGTTTAAAAAGCCCTCCGATGCTTTGCGTGTCGGAGGGCTTTTTTATCCGCGTTTTCCGACCCGCAAACCGGGTGCCGGTCTTTCCTGCAACACGTCCCGCCTAAATCTAAATAAAGCCGCAGGCCTGCCCCGTGTGGTGGTTTGACTTCCCGTCGGCTCGACAAGAGCCGTCGTCTCCACAAGCCTTCGAAAATTCTGCTTGTGCAAATGCCTTCCTGAAATGGATTCAACCGTGCTTTGTAAGGCCGTTAGTGTAAAACTCGGCGGCATTAATTCGAAAACAACCGGGCGATATTTTAATTTAGCCCGTAACCGTCCCATCGCGGTTGCCAAAATGCGGCGATGATCGTGCCGCATGGGCTCGCCAAACCGTCGCGCAATATCGGGATCAATGGCACCGGGGCGGCCATCGCGTCCTGCTTCAAAAACCAAACCTGCTTCATAAAGAAGCTCGTACCGATCCAGCACCTTTTCCTCATCCCAAGGCCCTGACTCCGTACCAAAGCAAAACCGGAGGCGCTCCAGCCGAGAAAGCGGCCTAGCCTTCATTTCCGCTTTTTCTGCAGCGCTATCCTGCGCCCAGTGATTAAGCCTCGGCAATATATCGCGATCCAAAATAGCAGGCCGCCCACCGCGCCAATCTTCCCACGGAAAAAACCGATACCATGGGCGAAAAGCCGCCTTCTTGGGGCGATCCTCGGCCTGCGCCGCAACCCGTGTCAGAGCAAGATATCCGATCGATACCACATGCGGCGCGCCATCATTGGGGCGGTCATGGCGTCCGCGATCGGCAAAAGTGTAAAGCTGCTCGACATAGCCCAACGAAAGGCCCGATTGTTCCGCCACAAAGGCTCGTAGCGCAATCTCGAGCGTGCGATGCGAGAGCGGATCGAAACTGCCATAGGGCAAGCCATCCTCACCGCCTTCAACGCGGCCTACGAGAATTTGCGGCGCATCGCCTTCCACCGCCACAATGGCAGCGGCGAGCCCAATCTCAATCGGCGTTTCGGGGTGATGCTCAGTCATTAGGTTCAATCATAAACAAGTTCAAAAGGCGTGCCTTCAAAGGCATCGGCGCCGCGTCCGATATCCGCAATTGCCGCCATCATTCGACCTTTTCGACCCAAGATCGAATCGGCCAAAGCAATCAGGCGAGGATTGGGCGTGGCACTCGGTGAAGCCGCACGCAATCGCGTTGCTAAATGCACCTCATCCAAATCTGGATTCAGAACACTTGCCGCAATATAGGCCGAAGCGGTTGAGCGGCTAATTCCAGCCCAACAATGAATAACCATCGGATCAACCCGATCCCACGCTTTTACAAAGCCGATCAATTGTTCAACATGCTCGGCACCTGGCAGAATATGGCCTTCCATAGGCGCTATAATATCGCTCGCGATCAATTTCAGATGCTGCGTCGACACGATGCCATCAGGAATCGGCACTCCTGCGGCTTCCGTCAACAGCGTAACGACGTGCTTAGCGCCCGTTCGATCAACCGTTTCTTGTAAGCGCGACAGCGAACACACATGCAATTTGGCCATCAACGCGTCTCCAACCTTAAAAATCGTTCAATAAACCGTGTCTTTGCTTCCTCGGCCGTCCAAGGCTTTACCAGTAAATCATAATCAGGCTTCATGACAGGCGGTTTACCAAACAGCCGCTTGGCTTCCTCTTCATCAAAGCCTGCCAATTGGGTGGCTTCTAGAAAGGCCGCAATCTGATCGGCCTGTTTAATGCGCTTTGTCAAAGCATCCGGCATGTCTGCCTTTAAACCAAACCGCACATGAACCGCCGCTAAAAGCCGAAGCTCGACGGCTTTGTAATCGCCCCCAATCACCGCTTTAAACGGCGATATCATATCGCCCACAACATATTCCGGCGCATCATGCAGCAAGGCGGCCATTTGCTCATCACGCGTAGCCTTACCATCGTCGGAGAAAATGGCTTCAACGAGCAGAGAATGTTGCGCAACGGAAAAAATCGCCGGACCAATCGTCTGCCCATTCCACCGCGCCACACGCGCCAAACCATGCGCGATGTCTTCGATTTCAATATCGAGTGGCGATGGATTTAAAAGATCCAACCGCCGTCCCGATAACATGCGCTGCCAAGCGCGGGGCCGTTCAAGCTTTGCCGACATGATCAGAGCTTCCGCTCCAAAAGCTTGACCTCTTCATGCCGGTAGCAGCCGACGAGATGATCATTCACCATGCCCACCGCCTGCATGAACGCATGCACAATCGTAGGCCCGCAAAAATTGAACCCGCGCTTTTTTAAATCTTTTGAGATGCGCGTGGAAACATCGGTCTGCGGCACAATATCGGCCATGCTCCGCGGCGTATTTTGAATAACGCGCCCATCGGTGAAATCCCAAAGATAATTCGAAAATCCTTGTTTTTCTTGTATGTCCAAATATACGCGCGCGCTCTTGATCGTGCTCTCGATCTTACCGCGGTGCCGAATAATGCCCGCATCCTGAACCAGGCTTTCAATTTTTTGCGGTGAATAGCGCACGATCTTTTCAGCATCAAAGCCATCAAAAGACGCCCGAAAATTCTCGCGCTTCCGTAATATCGTGATCCAGCTTAATCCCGCTTGAAAGCCATCCAAAATCAGCTTTTCAAACAAAGCGCGGTCATCATATTCCGGCACGCCCCAATCCGTATCGTGATAGGCAACATAGAGCGGATCAACACCGGGCCATGGGCAGCGATGTTTGCCGTCTTCGTGTTCGATGAGACCCTTTGTCATACTGCACCCATAAGTTCAAATTGAATCCAATCCCGCTTTTCAAGGACGAAGGCACGGCCATTCGCCGATAATGTCTCGCCAAGAGCCAGCGAATCGGCCACACGGTCCAATCGCAACAGTCCGATCGCCGCCCCATCCAAACCGGATGAGCCTACACGGCCACAGATTTTTTCACCGGCCAAAGCGTCGGTGCCTTCAGGAACAGAAATGCCATCGATAAACCGAATAGGCACGCAGCGGGTGCGCGCCGTTCCACGGTGCTGCATGCGAGAAACGACTTCTTGGCCGACATAACACCCCTTCGCGAAATCAATGCCATGAAGCTGGTCCATATCCGCCTCATGCGGGAACGCATCCCCATAGATAAAATCACGACCGCCTTCGGGAATACCGAGCGCAACACGGTGGGAATGATAAGCGGCTTCGGAGACAAGTGCTTCCGGCACATCGTTCAATTCGATGATGATACGATGACCAAGCGCGTCCAAACGCGGATCCTTAAAGCGCACCACGCTGGCTATCGAAGAGCTATCCTCATCCCATTCGGCTAATACCGTCCAATCATCGCTGCGGTTTACAATATCAACCTTCGCCCGCAATTTATAAAAGCCCAATCGACGGGCCAAATCAGCCGCAAGCGCGCGCGGACAGTCGACTAAAAACCCATCGTCGATAGCCACAATCAAACCATCCGAAATGATCTTACCCTGCGGCGTCAAGAGCGCCCCATACCGCGCCTCGCCGAAATGAAGCCCAACAACGGAAACCGTCAGCAAATTATCGAGAAACGACAAGGCATCCGTACCTGAAACGCTGATAACGCCGCGATTGGGAAGGAGGCATATGGTCATTCATCAAATTCCATTAAAACATAAGAAGATGTAAGATTAATTGGCTGAATTTAATACTCAATCGTTTTTGAAATATCCAACAAGGCCGATCTCAATTCTGGCAAATAATCTTGAATAACCTTCCAAAGGACATCGGGTGCTACGCGTTGATATTCATGCCGTAATATATTTCCAATACCAGCAATATCTTTCCAACGAATAGTCGGTTGCTCGTGCTTTAGGTCGGTAGGTATATGCCGACTTGCCTCAGAAATAATTTCGATACCGCGTTCGATAGCGGAACGCAAAATCCAAGATTGAGCAAATTCTTCATAGCCAACACCATCAAGCGCATCATTGATTCCATCGATCGCTTCAAGCATGTCATGGACGCGCAGCAATGCGGATCGTGCCGTCATCAAAAAACCCGCTCGGCCTGTTGCTCGATCCCCTGACGGATCAGAGGATGCAGCCCATTGCGCGTTGTCAGATCGACGCGTACACCCAACCCCTGCTCCAAGAGCCGTTTGGCTGCCACGAGGTCCAAGGCGTTAAAGGGACCCGACGGGTCAAGATCGAGAAAAAGATCAATATCGCTCTCAGGCGAAGACTCACCCCGCGCTGTCGATCCATATAAAAACAGCGCTGTCCCCCCCATCGCCTTAAGGGTGGGGGCAAATGTCTTCAGTTTGGAAACGGCGTCAACTTTGTTCATTTCCCCATTCTATACCGGAAGCTGTTCCGTCGCTATATTAGAAATCGACCATGATTCATGGCTGACCATCAGCCGCCGGAGAAAAAGCGCATGTCCCCTACCTACGACACGATCTTTAAAGGCGGCACCGTCGTTAATCAGGACGGCGTCGGGTTAAGGGATATCGGCGTTAGTAATGGCCAGATCGCAGCTTTGGGCTCGCTCGACCCAAACGCCGCAGGCGAAGTGGTCGATTGTATGGGCCTGCACATCCTTCCGGGCGTGATCGATACGCAAGTTCACTTCCGGGAGCCGGGCCTAACCCACAAAGAAGACCTCGAATCGGGTTCGCGGGCAGCTGTAATGGGCGGGGTTACCGCCGTTTTTGAAATGCCGAACACCGATCCGCAGACCACCACCGCTGAAGCGCTCGCCGATAAAGTGAAACGCGGCACACATCGGATGCATTGTGATTTTGCCTTCTGGGTCGGAGGCACGCATGACAATGTGAAATATATACCTGAGCTTGAGCGCCTCCCCGGCTCGGCCGGCATCAAAGTGTTTATGGGATCCTCGACCGGCTCGCTTTTGGTCGAGGATGATAAAGGCGTAACGGCGATTTTGGAAAAAACACGACGCCGTTCGGCGTTTCATTCCGAAGATGAAATGATGCTGCGCGCGCGGAAAGATTTACGCGTTGAAGGCGACCCATCTTCGCACCCCATCTGGCGCTCGCCGGAAGTGGCCCTTCGCTGCACGGAACGGCTCGTGCGCATAGCGCATGAGACAGGGGCCAAAATTCACGTGCTGCACATCTCGTCAGCCGAAGAAATGGTCTTTCTTGCGGGTCACAAAGATGTCGCAAGCTGCGAAGTCACCCCGCATCATTTAACGATTGATGGGGATGAGGCCTATAAGCGCCTTGGAACCTTGGTGCAGATGAACCCACCGGTTCGTGGCGCCGATGTGCGCGATGCGCTTTGGCAAGGCATAGCCCAAGGCGTGGCCGATGTTTTAGGGTCTGACCACGCACCCCATACGCTTGAGGAAAAGTCTAAAACCTATCCGAATTCGCCTTCCGGAATGACAGGCGTTCAAACGCTTGTGCCAATGATGCTCGATCATATCAACAAAGGTCATATGAGCCTGCAACGCTTTGTCGATATGACAAGCGCGGGACCACAGCGTCTGTTTGGCATTGCTAATAAAGGCCGTATTGCCAAAGGCTATGATGCGGATTTAACCATCGTTGATTTAAAGCGGCGTCAAACCATTACAAATCAATGGATCGCATCAAAATGCGGTTGGACGCCCTATGACGGTGTAAGCGTTCAAGGTTGGCCCATTGGCACAATCGTGCGCGGTCACCGCGTGATGTGGGAAGGTGAATTGATCAAAGCCTCACGCGGTGAAGCCGTTCGGTTTAACTGATCACATCGTGTTGGTGGTTAAAACGGCGGCTGCGCGTTTTAAAACAGCGCCAAGGCCTTTCGTCACCGCGATGCCGCCAATTGCATGCGGATCAACCCATTGGATATGAGGTGCTTCAGGCCCCGTCACAGGCTCGCCCTCTACCCATTCGGCAGCAAACGCATTGACGACAAAATGCCGGCGCACTTTTCCATCAGGATCGCGGTCAATCACTTCAACATGTCCCGCAAAACCAAGTATGCGCGCGGCTACACCAACCTCTTCCATCACTTCACGAAGCGCCGCTTCTTCAAGAGTCTCGCCTATTTCAACAAGGCCACCGGGCAGCGAATAAATCGGCGCATGTTCGGTATTCACCCGCGCGGCTAATAACACTTTGCCTTCACGAAAAACCGCAACGCTCGCGCCAATCAAAGGGCGCTGCGGGTAGAGCCGATCGCTCATACGTGCTGGCCGCCATTGATGTGAATTTCAGCACCATGCACATAGCTCGATTGATCGGTGCAGAGAAAGTAAATCGCCTTCGCCACTTCCTCGGGCGTACCAAGCCGCCGCATCGGAATTTGCTCGACAATCTTGTCGGTGCCGGGGGATAAAATAGACGTATCGATTTCACCGGGCGAGATCGAATTAACGCGAATACCAAGCGGGCCAAAATCGGAGGCCATTTCGCGCGTCAAACCGGCCAGTGCGGCTTTCGAGGTAGCATAGGCAGAGCCGGCAAAAGGATGAACCCGCGAACCCGCGATCGAGGTCACATTCACCACCGATCCTTTGGCTGCTTTTAATTCTTCTAGCAGTCCGCGGGCCAGCATCATGGGCGCAAAAAAATTCACCTGAAAAACACGCTGCCAATCGTGGAGTTCGGTGTTCAAGGTCCCCAAACGGGCCCCGCCTTCACCCTTGGGCGAAATACCGGCATTATTAACGAGCGCGTCGAGCTGCCCATCTTCCAACCGGCGGCGGATTTCTTCAATCGCTTCACGGGTGTTTTTAGGGTCTTCAAGATCAACTTGAATATGATCCTGCGCCCCCATCTCCCACGGGCAATTCTCGGGAAAAGCCTGACGGGAACAGCTAATCACGCGCCAGCCGGCGGCTGAGAAGCGCTTCACCGTCGCGTGTCCAATACCGCGGCTGGCACCTGTCAGCAACATCGTCCTGCGCCGCGCGGGCTCATTGGATTGGGACATGAAAATCGCTCCTTACAAATTATCGAACATCACGGATAAAGCCGCGCCTTCGTCCATGGTGCCGATGGTGCGTCCCGCCGGAAAACAATCCGATCATGGAGCCTGAACGGGCGATCATGCCAAAATTCCATTTCCACCGGCAAAATACGAAATCCCGTCCAATGCGGTGGGCGCGGCACATCCCCAATAGCATATTTCATCGCATTGGTCGCGACCGCCTTTTCAAGCGCGAAGCGTCCTTCCAGCGGGCGCGATTGCTGGCTTGCCCAAGCGCCAATCCGGCTATCGCGCGGGCGCGAGTGGAAATAAGCGTCCGCCTCATCATCGGAAACCTGCTCGACCTGGCCCCGCACGCGCACTTGGCGCTTCAGGCTTTTCCAATGGAACACCAGAGCGGCCTTGAGCGTTCCCAATATCTCACGCCCTTTGGCTGATTCGGTATTGGTGTAAAAAACAAAGCCCGATTCATCCCAGCCCTTCATGAGGACCATGCGAACATTGGGTAGGCCGGAAGAATCAACCGTTGCCAGCGCCATCGCGTTCGGATCATTGGGTTCAGAGGCGGTTGCGTCGGAAAACCACTGCTCAAACAACAAAAATGGCTCACTCGCCTCGGTAAAGTCACCGTCTGTTAAACTTTTCACGATTCTAATGCTCCCGCCGAACCAAAATGTCGCATGTCACTTACGACCGAATGTGCCGCTTGGTTTTCGATAGCTAGGGGTATGAAGTCAATGATCCGCCGTCGATTATCTCACTGCAACCTCCTAAGCGCCCTTCTTTGCACGATAAGTCTGGGTGGATGTGCCAATTCCCTCCCGATTTTTTCCGAATTAATCCCTGACAGTGCCCCCACAACCACGGGATCGATCTTTGCGCCGGCGGCCACGCTTTCAACCGAGCTCAACCCGGCAGACTGGGAAAAGGCCAATCAAGCGCTCGAAACCGCTCTAAGGCCCGATAATATTCGCGAGCCCGTCCAGTGGGAGAACAAAACGACCGCCGCACGGGGCAATTTCAAGCCCTTGGGCATCGCATTTTTGCAAGAAGGCGACCTTTGTCGCTCCTTTTCAGCACAAATTATCATTGAAAATGTCGCAAGACCCCCGATGCAAGGCACCGCGTGCCGCAGCGGTGCGAGCGAATGGAAAATCTCCGACGTTAAGCGGCTGGTCCGACAAGGCTAAAAACTTCACCGGTGCGAGGTTGCGTATAAGCCACGTCGTCCTTACATCTTGACGTTATCTCGAGATCGGCAGCCCCGATCCAGCTAAAAGTGTCAGGATTGATTGGAATGCGCGACCCCTACACCGTGCTTGGCGTACCAAAATCATCGAGCGAAGATGATATTAAAAAGGCCTTTCGTCGTCAGGCGAAGGTTCTCCATCCCGATCGAAACACAACGGACCCCAAGGCAAAAGACAAATTCGCCGAGCTGAACACGGCCTATGAAATCTTGGGCGACGCTAAAAAGCGCAAGCAATTTGACTCCGGAGAGATCGATGCGGAGGGTAAGCCCCGCTTTCAGGGCTTTCCGGGCGGCGGTGCTGGGTTTGGTGGCGCAGGGTTTGGGGGCGCACGGACTGGCTCTGGCGGCGGGCCATTCGGCGGCAATTTTGATGCGTCCGATATTTTTGCCGAATTTTTCCGCGGCGGCATGGGCGGAGCCGATGCGCGCACGGCGCGCCGGAGAACGCCTGCTCCCGGCCCCGATTTAAAAGTTGTTGCCACAATCAGCCTGACGGACGCCATTAAAGGCACGACAACCCGCATTGCCATGCCAGGCGGCCGCAATCTTGATGTGTCGATCCCCGCCGGTGTTACCGATGGCAAAGTGATCCGGTTAAAGAAGCAAGGCCACCCAAGTGCCGAAGGCGGGATTCATGGCGATGCGCTGATCACCATCCGCGTCACGCAGGATCCCCGCTTCACCATCGACGGCAAAAATCTGCGCACGCGCCTGCAAATCCCGCTCGAAGACGCGGTTTTGGGCGGCACCGTTCGGGTACCCACGCTGGATGGTGCGGTTGAAATTTCCATTCCGCCCTATAGTTCGAGCGGCCAAACCTTGCGCTTGAAGGGCAAAGGGTTGCCGATGCCGGAAGGAACGGGCGATCTTTTCGCAACCATTGAGATCACGATCCCGAAAGAACCGGATTTGGAGCTCGAAATGCTGATGAAAAGGTGGCGCGATCGTCGCCCGAGATAGGCCAAAAGCTTACGCGAATCGTTGGCCTCTGCATAACTCGGCTCCGAAACCCAAAAGGAGCCCGACATGGCCTACGTCAAAGAAATCAGCATCATCGGCCGCGTCGAAGCCTGTCTCTTAAGACCTGATCGGGCGACGGGGCTCGAAAAATCACCAACGGGCTCTCTAACGCTCACTTTTGATGGCATCGAGGGCGATTGCCATTCGGGTTCCACCATGCTGTCCGATGCGCGGACGATGAAGCAATATCCGCGCGGCATTGCCCTTAAAAACCGCCGACAGGTCTCCATCGTCTCCGTCGAAGAAATGGCCGAAATCGCCGAAAAGCTGGATATCCCCACTTTGCCGCCCGAATGGGTTGGCGCCAATCTTCTGGTATCCGGCATTCCGGACCTGACCCTGCTTCCCCCCTCAACCCGAATGATGTTTTCCTCGGGCGCGACCTTGATCATTGATCTCGAAAATCAGCCCTGCAAATACCCAGCCGAGATTATCGAGAAACGCCATCCCGGCCATGGTTCCGCCTTTGTGGCGATGGCAAAACACAAGCGCGGCCTCGTTGCGTGGGTCGAGCGCGAAGGAAATATAGCATCGGGGGACACAATCCGGCTCTTTTTGCCGCCGCAGCGTCTCTGGAACCATTAAAAGCCGGAAAATCACCGATCCTTGTCACATTTCGTCAACAGAATTGAGATGCCATTCCGTCGCTAAAATTTGTTCTGGCTTCCTATGGTCCGAGCCTTGGGCTAAGGAGTAGATCTGATTAACGACGGTTTTCTCCCGTCCAAACGCTAGAAACGCCAATTAATGACCTCTGAAATGCACACAACTTCGTCGATCCTGAAGGGCAAACGTGGCCTGATCATGGGGCTTGCCAATAACAAGTCGATCGCTTGGGGCATTGCCAAATCAGCCCATGACCATGGCGCCGAATTAGCCTTTACCTATCAGGGCGAAGCGCTCGAAAAGCGGGTTCGCCCTTTGGCGGCTGAACTCGGTGGTCTCGTGGTTGGTCATTGCGACGTTACCGATCCGGCGTCGATTGATGCGGTTTTCGCCGAAGTCGAGAAGGCATGGGGCAAAATCGACTTTCTGATCCATTGCATCGCCTTCTCCGATAAAGACGAGCTCACGGGCCGTTATATCGAGACGACCGAAGCCAATTTCACCAAATCGCTGCTGATTTCCTGCTATTCCTTCACGGCAGTGGCGCAACGCGCCGAAAAGCTGATGACCGATGGCGGTGCGATGCTGACGCTCACTTATTATGGCGCCGAAAAATGGATGCCGCATTATAATGTGATGGGTGTCGCCAAGGCCGCTTTGGAAGCATCCGTCCGGTATCTCGCGGCCGATCTTGGCCCGAAAAATATCCGCGTCAACGCGATCTCGGCCGGCCCGATTAAGACGCTGGCCGCCTCCGGCATCGGCGATTTCCGCTATATTCTGAAGTGGAATGAGCTCAATTCCCCGCTTCGCCGCACCGTCACCATTGAAGAAGTGGGTGACAGCGCCGCCTTCCTCGTCTCCGATATGGGACGCGGCATTACGGGCGAAATCCAGCATGTCGATGCGGGCTACCATATTGTCGGTATGAAAAACCCCGAGGCACCCGATCTGACGCTCGACAAGGGCTGATCCGATGCTTGGCATCCCTCGCATCCTGTTCGTCAGGCATGGCGAGACCGATTGGAATGTCGAAGGACGCCTTCAGGGCCAAACCGATATTCCGCTCAATGCGTTGGGCCGTTATCAATCCGAGGATGTCGCCCGAAGACTCACCAAACTGCTCGATGATCCCGCCCAATCGCGCTGGATTGTCTCGCCCTTGGGCCGCACCCGCGAAACGGCTGAGATCGCCCGCCGCACCCTTGGCCTCGATCCGACCGCCTACGAAACCGATGATCGGCTCAAAGAAATCACCTTCGGCATTTGGGAAGGCAATACTTGGGCCGAGCTGCGCGGTAAATTTCCAACCGCCGAAGCCGAACGCGAAAAGAATAAATGGGGCTATGTGCCCCCCCAAGGCGAGAGCTATGAGATGCTTGTTGAACGTCTCCGCCCATGGCTTGAGAGCTTAAGTCAAGAAACGGTGGTCGTGTCCCATGGCGGTGTGGCCCGAGCCCTCATGGCCGTGATTGCCGATATTGCACCCCAAGAAGCCCCTCGCCATGAAATCCATCAAGGCCGCGTCTTGGTATTTGAAAACAAACGCTTCAAATGGCATTAGCGCCAACGGGATTTGACCCATAGCGCCTGCGCTTCTAAAAGAAACGCCTCACATCAAGGCACCGCTTATGTCGCATAACAGTTTCGGCCACCTCTTCCGCGTCACCACCTTTGGCGAGAGCCACGGGGTTGCGATCGGTTGCGTGGTGGATGGCTGCCCGCCGCTAATCCCGCTGACCGAGGCCGATATCCAGATTGAGCTCGATCGCCGCAAGCCCGGCCAATCGCGCTTCACCACGCAGCGCCGCGAACCCGATCAGGTGAAAATTCTATCCGGCGTTTTCTCAGACGACCGCACGCCCGAGCAAGTCACCACCGGCACCTCGATTGCGCTGATGATCGAAAACACCGATCAGCGCTCGAAAGATTACGGCGAGATCCGCGATGCCTACCGTCCGGGCCATGCCGATTTCACCTATGACGCCAAATATGGCATCCGCGATTACCGCGGCGGCGGGCGCTCCTCCGCGCGCGAAACCGCAGCCCGCGTCGCCGCCGGTGCCATTGCCCGCAAAATCATCCCGAATGTGCTCATTCGCGGCGCGCTGGTGCAAATGGGCCCGCATAAAGTGGATCGCTCGCGTTGGGATTGGGCGGAAGTCCATAACAACCCGTTTTTCTGTCCCGATGCGGAAATGGCTAAATTCTACGAGGATTACCTCGACGGCATCCGCAAATCTGGCTCCTCCGTTGGTGCAGTGATTGAAATTGTCGCCGAACACGTTCCCGCCGGCTGGGGCGCACCAATCTATGGCAAGCTCGATGCCGATTTGGCTTCTGCCTTCATGGGGATTAACGCGGTCAAAGGCGTCGAAATCGGCGATGGTTTTGCCTCCGCCACGCTAACGGGTGAAGAAAACGCCGATGAAATGCGCGCAGGCCCCGACGGCAAGCCCCATTTCCTCGCCAATCACGCGGGCGGCATTTTGGGCGGCATTTCAACCGGCCAACCGATCATCGCGCGTTTCGCCGTGAAGCCGACCTCCTCCATCCTCACCCCCCGCCAAACGGTTGATAAAGCGGGCCATGAAACGGATATCCTCACCAAAGGCCGTCACGACCCCTGCGTCGGCATCCGCGCGGTGCCCGTGGGCGAAGCGATGATGGCCTGCGTACTGGCCGATCATTTTTTAAGGCATCGCGGGCAGAACGGATAACCTAGCCCGTCATTGCGAGCGAACGCGAAGCAACCCAGTTGATAGTTCAGAATAAAATCGTATTTGATCGCTCGCTGCACCATCGAGCTCAATAGGTTGCCATCAGCTAGTTTGCTTCGCGTTCGCTCGCAATGACGGAAATGAGAGCGCGCTTAACACCACTATTTCAGCCAAACTGAATTTTTCACCCCTGCAAACCGAATTTCATTGGCACTAAATTTCATTCGCGCTAAACTCGTTCCATGAAACTTGCCGAGTGGCTCAAATCCAATGCTGTCAGCCGTGTCGATTTTGCACGTCGCATCGGCGTATCCCCCGGCACCATCACCCAGCTGTGCAACCAAGACGATGCTTGGCTGTCGCGCGATACCGCCGAATTGATCTCGCGGGAGACCAAAGGCGCCGTCACCCCCAATGATTTCCTCTCCGTTACCGGTACAAGCTTAGAAAGAAGCGTCATGCACCATTCCGTATCCGAAGCCATCGAAGCCTTCGCCAAGGGTGAACTTGTCATCGTCACAGACGATGATGATCGCGAAAACGAAGGCGATTTGATCATCGCTGCTTCCCATTGCACGCCCGAGAAAATGGCGTTCATCATCCGCAACACTTGCGGCATTGTCTGCGCACCGCTCTCATCTACCGAGGCCAAGCGGTTGCACCTCAACCCGATGGTCGCCTCCAACGACGCCCCGCTCGGCACCGCCTTCACCGTCACCGTTGATGTGAAACACGGCCTCACCACCGGCATTTCCGCCGAGCAGCGTTCCAACACGGTGCGCGCTTTGGCCAATGGCAATATGGGTGCGAATGATTTCGTCCGTCCGGGTCACATCTTCCCGCTGATTGCCAAAGATGGCGGCGTTTTGATGCGCTCGGGCCACACAGAAGCCGCCGTAGATTTGTGCAAACTCGCGGGCCTGCCGCCTGTCGGCGTGATCTGCGAACTCGCCAATGATGACGGCACCGTGATGCGCGGCGATCAAATCTCAGCCTTTGGCGAGAAACACAAGATCAAGCGCATTTCAGTGGCCGATCTCATCGCCTATCGCCAATCGCGCGAGAAGCTTGTTGAACGCGTTGCCACATTCCCCGTGAAAACGGAAATCGGCGAGCTCACCGGCTACGCTTTCGTTACGCCCTTTGATCCCGTACATCACTTCGCCTTCGTCCACGGCAAAATCGGCGATGGCAAAGCGGTACCAACGCGCTTGCATCGCGCCAATGTGTTGGCCGATGTGTTTGGTGGTGGCGAAAGCATTTCCTCGGCGCTTAAAAAATTCGCCGCCAAAGAACGTGGTGTTCTCGTCTATCTCCGCGACGGCACATCGGGCGTTCCCGTACAGGCGTTAAGCGAAGATCAAGGCTCAGACGCAACGCGCCAGCAACAATGGCGCGAAATCGGTTTGGGCGCGCAGATTTTGAAGGATCTTGGCGTAGCATCGATTGTAAACCTCACCTCAAGCTCGCGTTCCTTTGTCGGGCTTGCTGGCTTTGGGATTGAAATCGAGGAAACCGAGGCGCTCTAAGCCGTCTCGCCTTCCAACGCCCATGCCCGCATAATGGCATTGGCAATCGCAATCGGCTGTGGGGCGAGTAATCCATCAGGATGCTCGCCCTTAATCATGGAGATGACTTCGTCACGCGAAAACCAGCGCGCATCTTCCAATTCCTCGCCATCAATCACCAGCGCGTCATCAAGCGCTTCCGCGATGCATCCGATCATCATCGAACCCGGAAACGGCCAAGGCTGCGAGGCGAGATAGCGCACCTCACCCGTCTTCACACCCGCTTCTTCAAACAATTCACGACGAACGGCATTTTCAATCGTCTCGCCCGGCTCAATAAAACCAGCAAGGCATGAATACATGCCCGGCGGAAAGCGCGATTGACGCCCCAGCACGCATTTATCGCCTTTCACGGCCATCATGATCGCCACAGGATCCGTGCGCGGAAAATGCTCGGCTTCGCATGCGGTACAATAGCGCTTCCAGCCCCCGCTTTTCATCTCGGTTGCTTCACCGCATACCGCACAAAACCGATGCCGCCTATGCCAATACAACAGCGATTTCGCTTCACCCAATGGCCCAAGCCATTCCGCTGGCAATAGGCCCTGCACCGCAATCGAACGCGCATCGATTACCAATAAATCATCGCGGCTCTGATGGGTTTCAGGCTCCTGCGCCTCAAGCGCCAAACCAAAGATCGGACGCGAGCCATCATGCCCTAAAAACACACATTCGCGCGCTTGGCCTAAATCATGGGCTTCACCCAAAGAAAACAATGCATCAAACGCATCGCCGCGGCGTTTCAAAATCGGAATATCACCCGCCAAGACAATCGCACGCGCCTCGTTTGAGGCTTGCATCGCCGCAATCTCATCGGGTCTGTCGCGCAGCTCCGCCATCCGGTTCAGCGGATTATGGGCATAGCCAAGACTTTCGGAGCGCTCCCGCTTATGCGCCTTCACAACCGGCCCAGCTCGATCGAAATCTGCTTCGCCCGCGCCTTCGCGGCTTCGGGGGTATAAGGCACCTTTTCACCGACCGCCCAAACGGGCTTCGGCCAAGCCTGATCATCGTCAAACCGCGCAATTACATGCATGTGAAGCTGCGGCACCACATTGCCTAAGGCCGCGACATTGAGTTTGGTGGGCGAGAATAAGCGCTTCATCGCCTCCATCACCGATTCCGTCTCGCGATAGAACATTGCACGGTCTCGAAGTTCCAAATCGATGATTTCACGGATATTGGCGCGTTTTGGCACCAAAATAACCCAAGGAAACCGCGAATCATCCATCAACAACACGCGGTTAAGGATGAGTTCGCCCACAGGGACGGTGTCGGCTTCGAGACGGGAATCAAGGATAAAATCGGTCATGCTGTCTTTTAACCCGTCTGGCCCGCTTGGGCGAGTGGCGAATTTGGCATGCCAGAAGCGCTTGTCTTTTACCGCTCAATACCCGATATAGAGGGCGGAAGGTTGGTGGTGGACGTACCACTCGCCAACCGGGTCAGGTCCGGAAGGAAGCAGCCCTAACGAGCCCGGGCGGGTCATCGTCCAGCCTTCCACCCTTTTTGCCATCGTTCCGGCCTGTTTGGCCGTTGTAAACCCGCTGAGGACGACGCCCCTCATGAGCGAAACGCCCGATAGCGTGACCGAAAAAGACGATCAAACGATCTCGATGTTTGGCGATGCGCCCGCTGTTGCACCTTCGCCATCGACCCCTTACCGCGTTTTAGCGCGTAAATACCGCCCGCAAACTTTTGATGATCTCATCGGCCAAGATGCCATGGTGCAGACGCTCTCCAATGCGTTTGAAACGGGGCGCATCCCCCAAGCCTGGATCTTAACGGGTGTTCGCGGTGTGGGCAAAACCACAACCGCGCGTATTTTGGCCCGCGGCCTCAATTATCTTCTGCCCGATGGTTCCGGCGGCCCCACCATTCACATGCCGACCGAAGGCGTGCATTGCCGCGCCATCATGGAATCACGCCATGTCGATATTTTGGAGATGGATGCCGCTTCACACACCGGTATTGACGACGTCAAACAACTCACCGATGGCGTGCGGTATTCACCCGCCTCCGCGCGTTACAAAGTCTACATCATCGACGAAGTGCATATGCTGTCGGACAAGGCGTTCAACGCCTTTTTGAAAACGCTGGAAGAGCCACCACCCCACGCGAAATTTATTTTCGCAACGACGGAAATTCGCAAAGTTCCGGTGACGATTTTATCACGCTGCCAACGCTTTGATTTGCGCCGCGTCGAAGCCGATGTGCTCGTCAATCATTTGCGCAAAATATGCGTGGCCGAAGGCGTCACCATTGATGATGAAGCCTTGGCGTTAATTGCACGAGCAGCCGAAGGCTCGGTGCGCGATTCCCTCTCGCTGCTCGATCAAGGCATCGCGCATGGTGCGGGCAAAGTCGACGGCGAAACCGTTCGGACGATGCTTGGCTTGGCTGATCGCGCCCGCGTGATTGACCTCTTCGAATCCGTCATGAAAGGCGATGTTGCATCCGCCTTAGCCGAACTGCGCGGTCAATATGATCTCGGCGCTGATCCACGCACGATATTATCCGATCTCGCGGAGTTCACCCATTTCGTTACTCGCCTCAAAGTCGTGCCGGAATCGGCGAAAGATTCAAGCGTCACCGAAGCCGAGCGTGTCCGTGGCGCAAGCTTCACATCGCTGCCGATGCGTGTGCTTTCGCGCGCTTGGCAAATTTTGCTCAAGGGCATCACGGAAGTAGCCGAAGCGCCAAAGCCTGTAACCGCAGCCGAAATGGTCTTGGTGCGCTTGGCCTATGCGGCCGATCTTCCAACGCCCGATGAAGCGTTGAAAATGCTAACCCAAGAGAGCTATTCCGGCTCTTCCACACCATCGGGTGGCCCAAGCGGCGGCGGTGGTGCCCGTATGACGGCCAATGGCGGCCTAACCGTTGCGGCGCGCTCAGAAGCAGCCCCCATGCGCGCGCCGGAAGCCGCGCCCACCATGCGGATTGACCGGTTCGAAGACCTTGTGGCTCTCGCAGCCGAGAAGCGCGATATCGGCCTGAAAACCGCGCTTGAGCGTGATGTTCGCTTGGTGCGGTTTGAAGATGGCCGGTTTGAGTTTGCGCCATCTGCCGATGCCTCGCCGCAGCTTGCTGCCGATATCGGCAAGAAATTGCAAGAATGGACAGGCCGTCGCTGGATCGTCGCTGTTTCATCCGAACAAGGCCAAGAGACCTTGCGCGATGTCGCCGAGAAAGCCAAAGCGACCAAGCTTGACGATATCAAATCCAACCCTTTGGTGAAGGCGGCGTTTGATCATTTCCCCGGCGCGCAAATCGTCGAAGTCCGTGATTTGTTGAGCCCCACCGAGACCGAAAATACCGATGACGAGAGCTTTGATTTTTCAGCGCTCGATCAAGATTTTGACGATTAAAAACGGAGACGACCAGTGAAAGACATGTTCGGCATGATGAAAAAAGTGCAGGAGATGCAATCGAAGCTTGGTGCCGTGCAGGCCGAGCTCGATGAAATGGAAGTCAGCGGCCAAGCCGGCGGCGGACTCGTTTCGGTCACCATGACGGTTAAGGGCCTCACCAGAGCGGTTACGATTGATGACAGTCTTCTGAAGGTAGAGGAAAAAGATATCCTGGAAGATTTACTCGTTGCAGCGCTCAACGATGCCCGCGCCAAAGGCGATAAGCTGATGGCCGACAAAATGGGCGCGCTCACTGCTGGGCTTCCAATTCCTCCCGGGATGAAACTGTTTTAATGGCATCCGTCACGGGCCCCGAAATTGAGCGCCTGATCCAGCTCCTGGCCAAATTGCCGGGGCTTGGCCCGCGCTCGGCCCGACGCGCCGCGCTGCATCTTGTTAAAAAACGCGAACAGATTTTAGGACCACTTGCGGATGCCATGCAGGTTGCACGCGAACGCATTCTTGTGTGCGACTCGTGCGGCAATATCGATACGCTCTCGCCCTGCACCCTCTGCTCCGACCCAAAGCGTGACAATAGTTTGCTGATCGTGGTCGAAGATGTGGCCGATCTCTGGGCCTTGGAAAGAGCAGGCGCGACAGCTGGGCGCTACCATGTACTCGGCGGCGTCCTCGCAGCGCTTGATGGCATAGGCCCCAAAGACCTTAACCTTGACGGCCTCGTCGCACGCGTTGCTTCTGGTGGCATTAAAGAGGTCATTTTAGCGCTGAACGCGACGGTCGATGGCCAAACAACCGCCCATTATATCACCGATTTGCTATCCCCTTATGAGGTGATCGTTACCAAACTCGCCCATGGCGTACCGGTGGGCGGCGAGCTCGATTATCTGGATGAAGGCACGCTAACCGCCGCCATGCGTCAGCGTACGGCCGTATAATGTCCCCTATGGACGGAATCAGCGCTCTCGTTCACATTTCCAACCCTCAATTCACGGAGTAGGCTCGTGCGGCGATTAGGTCTTGGAATCATCATAACGTTGGTTATGTCGGGCTATGCCCTCCTACCCGTAAAAGCCGAAGATACGAAATGGCGTCACGCCGTATCGTTGATGGGCGAGCCAAAATACGCGGCGGATTTCAAACATTTTGACTATGTAAACCCCGATGCGCCAAAGGGTGGAACCGTACGGCTCGCAGCCAATGGCAGCTTTGATAATTTCAACCTCGTCGTTGCAGGCGTTAAAGGCCAATTGGCCGCCGGCATCGGCTCGGTATACGAAACGCTGCTGTCGAATTCGCTCGATGAAGTTTCAACCGCCTATGGCTTGCTGGCCGAAGGACTTACCTTCCCTGCCGATTATGCCTCAGCCACCTATCGCTTGCGCGCCAATGCGAAATGGCAAGACGGACACCCTGTCACGCCGGAAGATGTTATTTTCTCGTTTGACGCGCTGAAAGCCAACAGCCCGCAATATGCGTTTTATTTTGAACACGTCGCCAAAGCGGAGAAGACCGGCGAGCGCGACGTGACCTTTACGTTTGATGCGCCGGGCAATCGTGAACTTCCCCAGATCGTCGGACAATTTGCGATCCTTCCCAAACATTGGTGGGAAGGCAATGGGCCAGATGGCAAACCACGTAACATCAAAGAAACGATGTTGGAACCACCGCTCGGCTCTGGCCCTTATCGCATCAAATCCTTTAGCGCCGGGCGCAATATCGTTTTGGAGCGCGTGTCTAATTATTGGGGCAAGGATTTGCCGCTCAATATAGGCACCAATAATTTTGACGAAATGCGCTTCGAATATTTCCGCGATACCACCGTTCAGCTCGAAGGGCTCAAGGGTGACGCTTATGATTTCCGCCTCGAAAACAGCTCGAAAAATTGGGCGACGGCTTATGATTTTCCGGCCGTGAAAGATGGCCGCGTGATCCGCGAAGAATTCGCTGAACGGGCATCAGGCCGGATGCAAGGCTTCATCATGAATCTGCGTCGCGACAAATTTAAGGATCAACGCGTGCGCCGCGCGCTCAACCTCGCTTTTGATTTTGAAGAGATGAACAAGACCGTGTTTTTCGGTGCCTATAAGCGCATCGCTTCGTTTTATGAAGGAACCGAGCTTGCCTCTTCAGGTGCGCCGTCTGGTATGGAAAAAGATATTCTCGACAGCGTAAAAGACAAAATCCCTGAAAGCGTTTTCACCACGCTTTATCAAAATCCCGTGAATGGTAATCCACAAGCCGTCCGCGATAATTTGAAAGAGGCGGATCGCCTGCTCAAAGAGGCCGACTGGGAAATTAAATCCGGCAAGCGCATCAACACCAAAACCAATGAGCCTTTAGCGATAGAGCTCCTCGCGGATGATCCAACCTTTGAGCGCATTTTGCTCTTTTGGAAGCCGTCGCTTGAACGCTTAGGCGTCACCGTGAATGTCCGTGTGGTTGATCCTTCACAATATGAAGAGCGAATGCGCGATTTCGATTATGACATCACGACAGATCTCTGGGGAGAGTCGCTTTCTCCCGGCAATGAGCAACGCGAATTCTGGGGCTCGGCCGCCGCTGATGTCAAAGGCTCGCGCAATACCATCGGCATCAAGGATGCAGGCATCGACGCGCTGATCGATCGCGTGATCTTTGCCAAAAGCCGCGAGGAACTCATCGCCGCCACCCACGCGCTCGACCGTGTCTTGCTCGCGCATGACTATGTCGTCCCGCAATGGACCTATGGCTTCTCGCGTACCGCACGATGGAACCGCTTCTCCCATCCTGAAAAAATGCCCGAATATGGAGCCTCCGCCTTCCCCACCATCTGGTGGTATGATGCGGACAAAGCCGCCAAAACGGGCAAGGCGGGATAATTCATGCTCGCTTATATACTGCGTCGCGTTTTGCTGATGATCCCGACTTTGTTCGGCATAATGCTTGTCTCTTTCGTTGTGGTTCAATTTGCGCCCGGCGGGCCGGTGGAGCGCATCATCGCGCAATTGCAGCAAGGCGCCGATTCATCCGCAACCGCACGTATCTCCGGCAGCGCAGGCGGCGACTTCTCAGCTACCACACAAAGCCAACCGGGCGGCGGCACGATGGAAGGCGGCTCATCCAAATACCGCGGCGCGCAAGGCTTAGATCCTAAATTCATCAAGCAACTCGAAGCGCAATTTGGTTTTGACAAGCCAGCACCCGAGCGCTTCGCACAGATGCTGTGGAATTATCTCCGCTTCGATTTCGGCAAAAGCTATTTCCGTGATGTTTCGATCCTCGAGCTTATCAAAGAAAAGCTCCCCGTCTCCATATCCTTGGGGCTTTGGATGACGCTGCTCTCCTATATGATCTCGATACCCTTAGGCATTCGTAAAGCGATCTCGGATGGCTCGCGGTTTGACACTTGGACATCCGCCGTGGTCATCATCGGCTATGCCATACCGGGGTTTTTATTCGCCATTCTTTTGATCATCTTGTTTGGCGAAGGCTCTTCCGTTGCGCCCTTCTTTCCTTTGCGCGGTCTCGTCTCGGACGGTTTTGCAACACTGCCATGGTATGCAAAAGCACTTGATTATGTCCGCCACCTCACACTCCCCATTCTCTCGATGGCGCTGGGCGCATTTGCAACCTCAACGCTGCTCACGAAAAATTCCTTCCTCGATGAAATCCGCAAACAATATGTCCTAACCGCCCGCATGAAAGGCCTAACCGAAACGCAAGTGCTTTACGGCCACGTGTTTCGCAACGCGATGTTGATTGTGATCGCGGGCTTTCCCGGCGCTTTTATCAGCGCGTTTTTTGCGGGCTCCCTCTTGATTGAAACCGTGTTCTCGCTCGATGGCTTAGGCCTGCTCTCGTTCGAATCCATCGTCAACCGCGATTATGCGGTCGTGTTTTCAACGCTCTATATTTTCTCGCTTCTAGGCCTTTTCGTGAATTTGCTATCCGACCTCGTCTACACATGGGTCGATCCGCGCATCGATTTCGAAACGCGCGAGGTATGATGCAATGACCGACGCCGTCTCAAAACTTGCGCCGCCACTGCCAGCTAAAGGATTGCTCCGCCTATCGCCGATCAATGCACGGCGCATGGAGAATTTTAAAGCCAATCGACGCGGTTTCTGGTCGCTTTGGATTTTTCTGGTGCTCTTTACCGTCTGTCTTTTTGCGGAATTTATCGCGAATGATCGCCCCATCCTCGTCTCCTACAAAGGCGAGATTTTAACGCCTATCTTTATCGATTATCCGGAAGAAAAATTCGGCGGCTTTCTGGCCGAAACCGATTACCGCGATCCCGTCATCCGCGATGAAGTCAACGCCAATGGCTTTATGATCTGGCCGATCATTCGCTTTGCCTCCAACACCATCAATTTAGACTTGCCGAGCCCCGCACCTGCTCCACCAACCTGGCTGCAAAAAGATTCCGTCTGCGCCAAAATCGCCAAACGCACGGGCGGCTCGCGCTGCTCAGATCTCGAATGGAATTGGCTCGGCACCGATGATGGCGGCCGCGATGTCTTGGCGCGTATCATCTATGGCTTTCGCATATCGGTTTTATTCGGGCTTATTCTCGCCGCTATCTCGTCGGTTATCGGCATTTTTGCAGGCGCCATCCAAGGTTATTTCGGCGGCATGATCGACCTCTATTTCCAACGCTTCATCGAAATTTGGTCGGCCATCCCCTCGCTTTATCTGCTGATGATTTTATCGAACTTCTTCCAGCCAAGCTTCTTCACGCTGCTCGGCATTTTGCTCCTCTTCTCGTGGGTCGCGCTCGTCCATGTCGTCCGCGCCGAATTTTTACGCGCCCGCAATTTCGACTATGTCCGCGCCGCCCGCGCGCTCGGCCTCTCCAATGCCCGCATCATGTGGCGGCACGTGCTGCCCAACGCGATGGTCGCCACCCTCACTTTCCTGCCCTTCATCCTCAACGGCTCCATCACCACCCTTACCTCACTGGATTTCCTTGGCTTCGGACTGCCACCGGGCTCGCCTTCGGTGGGCGAGCTGCTCTTGCAGGGCAAAGCCAATATTGCAGCCCCTTGGCTCGGGCTGACGGGCTTTATGGTGATTGCGGTCATGCTCTCGCTCTTGATCTTTATTGGTGAAGCCGTACGAGACGCGTTTGATCCGAGAAAGACATTTTCGTGAGAATGTGGTAAGATTGGGAAAAATGAGGAGATTTATCCATGAATAGGATTGTAAGAGATCACTACCCGGCGGAGCGGCTTCCCGCCGATTTGCAAGATTTGGTTGATCCAAGCCGACCCATTCGGATTGTGATTGAACAGGACGATGTTGACCCCAAACTTGGCCCGATCACACGGTTTGCTGGAACCTTCGGACATTATGATGTTTCTGAACATGAAGCCGTGGCACGTATTCGCTCCCTTAGGGACGAGTGGGACGAGAAGGCCGGAAAATCACCTGAAGAATTGAAAGCGATGTTGGAGGCCTACTGGCGCACACGGGGCGACAATGGTCGCACCGTCAACGATGTCGTTGCTGAGATCAGAGCATTGAGAGATGAATGGGATCATTAATGCCTGATTTCAAGAAAATCTATTTTGATACGAACATTTTCATAAACATTATCGAAAGGCACTTTGAGGCCGAAATTCGAGACCAATTGACCCTTCTTTTAATTAAAGAATCCCGACTGTCTCCATTCGTTACAACCTGCGAATTAACATTAGCCGAAGCGCTGGTTCGTCCGTTACGCGAAAATGACGAACCATTGATTACCATTTTTGAAAATATGCTAATCGACCGTTCGACTATTGAAGTCGGGCCGGTTGACAGAGATGTTCTTTATTATGCCGCGAGATTGCGGGCCGATTATCCATCGTTAAAGCTTCCCGACGCAATACACCTATCGGCGGCATTCGGAATGAATTGTAGCCATTTTTTAACCAGCGAAGCACGTCTGAAAGAGACCTATAAATTGTCGAACATCCGGCATGGATTAGTAAAGGGCCCTCTCGAAATATCAATCATACAGCCCACCGCAGACATCGTTTCCACTTTAATCGAGACTGCATTTTGAGCACCACCCCTCTGCTTTCCGTCCGCGATCTCTCCGTCGCCTTCGCCCAAGGCGGGCAAACCACGCTTGCGGTGGATGATGTTTCTTTCGACATCGCCAAAGGCGAAACGCTGGCGCTCGTTGGTGAATCAGGTTCGGGTAAATCCGTCACGGCGCTATCCGTTTTGAAACTCCTTTCTTATCCGCCCGCCTCGCACCCGTCCGGGCAGATCCTCTTTAAAGGCGAGGATTTAATAAAGGCCGATGAGCAAGCCCTTCGCAACATTCGCGGCAATGCGATTACCATGGTGTTTCAAGAACCCATGACATCGCTCAACCCGCTGCACACGATTGAAAAGCAAATTGGCGAAATCCTCTCGCTCCACAAAGGGCTTACTGGAGAACGCGCAAAGAAGCGTATTCTTGAATTGCTCGATGAAGTTGGCATTCGCGATGCCGCCAATCGTCTTGATGCCTACCCGCATCAGCTTTCAGGTGGTCAGCGTCAACGCGTGATGATCGCCATGGCGCTTGCCAATGAGCCGGATCTTTTAATCGCCGATGAACCCACTACCGCGCTGGATGTAACCGTGCAAGCGCAAATTCTGCGCCTCCTCAAAGACATTCAACACCGCCGCGGCATGGCGATGCTGTTTATCACGCATGATCTCGGCATTGTTCGTGCCATTGCCGATCGTGTCTGCGTCATGACGCACGGCAAAATTGTCGAGCGAGGCAAGGTGGCTGAACTTTTCGATCACCCCCAACACCCCTACACGCAAAAGCTTTTGGCCGCCGAGCCCAAAGGCGAGCCCCATGCGGTCCCCGCTGATGCGCCCGAAGTTATGCGGGCCGACGCGCTTAAAGTATGGTTTCCCATCAAGCGCGGATTTTTTAAAAAGACCGTCGGCCATGTCAAAGCGGTTGATGGTGTCACGCTTCGCATTCGCGCAGGCGAAACCGTTGGTGTGGTGGGTGAATCTGGCTCCGGCAAAACAACTTTAGGCCTTGCCATGTTGCGGCTCATTTCATCCGAAGGCCCTATTGCCTATCTCGGTAACCGCATTGACGGTATCAATTCAAACGCCATGCGGCCACTGCGGCGGGATGTGCAAATTGTGTTTCAAGATCCGTATGGCTCGCTCTCCCCGCGCCTCTCGATAGCCGATATTGTCGGCGAAGGGTTAGAGGTCCAAAACCCAAGCTTGAGCCTCGAAGAGCGCCGCGAGATTGTGGCCCAAGCGCTGATCGATGTCGGCCTTGATCCTAAAACCATGGATCGGTATCCGCATGAATTTTCCGGCGGGCAACGCCAACGCATCGCCATTGCGCGCGCGGTGGTGCTCAACCCCAAATTCATCGTGCTTGATGAGCCAACCTCCGCGCTCGATATGTCGGTACAAGCGCAAATCGTCGATCTGCTGCGTGATTTACAACGCCGCCGTAACCTTGCTTATCTCTTCATCAGCCACGATCTAAAGGTTGTTAAAGCCCTCGCCAATCATGTGATTGTCATGCGAGAAGGACAAGTGGTGGAAGAAGGCGCGGCGGATGCGATTTTCGCATCGCCGCAAAGCGATTACACAAAAGCGCTCTTTGCTGCAGCTTTCCACCGCGATGGCACACAAGGCGCCGCTTAAACGGTCAACGATGAGGCTAAGATGAAATTTACCACCCAAGACACACTCACCGTTGCAGCTTTATTGCGGGAAGCGGCGCAGGCAGAAATCATGCCGCGCTTTCGCTCTTTAACAGAAGGCCAAATTCGACAAAAATCCTCAGCCACCGATCTTGTGACGGATGCGGATGAAGCCGCCGAACGTCTGCTCACCGCAAGATTGAAAGAAATTTTTCCGGGTTGCGCCGTCATTGGCGAGGAAGCCACCGCCGCTAATCCGTCCCTTCTCGATCACATAGCCGAGCCGGAGCTTCTGTTCATTCTCGATCCCGTCGACGGTACGGCGAATTTTGCAGCTGGCCTTCCCCTCTTCGGCGTTATGGCTTCTGTTGTTAGCCGCGGCGAAGTGATTGCGGGTATCATCTATGACCCGATGGGCGAAGACTGGGCGATTGCGCGTCGTGGCGAAGGCGCGTGGTTTGAAGCGCTCAGCGGCCAACGCCGCGACATGAAGGTCGCCAAACCTGTGCCGCTTAAAGAGATGGTGGGCGGCGTATCATGGGGCTATCTCGAAGAGCCTCTTCGTTCGACGCTTTGCACCAATATGGCGCAGCTTTCGGCCAGCGCTAGCCTACGTTGCGCCGCGCATGAATATCGCTTGGTTGCATCCGGCCATACGCATTTCGTCCTCTATAACAAACTCATGCCATGGGACCACGCCGCAGGCTGGCTGATCCATCGCGAAGCGGGCGGCTATTCCGCGCGCTTTGATGGCAGCGCCTATCTGCCTGCGCTCTACACAGGCGGTCTACTATGCGCAACCGATGAAGCAAGTTGGCATATTTTAGCCAACGGGCTTTTAAAGCCAAGATCGGCATAGGATATCCAATGGCACGCGCCTTTCTCATCGTCATGGATTCGGTCGGCTGCGGTGGTGCATCGGACGCAGCGTATTATGGCGATCAAGGATCAGACACGCTAGGCCATATCGCTGAAGCCTGTGCGAAGGGCTTGGGCGATCGGATAGGTTTACGTGCAGGCCCGCTAACGCTCCCCTTCTTATCGTCATTGGGCTTACGCGAAGCCTGCAAGTCCTCAACGGGCTTAGAGCTTCCGATTGCACGTTCCGAGATACGCGGCCAATGGGGCTATGGCGTTGAAACCGCAAAGGGCAAAGACACCGTTTCCGGCCATTGGGAGATTGCGGGCGCACCCGCCCATTTTAACTTCGGCTATTTCACCAAAACCGAACACTCTTTTCCGCCCGAACTCATCGCTGCCATTACAACCGAAGCCAAGCTCCCTGGCATCTTGGGCGATTGTCACGCCTCCGGCACCGCCATCATCGAAGCGCTGGGTGCCGAACATGTAGCAAGCGGCAAACCGATCTTCTACACTTCTGCCGATAGCGTGTTGCAAATCGCAGCGCATGAAGAAAGCTTCGGTCTCGACAATCTTTATACGCTCTGCCGCTTGGTGCGTCGCCATGTTGATCCGCTGAAAATTGGCCGCGTGATTGCACGCCCCTTTATCGGTTCAAAGGAAGAAGGGTTTCACCGCACCGGCAACCGTAAAGATTTCGCCATTCCACCGCCGGACAATACCATCCTCGATCGTGCGGCCGAGGCCAAGCGCGATATCGCCACCATCGGCAAAATCGGCGATATTTTCACCCATCGCAACACAGGCCGCGAAGTCAAAGCCAATGGAAATATGGCGCTGTTTGACGCGATGCTGCCGGAAGTGGATCGCCTCGCCGAGGGCGGTTTTCTGTTGGCCAATTTTGTCGATTTCGATTCCGAATTCGGCCATCGCCGCGATGTTGCGGGCTATGCCGCCTGCCTCGAAGCCTTTGATCGCCGCTTGCCCGAATTAGAAGCCAAACTCAAACCCGGCGATCTCGTCATCCTCACCGCCGATCACGGCAATGACCCGACATGGCACGGCACGGATCACACCCGCGAGCATGTGCCCATTCTCTGCTTCGGTCCAGAGCTTCAGCCGCGCGCGCTCGGCAGCCGTCAAAGCTTCGCCGATATCGGCGAGAGCGTCGCCCAATGGCTCGGCTTGCCGAAAGGCGCACACGGAAAAGGGTGGATTTAATCCCTTCCCGTCCTTGCGAGCGAACGCGAAGCAACCCAGCTGATGCTGAAGGAAGAAGTGGGCCTGAACCGCCGCAGCACAAAAACTGTCTGTTAACTGGATTGCTTCGCTTTCGCTCGCAAGGACGACACTCACCATCAATCGCCCCCACACAATTTAGGTGGAAAACACGCTCCCACCCTGCTCCTTGCGTGAATTGCGGATCGTCAGCGACAGGCAGAGGGCCTAAACTAGCTCCATTAAACAAACTCCCGTGAGGCAATCATGCAAGGCGTTACCGTTGTTGACCATCCCCTCGTCCAGCACAAACTAACCTTGATGCGGGATAAGGACCGTTCAACCACGAATTTCCGTCAGCTCCTAAACGAAATCGGCATGTTGCTCGCCTATGAAGTGACCCGCGATCTGCCGCTTGAGCTTGTCGAGGTGGAAACCCCGCTTGAGAAAACCATGAAGCCGATGATTGCCGGCAAAAAGCTCGTTTTCGCCCCCATCTTGCGCGCGGGCGTCGGTTTTTTGGATGGCATGCTCACCCTTGTTCCATCCGCGCGCGTCGCCCATATCGGGCTCTATCGCGATCCGGAAACCCTCACGGCGGTTGAATATTATTTCAAAGCGCCAAGCGATGTCGCCGAGCGCATGGTCATCGTCATGGACCCGATGCTCGCCACCGCCAATTCGGCGATTGCGGCGGTAGACCGCCTCAAAGCCCGCGGCGTCACCGATTTGCGCTTCGTCTGCCTGCTTGCTGCCCCCGAAGGCATCGCCAAATTTACCACCGCTCATCCGGATGTGCCGGTGTGGACGGCGGCGATTGATAGCCATTTGAACGACCACGGCTATATCGTACCGGGCTTAGGCGATGCGGGAGATCGCATGTACGGGACGAAGTGAGGGACTAAGCTTTAACCCTTACCCCATCGCCTCCGCGCGATAAGGATGCGCTGGATAGACCCCCAAAATCTTCACTTCTCGCGAGAAGAACTCCAACTCCTCCAGCGCGAGTTTCAGATTGGGGTCATCTGGATGCCCGTCCACATCCGCCAAAAACTGCGTGGCGGAAAACGAGCCATCGACCATATAGCTTTCAAGCTTCGTCATATTCACGCCATTGGTCGCAAAGCCGCCGAGCGCTTTATACAAAGCGGCGGGCACGTTGCGGACGCGGAAGAGAAAAGTGGTTACCGTTGGGCCATTGTTCGGTGCCGCCCATTTCGGCTCCTTTGAGAGCACGATAAAGCGTGTGGTGTTGTTTTCTGAATCCTCGACATTTTCGGCCAGAGTCTCAAGCCCGTAGATTTTTCCGGCCAGTGCAGTGGCCAGCGAGGCACGCGTTTTATCGCCCCATTCGGAGACTTCCCGCGCCGAGCCTGCGGTATCGCCCGCGATCACCGCTTTCAGCCCATATTGGCGGATGATTTTGCGGCATTGGCCGAGCGCATGCACATGGCTGTGCACGCTTTTCAAATCCCCGATTTTTGTGCCTTTAACCGCCAGAAGCTGGAAATGAATGGGAAGAAAATATTCGCGAATAATATGTAAGCCCGATTGTGGCAGGAAGTGATGGATATCGGCCACGCGCCCTGCGAGTGAATTCTCAATCGGGATCATGCCGAGGCTGGCCGTACCATCGATGATCGCGGCGAACGCGTCTTCAAACGAGGCGCAGGGAAGCGGCGTCCAATCGGGGAACACATCGCGGCAGGCAATATCGGAATTGGCACCCGGCTCGCCCTGATAGGCAATCAATTTATTCTCAGTCATTTCTCAATGCACCTTAGGGCGGTTAGCAAGGATGGCACGGGCGCGTTCAAGGTCATGCGGCGCGTCGACGCCCAGCGGTACATCATCCACCAAGGCAATGTCGATCCGCATTCCGGCCTCAAGCGCGCGTAATTGTTCGAGCCGTTCCCGAATCTCGAGCGGCGATGGCGGCAGCGACACAAACCGCCTCAAGGCCGTCCGCCGCCAGGCATAGAGCCCGATATGGTGATACAGCGGCCCCGGCCCGGTCGGCGCGGTTGCGCGCGTAAAATAAAGCGCCCGCATCAGCCCGGGCGCGATTTCGGAGCACACGGCTTTGACCACATTCGGGTCGGTCTTTTCCTCTTCGCGATGGATTTCCACGGCCAATGTCACAATATCCACTTCCCGGTTGGATAAAGGCGGAACCGACGCCGCAATCGCGCGCGGGTCGATGGTCGGCAGATCGCCTTGGACATTGACCACCACATCATGCCGCCCCTCGGGGTCAAATGCTTCAACCGCCTCAAAAATCCGGTCCGAGCCGGAGGGATGGTCCGCGCGGGTCAAAACGGCAATTCCGCCCACTTTTTCGATGGCCGCGATAATTTCTGGCGTATCGGTGGCCACCACCACGGGTCCGAGCCCCGTTTCCATGGCGCGCCGCCAGACATGGACGATCATCGGTTCGCCGCCAATATCGGCCAAAGGTTTGCCGGGAAGACGGGTGGAGGCCATGCGGGCGGGGATCAAAATGACAGGATCAGACATCAGATTTTCTTGTTTTGGTTACCGTTAACGTAAAAAAGAGCAGAACTGATAAAAAGTATCAGCTGGAAATCGCTTATACGAGTTGCCAAGACCGGCGCAAAGCGGGTAATCGGGTGCGATAGAAATTTTGGGCGGCCCGTCTTAAATGGGCAACCCGTCACTTGGCCGCGAAATGACATTGTCGGAGCTTCGGAATGGACTCGTTTGAACTCAACAAAATCACTGGTGCCATTCTGGGCGTCCTGTTGCTGGTTATGGGAACCGGCATCGTCGCCGAGGGCATCTTTGCTGGCCCAAAGGTCAAGGTCGAGGGCTATGAGCTTCCGGGTGGCGAAGCCAAGGAAGCCGCTCCTGCGGCCGAAGCCAAGGCTGGTCCAACCGACGCGCCGATCGCTGAACGCCTCAAAGTAGCCGATGCAAAGCGCGGCGAAGCAGGCGTGAAGGCATGCCAAGCCTGCCATAATTTTGAAAAGGGCGCCGCTGCCAAGGTTGGCCCAGCGCTTTACGGTGTTGTTGACCGCGTCAAGGGCTCGATGGCGGGCTTCAACTATTCAGCCGGCCTGAAAGAACGCAATGGCAAGGGCGAGAAGTGGGATTACGCCTCGCTTGACGCCTTCATCACCAATCCAAAGGCTTACATCGCCGGCACCGCCATGGGCTATGCTGGCTTGGCGGACGGTGCCAAGCGCGCCGACATCATCGCCTATCTGCGGTCGCTATCCGATAGCCCATCGCCCCTGCCATAATCGGCAAGCCATGGCCTTTAATTCAAAAACGCTCCCTAACGGGGGCGTTTTTTTATGCAGATGATGGTTGCCGCGCTTAAATCGACGACTTAGGCTCAGGACTCATTGATCACATCCAGAAGATTACGGTTGCGGCGATGCAGATGGCGGACATGAATGTATGTGCGCATCGGTCATAGCGGGTATG
>Ga0214201_1000053_pt1 | contig 48726 bp, 29 predicted proteins | sample TroBogEpilimnion_32_FD_153039 | JGI IMG/M metagenome (GOLD analysis project Ga0214201, IMG submission 153039) | Freshwater microbial communities from Trout Bog Lake, WI - 29MAY2009 epilimnion | ecosystem: Environmental > Aquatic > Freshwater > Lake > Epilimnion/Euphotic zone | place: Trout Bog...
TTCTTAATAATCGTCCCCGAAAGCGACTTGGATACAAAACACCTCACGAGGTCTTTACCAAATCTTTCAACCCAGTTGCACTTCGTGCGTGAATCCAAGCTTTTTCGTTATCGTTAGCATTATCTTTAATAAATTTTAGGTGATCGCCCGCACAGATCCATTTCTGAAACTCCTCAGGATCATCTGGTGGAGTGCAGATCGCGGAGATATTTTTTAACAGCGACTTATGTTCATAGCTTACCATTGGGAAATTAAATCATGGTAATCTCTAACTGTCTATTGTTAGTGACGGTTTCTTTAAGCATATTAATTTTAAAGCTTGTCCTGACGCACACCGGCCCGCGGCGTTAGCCGAAGGCCTTAATAGGCAATCGTTTGAACCGTGCTTCGATACGCGCCTTTGGCGCGGCTCAGCATGAGGGGTGAGTGGGTGTTCGTTTACGGTAACGAGTGATGGCTCCCAGCAACGCCCTCCGCGTGTCATGACGGCCCATGTGGCGGGTACTTAAGGCTTTGGGATTTTGACGCAATTCTTTTTCGTCATTGCGAGCGAAGGCGAAGCAACCCAGCTAAAAGAAAACCATAAGAGCGCGACATCACCTTTGCACTTTCAAAACAACCATCAACTGGGTTGCTTCGCGTTCGCTCGCAATGACGGGTGTGAGGTATGTGTTAATTTATCTAAAATCCAACTATACACCTTAAGGTTGCATAACGCTTTTCTATGCTACCTCGCATCTCCGCGTTGATCTCGCAGGGTTTGTGTTTGGGGGATGGGGTGGTATAGTTGCCGTTAGGTCATTCGTCCGCATGGCTTGGGGAACTAGAAAGCCTCACCTAAGTCGGCAGTGCATCTGCCGTTACCAAACTGCCCTGACGCTTCACGTCGGGGTGGCGGCGTTATGTCCAGGCTGCGAGGCTAAAAGCGCTGCGGCCATACTTAGGTGGCTTTTCTAGCACCCCGGCACCAGCGCGCTTTTGCGCTGGCGCCGTTCTCTCATTTGGAGGGTGCGATGCCATTGATTGATTATTCAAAGCCTATGAATTTTTTTGATAGTGCTGAGGGCGTGAGTGTTGTGCTGCAACACGCGCTTATTCAATTGCGTGATTGTGTGGCGTTTCAGGATGAGAAAGACGGTGCGGTTGTGCGCGCTGCGGAGGTGCTGTCCGCGGTGCTTGAGGATGCGCACGCGGAAATTGAGCAGTTGATCGGGAAGATCGAGAAGCTCGATAAGCTCGAATAATATTTGCCGTCATTGCGAGCGATGAGCGAAGCAACCCAGCTAAAAGAAAACCATAAGAGCGCGACATCACCTTTGCACTTTCAAAACAACCATCAGCTGGGTTGCTTCGCGTTCGCTCGCAATGACGGGTGTGGGTTGCCTCGCGAAACGCTTCTTACTTCGCAATGGCGGCCGAGGGTTGCTTTGCGAACGATTCCTCACCCCGCAATGACGGGTGCGCTTCAACTCACGCCGATATCCAACCCCAAATCCAGCACCTTGGCGGAGTGCGTTAGCGCGCCGACCGAGATCATATCGACGCCGCTTTCGGCTATCGCTGCGACTGTTTCTAAATTCACGCCGCCGGAGGCTTCGGTGAGCATTTGGCCACTCACGCGGGTCACGGCTTCGCGCAATTCAGCGGGCGTCATATTGTCGAGCAGCACCACATCGGCGCCCTCTTTCAATACCTCGTTGAGTTGGTCGAGCGTGTCGACTTCAATCTCGATTTTGACGAGATGGCCGATGCTGGCTTTTACCGCGCGTAGCGCAGGGATAACACCACCTGCTACGGCGATGTGATTGTCCTTGATGAGGATGGCGTCGTCGAGCCCGAAGCGGTGGTTGAAGCCGCCGCCGCAGCGCACGGCATATTTCTCAAAAGCGCGCAGGCCCGGCGTGGTTTTGCGGGTGCAGACGATGCGGGCTTTGGTGTGGGCAACGGCCTTCACATACAAGGCCGTGAGCGAGGCTATGCCGGAAAGGCGGCCCATATAATTCAGCGCGACACGCTCCGCCGAGAGAATGGCGCGGGCGGGACCTTCAACGGCCAATACGATATCGCCTTTGGTGACGGATGAGCCGTCGGCGAGATGCGTGTCGAAGCGCACGGATGCGTCCATCATGCGGAAGGCGGCAATCGCGATTTCGCTGCCAACGATGGCGCCTTCCTGACGCGCGGCAAGCACCGCGCGGGCGCGGGCTGAGGCGGGGATGGTGGCAAGCGTGGTGATGTCACCCGCGCGGCCGAGGTCTTCGAGGAGGGCGGCTTTGACGGCGTCTTCGATCATGAGCGGGTTGAGCATGATTTAGGTTCCGGAAAGGACGGTGGTGATGATCGCGCGCACCTCATCCAGCGTAAATTTGGAGCGATGCGCCAGCGCGGGATTGGCTTCGGGATAATCGGAGCGGTAATGCCCGCCGCGGCTTTCCTGCCGTGCATAGGCGGCCGTGGCGATAAAGAGGGCGGCTCGAGCCATGGCGGTGACTTCCGGGGCCTCTCCGGTCGCCTCTATGTCGGCGAGCGTCCAGATGGCGGTCATCAGGCCCGTTTTGGTGCGGATGACGCCGACATGGTCTGTCATGGTTTGGCGCAGCATGTCGACGAGGTCGGGGTCGAAGGGGATGGCGGGCGCTTTGCCTTTTTCCGTTACCTTTACCGGGCTTAACGCGTTTGGCAAAGCATCGGCCACGCGGGCGGCAAACACGATGGCTTCAAGCAATGAGTTGGACGCAAGACGGTTTGCGCCATGCACGCCGGTGGAGGCGACTTCGCCGATGGCCCAGAGGCCTTCGCATGAGCTTCGGCCCTGCGAGGAGGTGAGCACGCCGCCCATGTGGTAGTGTTCGGCTGGGGCTATGGGGATTAAATCTTTTGTGGGGTCGATGCCAGCGGATTGGCAGGTCGCGTAGACGGTGGGGAAGGCTTCTGCGAAGCGTTCGCCGATGGCGCTGCGGCAATCAAGAAACGCGCCGCGGCCTGCTTGTATTTCGGCGAAGACACCGCGGGCTACGATATCGCGCGGGGCGAGTTCGGCGTCTTTGTGCAAGGCTAGCATAAAGCGCTTACCCGCTGTGTTGACGAGTGTTGCGCCTTCGCCTCTGAGTGCCTCGGTGGCGAGCGGGGCAGGATCGCGACCAATCGCGATGGCGGTGGGGTGAAATTGCACGAATTCGGCATCGGCAATCACGGCACCCGCAAGCGCTGCCATGCTGATGCCGTTGCCGCAGGCTTCTTTGGGGTTTGTCGTCATTGCATAAAGATGGCCGATGCCGCCGGTGGCGAGCACGACATCGCTGGCGTTGTAATGGGTTAGCCTGTCGCTTTCATCGCGCGCGGCGACACCTATTACTTTAGCGCCTTCGGTCAACAGATGTTCGGCGGTGATGCCTTCCAACACAGTGATGGAAGGCGTTGCGCGAACGGCTGCAATCAGCGCCTGCATGATAGCGGCACCCGCCATATCGCCTCGCACGCGTACAATCCGCCGCTCGGAATGGGCGGCCTCGCGCGATTGCACGAGATGGCCTGCGAGGTCTTTGTCAAACGGCACGCCAAAACTTAAAAGATCGCGCACCCGATCCCCCGCCTCGCGCGCCATGCTGAGCGTGATGGCTTCATCAACAATGCCGCCGCCAGCGGCGAGCGTATCGGCCGTGTGTTTTTCAGGTGTGTCACCTTCCGCCATCGCCGCTGCAATACCGCCTTGCGCCCAAGCGGAGGATGCGCCTTCGCCGAGTGGAGACGTGGCGAGTACAGTGACGGGGCGTGGTGCGAGTTTTAACGCGCAGAACAGGCCTGCTAATCCGCCTCCGACGATGACAACGGAGGAGGTCACTATCGGCCTAACGCAATCATGCGTTCAACCGAGGCGCGGGCTTTATCGGCAATCATTGGATCAACGATCACTTCATCGCGCAGATAGACGAGGCTATCCAAGATTTTTGGCAATGTGATGCGCTTCATATGCGGGCAGAGATTGCAGGGGCGGATGAAATCCACCTCTGGCGCTTCGGCTGCAACATTCGACGCCATCGAGCATTCGGTGACCATCAGCACGCGCTTGTGGGTGCCGGTCTTGACCCAATCAATCATATGCGCGGTGGAGCCGGTGAAATCGGCTTCCGCCAACACGTCTGGCGGGCATTCGGGATGCGCGATGATTTCGATGGTGGGGTCCGCTTCACGATAGGCGCGGAGTTCCTCGCCCGAGAAGCGCTCATGCACCTCGCAATGGCCCTTCCAGAGGATGAGTTTAACGTGCGTTTTGGAGGCGACATATTTGCCCAAATATTCATCGGGCAAAAAGATGACGCGGTCGACGCCCAAGCTCTCGACAATCTGCACGGCATTGGAGGACGTGCAGCACACATCGGTTTCGGCCTTCACATCAGCGGATGAGTTCACATAGGTGACCACCGGCACGCCGGGATAGCGCTGTTTCAGCAAGCGGACATCGGCGCCTGTGATGGAGGCGGCGAGCGAGCATCCGGCGCGGGTATCTGGAATGAGAATGGTTTTTTCGGGGTTCAAGAGTTTCGACGTCTCGGCCATGAAATGCACGCCGCATTGCACGATGATATCGGCATCGACTTCGGTGGCTTTGCGCGCAAGTTGCAGCGAGTCGCCGACAATATCCGCGACACCGTGGAAGATTTCCGGCGTCTGGTAATTATGCGCGAGGATGACCGCGTTGCGCTCTTTCTTCAGCCGGTTGATGGCTGAGATATAGGGCGCGTGGAAGGGCCATTCGACGCTCGGGATGACGTGCTGCACGCGGGCGTAAATCTCAGCCGTCTCGCGCTCGACTTCCGGCGTCCAAGCGAGGTTGGGCATGGGTAGGATGCCTAACCGCTGGACGAGCGCGGAGGGCGCGCGTGGGGGCGCGGGCTTTGAGGCCATGGATGCAGTCGTGGACAGAGCGCTCATCATCTTCTCCGTTATACTCTTTAGGAGCATAATAGGGTTGAGGAAAAACTGGCTGTTACGCCAGATCGCCTCCCCGAGGGTATAAATGCTCATTTAGAGCATAAGAATTATACGCCTGATCGTGGAGATTGGATAGATGGAAAATGCGGGGGTGGAGGGAATATCAGCCGTCATTGCGAGCGAATGGGAAGCAACCCAGCAAGCGGCACTTTAGGGAGCGCGATTTAACCGTTGCACCCTTTCGGAATCCATCATCTGGGTTGCTTCGCATTCGCTCGCAATGACGGTCGGAGGTGCTGCTTCTCCGCTTTCAGGAGCGATGCTCGACCTTATCCGTCATTGCGAGCGATGAGCGAAGCAAACCAGCTAGCAGTACTTTAGGGGGCGCGATTTAACCGTTGCACCCATTCCGAAACCATCAACTGGGTTGCTTCACGTTCGTTCGCAATGACGGGGAAAGGTTTTTACCCGCCAGCAATCGCCGAGAAATCCGCCACCGCTCTCGTCGCCTCACGGAACGACGCCAGCAAGCGCAGCCGGTTGGCGCGTAGCTCTTTATCTTCCGCGTTGACGAGGATTTTATCGAAGAAGGCATCCACCGCCGGACGAAGTTCGGCGAGCGCTTTCATCGCGCCTGCGAAGTCCTCTCTTGCGACATGCTCGCTTGCGTGGCGGGCGGCGACATCGAGCACCTCAGCGAGTACTTTTTCTTCCATCTCACCTTTGGCTTTGATGAGGTGAAGATCGACAGCCTCGTTATAGCTCTTGCCGTCTTTCTTCTCCTCCGCCTTGAGGATGTTGGCGGCGCGGCGGAAGCCTGCGAGCAGGTTGGTGCCGTCATCGGTCGCGAGGAAGGCATCAAGCGCTTCGACGCGTTTGACGATCATCAGGAGATCATCCTGCTGGCCTGAGCCAAGCACCGCGTCAATAAGATCATGCCGCTGGCCTTGATCGCGGAGATAGACTTTGAGGCGATCATGGAAGAAAGCGAGGAGGCTTTCATCAACATGATGCTTGGAAAGAGAAAGCCGAATTTCGTTTTCCAAGATCAAGCGTACAACACCCAAGGCCGCACGACGTAGCGCATAGGGATCTTTCGAACCTGTTGGCTTTTCATCAATCGACCAGAAGCCTGACAGCGTGTCGAGTTTATCCGCCAGCGCCACCGCAATTGAAACATGATCGGTCGGCACGATATCGCTCGGGCCTTGCGGCTTATAATGCTCTTCAATCGCAATTGCGACGCTTGCCTCTTCGCCTTGGCGTGTCGCGTAATAACGGCCCATGAGGCCTTGCACTTCAGGAAATTCGCCAACCATTTCGGAGACGAGATCGGCCTTACACAGAAGCGCTGCACGTGCAGCTTGCGTCACATCGGCTTTAACGATGGGGGCGAGTTCTTTGGCCAGTGCCACGATGCGTTCGACACGCTCATATTGCGTGCCGAGTTTCGCGTGAAAGGTAATGCTCTTAAGCTTCTCCAACCTGTCTTCAAGCTTCACCTTCAGATCGGTTTCCCAAAAGAACTTCGCATCCGAGAGGCGCGCGCGCACCACGCGTTCATTGCCGCCAATGATGGTGGCGCCATCATCTTTTGCGATCATGTTCGAGGTAAGCAGAAATTTATTACTGAGCGTGTTCGAGCCCGCTTTGCGCAACACAAAACATTTCTGATTGGCGCGGATTGTGGCGCGGATGACTTCTGGCGGGATATCCAGAAAGCGCTCTTCAAACGAACCCATCAGCACCACGGGCCATTCGACAAGGCCTGCGACTTCTTCGAGCAGTGCTTCGTCTTCGACCAATTCCAAGCCTTGCGCGAAGGCTAGATGGCGCGCGTCATTGACGATGATTTCTTTGCGGCGATCGGTTGAAAGCACAACCTTCGCGGCTTCAAGCTTTGCGACATAATCATCATAGCGGCGCACATGGATGGGTGCGGGCGCCAGAAAACGGTGGCCATAGGTGATGTCGCCGGAATGCAAGCCATCCACCTCGAAGGGGATGATCTCCGGTGTCTCGGTATCGCTGCCAAAGGTGCACAGGATCGAGTGCAGCGGACGCACCCACCGCATCGCGCCTGCTTCAGCCGACGCCTTGCCCCAGCGCATGCTTTTTGGCCATGGGAAAGCTTTGATGATGCCGGGAATAATCTCGGCAATCACGTCCGGCGTTGGGCGGCCTTTGCTCTCGACAATGGCGATATAGTAATCGCCCTTTTTCGGATCGCTTTGAATGGTGGCTTGCGAAAGATCGGTGAGCCCCGCGCCTTTCAAAAATCCATCAATCGCCTGTTGCGGCGCGCCAACGCGCGGGCCTTTCTTTTCTTCTTTCACATCGGGTTGATGCGCGGGAAGGCCGACAACATGCAGCGCCAAACGACGCGGCGTGGCAAAGGCTTGTGCTCCCTCATAGAGGCAACCGCGCTCGACCAGAGCATTGGTCACAAGCGACTTCAAATCCTCCGCCGCACGACGCTGCATGCGGGCGGGAATTTCCTCGGAGAAGAGTTCTAGTAATAGATCGGGCATCGGTGCGGTCTCGAATAATAAGGGGACAGGGACAAGCGGGCTTTATGCCCCGCCGCCCTCGGTGCGGAGCCACGCTTCGCCGCAGGCTTTGGCGAGTTCGCGCACGCGGAAAATATAGCTTTGGCGCTCGGTGACGGAGATCACACCGCGCGCGTCGAGCAGGTTAAAGAGATGGCTCGCTTTGATGCATTGATCATAAGCGGGGAGTGCCATTTGGTGGCGACCCTCAGCCTTGTTCCCGAAATCGAGAAGCGCTTTGCATTCGGCTTCGGCATCTTTGAAATGTTGGGCGAGGTTTTCAGTGTTCGCCGCTTCAAAATTATGGCGTGAATATTCTTGCTCGGCTTGCAAGAACACATCGCCATAAGAGATTTTCTCTTCGCCTTCTAGGCCGTTGAAATTGAGATCGTAGACGTTTTCGACGCCCTGCACATACATCGCCAAGCGCTCAAGCCCGTAAGTGAGTTCGCCTGCAACGGGGGAGCATTCAACGCCTGCCACTTGCTGGAAGTAAGTGAATTGGCTCACTTCCATGCCATCGCACCAGCATTCCCAGCCAAGGCCCCACGCGCCGAGCGTTGGGCTTTCCCAATCGTCCTCGACAAAGCGGATATCGTGCAATTCGGGGTCGATACCAATCGCGTAGAGCGAGCGCAGATAGAGATCTTGCAGGTTTGTTGGCGATGGTTTGATGATGACTTGATATTGGTAATAATGCTGCAAGCGGTTGGGGTTTTCGCCGTAGCGACCATCCTTCGGGCGGCGCGAGGGCTGCACATAAGCGGCTTTCCAAGGCTTTGGGCCAAGCGCGCGCAAGGTGGTGGCGGGGTGGAAGGTACCCGCGCCCACTTCCATATCATAAGGCTGCAAGATCACGCAGCCTTGCTCCGCCCAGAAGCGGTGAAGGGTCAGGATTAGCGCTTGGAAAGAGCGCTGCGGGTTCATGGCATCGGGGCTTGTGTTAGACATCGGAAGGACCGCTTCAATTCGATTGGATTTGTTGCGCTGCACCGTATGGAAGGGGGCGTTCTCGGTCAAGCTCGCTTAAGGCCGGATGATGGCAGGCTCGGCTATTCGATGATGGTTGGTTTCACCCACCATTCGGGGTGCAAGCGCGATAAATGCTTTGCGGCATAAGCAGCGGCGCGGCAGCTATCAAACACCCCAAAAAACGTGGCGCCCGAGCCAGACATGCGGGCAAAGCGGCAATCGGGCATGGCTGCGAGGGCCGCTTCAACGTTGCCTATCACGGGCAAGAGCGCGGTTGCTGCCGCTTGCATGTCGTTGCGCCCCTGTTCGAGGCTTTGGACGAGGGCAGGGCGCGTCAAATCAGAGACGATCATCGGATGTGGTTCGCCGTGATGCGTTTCGCCTGTCTTGAGGCCGATTTCCTTAAACACGGCCGGCGTCGATGAGCCCTGCCGCGGATTGACGAGAACCGCGAAAAGGCGTGGCAGGGTAAGCGGTTCACCAAGCTCTTCACCAATGCCGCGCATCATGCGCGCTTGGCTCGCAAGGCAGACGGGGACATCTGCCCCTGTTTGGATCGCTGCTTGATGAAGCGCGGGATCATCGGGTGCCAGATGATTAAGGCGGGCAAGGAGCCTTAAGGCCGCCGCCGCATCGGCCGAGCCGCCACCCATGCCGGAGGCGATGGGCAATCGCTTGATCAAGCGAAAGGCCCCAAGCTTTAGGCCCGGTTTAAGAGCCGCCAGCGCTGTTGCTGCTTTGATGATGTGGTTGTCCGATGAGTCATTGAGGTGAGCTGCTTCGGGCCCTGTAATGACAAGCGAGAGTTGCTTGTTTTCAACAATCTGCAGCTCGTCGCCAAGCCCTGCAAAAGCAACAAGGCTTTCGAGATCGTGATAGCCATCGTCTCGGCGGCGCGTGATGTGCAAAGTCAGATTGATTTTGGCGCGTGCCCGCGTTTGTCCGGTCCACGCCATTGGCGTTCAGCCACCATTGCTTGCGCCACCCGATGCCACTGGCTCATCAGGCAGACCATTTGCAATCTTGTCGAGAATCTTCGGCATTTCTTCGGGTTCGGCACCTAAATCACGCGCGTGATTCCATTGGAACTTCGCTTCCAATTTGCGGCCCAACCGCCAATAGACGTCGCCTAAATGATCATTCACCGTTGGATCAGCTGCTTTAAGCTGCACAGCCTTTTCCATCAATTGAAGCGCATTGTCATATTGGCCCAAACGATAGAAAGCCCAACCTAAACTATCGACAATATAGCCATCTGCTGGACGTTGCTCGACCGCGCGACGCAGCATGCGAAAAGCCTCATCGAGATTGCTGTTTTGTTCGATCCAGGAATAGCCGAGATAGTTCAAAACCAAGGGCTGCTCTGGCGATAGTTCAAGGGCTTTGCGGAAATCGGCTTCAGCATCCGGCCAACGCTTCAAGCGTTCATAGGCTATGCCGCGCGAGTAATAGATGCTCCAATGGCCCTGATTGGGCGCGCCAATGGATTTGAGCGCGCCGGAATAGGCTTCAGCCGCTTCAGCAAAAGCTTTTTTAGAACGATAAATATTGCCTAACGCAATCAAAGGCTCGGTGTGATCGACGAGCCGCGCATTGGTTTGTTTGAGCAATGCGATGGCTTCATCCGAACGGTCAAGCTGTTCGAGATCGAGTGCGCGTTGAATATCGGCGGAGATGCGCAAGGGTGAATCGCTTTGAACTTTTTCATAGGCCGATACAGCCGAGTCCAATTGCTTCATGCGCTCATAGGTTTCGGCGATGGCGACATTGGCCGATGCGTGGTCGGGCTGCAGCCATGTCGCGAGACGCAGGTAAATCAGCGATGAAAGCTCATCGCCATCGCGCGTGACCGCACTGCCTAAACCAAACAGAACTTCCGCGGCACCCTGTTTTTCATTCTTGATGCGATCTTCAAGCGGCTTGCCGTTTTCGAGACGATCAAGCGCATCGCGGATGAGCGGGTGACGCGGCAAGACTTTGGCGATTTCCTGATAAACCGATTTGGCCTCATCAGTCTTACCGAGGGCAACGAGGCTGCGCGCATAAATATCAGCGGTTACGACCGAATTACGGTCGCTTTCATAGGCTGATTTTATGAGGATCAAGGCTTCGTCGGTATTGCCCGCCAATTTGGCAATCAGTCCCGCATGCAGATTGCGAAACGGACGCGTTGCAGGATCATCGGGCATTTTCTCGATGGTTTCGAGCGCCTTTTTAGAATTGCCCGCTCCGGCCAATGACCATGCGGTTAGGAGGGAAGCCGTCAGATCGCTGTTCTGTTTGCTGCCGCTGCGCTTCAGCGCCGATTTGGCGGTGTTGAATTGCCCGTCCCGAATGGCGCCCACCGCCATGATCAGCTGCACGATGCCATTATTGGGGTTTCTGCGGCTGACCGTCTGCGCCATGCGAACCGCTTCCGTCATATTGCCTTCGGCCAACATGGTGACGAAAGCGCGTTCGGCGAGGTCGGCGCTGTGTGGATCGAATTTGAGTGATTCCGCGTAGAATTGCGCGGCGGCCGACGTATCCGATGACAGGCCGGCGACAAGCGCTGCGAGGTAATTGCCCGAAAGCGTATTGGCGGTGGTCTGATCAAGACCCGAGGCTTTATCCGCCTCGGCAAAAGCCGGGCAGGCAAGGCCGATCGCCATCAGGGCCAAAAGTCCTGTTATGGCGCTAGCGGATCGCACGGAAGGACGAGGCATAGGAAAGGACCAAACGCTTGAATCGTGTGTAGGCATACGATGTGGTTAACGAGTGCCCCGCTAAAATGGAAGAGAAACAATAAGGCTTCGTTACATATTTGGATAATTCGGTCCACCGCCGCCTTCCGGCGTTACCCAATTGATGTTTTGCGACGGGTCCTTGATGTCGCAGGTTTTGCAATGAACGCAATTTTGCGCGTTGATCACAAACTTTGGATCGGCCTTTGTTTCGGCGTTTGAATAGGTCACTTCATAGACGCCAGCGGGGCAATAAAGCCGGGCAGGCTCGCCATAAAGTGGCAGGTTTTTGCCAATCGGGATCGACGCATCCGCAAGGGTGAGATGCGCGGGCTGGTCTTCCTCATGGTTGGTGGAGGCTAAAAATACCGAGGAAAGCTTATCAAAGGAAACGACGCCGTCCGGCTTCGGGTACGAGATCGGAGTGACCGATTTGATGGGCTTGAGCGTTTCAAAATCCGCCTTGCCGTGGCTTAACGTGCCGAAAAACGAGAAACCGAAAAGATCATTCGTCCACATATCGAGGCCGCCAAGCGCGATGCCGATATAGGTGCCGAATTTCGACCAAAGCGGCTTCACATTGCGCACTTTGCGCAAATCGCGGCCAATGGCCGAGAAGCGCCATCCGGCTTCGTAATCGGTCAACTCGTCGTTTGAGCGGCCTTCATGAAGGGCGCTTGTGATGTGATCGGCCGCTTGGATGCCCGAGAGCACCGCATTGTGCGAGCCCTTGATGCGCGGGACGTTCACAAAGCCTGCCGCGCAACCAATCAGCGCGCCACCGGGGAAGGTGAGTTTCGGGACCGATTGCCAGCCGCCTTCGGTGATGGCGCGCGCCCCGTATGAAAGGCGTTTGCCGCCTTCAAAAGTCTCGCGGATCATCGGATGCGTTTTGAAGCGCTGGAATTCATCAAACGGCGACAAAGTCGGGTTCTGGTAATTGAGGTGGACCACGAAGCCGACGGCGACGAGATTGTCTTCGAGATGGTAGAGGAAGGATCCACCGCCTGTCGTGCCATCCAATGGCCAGCCGAAGGAATGTTGCACAAGGCCCAAGCGGTGTTTGTCAGGGGAGACCTGCCAAAGTTCTTTGATGCCGATGCCGAATTTGGCGGGATCGCGGCCTTCATCAAGGCGGAATTTTTTGATCAGCGTCTTCGTGAGGCTGCCGCGTGCGCCTTCTGCAAAGAGCGTGTATTTCGCGCGCAATTCCATGCCGCGGGTGAAGCTGTCTTTGACTTCATTCTGCTTGGAAATGCCCATATCGCCAGTGGCGATGCCAACAACTTCGCCCTTTTCGCCGTAAAGCACTTCGGCCGCGGCAAAGCCCGGATAGATTTCAACGCCAAGCGCTTCCGCGCGGGTCGCGAGCCAACGGCAGACATTGCCGAGCGAGACGATGTAATTGCCGTGATTCGACATGAGCTTGGGCATCAGGAAGTTTGGCAGTCGAATGCCGCCTGCTGGTCCAAGCATCAGAAAATGATCGTCGGTGACTTCCGTCTTGATCGGCGCGTCGGCGTCTGAGCGCCAATCGGGCAGCAAGCGATCAAGGCCAATCGGATCAATGACCGCGCCTGAGAGGATATGGGCGCCGACTTCCGAGCCTTTTTCGACGACAACAACGGAGAGATCCGGATTTTTCTGCTTCAAGCGGATAGCGGCGGAGAGGCCTGCAGGGCCTGCACCCACGATTACCACATCGAATTCCATGCCCTCGCGTGGGGTCATGCGTGCCTCAGCCAGATCCATGAACAATCCTCTTTGGTGAATCGCGGGTTGAACGTTCTTCGCATCCTCTATCGCAAGACTTTTGCACACTCGCAACCTATCCCGACACTGTTGCGTCATAGGGCGACGAAAGACTGGAACTTTATCACCAAGCCCAATAGAGTTTAGCGATGAGCACGGGATTGAATGACGAGCGAAAGATGGCGGCCGAGCTATTGGCCTGGCATGTCGCAGCAGGCGTTGACGCCGCGCTGGACGATGTTCCGCATGATCGCTTTCAAGAGGCGGCGAGCGACGCGCAGGCGCCTCGCGATACGCCCAAACGCATCGCATCGCGATCCGAGCCCGCCGGGATGGCGGCTAAACCACGCGATTCAGTCTCGGCGGTAACGCTTGTGACGCCTGGTCCGGCCAATGACTGGATTCAGGAGGCGCGCGCACGGGCTGCGGCGTCCGCGACTTTGGATGAATTACGCGCCTCTTTGGCCAGTTTTGAAGGATGTCCGCTGAGCCGAACCGCCAAAAGCTGCATTTTGGCCAATGCCGCCTCCGATAACAGCATCATGGTGATCGGCGATGCGCCGGAGGCCGATGATGACCGGAGCGGGGAGGCGTTTTCAGGCCGCCCCGGTGTTTTGCTCGATGCGATGATGAAGGCGATCGGGCTTGAACGCGACAGACTTGTATTGACGACATCCATTCCGTGGCGTCCGCCGGGCAACCGCGCCGCGACGGCGCAAGAATTGGAGGTCTGTGCGCCTTTTCTGCTTCGACAAGTGGAATTGGTGAAGCCACGGTTTATCTTGGCGCTCGGCGCGCTGCCGGCGCAATTGCTTGTGGGCCGCAGCGAAAGCATGCTGAAATTGCGCGGTCAGTGGTTCGATGTGGAGAGCGGCGGCCACGGCGTGAAAATGATGGCGACGTTACCGCCTGCTTATCTTCTGCGGCAGCCGATGCAAAAGCGTTTTGCTTGGCGCGATTTGAAAGCGTTTCGGGAAGTGATTGGCTAACGGCCTTCTCCCCTTGCGGGAGAAGGTGTCATGCGAAGCATGACGGTTGAGGGGTAAGAGTGTCCGGGTAACTTAGCGCGTGGTTTCCCCTCACCCGACCCACTTTGTGGGCCACCCTCTCCCGCAAGGGGAGAGGGAAAGAGTAAAATCAATTAAACTCAGACCGCAAATTGGCGACGTTTTTTGTCACCAAGGCTTCACCAGCTGCGCCCGTTAACGTGCTGCGCAGAATGCTTTCCGACGCTTTCACGGCAGCATCGGCGGCAGCGGCGCGAACTTCGGCCATTGCGGATGCTTCGGCTTGCGCAATGCGCTTTTCGGCCATTGCACGGCGGCGGGCCATGAAGCTTTCGAACTCGGCATCGACTTCGGCGGAATAGCGAGCCGCATCAGCCTTGGCGCGCGCGATAATCGCTTCGACTTCTTTTTCGGCCGCTGAAAACTTGGCCTTGTATTCGTGGAAAACGCGTTGGGCTTCATCGCGCAACGCTTTTGCTTCTTCTAATTCTTTACGAATGGCATCCGAACGATTGTCCAATGCGCCAATGATCGTCGAGAACGCGCCGAAACGATACAGTACGCCGAGGAAAACAACGAAAGCGATGGCAACCCAAACTTCAGCGTCCATGGTGGCCGTCTCCCTTAAGCGTTCGAGACATGTCTGACGGCAGCGGAAGCATCCGCAGCACTCGGCGCTTGGCCGGTCAGATGTTGGATAATAGCAATGGTCGATTCCGTGGCGATCTCACCGACATTCTGCATGGCTTTGGCTTTGTTGGCCGCAATCGTATGCTCTTCAGCGTCGAGATTGGCGGTCAATTCAGCATCAAACGCTTTGCGCTTGGCGATGATTTCAGCGTTGAGGCGATCCCGTGTGCTTTGTCCGATTTCTTCGGCATGCGCATGGGCGTCGGCCAAGGCCTTTTCAAAAGAGGCGATGGCTTCTTCTGTTTCGGCACGCAAGCGTGCTGCTTCAGCAAGATCGCTGTCATGGGCTGCTTTGCGCGCGGCAAGAATGCCTTCGACGCGCGGCAAACCAACACGTGACATCAATAAATAGAGGGCGCCAAAGATGATGGCCAGCCAAAGCAATTGGCTGCCGAAGGTCGATGGGTCAAAGGGAGGGAACACGCCGCTTGCGTGGCCACCATCATGACCGACTTCGGTATTCGTCTGTTCTGTCGAAGCCATTATCTCTTCTCGCGCTTAAGACCAATGAATAAGGACCGATGGGGCGGCTAAACCGCCCCACTGGCAAAACCTTACTTGATCACGAAGAGCAGCAAAATCGCGACAAGGAACGCGAAAATGCCAAGACCTTCGGCAAGTGCTGCACCGATGAAGGCGCGGCCGAACTGGCTGTCGGAAGCCGATGGGTTACGCAGCGCGCCCGACAAGAAGTTGCCGAAAATCACGCCGACGCCGATGGCTGCGATGCCCATGCCGATAGCCGCGAGACCAGCGCCGATATATTTTGCAGAGACGGGATCCATGGTGTGCTCCTATGAGATGGTTGGATCAGTGGGATAGATAACCAGACACTCGATTAGTGGCCGGGATGGATCGCGTCGTTGAGATAGACGCAAGTGAGAATGGCGAAAACATAAGCCTGCAAGAAGGCCACGAGAAGTTCGAGCGCGGATAGCGCGACCGTCATCGCAAAAGGCAAAGGCGATAAAATCACCGCCCATGTGCCTGACGCCAAAAGCATGGCCACGAAACCGCCAAACACGTTCAACGTAATGTGCCCTGCCAACATATTGGCGAACAAACGAACGGAAAGGCTGATCGGGCGGGAAATGAACGAGATCACTTCGATCAAAACGAGCAAAGGCAACAGCACCGGCGATACGCCCGACGGCACGAAGAGACCTAAGAAATGCAGGCCGTTCCTGTAGAAGCCATACAAAATAACGGTGAGAATTACGATCGCAGCCAATGCGAAGGTAACAATGATGTGGCTCGTCACCGAGAAGGTGAAAGGGATCAAGCCAATCAGATTGGCGATCAACACAAACATAAAGAGCGAGAAGACGAGAGGGAAGAAACGCATGCCCTCATGGCCTGCGGAGCCGCGAACGGTGCTCGCTACAAATTCATAAGCCACTTCACCAAGCGATTGCAGGCGACCTGGTACAAGCGCCTTAGGCGCGGTGCCGATAATCATGACGAACGTAGCAACCACCAAAATGGCGATCATGTACGCGGCCGAATTTGTGACGGTCAGGCCCCCAAGGTGGAACATGGGTTCGATCACAAACTGGTGGATGGGGTCGATTGCCCCTTCGCTTTCAGGCGCCACGTTCTTCGCTCCTCGTTACGTCAAATCAGACCGTCTGATTTGAAGAATTTCATTTCCGCTTCACGGACACGCTTGCCGATTTCATCATGTTCCAAAAACCGGCCGCAACGCCCAGTATCAGAAACACAATCAAAAACAAAGGCGACATACCCGACCATTGATCAAGTTGCCAACCGATAATTGCGCCAACCAGCACGCCAGACACCAATTCCGCCAACATGCGGAAGCCTTGGGCCATGGCTTTACCCGTTTCGCCACCGATTGCGGATTGCTCCGCGTCCCGTTTGACGTTTTCAGCCGATTCCAACCGTTTCTTCTCGATCGCGCCCGAAAGTCGTTCGAGCCGCTCGTGAAGATCCCGATCCTCACCGGTGCCGTGATCGACCTCTTTCATTTGACCACTTTCTGCGTACACGCACATGACACGTACAACGCTTGTCTACCCGAGAAGGGGCAAACATGAATTTTGGTCAACCGAGCCGAGGTCAAGCCTGCCCTTTCAGGCGCGCGTAACATAGTTTTTGACCCTACCCCTGTCAAGGCGAGTTAGATATCAATTAAGCTTTTGAATTAATTGATTTTTTGCTTTTTAAAGCGGGGCGATGGAACTTTTGTCTGACGGGTCGTTTTGCCGGTGTATTTTTAAAGTGCTCACGATGCCTGCAAAAGCTCTTCCGCTCCGCCCAAATCCACCGACACCAGCTGGCTGACGCCGCGCTCGGCCATCGTGACGCCGAAGAGGCGGTTCATGCGGGCCATTGTGATTGGGTTATGGGTGATGACGATAAAGCGCGTCTCGGTGGTGCGCGCCATATCGTTCAACAAATCGCAATAGCGCTCGACATTGGCGTCATCGAGCGGGGCATCGACTTCGTCCAGCACGCAAATGGGCGATGGATTGGTCAAAAAGACCGCGAAAATGAGCGCAATCGCGGTCAAAGCCTGCTCGCCGCCCGATAAAAGCGACATTGTGGACGGTTTTTTGCCGGGCGGATGGGCCAGAATTTCAAGGCCCGCTTCGAGCGGATCGTCTGATTCGATGAGTTCAAGCCGCGCCGTGCCGCCACCAAAGAGCGAGACAAAAAGCCGCTCGAAATGGGTTTTGACTTCCTCAAACGCTGTCAAAAGCCGTTCGCGGCCTTCGCGGTTCAGGCTGCCAATGGCCGCGCGTAGGCGACGAATGGCTTCGACGAGCTCGTTTTGCTCGGTGGATAAAGCGGTTTTGCGGTCTTCGATCTCGGTCAATTCTTCATCGGCGCGAAGATTGACGGCACCCAGCCGCTCGCGCTCGCCCTTTAATTGATCGAGGCGGCTGACGGTTGATTCGCGGCCTTCATCGGATTTCTCGAACGCGCTGCCGATGCGAACGGCTAATTCCTCGGCCGTTTCTTCAAACCGCTCTTGGATCGATGCCAGCGACATATTGAGCGCTTCGCGGGCCGATTCGAGGCGTAATTCGCTTTTGACCTTGTTTTCGCGCGCGGCCATGAAGGTGGCGAGCGCCTCTTTGGCTTCGCGATCGGCGGCCGATTGGGCGGCTTCGGCTTCGGCCAACGCGTCGGCCTTGGCTTTACGCGCCGAGGTGGCGGTTTCGATCTCGTGGGTGAGCGAGCGACGGCGTTCGGCAAAGACTTCCGGCGCATCCACTAAAGCGGCGCGTTCAGCCTCAATTTCGGTGCGGCGCTTCGAGAACTCATCGTTTTGCGCGGCGGCGCGCGTTTTACGATCCGCCCAACCGGCCTTTTCCCGGGTGATGGCATGGCGGCGCTGCGTGCGGATATCGATTTCGCGGGCCAGACTTTTGACGGAAGCCGCCGCCTCGGCCACCGAGGTGCGTTGCGTTTGTGCCTCGGAGCGGGCGGATTCCAAGGCCGCTTCGATGGCCTTTGAATCGGGCAATGCGTCTTTTTGAGCAACAGATTGGGCTAAACGGCCATCCGTTTCTGAAATGTCGCGCTCGAGACGGGCCTTGGCATCTTCTAGAGCCGAACGCTTCGTGACCTGCTCGTTCTGGCGACGCTCGGCGCTGGCGCGCTTGTCGCGCAGACTGTCGACGCTTTGGCGTGCGATGCGAACGGCGGCGATGGCTTTGTTTTCCGCTTCAACGGCGGCTTTCACCGCTTCGCTGGCCTCTTGATAGGCCAATTGCAGCTCTTCGGCGTCGGCGCGGGCCTTGGTGGCCTCGATTTCGAGGTCGCCTAAGCGGTTTTTCTCGGCGAGCCTTCGGGCGGCAGGGGTTGGCGCGTCGGCTTTGGCGGTAAACCCGTCCCAACGCCAGACATCGCCTTCTTGCGATACAAGCACTTGGCCGGGCTTAAGCTCGGCGCGCAAGCGCTCGCCATCGGCTTTCGAGACGAGACCGGTTTGACGCAACCTGCGGGTGAGGGCGTCGGGAGCCTTGACGCTGTCTCCAAGAGAGGTGGCACCTTGCGGAAGGGCAGGATCACCCGCACCCGATCCCGGATTCGACCAATGGGCGGGGGCGGCCGGATCAATCGAGGCTTCCAGATCATCCCCAAGAGCGGCACCAAGCGCTGCTTCAACGCCTTTGGCCACGGTGAGATTGTCGAGAAGTGACGGCCAGCTCTTATCATCGCCAGACGAGAGGAGCTTGGTGAGGGTGCGAATTTCGGTTTCGAGCTGCTGGGCGCGCCGCTCGGCATCTTGCAAGGGAGAGCGCAACGAGGCTTCGGTTTCGCGCGCGACGGCTAAGCTCTGACGCGATGTTTCGGCGGAGGCTTCGGCAGTGGCGAGCGAGGCGGTTGCCTCGTCATATTCCGCGGCGATCATGCGGATTTCGAGATCATTATCGATTGTTTCGCGCACCGCATCGAGGTCTTGCGAGGTTTTGCCGAGATCGGCGCGGAGCCGCACAAGGCGCTCCGTTTCGGAGCGGATCATCGCATCGACCGAGGTTTGACGCGTCAAAAGCTCGGTCATCTCGCTTTGGGCTTTGGCGAGCGCTGCTTCGGCTTCTTTCAGCGCCGCTTCGCGCTCGACGAGACGGGCGGCGGCTTCCTGATTGGCGGTCTGGGCTGTTTCGAGTTCAACCGCTAGATTGGTTTCTTCGGTATCAAGTGCGGTAATCGCGCGATCGGCGTCGGCGACGAGCATATTCTCGCGTTCCAAATCGCGCTGCATTTCGGTGGCGCGGCGCTCAAGCTCGACAAGGCGCTGGCGGGCGCGTTCTTCGTCCGATTGCAGGGTTTCGCGCGCCACGAGAAGACGCTGCAGAACGGCTGCGGCGACCGTTTCGGCCTCGCGCAAGCCGGGCAGTGCTTCGGCAGCGATGGCTTGGTTTTTGGCCGTTTCGGCTTGAGTGAGGCCCAATCGGGTGAGCGCATCGATATCGGCAGCGGCTTGCTGCTCGGCATTGACGATGTTGTTTTTGGCTTCACGCCAGGCGCGCAAGGCCAAAATCGCCTCGGCTTGCCGGATTTCGGCGGAAAGCGTCTTATAGCGTTGCGCTTGGCGGGATTGGCGCTTCAAACCATCCACTTGCGAGTCGATTTGCTTCAACACATCGTCGACGCGGGTGAGATTGTCTTCGGCCGCTTTCAGCCGAAGCTCGGCCTCGTGGCGGCGACCATGCAAGCCTGCGATACCGGCGGCATCTTCGAGGATGCGGCGGCGGGCGCTGGGCTTGGCATTGATGATTTCGCTGATCTGGCCTTGGCGCACCATGGCGGGCGAACGGGCACCCGTGGCGGCATCGGCGAACAAAAGCTGCACGTCACGGGCGCGGACTTCGCGGCCATTCATCCGGTAGACGGAGCCGTCATCGCGCTCGATGCGGCGGGTGACTTCGAGCATCTCGGCATCGTTGAAGGCGGCGGGCGCTTTGCGGTCTTGATTGTCGATGGAAAGGGTCACTTCGGCCATATTACGGGCCGCGCGATTGCCGCTGCCGGCGAAAATCACGTCATCCATACCGGCGGCGCGCAAGGATTTATGCGAGCTTTCGCCCATCACCCAGCGCAACGCCTCGACCAGATTGGATTTGCCGCAACCATTCGGCCCGACAACGCCGGTTAGGCCCGGCTCGATTAAAAAATCGGTCGAGTCCACAAAGGATTTGAAGCCCGTGATCCGAAGGCGCGTAAGCTTCACCGCACCCCTCCGTTAGGATGGGACGTGATGTTAGCCACCGAGGAGTGGGGTGAGGATTTTATCGAGTTCCTCAATGCTGAGCGCACCGCTTTGCTTCTGTCCGTTGATAAAAAAGGTTGGAGTTGAGTCAACGCCGAAGACTTTTTCGGCCCGATCTCGAACGGCGTTCACGGCGTCATAGATGGATTGGTTTTTCAAGCAGGCTTCGAAAGATTCCTGTGTGAAACCGGCCTGTTTGACCGTTGCCAACAGAGATTCTGACGGGTTGGCGGTGCCTGACCATGATTTTTGCTGCGTGAACAGCAAATCGACCATGGCGTAATATTTGTCATTGCCATTGCAGCGCGCCAGCATGAAGGCGGCGGTTGCTAAGGGATCAAACGGAAATTCACGCAAAACGAAGCGAACTTTGCCCGTATCAATGTATTTTTGCTTCAAAGCGGGGAAAGTTGACGTGTGGAAATGGGCGCAATGGGGGCAGGTCATCGAGGCGTATTCGATGATCGTGACCTTGGCGTCGTCCTTGCCCAAATACACATCGCCCAAGGGGCCGGGGATCTTCAACTCTTCGTCTTTGGTGGCTTGGGCGTGTGCGAAGGACGCCGGCAATGCCGCCGAAATACCAATGATTCCAAGAGCTTCGAGGATTTTGCGGCGGCTTGGCATAGGGCTTTCCTTTGTTGGTAGGGTCGGTTGATTAGCAGGGCCCAGCGGGCTCTGGCAAGCGTTTCAGGATTGGGTTGGTCTGTCGGATAGAATGCCGGAACCCAAGCGGACCAAGGCTTCGCGCAAGCCTTCATCGGCGATGCTACCGACCGTGCGCTCGGCCTCGGCGATGGCGTCGGCGCTCGGGGCAGGGCGGGGTTTTCGCGGCGGGTCTTTGCGGACAGGGCCTTGTTTTATAACGATTTTTCCGATGCACCGCCAGCCATAGCGGGTATTGACCCGCTCCATTATGACGGGCGCTTGGTGCTGGATTTCGAGTGCAAAGGCGCCCTCGACCCGCAAAATGAGGGTGGCGGGCTCGGGCGGGGCATCGCCAATGCGCCTAGGCCATGAAATTTTCAAGGGTTCACAATGGCTTGCGAGCGTCTCGCCGACAATTTCCGGCCAGCCTGTGACGATGTCGGACGCGGCAAAGCCCTGGGCCGCGAGCACGGGCCCTAAGGCTTCATCGATGAGATCGGAGAGGGGGCGGAGCGAGGGTTGTTTCATCAAAACCAGATGATTGAGGGGGCGTTTGAGATAGTCTAATCCAGTTAATGCGATAATAGAACAAGGCTTTGTGGTGAATGGAAGGCAGCTACCGATAATGCTCGATCACATGCTGCTCGATTGGTACGACCATAACCGGCGCGTGCTGCCTTGGCGCGCTCAACCCGGTGAACAGGCGGACCCGTACCGCGTCTGGCTCTCCGAGATCATGCTGCAGCAGACGGGGGTGAAAACCGTCATCCCTTATTTCGAGGCCTTCACCACGCGCTTCCCGACGGTTGACGCTATGGCGCGTGCCGAGCGCGATGAGGTGCTGCGGCTTTGGGCGGGGCTGGGCTATTATTCCCGCGCCCGTAATCTTCACGCTTGCGCGGTTGAGGTCGTGGAGCGGCATGGCGGGCGGTTTCCGGATACGGTCGAGGGTTTGCTGAAACTGCCCGGCATCGGGGCCTACACCGCAGGGGCGATTGCGTCGATTGCGTTTGGTCGTCGTGTGGTCGCGGTGGATGGCAATGTCGAGCGGGTTTTGTCGCGCGTCTATGAGATCGAGGAGGCGTTGCCCAAAGCGCGGCCTTTGATCACGCGATTGGCCGAGGATTTGGTGCCGGAACGCGCCGGCGATTTTGCGCAAGCGCTGATGGATTTAGGCGCCACGATTTGCACGCCGAAAAATCCGGCCTGTGCTCTGTGTCCATGGGTAGCGGCGTGTGGCGCGCGCAAGGCGGGCACGATGCTCGATTATCCGAAGAAGCTCGCGAAGAAGGCTAAGCTAATGCGCTATGGCGCGGCCTTTGTGGTGCAACGCGCGGATGGTGCAGTGCTGATTGGCACGAGGCCTGAGAAGGGCATGCTCGGCGGCATGGTGGAAGTGCCGAATTCCGATTGGACCTTGGAGCCCGTTGAGGCGTTGACGCCGCCTTTGCTGGCCGAGTGGCGGCATTGCGGAACGGTTGATCACGTGTTCACGCATTTCCCTTTGCGGCTGGAGGTTTATGCGGCGGAGGTGGCGATGGAGGTTAAAGCGCCTGCGCCCTATCGCTGGTCATCGCCCAACGGGCCGGATGGAGAGGCGCTGCCGACTTTGTTTAGGAAAGTATTGGGAGTTGCAAATTAGCCGTCATTGCGAGCGAATGCGAAGCAACCCAGATAAGGGTAGTTTGTAAAGCGCAGCTTGGGCCATCGCACTTTTTCTTTTACCATCAACTGGGTTGCTTCGCTCTCGCTCGCAATGACGGTAAAGGCGCTTTGCTAGCCGTTCCTCGCCTCGCAATGACGATTGGCATGTACCGTAAGCCAGGGAAAGTTATTTAGCGTCATTGCGAGCTAAGGCGAAGCAACCCAGATAAGGGTAGTTTGTAAAGCGCAGCTTGGCGGCATCGCACTTTTTCTTTTACCATCAACTGGGTTGCTTCGCTCTCGCTCGCAATGACGGTAAAGGCGCTTTGCTAGCCGTTCCTCGCCTCGCAATGACGGATAGGCGCCATCACACGTGGTAATGCAGGTCGGCGAGCAGGGTCATATGCGTGGCGTCGTAGACCAAAATATCGCCGCCTGTGGTGTCAAGCGTGGAGACGGCGATGGCCGTGGTGCCGCTCAGCGAGGTGGTGACGCCGCCGATGACGTTTGAATAGGTGTAATTGGAGTTCGCAGCGATCGTAAGGGTGTCATTGTGACCGATGTCGAGCTTAAGGTCGAGCGTGCCCGCATTCGTCGAAAGCGATGGCGCACCGGTCAAAATAGTCTGAATACCGGCACCATCCATCGTCAAGCTGACATTGTGGGTCGAGCGTGTGCCATTGCCATTGACGTTCGAGAAATCGAGATATTCGGTGTTGACGAGCACATTGGTCAGGCTCGCCGATGTGAAGCTCAGTGACTGACTTCCCGTTCCCGAATTGGTGAAGACGGCTGTATCGTTACCCGCACCACCATCGAGGTTGGACAGGCTAATGCTCGACCAGTCGAGTTTGAGGGTATCATTGCCGGTACCACCTAAAAGCGTATCCGCACCACCGCCGCCAACAAGCGTGTCATCGCCTATGCCGCCACTGAGGTAATTGGCGTGGGTGTCGCCTGTGAGACTGTCATTGCCCGAGCCGCCAATAATGCCCTCGAAATTCTTCAAGACATCCACGTCGGTTGATAAGCCACCGACAGAGAACGTATAGGGCGTTGAAGAATTGATATTGCCGACGGAGAGGGTAACACCCGCTGTCGCGTAGGTGTAATCCACCACATCAACCGAGCTACCATCAACCGTTGCGGTGCCATTGCCATCCAGCGAGTCATTGCCTGTGCCGCCGGAGAGCGTGTCGCTGCCCAGACCGCCCAAAAGCGTGTCATCGCCACCACTGCCACCGAGATAATTGGCGTTAGAATCGCCGGTTAAGAGATCATTATAGGAGCTACCGATAATGCCTTCAAAATTGAAATAGGTATCGTTATGCCCGCCGCCACTCATCGTAGAATTGGCCAGGCTGACGGTTATGCCCGAATTTGCCGAGGCGAAAGAGATCATATCGAAGCCAGAGCCACCGTTGAGCGTATCCGACCCGCCACCACCATCAATTGTATCATTGCCGGCACCGCCTGAGATCACATTGGCGTTACCATCGCCGGTCAACGTATCATTTAACGCACTGCCAATGATATTCTGGAAATTTGATATATTATCCGTTGCATTCAAGCCAAGCCCCACGGAGCTTGCTTGATAAAGCGTTTGCGCTTCGGTGTTATTAATGGCGTGATCAAGGATTACGACATCATCGAGCATACCGGTATAAGCGCGGTCAACGTTATAATATTTGCCGAAATATAGCGATGCATTGTTTAAGTCACTGGCGGTATAGGTAGCGGCAGTTGTGTATGATGACTGTCCATTTAATAAGGTTGCAAGGGCGCCATTATAATACACCTGATACGTTATTTTATTTTGACTAAAGGTCATCGAAATCGCGATATTAGACCATGAGTTAAGAGAATAATTACCAATGCTCATACCGCCGCCACCGGTATCTGTTGATAGGCTTAATCCGCCGGCCGCTTGTGATCCCATCAATTGCACGAGTTGTAAGCCGCTATTGCTAGCCAATGACATAAAGCGTGGAATGGAGCCATTGACCATCGTTTGATCAAAAGAGAACGAAATGGTCCTGCTGCTTGATACATCGACTTTCATCGATGCATAGGCCACCGTACTGTTTGAATAGGTCCCATTATTATTAAATGAAATAGCATTGCCGTGGCCTGTCTGCCCTGTATTGAACGTCGCTGTCAGGGCTCCGCTCGTATCCGGCGCATAGACCGTTAGCGCATCCGTCCCGACTAAGTTGTTGGCTCGCAATGAACCATTATTGGAAACACTTCCAGTCTGGTTAAAATTATACGCATCGACAATGCCAGTGAGGCTTGAAAGCGGAGAAACTTTGGATGCGGAACTTGTAGCGAGATTGACCGCAACCGCGCCATTGGCGATCGAATAATCCAATGTATTCGTGCCTGTGCCGCCATCCAGTGTGTCACCGCCCGCGCTGCCTTGGATTGTATCGTCACCTGTTCCGCCGGAGAGCGAGTCGGCGCCGTCCGAACCGTAAAGTAAATCGTTTCCTGCGCCGCCGACCAACGTGTCAGCGCCAAAGCCGCCCATTAATGTGTCGTTACCTGATGTGCCAATGATGGAATTGGAGGTGCCCGCGCTTCCATCAATGAAGAGGCCTAAATTTGAACTGTTTATCGCGGATAAATCGATCGTATTATTCCCAGCACCGAGCATAATCGTCTCGATATTGGTGAGGACGTCGATATCGCCCGTCGAGAAAGATAGGGTGAACCGTCCATTGGCCTGATCATATCCAATTACCTGACCTGTAGAACCTGTTTTAAGGTAAGAATAATCCGCCACATCGCCCGTACCTGCGCCGCCATCAAGCGTGTCATTGCCCAGACCGCCTTGGATCGTATCATTGCCTGCGCCGCCGCCGAGATAGTTAGCCGCGTTATCACCGATCAGATAGTCATTACCAGAGCCGCCGATCAGGCCTTCGAAATTCATCACGCTGTCGACATCGCCCGCGGAAATGGAGACGGTTTGTGCTGTTGTCGAGTTAAACGAGGCGAGATTGAGCGTGACGCCGGTCGTCAGATAGGCATAGCTTGCGATGTCGTTACCCGTGCCGCCATCCATCGTGTCATTGCCGGCACCGCCGATGATCGTGTCATTGCCCGCGCCGCCAATGAGTAAGTCACCCATGTCGAGCGGGGCCAATCCGCCCAGCCAGACGCTCGCCGAAAGGTTGAGCGCTAACGTATTATTGTTATAGAACTGGGTATAGCCGGTCGCGGGGAATACGAAATTATTGTAATTCTGATCAAGAAGAGCCACGTAAGGGTTCACATAACCCGAACCTGAGCTCAGCGTCGTGCCGGTCAGGATTACAACATACCATTGGTTCACTGCATCATAGGTGACCGAATAAGATTGTCCGCTGAAGCCGCCCGGAAGATAGACGACGGGACCGTTAGAGGTAGCGCTCGAACCAAAGGTACCCGAGGCGCTGGTTTTGCTTGTCAGATCAATATTGAGCCATGACAACAGGGCCCCGTTAGCCATGCCAACCTGCACATACTTCGCCGCGTTGGTGCTTGCCGCTTTGATATAAAACGTCTCTTGATAGGCAGCATTGGCAGCGGTCTGATACGACCATTGCGTGAACGCTGTGTTGTTGGTGTTTCCTGTTGTTGAGTTGGTCAATAAATAGCCGGAACCGGGTCCTGTGGCTGTAACATTGTTAACCCCGTTTAAACCCGCGCCGGAACCGAGAACCGTCGAATTCGGGCTGGTAAGCGTGGTCGCATCGCCGCCAACCAGAATATCATCGCCGTTATTGCCGATCAGCGTATCGGCACCCACGCCGCCAACCAGCGAATTATTGCCCGTGCCGCCGGTGATGACGTTGTTCAGATTATTGCCGATACCGACGAAGGGACCTGAGCCGAGGGTGATCGTGTCCCAGCCGCTTCCGTTATAGCCAGATGTCGTTGCATTGAGATAGGTCAGATTATCGAGCGAATTGCCTCCCCCCATCTGGGTAGAGCTCAAATCAACCGAATTAAGCGTCGTGTAAACCGTATCGATACTGGCATCACCGGCTTGGTAATAATCAATAATTCTGGTGCTGCTCGAACGCAGGAAATAGGTATCCGCGCCACTGTTGCCGTCCAGCGTCATGGAGGTACCGCCGCCATCGTCGAGCATATCGCTGCCGCCGCCGCCCGAGAAATACAGCTTGCTGTTATTGGCGGTGCCTACCATCGTGTCGTAGCTGGTGCCTTGATAGAAGCCGAACCACTCGAAATTGACGAATTTCGATTGTGTCGTGCCGCCGCCACTATAGGAATAATTGGGCAGCGTCCATTTGCCCGATTGTGGTGCATTTGCCGTGATCTGGTCCATGACCAGCAGGCCGTTTCCTCCGGAGCCGTTATAATTGGAAGCCAGCGAGTCATTGCCCGCGCCGCCATCGGCCGTGTCGATATTGCCGGAGACGCCGTTATTCATCCCGAAATAATCGAGATAATCATTGCCGGCGCCGAAGGTTACCGTATCCGCGCCCCGCATCGAAGCATAGGCCCTAATATTAACGCTCAATGTGCTCGCGACGGCGAGATTAAGGGCTGCGCCCGTTGCTTGCGACCCCATAATCTGTTCGAAATTATACAGCGTATCAATGTCATTGCCCGAAACGGTGGCGGACCAGGTCGTGGCATTTTGAACCGAAATCGATACGGTTTGACCTCCCGTTATATAGCCGTAATCGACCATATCGGTGCCCGTGCCGCCATCGAGCGTATCATTGCCCGTACCGCCGCGCAGCGTATCAGCGCCGTTGCCACCGGTGATTTTGTCATCGCCAGCGCCGCCATCGAAATAGCCGCCAGCGGCGCCGTTGGCAACGGTATCGCCGCCAACAAGGGTGTCGTTACCACTGCCGCCAATAAGGCCTTCAATATTGATGAGCCGATCGATTTCATAATTTATGCTGGTTGACACGCCTACTGTCGCCAAAACGACGTTGAAGGTTACTGATTTCAAATTGATCGACAGTGCCGTGCCATCGGTGACGTAGGAATAATCGGCGACATCCGAGCCATCACCGCCATCCAGCGTACCATAGCCCGGGCCGCCCCGGATCGTGTCATTGCCGGCGGCGCCATTGATGGAATTATCGTTTGACGTGCCAATGATGCTGTCGGCTGCGCTGGAGCCAAGAACGTTCTCAAAATTGACGACCAGAGCATTGGCTCTTCCGTTGGCATTGATCGCCTGCACGCTTGTCGTATTCGAAAGGTCCAAGACCGCGCCATTATAGGTGACCATGGACAGGTCCAGCAAATCGATGCCATCGCCGCCATCGAGCGTTTGATAGCCCGAGGCATTGGCGGCCTGGATCGTGTCATTCCCGTCCATGCCATAGAGTTGCACATCGCCGAGAATGGCTTTCAAATTTCCTTGGGCATAGGCCGAATTATTCGTGATGTAATCGGCGTTTTTCGTGCCGATAATGCCTTCGATATTGACGAGCGAATCCGTTTTCGAGTTGCCCACGGCGGTGTTGCCAACGGTGACGGCAATCGGCGTTGTCGAAATGAGGACCGAATTTTGTAGCGTTACCGTGATCCCGTCCGATGTTGTGACATAGGAATAATCGACGATATCGGAACCCGCGCCGCCATCAATTGTATCATTACCGCCGCGGCTCTGAATGGTATCATTGCCGCCACCCGTCCGGATCGAATCCGCGCCGTCCGTACCGATCAGGCCAAGATTGGTTGACGAGAATGACGACGGTAACGCGGAATAATTGACCGTGACACCGGCCGTTGAAGTGGGGTTGCCGATATTGAGGCCCGTGATGGTCTTAAAATTATAAAGGACCTGCGTGTAGGTAGTGGTTCCATTGGAAAGCGTTATCGTGGCCGCGTTGTCTGTGCCCGTTAATGCTTCCCAATAGCCCGAAAGTGAATAGCTGACGGTATTCGTTCCCGAGCCGCCATCCAGCGTGTCATTGCCGAGCGAGGCGCTAAAGCTGTCATTGCCCCCGCCACCGGCGAGCGAATTGGTCGCATCGTCACCGATCAGCGTATCATTGCCCGCGCCGCCGATAATGCCTTCGAAATTCGACAACACATCGACATCGGTAGACGAGCCGCCGACCGAATAGGTATAGGCCGTTGAACTGTTGAAATTTTTCAGATCGAGCGAAACGCCTATGGTCGATGTTGTAAGATAGGCATAGGAGACAACGTCCACACCACCGCCACCGCCATCCAGCGTGTCATTACCGCCGCCGCCAGAGAGCGTATCGCTGCCGAGCCCGCCATTGAAATTATTGTTCATGCCGTCGCCGCTCAAACTATCGGCGAATTTTGAGCCTTTGACATTCTCGATGCCGCTGAGCGAATCCACATCGACGCCGGTTAAAACCGTGGCCGTGCCACCCGTACCCGTTAGGTTAACGGTCACGCCCGTGGTTAGATTGCTTCCTCCTGCGGCCCCGTTATTGGTATCGCCAACATAGGAGTAATCAACCCAATCCAAATAGATCGTATTACCATTAGCGTCGGTCGTTGAATCGCCGCCGCCATTGAGCGTGTCATTGCCTAAGCCGCCCGAAAGCGTATCCGCGCCCAAGCCGCCACTGATCGAATTGTTCCGGCTGTCGCCGGCAATACTGTCATTGAACTTGGTGCCGATGACGTTTTCGATGTTGACGAGCGTGTCGATATCGACCCCCGCCGATACGGTTGCTTGGACCGCTGTCGTGGTGTTGAGCTGAAGTATCAGGCCGGTGGTGAGCGAGTTATTGACGCCGACATACGCGTAAGAGACCGTATCGGAACCGGAGAGACCGTCGATCGTATCATTGCCCGTGCCGCCGATCAGCGAGTCATTGCCATAACCGCCGAGTAGCGAGTCATTGCCGTCACCACCGTCTAGCGTGTTGGAATTGGCGAGGGAGATACTTGGCGAACGGAAGATTAGCGTCGGCGATGACAGGTCCGTATATACATTAACGCCGGTATTATTGCCGCCTGTTGCAACGCCGGAAATCGTAACCCTCGACCATCCGCCCCCAACATCCGTGATCGATATATCATCGCTCTGATATGTGTTTCCGATAATGACTTGAGAGGCCAATGTCGACGTCGAAAGTACAATTGTAGCGTCGCCGGGAATGGAAGTGCGGTTGGAAATCACAAGCTTTCCGCCCAATCCGTTTTGAACAAAGAATGTTTCAACGTAGCGAGCGCCTATAACCATCCCCGACGAAATATAACCAGTATTAAATCTTAGGCCGAAACCACCACCCGGAGAAATTGTTGTGGTATCGTTGCTCACGATTCCATTACCATTCCACGCGCCCGGCCAATTCGCTGGGTCAAGGTAATTTGCCGGGCCCGTCACTAAATTTACCGCGCCCGTATTCCCAATCAACGTGTCATTGCCCAAACCACCGGAAAGCGAATTATTGCCTATGCCCGGCGTCGTCGATGGGCCGCCGCCAATGATCAAATTGTTCAGCTCATTGCCCACGCCTGTGAAATTCGCATTGCCCGTATAGGTCAGGTTTTCGACATAGTTGTTGGCGCTGCCGCCCTTGCTTGTGTCGGTCAGGCCAAGCGTGACGCTTGTGAGCGTTGTCTGGATCGTGTCAATGCCGCCATTGGCGGTTTCGATGATCGTGTCATTGCCGCCAGATAGAATATAGAGATCATTGCCGCCGCCGCCTACGAGCGTATCCGAGCCGCCGCCGTCCGTGATCGTATCCGCCGCGCTGCCGCCGATGATCGAGTCGCTTCCCGTGCCGCCCATGAGGCTGTTGGACGTACCAAGCGATCCGTCGATCGTGTTGCTGCCAATGCCGCCATTGAGCGTGTTGCTGCCGGTGCCGCCGATGAGCCAATCATTGCCGGCGCCGCCAAGGATCGAATCCGAACTTCCCAACCCTCCGTCAATCGTCAGTCCATAGGACGGATTGGTCATCGCGGACAGGTTAACGGTGTTGTTGCTGCCGCCGAACTTGATCGCCTCGATATTGGTCAACCGGTCCGTTTTCACGGCCTGGCTCCCGCTCCCGATCTTGATCGTGGCGGATAGGGTGATCGTCCCACCATTGGCGCTGGAATAAGAGGAGCTGGTTGCGTTTATCGTCGAGTTGTTAACGATATAGCTAAAATCAACCGTGTCATTACCGGCGCCGCCTTCGAGCGAGTCGTTACCATACCCGCTGACCAGCGTGTCATTGCCGGTGCCGCCCACAATCGAGTCATTGCCCGATCCACCGAGGATCGAATTCGAGCTGCCAAGCGAGCCATCCACCGTGAGGCCATAGGCCGACGAGGTGAGGGCTGAGAGATCAACCGTATTTTTGCCCGCACCCAGCACGATCCGCTCGATATTGGTCAGGACATCGGTTTCGATGACGGTATTATTGGCGCCCAGAAGCTGAACCGTGAAGCGGTTGCCCGCTGTGGTATCCTGGCCCGTTACGTTGATGGATGTGGCGTAGTCATCATAGACAACACTATCATTGCCCGCGCCGCCATCGATGGTGTCGTTACCCTTCCCGCCGCGCAGCGTATCATTGCCAGCATCGCCGAACAGCGAGTCCGCACCGTCGCCACCGCTGATCGAGTCGGATCCTTGTCCGCCGGCAATCGTGTTCTGCGCGCCAAGCGAACCATCAACGGTGGCGGCGAGCGTCATCGACGCCAGGCTGACGCTGTTGATGCTCGCGCCGAGTTTCAGCGCTTCGAAATTGGAAAGCGTGTCGATATCGTTTGCGCTGCCATTGGAGTCCGATGAACCGCCATTGGCCGTCCAGCTGATATTGTTTTGCGCAACGAGCGAGAAGGTTTGGGTTTTATTGGCGATATAAGAATAATCGAGCGTATCGGTACCGGCGCCGCCATCGAGTGTGTCATTGCCCGTGTTACCAGACAGCGTGTCATTGCCCTGACCACCGGACAGCGAATTGGCCGCAATGTCGCCTGCGATGTTATCGGCATTTTGCGAGCCGATGACATTTTCGAAATTGCGGATCACATCGGCTTCCGATCCCGACGTCGTTACAGCATTTGCGCCATTGAGTGTCAGCGTGATGCCAGGGCTGGAGGAGAGATAGGCGTAGGTGAGGAGATCGCCGGTTTGACCGCCGCCATCGAGTGAATCATTGTCGGCGCCGCCCGAAATCGTATCATTACCCGAGCCGCCAATGATGGTATCGGCACCAGTCCCCGCGCTGATCGAGAGATTGGATGTAGCGCCCGCGAGATTAACCGAGTCGGCATAGTTCGAGAGTTGGAGCGTCTCAAAATTAATAAGTTGGCCGGAATTGGCACCCGACACCGATACGAGGAAGGTCGTAGCGGCGCTGCCGAGGGTGATGGATACACCACGGGTGCCGCTGCTGTTGAGGTAGCCGTAATCGGCGGTATCAACACCGTCGCCGCCATCCATCGTGTCATTGCCGCCGCCGGCCGACATGCAGTCGTTGCCGAGGCCGCCAAACAGCGAGTTGGCATTGGCATCACCAAATATTGTATCGTTGTTTTTGGTGCCGATAATGTTTTCGATATTCGACAGAATATCGGTTTCGTTGCCGGCAATAAGGGCAGAAAAGGGTGTATTTGAGAGCACGACACTTAATCCAGCCGAGCCGCTGAAATAGGCATAGCTCACGACAGCGTTAGACTGGGCACCACCATCGATCGTGTCATTGCCTGTGTTGCCAATCAGCGTATCGCTGCCACCACCGCCGTAAATGCTGTCATTGCCGGCGCCTGTATCAATCAGATTAGCCGATGAATTACCGGTGATGCTATCGGCACCGCCGGACGTGAGGATATTTTCGAAATTGTACAGATTAGCCGTAAAATTATTGGTGCCTGACGCCGTCATTCCTCCTGCACTGTTTCCGTCGCCCAGCTGGATGCTAACGTTGGAGCTCGTCGTTATGGCGAAGGTATCAATTCCATCTCCGCCGTCTAAACTATCGATGGCACCGTTAAGGGCGTTACCATTTCCACCATTGATGGTGTCATTGCCCGCGCCACCAAAAATCGAATTCGCGTTATTATCACCCGAGATGCAGTCGGCAAATTGCGTGCCGATGATGTTTTCGATGTTGCGGAGCTGATCGACGTCTGACCCCGTGGCGATGGTAGCGTTAACAGTGCTAGCCCCGTTCAGCGCGACGGTTAGGCCTGTTGTTAATGCACCGCCGCCTGCCGCCAGATTGGTGGTATCGCCGACATAGGAATAATCGGCGGTGTCATTCCCCTGACCACCGTCAAGCGTGTCATTGCCGATGCCGCCCTGGAGCACATCATCGCTGGTGTAGTTTGCGCCATTGGAGTCACTGCCACTGCCGAGCAATGAGTCGTTGCCCTTGCCGCCATAAAATTTGTGCGGATTATTGTCGCCGCCGACAAAAACATCATTACCGTCGCCGCCGATGATGCCGACATAATTGGTGAGCCTATCAATGTCCGTTGTGCTGTTAACGGTTACCGTGGTGCTCGCATAATTCAACGTGACGGTTAGGCCGATGCCCGCCCCAACATAGGAATAATCGACAACGTTATAACTACCGAAATTGCCGCCATTCAGCGTGTCATTGCCGGCACCGCCCGACAGCGTATTGTTGCCATCGCCACCAAATATGGAATCATTCCCGGCGCCGCCGGAGAGGCTGTCATTACCGCTGCCACCGGTGATGGTATTGTTGAGCTCGTTGCCGACACCGGTGAAATTACCTGAGCCAATTTTACCGTCCTTGTCGGCATAGATTAGGTTGTCGACCTGATTGCCGCCGGCGAGCGTGTAAGCGTTGAGCAGCGTGCGGATCGTGTCGACACTCGATCCACCCTGTACGGAATCCGCGATTCCCATGACGAAGAAAATATCGTTACCGCCGCCACCGATCAGCGTATCTTTCGCGCCCGTCTCGCCCGTCTCCGTGCCGGTGCCGTCATAGATGATGTCATTACCCGTGCCGCCGGTTATGTTGTCGCTGCCAGTGCCGCCGATAAGGATGTCATTACCACCATTGCCCGTAATGGTATCATTTTCAGAACCACCATCAATTGTATCATTACCGGTGCCGCCAATAAGTGAGTCATTGCCTCCGCCACCGATGAGGGCGTCATTACCGCCGCCGCCGCGAACCGTGTCGTTGCCTAAATATCCGTCAATGTAATCATTGGCCGAGCTGCCGCCAATCGAGTTGTTGTCGGCTGAACCAACACCGGTAAATGACCCTGTGCCGATATAGACGAGATTGGTGAAGCCGCTGCTGGTCGAGAGGTCCACATTGTTGATGACGGTCGAAACCGTGTTAATGCCATAGCCTAAGCCTTTGTCATCAATGGTAACGACATCGCCTGCGTGACGAACAACGAACACATTGTTACCATTGCCGTAAGCCACCAGCGTATCAGCGCCATCTGTCGATAGACCGCCGCCGTCAATGGTGTTGTTGCCGTAGTAGCCGATCAGCAGATCCGAGCCTTTGCCGCCTGTCAGTAAATCATTACCATTGGCGCCATAAATCGAGTCGCCTTTATCATCGGCAATGCCGGTGAAATTACCGGTGCCGACATATTGCAGCGTCCATTTCGTATTGGCGCTTGCAACGGCGGAAAGCATGGCGCCAACGGTTCCGGCCGCGGTGTCGTTCAGATCGATCGAGCTGAACGCATCCGTCTGTAACGTGTTGGAGCCGCCAGTATCGGAAATTTTGTCATTGACCGAATGTGACAAATAGGTGTCGTTGCCGCCGCCACCGGCCATTGAATTGCCGCCGCCGGAGATATTGGCCGTTGACGTGTTGACCGTGCCGCCACCATCGAAGAAATTATTGCCTGTGAGGTCAACAAGTGTGTCATTGCCCGCACTTCCAATCAGCGTATCGTTGCCCGCGCCCCCATCCACCGAATAACCGGCAGAGGTTGCGGTTAGGGCCGACAGGTCAAACCGGTCATTGCCCGCGCTGCCTTTGATGGCCTCAATGTTGAGAAGTTGGCCGGACGCTCCATTGGAATCCGTGTAATTCCAGCTCGTTGCATTAGCGGCGGTAACGGTGACGTTTTTACCCGCGGCTACCCAGCCGAAATCGACAAGATCTGTTCCGCCTGTTCCGCCGTCGACTGTGTCATTGCCGCCGCCGCCGGAGAAGGTGTCATTGCCGCCGCCGCCCAACAGGGAGTCATTGCCGGATCCTGTTGCAATTGAATTTGATCCGCCTAGCGAGCCGTCAATGGTGACGGCATAGGTGATGGTGGAAAGATCAACCGTATTGGTGGCGCCGGCGAGCTTGATCGCTTCAAAATTGCGCAGCGTATCGATATCGGTGAGCTCGACACTCGATGTCCAAGAGCCGTCAGTGTTGAGACCGATCGAAAGGTTTTTTCCTTTTCCGGCAAGATAGGTGAAATCGACCATGTCGGAGGAGCCGACTGCATTGCCGCCGCCATCCAGCGTATCATTGCCGGAGCCACCCGAGAGCGTGTCATTGCCATCACCGCCGAAGATCGAATTGTATCGGATGTCACCGGCAATCGAGTCGTTCTTGGCGGTGCCGATGATGTTCTCGATATTGACAATCGTGTCCTGATCGCCACTCACAAAGCTTACAAGGGCAGCGGTGTTCGCGTTCAGTTGAACCGTGATGCCGTTGGTGCCCGTTGTGATGTAGGAATAATCGGCGGTATCAACACCGCTACCGCCATCAATGGAATCATTGCCGCCCCGACCCATGAACACATTGGCGTTGGTGTCGCCGATGATCGTGTCATTTCCGGCGCCGCCCGTGACGTTTTCGATGTTATTGACTGTATCTGTACGGTTTGAAGTGCCACTGAGCACGGCCGCGCCGGCATTGGCGCCATTCAAGGTCACTGAGACCTTGGTGCCTACGCCGAGTTGCTCATAACTCAGCGTATCGGTGTCGCCTTTGCCGTCGATGGTGAGCGCGCGGTTGCCTTCGTTGAGTTTGAAAACATCCTTACCGGATGTACCGATGATGTTTTCGATATTGAACAGGGAAACGGAATTCAACCAAGTGCCGGCAGCGTTCAAAATTCCGACCAGCCAATTGCCGCTTGAATCCTGCGTGGCATCTAAACGATTGGCGAGTGATAAATTCGCGCTGAGCGCATTTGTTCCGACGGCCGAAAAATCAGCTGCGTCATTTGTTCCGGCGGTGCCGCTATCGGGGACACCTTCGCCGTCGACCGTGTCATTGCCACCGGTCCAGTAGAACGTATCATTGCCGCCACCACCCGCGAGCGAATCATTGCCGGTGCCGCCTGCAATGTAATTGTCGAGTGCGTTGCCGCTACCGGTGAAGGCGGAGGTAAGATAATTGCCATTATAGTCGCGATGATAAAGCTGTTCGACATTCGCGCCATTGCTGGAGAGATTGAAATTTGCGCTCGCAAAAACCGTATCTATACCATTATCGGCTTGTTCGATAATCTGATCGTCCGCGCTATTGACGTAATAGAGATCATTACCCGAGCCGCCTGCGAGCGTATCATTGCCGCCACCGCTTTTGAACGTGTCATCACCGGCACCGCCGAAGAGCGAGAGATTGACCGTCGTGACGTTTGTCATATCGAAGGTGTCATTATAACTGCCGCCGACAATGGCTTCGATATTATAAAGGCGCTCGTTTTTTGTTCCGTTATTCAGTCCAACGGAGAAAAACGTTGAGTTATTGGCCGAAATTTGAACAGATGATGTGTAATTGTCATAGCCAGCGATATCGACGCCATCGCCACCATCAATCGTGTCAGCACTCGGACCGCCATAAATTGAGTCATTGCCCGCGCCGCCCATCAGCTTGTCGGCCTGGCCTCCACCAATAATCGTATCATTGCCATTACCGCCGGTCAGCGACACAGCGTTCGCCGTCGATGCACTTGCATCGATATAATCATTCCCCGCGCCGGTGGTGATGGTATCACCCCCGCCACCGCTGGTCAGCGAGAGATTGGCTGTGGCCCTTGAGAGATCGACACTATCTCCGTTCGCTGTCAGCTTGATGCTCTCGATATTGATGAGTGTATCGGTGCCGATAAATCCGGAGGTCGTATTTGATGCGATAAAGGTATTTGTCGCGCCAACCGCCATGGAGAGGGTGACGTTATGACCGGTTCCTGCCCAGGAATAGTCGACCGTGTCGCCGGTTCCGTCTCCCCCGTCGATGACGTCATTGCCCTTGCCACTATAGAATGTGTCATTGCCGCCGCCGCCATAGAGGGTCAGCGCGCCGGTTGCATTGCGCATATCCATCACATCATTGCCGGCGGAACCCACAAAGGCTTCGACATTGGTGATGGTATCGGTGACGGTTCCTGAACCTGTTCCCGTAGCGGAAAACGCTGCGGCGCCTGTCGCTGTTATCGAAACTACGTCACTGGCGGTATTTAAAAACCCATAATCGATCGTATCGCTCGTGCCCGATCCACCATTGATGGTGTTGGTGCCGTAGCCAGCGGAGAATGTGTCATTGCCCGCGCCGCCCAAAAGCGAGTCATTGCCTGCGCCCGTGGCGATGCTGTCGGTCGCAGCGGAGGAGCCGTCAATCGTCATATTGACGGATGACATATCGCGAAGATTGACGGTGTTGATACCGGAGCCGAGTTTGATGGCTTCGATGTTTAAAAGCGAGTCACTGCCGGTTGAACCGGCCGTAACCGTAAAGCTTGTGTCGGTAAGGCGGGTGAGCGTAAAGTTTTGGGTTGCATCGGTCAGATGGGAATAATCGACCATATCGGCCGTACCGGCCTGACCATCCAGCGTGTTATTGCCGATACCACCCGAAATCGTATCATTTCCGATGCTGCCAAAGACCGAATCGTCGCCGTCTCCGCCAACCAAGGATGCCGATGTGCCGGCACTTGCATCGAGCGTATCATTGCCCGCATTGCCATAAACGGTGTCGGTACCGGTTCCAGCGAAGATGAGATCGTCGCCATCGCCGCCTTTGAGCAGATCATTGCCAAACCCACCGGAAAGCGTGTCATTGCCCGAACCGCCATCGAGCGTGTCATCACCTATGCCGCCGGCGAGCGAATTGTCTTGCGCGTCGCCTCTTAGGCTATCATTGCCATCGGAGCCGATGACATTTTGTATGTTGTTGTATTTGTCGCCGATGGCCAGGCCACCCGTACCGAGGCTGTTGAACAGATCGACCGAAACGCCTGTGGTATTGGCGCTTACAACGCCATTGATTATTTTACTGGCATAGCTGACTGTATTGATACCGCCTTGGCCATCGATGGAATCGCTGCCGCCGCCACCAATGAACGTGTCGTTGCCATCGCCACCATAGAGGCTGTTCTTCCGTTCATCGCCGATGATCAGATCGTCGCCTTTGGAGCCGATGAGATTTTCGAGATTTTGGACGATATCCGTTTCAGTTGCACTCACCGCCGCGCTGAGGGCAAGACTTCCGGCAACGCGCAAGGTGTGAGGGCCGTCCGATGCACCCAGATCATCGTAGGAAACCCAGTTCGTTCCTGCGCCACCATCAAGCGTGTCATTGCCACGCCCGCCGGACAAAATATCATTACCGCCAAACCCGTTGATGGAATTATCGGATGAATTGCCCGAAATCGTATCGTCGTTTGCTGTGCCGATAATGTTTTCGACATTGGCGATGGTGTCGACCTTATTAACGCCACTAAAAAAGACGTTCGCATTGCCGCTATCGGCCAATGTCAGAAGAAATTTGCCGCTTGCATTAGAATAATCGACCGTATCGATGCCGTCACCGCCATCGATCGTGTTTGACAAAGGACCTGCAAGGATGAGGTCGTTATCAGCACCACCATTGATCGAATTAAAGCCTATACCGCCTTGAATCGTATCGTTGCCGGCACCGCCCAACAAGGTGTCATTTCCACTGCCACCATTGAGCGAGTCATCGCCATCGCGCCCGTCCAGCACATTTGGACCGGCCGATCCGATCAGTGTGTCGTTCAAGTTCGACCCGATGGCGTTCTCGAAGTTTACAAGAACGTCGCCCGTAGCATAACCGCCCGAGGCTTGATTGGCGCCAAGATCAACTGAGACAGCCGCCGTCGAATTGATATACGAAATCGTATCCGTGCCATCGCCACCGTCCAGCGTATCGGCGCCAATGCCGGAAACGATCGTATCATTGCCGCCACCGGCATCAATCTTGATGGCGCTCGTGCCCGTAATCAGAAACTCGTCGTCTTGTTTGGTCCCGATGATCGCTTCGATGTTTTTGATCACATCATGGGTCGCGGTATCGGCCGAGATGGCCTGACCCGCGCCGATATCGACGGTAATCGCGGTGGTTGACGCGGCAAAACTCAGCGTATCGTTGCCGTCTCCACCATCAATCGAATTACCGCTGCCGTCGCTGTAGAAATAATCATTGCCGGTTCCGCCTTGGACCGAGTCCTTGCCCCCATTGCCATCAATTGAATCGCCAAAATCGTCGCCGATGAGAATATCGGCAGCGGTAGAACCTTTGATGTTGTGGATATTGGCGTAGGTGTCACCCTCGGCAAAGCCAGAATGGCCTATGCCTGATTTAAGATCGACCGACACGCCCAGCCGCGACATGTCATAATAAACCCAATTATCGCCCGTGCCGCCATCAATGGTATCGGCACCCGCTGCGGCATGGATCGTGTCATTGCCTTCTGCGCCGGAAATCGAATTGCCGGCCGGAAGTAGGGACAGGTTGATGATCGAGCGGCCATCCGATGTATTGGTGGTAATCTGCTCGGCGTCGTTATGGACATCACTGACTTGAACATAGACGCTTGAGGTAACGGTTGTGACCGATTTCGTATCGGTCTTTAACCCGACGAAACTCAGGCTCAGCGAGAATTTATCGGCATTCGCATCGGCCGGTACCGTATAGGCCAGTTGGAACTGAAACTCGTTCGCACTGCCCGCTTTCGCGCTGATTTGGTAGACAAGATGACCAGCAGCATCTTTGCCTGTCGGGTTTACGCCTAAGATGGTGTATCCATCCGGAATGCCGGATATGGTCAGCGTAGAAAAAGAATAACCGGCAACGACCGATGGCGTGAGCGAAATCACACGACCCGCGCGGCCAGCGCTCGAATAGTCGGGATTGTCAGCCCAGATCTCATCGGCGCTCGAAGTGCCCGTTAACGTTTCCGCTTTGCTTTGGGCAGCGAAACTTGAATCGGTATCCGCTGGTGCTACGCCCGAGCCGCCTTTGATTGTTTGGCCGCCACCTGCCGTTGCGCACTTGGCCGGACTGTTATCGACAATCTGATAGAGCTTCGCTGTAACGGGTACATCAAAAGCATAAGCGGTTGCGGTGTTCGTCTGCTCCGATTTCGCCGTTGAAATGATCGATGGATTTGCAATTGCCGACGAGCTGCCCGTGACGCCCACCGTGCCGGGTTGGACTTTTTCGACGGGAGGTGCGTTGAAATCAGCCGTCTTTGCACCGTCATTTTCACCCGTCCTACCGGTCTTGGCACCCGAGACAACGGGTTGAGGCGGCACGGGCGGCTCGCCGCCGCCAATGCCGTTTTGGCCGGTGGAGGTCTGATCGGCATCATTGGTATTTCCACCCTTCTTCTTGGGCAGAAAGTCCGGCGAGGATAATTGAACCGATGGTGTGATATCGACCAAGGTCGTTTGGCCAATCTGGGCCACAACCGCTTGCGGGGATGCAACCGTACCCTTGAAAGTGAGGCGGGGAGGGTTGCCCCCAATCAGATCCAAGGCCAGGCTCGGCAAAATAATCTTCGAATTGTCTTTGAAGATCATCACCAAATCGACATCAAGCGCTGTTAATTTGACGTCACTGGCCGCGAAAGAAAAATTCAATTCAGGCATGTTGCCTGTATCGATCACCCGGATCGTGCCAGTGTCGGGCTTGCCGATGGTGGAAATGCTATCCCGCGAAATCGCGCCCGTCGCGTCTTGGACGATGACAGGCATAATCGTCGGCTGTTCGCCCGAAACAGGTGCTTCGGTCGCTGCTTTGGCCGTTATGGGGGCAGTGTTACCATCAGCCGCCATTATCTTAATTTCACCTCGCTCAACACAATCGACACAATAAAAATGTCATTCAACGCTACGATATAGCCTGAAAAATTTTGTTTATTTTTAATTTAATACTTTAATCAATCATTCCTTTTTGAAATTACGATCACCAATACATAAATTTATGCCGTCCTGATTGTGAAAAATTTAAAATTAAGCCAAACCAACGCTTTCTTAAAAGCCAACCTATCGACAAATTCCCTTATCGATAAAAACATAAAAACTGTCAAATAACCTAAGGTTGTATGATTTATGTATTTACAATAAAAACATATAATGAAATGATTAAAAATAAAGCATTTTTATAGATGTATAAATTAATAAATAGATTTTATATATAGTATCTATGTTTAATTTTAAAAAACTTATTATGCAATAATTATTATTTTATACTATAAATACTTAACTAACTAAATATAAAATTCATTTTATTCAACGAAATAAGAGTGGTGATGTCTCCCGGAACCGGATGGCAATTTATAAAAAAATGACGTAAGGGAATTTTAGATTATACAGTATGGCGCATAGGGGCGTTCTAGATTCGGTTAATTTTGGATGAATAGGCCGGTGATTTTGGGTTTGAATGCGACAATGCGAATGGCAGCTTTTGCGGCTCTCGTCGCGTCTTTGTCATTGAATGCAGCCTCGTCGTCGTTTGCGGCGGATGCTTCGGCGTGTCTTGCGTCAAAAACGGGCGCGAAGGGCAAGGCCGCTTGTCGTTCGAACGCTAGCGATGGCGCAAAGGCGGCCTCGCCTGCGGTTCCCAATAATTTTAGGGACGTGGTGGCCTATGCGCTCGATATTAATCCGCAGATTGCTTATGTGCGCGGCCAATATGTCGAGGCGCGGGCGGGTGCGCTTGGCTTCGGTAAAGGCAGGGTTTTGGAGCAAGGTCACATCCAGCGGAACCGATGTCGTGCCTTGCGCGCCGACACCTGCACCAATGCTCCCGTCCATTTGAATACCGGCGCTCGATTCAGCGACCCCAACACATCCAGCGACAAAAGCTCTGCCAACCGGTTGCGCGCGCGGTTGACGCGGCTTTTCATGGTGCCAATGGCGCAACCACAAATCGAGGCCGCATCTTCATAGGATAGACCCGACGCGCCGACGAGAATGATGGCTTCGCGCTGGTCGGCGGGCAATTGCTGGAGAGCGGATCTGAAATCAAGCATGTCCATATGGCCGTGTTGCTCCGGCAAGGATGCCAATTGACCCGCCATTTCACCGTCGGGATCTTCTACTTCCCGCCGCCGCCGTCGATATTGCGAGTAAAACTGGTTGCGCAAAATGGTGAAGAGCCACGCGGGCATGTTGGTGCCCTCCGTAAAGGACCCGATATGCCCCCACGCCTTCACGAGTGTTTCCTGCACAAGATCATCGGCTTTATCGGCATTGCCGCAAAAGGAGATGGCAAAGGCACGCAGACTGGGAATAGCGGCTAAAAGCGCTTTGCGGATATCGGGGGCGTTGCTCATTCGCTGCCCTCCGGTTTTGAGGTTTTGCTCTCCTCTTCCAAGGACTGCAGAAGGTTGAGGAACCGGTCCGGAATTGGTTCCTCCAGAATGGAAGAATAAAGTTGCCGCAACTCTTTCCCGATATGGGTATCGAGTTGCGTGACAGCCGATTTCTTGACCTTTTGTGTGGCATCCGGGCGCCGCTCCCGCTTGGCGGTCGGGACGGCTTTCGCGTCGGTCATATCATCCTCCATCATCGTCATAGCCTGATGCCTCTGGTCGAAAGTACGGCCTTTTCCTCTGTCTACAACTCCGTCAAATACCGTAAGTTCCACTACGGGAACTTTTTCTTTTCTCGCGCGTTAATCCGTCGCACCCACACCTTACCTATTGGATGGGGGGCGTTCAACGAGGAGCAGAATATGAGTGTATCGCGGCAAATTCTTGCGGAACTTCCTATGCTTAGGCGTTTCGCGCGGGCCGTAACGGGGACCCAGGAGGCTGGCGATTCTCACGTCGAGACGGCCCTTTCGAATGTGCTTGCTTTACCGGAAAGCGCGCGAACAACGGTCGATCTGCGGTTGATCCTGTATAAATTTTTGATCGCGGCCCTGCGCGCCAATGATGCGGCTACCACCGTCAAAGCCCAATCAGCGGCCACCGGCACGGCGGCCGACCGCCAATTGATGCGCGTATCCCCGCATCATCGGATCGCTTTTCTGTTAAAATCGCTGGAAGGTTTTGCCCTATCCGATATTGCCCATATTCTCGATTGTTCCGCGACCGATGCCGAACATCTGGTGGCTGAGGGCAGCCGCGAAATTGCCGAGCATTTGCAGACCGATGTTTTGATCATCGAAGACGAGCCGCTGATTGCGTTAGACCTTGAGGATTTGGTGCTCGGATTGGGCCATCGCGTGACCGGCATCGCCCGAACCCATGCGGAAGCGCTTCAGTTGATCGGGCGGAAGAGCCCCGGCATTGTGCTCTCCGATATCAAGCTCGCCGATGGGTCATCGGGCTTATCGGCGGTGAATGATATTTTGAAAAAGCACAATGTTCCGGTGATTTTTATCACCGCCTATCCGGAGCGCTTTTTAAAGGGCGATAAGCCGGAGCCGGCTTTTCTGGTGACGAAGCCCTATTTGCCCGAAACCATTCGCGCGCTGATCAGCCAAGCCTTGTTTTTTGATCAACGCGCCGGGCTTAAACAGGAATCCGCGGCATAAGACCTCCGGAACTAAACCTGCACCTTCGACGTTTTTCATATCGCAATGGTTTGATCGCATCGCGGCGGTTGAGCCGTCACTGGCCCTAACGGGTCAGGCCTCGTCACATCGCTCCCCCGCAATGTTGACCAAGAGGAATTGCCTATGCCGAACGATAAGGAACGAACGACGCCGGTCTTGCGCGGATTTGCGGCGATGGATCCGGAGCGTCGCCGTGAGATTGCCCGCAAAGGCGGCGGCAGTGTGCCCAAAGAAAAGCGCAGCTTTTCGCGTAATCCCGATTTAGCTGCGGAAGCCGGACGCAAAGGCGGACAAAATGTAGCCCCTGAAGACCGAAGCTTCTCGCGCAACCATACGCTGGCGGCAAGGGCCGGCCGCAAGGGCGGCGAAACCTCGCATGGCGGCCCGAAAAAAATCTAGATGATGGGGTTTAAGTGTTCGTTCGGTCTTTTAAATGCTGCTCCCATGCAAGCGCATGGGTGACGATGGTATCGAGATGATCAAAGCGGGGCTGCCACCCCAGCAGCGAGCGAATTTTTTCACCCGTTGCAACGATCTCGGGCGGATCGCCGGGGCGGCGATCATCAAGGCTTACCGGAAAATCAACGCCTGATATTTTCTTGACCGTATCAATCACCTCACGAACCGATGAGCCGTGCCCATAGGCGCAATTGATGACCGTGCCTTTGCCGCCGGAGCGAAGATAATCGAGCGCCAGCACATGGGCGCGGGCGAGATCGGAAACGTGGATATAATCGCGAATGCAGGTGCCATCGGGCGTTGCGTAATCGGTGCCGAAAATGCTCATGCCCGCGCGGCGTCCTGTTGCGGCCTCGGCTGCTGTTTTGATGAGATGGGTCGCGCGCGGCGTGGCTTGGCCCGAGCGGCCTTTTGGATCAGCGCCCGCAACATTGAAATAGCGCAAGATCATGGCATTGAGGCCGTAAGCACGCGACGCGTCCTCCAACATCCATTCGACCATCAGCTTTGATCGGCCATAGGGCGATACGGGGGCAGGCGGGCTTTCCTCCGTGACTGGCATCTCGCGGGTTTCGCCATAGACGGCGGCGGTGGATGAAAAGATGAAGTGCTTAACGCCACCCTCGACGGCGGCCTCGATCAGCGTCCGCGCTTTTGAAGTGTTGTTGAGATAATAGCCGAGTGGATCGGACATGGAATCGGGCACAACAATTTTGGCCGCAAAATGCGCGATGGCATCGATTTGATGGTCCGCAATGACACAGCTTAACAGCGCTTTGTCGCCAATATCGCCTTCCACCAACGTGACGCCTTGCGGCACCAGCCAGGGAAAGCCCGTCGATAAATCATCGAAAACGACGATCTCTTCGCCCGTCTCGAGAAGATCGAGCACCATATGGCTGCCAATATAGCCAGCCCCACCTGTGACAAGGATCGTCATGCTTGGCCTCTTTTACGTCTTATTCGCTGCTTGGTGAGCGAGGAGAAAGGAACAGTCATTACACCCGGGCGTTGATGATGAGACGCCCCATACAACAGGATCAACACGAGATGGATCATCCTCAATTTGTCGAGCGCCAAGCCGAATGTGCGACAATGCTCATTGCGATAGCAAAAATTCTATTGGACGTCGATACGCATGATTTCGCGGTATGGCTCAGGCTCGTCGCCGATGACATTGAAGCCAAGGGCATGGAGCAGGGGCTTGATATTGAATTGGCGGCCAATGATGATGAAGGGTCGTGCGACCTGCCTTAAGCGTGCAAATAAGCGATATCTTCAATTTTTCGTGGGGTAGGATTCGTCCACCCGCAACGCATCCGCCATTTCAACCCACCGGGTTGGGCCACCACAAAGGCATTGCCGTTTAACGATTTGGGGACGATTTTTTCCAACACATTCATGCCATAGCCGTGGTGATTAAGCGTTGGAATGATATCGGTGCCGTCGGTCTCATCCCAGACGAAGGAAAGGGTGCTTTGTCCAAAGAGATCTGTATCGACCCACCAATCGATCGTGACGGAGCCCGTTGGTTTAGCAAAGGCGCCATAGGCCAGTGCATTTTGGGTGAGTTCATGGATTGCCGCACCAATGGCTTCGGCACTTTCGGGACGCGCGAGGATTTCTTTGCCGGAAATTTTGATGCGGTTGAGCAAAGCCTGATCGACGGTTTTGATTTGCGCATGAACCAATTCACGGAGTGGCGCGCCTTGCCAATCTTCGCCGATGATCAGATCAAACGAACGGGCGATGGAATGCAGGCGCGTGGTGAAGCGGTTTTCAAACTCGTTTAAGGTTTCGCTGCTGTTTAACATCTGGCGCGCCATGGCCGAGATGACGGCAATCAGATTCTGGTTGCGATGGGCCAATTCGGCGGCGAGCGCTTCAATCTTGGATTCACGCTGTCGGCGTTCGGTAACATCGAGCGCAACGCCGATGATGCCGATGACGCGTCCGGCTTCCATGATGGGATCAATTTGCAACCATTTATGGATGGTGCGCCCATCAATTGAATAGGAATATTCAAGATGCCGGCCAACGCCGCCTTTAATGACCTCTTGTTTGAATTTGACCGTTTGGTGCCAGGCTTCGGGCGGCATAAAATCTTGATCACGCTTGCCGATTAAGGATGCGCCATTGCCAAATTTCGGGTTGTGAATCCATGAAATGATCAGATCCGTGTTTTGGATGAACATTGTCATATTGGACGCGGCAAGCGAGGATTTAAACATGGTTTCGACTTGACCGAGCCGTGTGGTTCGATCCTCGACGGCTGCCCGCAAGGTGGTGTTTCGATCGGACAGATTTTTTTCGTTTGTGGCCAAGGTTTGAACGCGGCGACGATGCAGGGCAAACAAAGCCGTTCCACCGATCAACAAGGCTAAATCGGCGCTACCGACGGCTACCCCCATTTGGCCGGAAGTGCTTTTGAAATCCGCTTCGACGTCCAATGCTGTTTGTTTCGCAACGGCCAGGATCTGATTCAAGGGGCCCTCTAGCCGATCGGGCGGGATTTGCAAAAATATTTTTCTTTGGCTGCTTTCTTTCTCCGTCATTGTATCGTGATAAGACATCAAAGCTCTAAAATGCTCGTTGAGACCTTCGTTCATCTGAGTGAACGCTTGGCGCAACTCATCCGACGATGCCGTTTCGAAGATGTGGGTTAAGCCGATGTGGACATCGTGCAACATGCGATGAACATCTTCGTGTTCGTCTTCTAGGCCCGTTTCGGTAAAGCGTGCCTCGGCATGAAAAAGGGCTGTAACGGCTTTTGATAATTCGAGAGCTTGAACCCTGAAATCTTGCGTCGCCACATAGCGTTGAAAGGATTGGTTATGCGATGAAATGAGCTGAAAGTCCCAGATGGTCGCTGTGAAGAGGAGCAGGGCTGAAAACCCCACCGCCATTTGCAAGAGGCGATCGGTAAGCCACGGGATGGCTTGGGCGACAGGGTCGGCCTTGAGGCCCGGAATGGCTTGGGCCGACCAGTGGTCTTCGCTCCATTGGAATCCTTCATCGACCATCGTCTCGTATCCTGTTTGTTGCCGCTAAGCCCATAACGCGGCGATTGGGCTCAGGGTTCCGAGAAAATACGAACAGAAATTGTGCGTAAGGGGAATTTGGACAAATACGGATAGAGAGGGATTGCTCGACAGCCGCCGGGCAAATTGCGATAAGGGCTTATGAATGATGAGATTTCCTTTGATCGCTCGGTCATAGAGCCCACGGGCCAAGCCTTCCAGATGAGCCCTTTGGTGCGGCGACTTGTCGCCCCAAATGGCGGGCCTTTTACGTTTACCGGCACGTGTACCTATGTGGTCGGGCAGGGCGATGTAGCCGTGATCGACCCTGGTCCGGATCTCGATGCGCATTTTGAGGCGCTTGCCGCGGCCATTGGGCAGGCGCGGGTATCGGCGATTGTGGTGACGCACACGCATAAGGATCATTCGCCCCTCGCGCGGCGGCTGAAAGCTTTGACAGGTGCGCCGATCCTTGGTTGCGGCCCGCACGAGGCGGCCCGCGCGCTGGGCGCGGGGGAAATGAATGTGCTCGACGCCTCCGCCGATCACGAACACGTGGCCGACCGGCTGATGCAGGATGGCGATGTGTTTGAAGGGCAGGGCTTCACGCTGCAAGCGGTGGCGACGCCCGGGCATACGATGAACCATTTGGCCTTTGCGCTGCCCCAAGAAAACGCGTTGTTTTCGGGGGATCATGTGATGGCGTGGTCGACCACCATCGTTGCGCCGCCGGACGGGGCAATGGGCCCCTATATGGCCTCGCTGGAGCGGTTAATGGCGCGCGACGAGACCATCTACTGGCCGGGCCATGGCGGGCCAGTCAAGGACCCCAAGCGCTTTGTGCGCGGGCTGCTGAGCCATCGCCGTATGCGCGAGACAACCATTATGGAGCGCGTTCAAGCGGGCGACCGGAAAATTGTGAGCCTCGTTGATCGGCTCTATATAGGCCTTGATCCGAAGCTCAAAGGCGCGGCCGCGTTAAGCGTGTTTGCGCATTTGGAAGAGCTGGTGGCGCGCGGCGTCGTTCGCACCGATGGGGATGCGCGGTTGGATGGTGAGTATTGGCCGGGGTAATGCGCTTATCGCCGTCATTGCGAGCGATGAGCGAAGCAACTCTGAGCCCGTCATTGCGAGCGAATGCGAAGCAACCCAGCTAGCGAAAAACGATAAGAGCGTGATATCGCCATTGCAGGTTTATAATAAGCATCAACTGGGTTGCTTCGCGTTCGTCACTCAAAACGATTCACTGGATCGTTTTGTTCGCTTCTCGAACCGCTCCTCACCTCGCAATGACGGGTGTGAGGTATGTGTTAATTTATCTAAAATCCAACTATACACCTTAAGGTTGCATAATCGTTTTTCATGCTACCTCGCATCTCCGCGTTGATCGCGCGGGGTTTGTGTTTGGTGGGTGGGGTGGTATAGTTGCCGTAAGGTCATGCATTCGCATGGCTCGGGGCCTAAGAAACTCCAGTTGTAGCGGCAGTGCATCTGCCGTCACCAAACTGCCCTGACGCACTCACGTCGGGGTGGCGGCGTTATGTCCAGGCTGCGAGGCTAAAAGCGCTGCGGCCAACTACGACTGGCTTTCTTAGCACCCCGGCACCAGCGCGCTTATGCGCTGGCGCCGTTCTCTCGTTTGGAGGGTGCGATGCCATTGATTGATTATTCAAAGCCCGTGAATTTTTGTGACAGTGCCGAGGGGGTGAGTGTTGTGCTGCAACACGCACTGGTTCAATTGCGTGATTGTGTGGCGTTTCAGGATGAGAAGGATGGCGCGGTTATGCGCGCTGCGGAGGTGCTGTCCGCGGTGCTTGAGGATGCGCATGCGGAAATAGAGCAGTTGATTGGTAAGATTGAG
>Ga0214201_1000063_pt1 | contig 44582 bp, 54 predicted proteins | sample TroBogEpilimnion_32_FD_153039 | JGI IMG/M metagenome (GOLD analysis project Ga0214201, IMG submission 153039) | Freshwater microbial communities from Trout Bog Lake, WI - 29MAY2009 epilimnion | ecosystem: Environmental > Aquatic > Freshwater > Lake > Epilimnion/Euphotic zone | place: Trout Bog...
AACACCCTTTTTAAGACACTCTAGGACGATATGCGTATGCGTAGAGAAGTCGGGGAAAGGGGTATCGGGAAAAAACGAAATCTTTTTGGGGAAGGTAGGGGGTTTAATGACAAAGATTTGTCTACACTATGGTTAGCTACGTGCTGATGGAAGACGCGCGCGATGAGGTCTGGAAGGCCCAGGAGGTCTACGATGAGGTGAGTAATACTTACTTCGACGCTGAGAAGAAGTACCGTGAGGCCAAGAAGGCTTACGATTACATCTACGAAAATCCTACGTGGTACAATATTCTCTTCATCCCAGCGATGAAAGAGGAGCTCATCATGAGTGAGAAGAAGTACAGCGACACAATGACAATCTTCATGAAGGCACAGGAGGCCTTCAACAAGGCACTGAAGAAGTATGACTATCTCGCTGAGAAAGGATTTGAAGCCAATGCCTATGAGGTCGGAGCGTTCTAACACGCCGATCCGGTGTCAGTTGACACCACTTTTTAACTAAAAATGGATTGATGGTTTTTATTGAAAGACATTTCAAAACATGTCAGTTGTCTATCGCACTACTGGCAAGAAAGATATCCCTGTTGGCGACAACACATATGCCGCATTGTCGGAGGACGTTGTGTTTACCACGTCTCCCGATTACGATGAAGGGTATGCTGTAGTCATCACTAAGGACAGCTCTAAAAAAGAGAAGAAGTCAAAGAAGGAAAGGAAGACTGAGTCAGTAGACTGATACACACACTAACAAAAATGAGCGTATCCTGAAATTACGGACGCTTTTTACATTTGACAGGAACTGAAGTCTGCTCGTATTGTAGTTGGAGGGAACTTTGAGGAACACGAATGAAGGACGGTAGGGTCCATCCAATATATCTTCAAGCCACACATCTAATCGTGTAGAACCTAAAAAGAGTTCGACACTATCAAGGTTACGGTAATTAGGTCCACCCCACGGAGGATCAATGTACAGAACATCACTAGCCCAGTTGTATACTTTCATGCAATCACCGAAATAGAGGGTCACATTTTTCAGTCCATATACTTGAACGTTATTTGCCAACGCATCAAAGTTGTCTTTGGAGTATTCGATAGAGTGAACTTCGCGAAAGTTCAGAGCAAAGTTGATGCTGTCTCCACCGACACAAGCGGTGGCATCGGTTATTGATTTGTCTTTCAAGCCACCGACAGTCGAATACATTATGGAAAGTATATGTTCCCCATCACGACGCCTAGTCACACTGTACCTTCCTTCGTCGGTAACTTGCAGATTAGAATATTCGATATCTCTCTTAGGAAAGATATCCTCCATTGTCATCATACTGTTAGTATCTGTAAGTAAAAAGTAGGCTGTTAAGCCTGAATGAATGAGTGTGGTTAGTAAAGACTATTGATAAATCTTATGATCCTGCCGAGATACTCTGTGTTCCCGCAGTTCTTACACCTGTAAGCGTTTGGATCGTTATTTGATGCCTTCATGATTGCTCCACAATTATCACACTTCATTTTGTGTTTAAGATCTGCTATCCTAACAAATCCAATTTCGTTTTTAAACATATCTCACCAGTCCGGAAATACATTTTTCCACATGATCAACATTGTAATATCCTGTGTTCGTCGTCTTCCAATACCCGATCAGGTCTAGCCATTGATCTATATTTTCACGATTTGGAATACCTATCCATTCAGGCCATGGCCATTTCCACATCACATAATCTATCTTGCCAACCCGAAAGCAGTATCTACTACCACTATCATAGTCTCGATTTACACCTTTAGGCCAACATCTAGTTTCTAAATCTAGATCATCTGTCAATATTGTTGGACGGGGTGTACCCATCTACTACTCTTGTTAAAGTGAGTGACTTTCTGTTCGTTTTCAATGTTTTGAGGAACACTGGAAGCAAACACCGTACAATAAGTCTTCAAGTTTAAAAAGGTTCCAGCAAAGATTGCAAACGTCCATTATAAAAACGGATTTAATTTTGATACAATAGTGGGTATTAGAGCGACGGCTCTCGCAGGATGACGATCCTGTGTTTCTGGGGTATACAAACAGAGGATCTACAAGGATGGTATACACAAACCTTATGCGGGGACAGAGGGGCATAAGGCGATCAAACGGGGTAAGAACACGATGAAACTAGTAATAGCGGAGGAGGAGGTCTACACATGGGATAGCGATGGAAGGAGCTATTCTGGGTCACGAGGAATGAAGGGAAACATTTTTCGTTCAATACAGGGCAAACGCATCAAATTCGCGGAGGTATGTAGACTTCATGCCTTTGAAAGTAAGTTTCTGGAGTTTTTCTAGCTCACGTTGTAGGGAAGGACTTAACGCCTTTTTCTTTTTAGAAGGTTTCGGCAAGAAGGCAAGAATGAGACCAACAACATCATCCGGCAAAATATCTTTAACAGCTTGTGGAAGGAACATCCTTACCCTTGACTGTCAAATTTTGACGCACCAAGTTTTAGTAGTTATTTCGGAACGATAAGTAATGATCAGCAACGAGCTTATTTTTGATAGCACCGTGTTTTTAATTCATGCCGGGTATATCGCGGTAGCAATAGGTGTGTTCCAGAAAGAACCGTCGTACTTATCGGTCATAGATTACTGGACAAAGGTATTCATTGGAATATTCTTATTGTGGCGTTTCAATTCGTTCGCACCTGCTAAGTTCACAGAGTTTGATCGCAAGGTAGTCTTCTCTGCAGGAATGTTTATGTTTGTGACGACCATAGTGAATACGTATCTTCTGTCGTACGTCAAGAAAGCGAAAGAGCTAGGTAAGTTTGCATATGGCCGAGTAAAAACGGAATTTGCACGGGGTAATCCAGAAGAGCAAAAATGAACTCCAATGCTATCAGCATTCGCAAATGCACTGGATGCAAGGGACAGAAGCTATGTATGCGTGTCCTCTCAATAATAGATACTCAAGTGAACATGTGTCATACATGTGTCACTCGAGCGTTTAATCGTCGCATTGAGCGAGAGCTAGAGGAAGGACTCGAGATCCTTATTCCCGGCGATGAAGAGGAGGGATATACTCGCCAGATGATGGCTGAGGAGAACGAGCGTCAAATGGAGGCTGCTCAGAGCAAGTAGTCCAAACTAAAAACGGATTGAACAAATCCAATTTTTACTTCATCAACAGAATGTCGGCATTCTTCGGGAACTACAAAGAGCTCGACGATTTCTTTAAGATGTATGAGTGGAACTGGAACTTACCAAAGTTCATTTCAAGCTTCTTTGGTCAGGACCGTACATGGGTCGCTGGTGCGCTAAAAGCTGTTCTCCCTGCTGGTCGTCTGACCGACGAGGAGATTAGCCAGGTTGCGTATTCCCTATGGGGTTACGCACAGCACCACACTCTAAATCTTGATCAGGAATGCAGCAGCAAGATTATTGCGGACCAGAGCATTCAGACTCTCTTCTTCATAGAACATACGGACTGAACGCTAATGCAAGTAGAACGACTAGGACAGCGATGTCCACGTTACGAACTAACTTTTTATACTTCAGGGGAAGCTTCTCGTACTCCTGGGAATAGTGGGCAGGTTTAGCCCAACCAGTAAGCCAGCCCAAAAAGGTGGGTCGCAGACGATCATTGCAATCAAACAGAAGATCGTACCATGCCATGATCACATAGGCTAAAGAAGCAAGGATGAATCCGAGAACAACCCGATGTTGCCAGAATTTAGGGTGAGGAAGGTACCATATCGCCAATACGAATGCCGAAAACACCAAACACTTGGGGTTAAGATAGAGAGGAGTGCCAAACAATCCACCGCCCATTTGTGTATACCCGCTATTTCGTTCAATGGGTATATACGATATAAGTCAGACCATAAACCGTAAGCAGACCAATAAAGTTCACAGATGATTCATGGATCTTAGAAAGATAATCGGCCAAGAAAACCGTTCCAGCAACCATGAGAGAATCGTACAGAACAATCTTGTAAGAGTTTTCGGAAGCATACTCTTTGAACAGATCAATCATCTCGTTCTGGCCATGGGGCACAGTCTCAACCACCAAGAAATAGAACAGAATATCGTGGATAATCTGAATACATACGGCAATAGCTGCAATATACTGAACGCCAATTTTTGGCTCAATGAAAAGAGCTAGTTGAATGCCCAGAACAATCACCAGCACATCGGACAGAACTGCCGTCATGCCGAATTTAGAGTACCATTTATCTAATGACTTACCCATATTGAAAAATTTGGATATGACGATCGTCGTAAAATCCACAATCGCCGCAGCAATACCAATCTCAAGAACGTTCATTATATTAATTCAATCTTTTTAGCAGTTACTGTTGGGTTATTTATTGCAAGGCGGTACTGGGTGTTCAGACGGTAATCGAATTTACAGTCGTGAGACTCTGGTACTTTACACTTTTTGAGACAGACCTTGAGTCCACACTTGCATTCGATCAGAATATCTTTACGTTTGCAGTGATAACACTTCTCCATTATAGAAGTCCTGCCTCGAACTTTAGTTGTTGGGTTTCTCGCCAGTAAGTATCCATTTTTGTCTTCTGGTTCTGAAGTTCAGCTTCTTCTGTCCACTTCACTCCAATTCGCTCATCGAACTCTGCTAGCTTCTTCCTGTCTCCACACTTTCGTACATCGGTGTATACTCGTCGTTCTTCACGAATAGATTCGATCTCTTCACGCTTCTCCTCGATCTTCTCATCAATGGTTGTTCTTGGACGGGGAGGCATAGTCTTCATATACTTCTCCCATTCCCATTTCATGAGTTCGCGAAGAGCCTTCCGTTCCTGTACACGCATATTTTCGATGTCTCCATCAGTCAAATCGCGAACAGTGTACTTGAAGAGTGGCTTATCGTGAATATAATCAAGTGGAGCAATTACTTCTCGTGATCGTTGTGGATAAGCAGTACGGTTGGCGTACAGCTTCCAGAACGTTTTATCGTCAGCATACGCTAGTAGATCGTGAATATCCTGGGTTGTGTGAAACCAATCTCGCTTGATAAGGAAGTCCAAATCATCAAAGCTCATAAATTCAAACGCCATTTCTTATTATCCCATTCCGTGTCAGGTCTCAGATTCGTTTTTCAGGTCATAGAATAATGGTAAATACAAAGTTACCTGAACTGGCTGAAACAAAGTCTCAAACTTTGCCACCTGCTAGTCTAGAAGCTTTGAAAATGATGCGCGAAGAGCAGTGTTCTCGTGCATCTCAAGAGTTCAGACTTCAGCCCGTTCAGCGTTTCCTACGAAGAGTTCTGTCTCCAGATTCACCGACACGTAATCTTTTGATGGTTCACGGAACAGGAGCTGGTAAGACCTGTTCGGCAATCCAAATTGCAGAGGAGTACATTATTCGACCGGAGTTTCAGGACAAGAAAGTGTTGGTACTCGCCAACCCTTCAATCCAAGAAAACTTCAAGAGTCAGATCTTTGATGTGTCACGAGTAGATCCTGACGGAGTAGTTCTTTCACAGCAGTGTACTGGACGTCGGTATTTAGAAATGCTGCAGCGATCAAGTGATCAGACGTTGAGGTATACGGATCGTGCTTCGCGTAATCGTATTGCCGACTTAGCTTCACGAATCATTTCCGAGTTCTATGATTTTTGGGGATATGATGGGTTTGCGAACATGGTGGACAACGAAAGTGCCAAACGGTCGGCGGCGGATGTAACCAAATGGATTCATGATACGTTCGATAATCGTCTGATCATTGTGGACGAAGCCCATAACTTGCGTGAGACGACGGATACGACTGCTACGAAAAATATCGGCAAAGTGTTGGAACTTATCCTGAAAACTGCAAATGGGATTACGCTTGTTCTGCTAACTGCCACGCCAATGTACGACACATATGACGAAATCATCTACTACTTCAATATCTTTCTGATGAATGAGAAGAAGAAGGGAATCAAGCCTTCGGATTTCTTTACGGATGGCGGAGATTTCAAGGAGGGAATGGAGCAGGAGTTCCGGCGTTTGTGTCAGGATTATGTTTCATTCATCAAAGGTGAGAATCCGTTCACGTTTCCGTTCCGCTTACCTCCTCCTGAAAACATCACGGCAGAAATTGATCGTGAAACAGATCCAGATGGAACTCCGATCAAGAAACACCGCAAGTTCCTGAAACTCGTAAAGTCGTTCGTTCATCCAAACCAAGAGAAGGAAATTAAGAAGTTGACAACTAGCTCTTCAATTTTTTCCGAAGAGTCTCCAACGGTATGTGTGTTCCCAGAAGGCCGCACGTTCCGCGAGACGTTTGAGAAAGCAGGAGATGAGTATTCGTACAAGGGAGATAAGTTCCTAGCACCCTCAAAGATTGCGCTGTACAGTTCCAAATTCAGTTTGATTACCCGTATTCTGAAAGAGTCTGAAGGAGTGGTATTTGTGTTTTCAAATTTGGTGACTTCGGGAGCCCAACTATTTGCTATGTGTTTAGAAGAGCACGGGTACGAATCTGCTCTGGGTCACAAATTACTGAAATCCACATCGGACGAGATTCCACGAGGATCTAAAGGCAAGTATGTACTGTTCACATCAGATACATCTGAAGCAGATATTCGTCGGTCAATGAACCGATTGAAAGATAAGTCCAATATTGACGGATCGGATATTCGGGTAGTGATTGCGTCTCCGAAAGTATCGGAAGGAGTTGATTTCCGGTACGTCCGTCAGATCCATGTACTGGATCCATGGTACAATATGAGCCGCATTGAGCAGGTGTTAGGTCGTGGAATGCGTACGTGTTCGCACTCTTTATTACCGTTTGAACTGCAGAACTGCACGGTGTATTTGCATATTTGCCGCTACCCTAAAACTAAACGCGAAACTCTGGACGAGTACTTTTACCGAGTGTTCATTGAAGAGAAGGCTCAAAAGATCGCGAAAGTCAAGCGCGTAGTTATGGAATCAGCAATGGATTGCGAACTCCAAAATTCAATTAACAGTTTACCTCCCGACTGGCGTAATGAGAAAGTCCCGCAAATTCGGGCACAGGATAAGAAAGAACTCAAATTATCACTGAGTGAAATGTTTGCTCCGACGTTTGAGGAAAAAATTTCGGGAATCGTGTGTCAGCTAGACCAATCTGAACCGGATCTGAAACATGCTCGACCATTATCATCTATCTTGGACGTACGCGATGAAGTCTTTGATAAACTGATCAAGCTTTTCACTCGCAAACCAATTTGGAGTTTGGACGATCTCGTGAAGCAACCTATCCTAAAAGAATACGACCCGAATGTTGTGCTGTACCTGATTCAGAATGCTATTGATACGCCACTGCGAATTGGTGAAGGACATCTGGAAACTAAAGGCGATTTCGTGGCGTATTCTACGGGAGAAAACCAGACGATGCTGGAACGTATTCTGAAACAGCCGCAGTACCAGGAAGTTCTCATTCCCCAGTTCATTGACGATGAAGAGGAGAAGATTGAAGTGCCAATGTTGGAATCCAAGCGGGCAGATTTGCCGGAGTATACCCAGAAGTTTTCGAACGAAGTGAAGGATTGGTACATCGTCGACGCTGTTCTGACGAAGCAAGAGAAGGTGGCATATTTACTTGCTGGAAACTGGGATCAGCCGTATTCTAACCCGCTAAAAACTGGTAGTATTTACGTCATGGGATTAACTCGGGTATTTGATTCTAATTTGAAACCGGTGGTGCCAGTAGGTCAACAGTTAGATGAGTACAAGGCATGGCGTAGGGCATTAGAAGATCGGTTCATTACACGCAAGACCGATATTTTTGCATCGATGAAAGACGACAAAATCATTTTCAATTTGAATCCAAAGTCGGACTCAGTAGAGGTTGTTGGCCGATCTAAAACAATTGGTGGACAGGCATGTACCTCATTCAAGGAAGAAACACTGAACAGTTTTGCGAAATGGTTGAGTGGATCAGGATTTCCAGAAGAAGCTAAGGGCAAGAAGGATAGGTGTATGTACTTGAACTTCTTGATTCGTGAAGCTATATTGGCTGGGAAGCAAGGATTGTACTGGATTACGCCTGAAGAGTTTGAAGTCTTGAACGAAAAAGGAAACAAAGAATTACGCGAAAAACTGCGCTAAATGATTGTTCGGTTTCTGAACGACTGATCCTTCTTGGAATTTTTAGATGCTTCAATTTTTTCCAAAATACTGAGCCGTGAAAAACCGATAATTTATTCCCAGAGTAGGAAGTAACAAAATGGATCCTCTATTTGAGCGCCGTGAGCTGGAGAAGAAGGTTCATATTGATTCTAAGTTTCTGCAGAAGAACATGCAGGCATCAATTCTAGCCCAGCTCAAGATGAATTACGAAGGTATTTGTTCGGCAGAGGGATTTATTGAGCGCAACAGTATTACTCTGCTGAACTATTCATTGGGACGCACGAACTATACCAAGGGAGGTACGGATTACGATGTAAAGTTCCAGGCGGATGTATGTCTGCCACACCCTGGTCAGAAACTGAAGGCGCGAGTCACGGTACGATCTAAGGTAGGCATTCATGCCGAAACTCCTCCGATCAAAGTTCTGATTCCTCGCGATCTTTATTTTGGAAATGACGAGTTCGCAAAGATCGAAGAAGGTCAGGATATTGAGTTTGAAGTTGTAGGATCACAGTTCAAGCAAAAAGATACGGAGATTATTGTTGTTGGCAAGTTGTTGAATACGGTGCTGGAAGGCAGTGTGCCGGTACCTGAAGTATCCACGTCTGAACCAATTCTAGTAACGTCAACAGTTTCTCAGGAAGGTGAGAAGCAGGTGGTGATTATGCCGACGATGTCAGAGCCTGAGAAGAAGAAGCGCAAACTGAAGAAGGATACCCCAACAACTACAGTAGATACACTTCCATCTCCCCCAGTTTAAACGTCAAACCCATAGTTAAAACAAATGAACAGCTTTGCTCGTACTGCAAAGGAGGCACTAAAGGATCAGCTGGATAAGCTGGAGGCGAACGAACATCGCCAAATTTTTGATATTGTGCAGAGACACACGTCTGAATTCACGAAGACGGAGAAGGGCATTTTGGTTTCAACTAATGTCCTAAATGACGAGTGTTTGTCGGAGATTCAGAAGTACGTGACTTTTTGTTTAGATCAGAAGAAGCGTATGGATGAAGATCAGAAGACTAGAAAGACGTATGAGCGCATGATACCTGAGTAAAAATGGACTGATTAAAGTCCAAGTAAAAAGATAATATAGTATGGATATAATCTCCAGGGAGATTGTAGGATCCATCGGTGAGTTTGTCACCGTTGCAAAGAAAGATCATAAAGCAGAGTTAGAATGTAAGCTGCTTTCTGATAAGATCCAAACCAAAGACGTTGCTGATCGTTTGATGAAGACGATTCAGGGTCTGTCAATTGGGACGGTAGTTGAGACTCATCATATGACGTTCTCGTACCCCGACCAAATCAGAGTCAACGTCGCAGAAACTGGAAATATCTTCAAGTTGATTTCAACTGGATCTTTCCGTGGCCTTCCACTGAGCGTAGAACGCAAGGAACCTTATTACAAGGGAACGAAACGTGACGTAATTGATGTCCCCGAGGCGACTGCCAAGATGACACTACGATCAGAAACTCAAATCCGAAAGGATTGGGAAGGCGACCCGAACGATCCGAAGTCTCATGTTCGCCTAATTCATCGTCGGTCATTCAAGACGGCGTCTGAACTGTTCCAAATTGATTTCTCAATGATCAAGTCTCGTGGCGTGAACGTCAAACACAGCTTAAAAACTCTGCTGAAACAGCAGGCCAAGTATGAGCTGGAAATTGAGTTTGTGAATCATGAGACGAAGGTGGATTCAGAAATTGTGGCGAAGGAGCTGTCAAATATCATTATGACGATTCTGCAGTCGTATTACGAGACGCCGTTCGTGCTTCCAGTATCTGATATCCAGCGGTACATGCAGGAATTCAAGATGTCCAATAACCGGTTCTACAATCCGGTCACGATGATGCGGCGACACTTGAGTCCCGAGATCCCTCACAATATTTCCAAGGGGTACACAGTTACGGTCAAGGCAGACGGTGAGCGTGCTGGACTGTACGTTTCGCGCGACCGTAAGTTGCTAAAGGTAACGACGCGCAGTGTCGTATGGACGGGAATTACGGCGCTGAATGATTCGCATATTGGCGATTTCGTGGATGGCGAGTATATCTTGAGCAAGAACTTGTTCTGTATCTTTGACATTTATCGCTTCCGTAATCGCGACGTCCGATCACTTCCGCTGATGAAGACGGACGAAGATATGACCCTGAATTCTCGTTTGGGAGTTGCTCGGGCATTCATTGAGGATTTGAAGACGCAGTTCACGACGGCATATTCCCTGATTCCTCTGCGCGTAGAGACGAAGCAGTTCCTTGCAGGAGATGGTCCATCAATGGAGGAAGCTATTCGTACGATTCTGAATACGGAGTACGAGTACGAGCGCGACGGTCTTATCTTTACGCCACGGGAATCAGGAGTTGCGCCAAGCAAGGATACGATGGGAAATACGTGGACGCGCGTGTACAAGTGGAAGCCGGCGGACCAGAACAGTATTGATTTCTTAGTGACGATTGACGATAAGGAAGGATTTGATCCGGTCTTGAATGTTCCGGCCAAGCAGGGACAGTTGTGCGTGAGCCGCACACCGACGGACAACAATATCATCTATCCGCGCGAGACGATGACGGGTGAATATGTAGAGCCCAAACTTCCCGAGGCACTCATCAAAGATGCGGAAACTAACACGCGTATTCCCAGCATCTTCCAGCCATCAACTCCACGTAATCCGGACGCATACCAGATCACTATTCCGCTGAACGATAAAGGCTTTCCAGTTGACAAGAACGGTGATCGAGTAGAATCCAAGACGGTGATTGAGTGTGCTTACGACGTCAAGACTCATCGCTGGTCAATTCTGCGCACGCGTCACGATAAGACGTACCAGTTCCGTGTTCTTCATCAGCCACAGTACGGCAACGATATTACGACTGCCGACTCAATTTGGACATCAATGCATGTTCCAATTACAGAAGAGATGTTGTCTTCATTCACGACGGCAGACATCAACTCTGCATTAGAGGACGATTACTATCGTGATGATCTAGCTCGTGATGACCGGGTGTTTCGGGACGTGTATACATTCCATAACCGAGTCAAGGATGAGCTGTACCGCAAGAATATGGAGAAGGGGCAGACACTACTTGAACTGGCGATGGGCAGGGCAGGCGATCTTCCGCGATGGAAGCGAGCTCAGCCATCAAAGGTTGTAGGTATTGATATTTCTCTAGCGAACATTGATGCGAAAGTTCAGGGTGCAGCGATTCGGTACCTTGAAAGCCAGAAGAAGAATCCGCACGCTTACATTCCTCCGGCGCTATTTCTGGAAGGCGATATAGGTCACTTCCCGCTGTTCGAGCAGGAAGATAAGTATATGCCTATTCTGCTGGGAACCGAGACAGCGCCTACCGAGTACCTAGAACAGTTCCGCGGCCTTCAGGACTTTGATATTGCGAGTTGCCAGTTTGCGATTCACTACACGTGCGAGACAGAGGAGAAGTTCCGTGAGTTTGTCAAGAATGTTCACAAGCACTGCAAGGATACATTCTTCGGAACGTGTTTGGACGGGCAGTCAGTCTACTCTCTGCTAATGGGAAAGAAGACGCACCTATTTGGTACCGAGAAGCAGTTAGCCGGAGAGTTCACGAAACTATACGAGGATCGCGAATCGTGGTCTGAAGAGTTCGGATTAGGAATCCGGGTATTCTTGGAAAGTTTCGATAAGCCAGCAGTAGAGTACCTTGTACCGTTCGGTAAGGTTGTAGAGATCTTTGGAGAGTACGGGTTCAGTCTAGAAGAATCCAAGATGTTCTCTGAGCTTTATGAGACGCAGAAGAATATCAGTTTGACGCACGAGCAGCAGACGTATGCGTTCATGAACCGGACGTTCGTGTTCAAGCGTACGGGTAAGAAGAAGGAACCTGAGCCGGAACCTGAACCTCTGCCTGGCGAGCCGGAAGTCAAGATAGATGAACTCGTACCGCCGGCCGAAGAGAAGAAGGGCAAGCGTAAACTCAAAAAGAAGGCGGAAGAGGAAGAGTTGGAGCCGGTACTGTTCAATGTCGGCGACGAAACTGGCGGAGTGTTTATGGGCTTCAGCAATGATGCCAAGAAGACGGTAGAGATTGGCGGAGTAACGTACCCTACGGTAACACACTACATCGCAGCAATGGAAGCGCTGGAGTCGAAGAACGATACAGTTCATGCCAAGATCATGACTGCAGCATCAGCTAAGGCAGCTAAGGCTTATATCAAGAAACTGAATAAGAACGAAGCATGGGAAGCGAAGAAGGATGAAGTTATGCGGGCAGCCGTACGTGCTAAATTCACTCAACACCCAGACCTTCGTTTGAAGTTGCTGGGAACTGATAAGAGACCGATTGGGTTCGCGGATGCGCGAGATGTATACTGGGGAATCGGAACGTCTATGGATACTGACAAAGCAAAGTTGGCGTCTAAGTGGCGCGGACTTAATAAGCTGGGTAAGATCCTAGAGGATTTGAGGTCACGACTTGCTGAGGAGGCAAGTTAAACTGAGTCATCGTGGAAATAGGCCGACGACGACCCTTCAAAATATGGTGAACAACTGGACCAACAACTGCGAGTAAAACAGCACCTGCCATAGCACCACCAATAGCAACGCCTACCATACTAAACGAACCTGAAGAGGTCTGAATGGTAACCTGCTGTGGGTAAGAAGAAGGAATAGCATTTACGAGGGGACTCGTTTTTGCTGAAATGGAAGGAGTGTCAGTTTCCGTAGAACTTGACTGAGATGAAGGAGTAGCGCTAGAAGATGCACCCTTGCTTCCAGTAATAGTGCCGGTATGTGTGCGAGAACCTGTAGAAGTAGATACAGATCCTGCTTCAGAAACAGTCAGAACGGCGTTGTAATTATTACCGTTTTTGGAAATAACCATCATTGACCACAGAGAAACTGTACCAGTTCCTGCGGCCGGAGGTGTCCAAACGGCTTTAATTGTACTGCGAGACGATGCACTCGTCTGGGTAATTGAACCCGAGCATCCCGTATTAGAATGAGAATACGAATCGCCAGGAGCAAATGATCCGGCCATATTGGCGGATCCAGCAGGAAAACTTGCGGGTGTTCCCTTGAGAGGCGCCCAGGACCACCCCTTAAACGTCGTGGTACCTGTAATCTGAGCAGTATACGTCTGTCCTGCTGTCCAGGATGTTACCGAAGCACCAGTTGAATCAAGAAGACTCAGCGTCCAATCTGAAGGGATAGGACTCTTAAATGTTCCGTGATTTACAGTCTGGCAATTGGTAGCGCCAGAACTGTAAGCTCCTGCTCCAAAAATACCAGCTAGACCTACAATAAGTTTCAGCATTACTTCATTATCCTTCTTATTTTTAAACATCTTCCATCGGCGGAGGTGGAGGAGGTGGAGGAGGTAGATCGTAATTCGTACGAATCTGGGTAGGAGTAAACTTAACAACCATAGGTTTGGCAGCAAACGGGTTTTTCATTCCAGGTGGAAATACATTTTTCGGAGGGTCGGGTTCTGTGGGGTACGTCATACTTCGCTGGCGTTCCAAAGGAGCACGTGTTGGATTATGCTTTACCTCAATCGCTTCATCATGATAAACAGGCTGTGTCAGACGCTGTCTAGGTGAGCGACGACTGTACGCAATGGCAAATGCTATACCCAAAACACCAACAACTGCAGCACCAGATGCAATACCCACAATAGCGATACTTGGTGAGTTATTATTAGAAGACTGAGCAGCTCCCACATTGAGTATCGTCATAGTAGGGGTACCAGTAGCGGTTCCAGTATAACTCCGAGTTCCAGTCACGGATGTAGTTGGAGTATAACTTGATGTCCAACTAGTTGTTCCGGTATTTGAAGGGGTGCCACCGGGAGTAAAAGAGTTAGATGCCGTGCCTCCTGCTGACGGTGAGCGCGATTCCGTTCCCGTCCTTGTGTCAGTTCCTGATGCAGACGACCCAGCAGAATGAGTTCGTGTATCACTTGGTGTCACTGATCCTGCTCCAGAACGAGTGCGTGTGGCTGTTGCTGTAAGGCTTCCCGCAGCTGATCGAGTTCGGGTATCGGTGCCAGTAACAGAAAGAGCCCGAGTGCGAGTCGTAGTCGTAGTTGGACTAAGAGACGCACCAGGACGAGATCGGGTGGTGGTATCTGTAGCAGTAGTGGATGCCAAAATACGACTGCGAGTAGCAGTAGCCGTAAGCGTTGTTCCTGGACGGGACCGAGTGGCTGTATTGGTAGCACTTGCGACTCCTCGAGAACGACTAAGAGTTGATGTAGGCGAAACAGCTCCTACAGATCTAGAATGACTAGGAGTCATGGTAGATGACGTAATCGGCGACTGTCCGCTAGTAATAGCAAATAAGGTAACTAATAAATTTAGCAACCGCATTTATTATAGTGAAGGAAATTACGGGTAAATAACTAAAAGCACGTATTACTACTGTACCTATCATACATGCAGATCGTATTATGACGATAATCGTAATAATAGCACTTCGGAACGGGGGGTTTGCATGAACCACCATTATCGGTAGCTACAGTATACGGTACACAAAACTGTAACTTCGTGACGCGTTTAGTTCGTGGATCGTACTTAGATACTGTACTTACAAACATCTTCTGCTTAGAAATCGTAGGAACATCCCGCTGCGGACAATGTTGTAAATCCATTATACTTATACTATATTCCAATTGAAAGTATCGATAAGAGTATTATACAAGAATCCAGTGATATCAATAGTACCGTCAGATTGATTTACTATACTTAAGTATCCATTCGACGCTCCGTTCGTAATTAAAAAATTCACTAATTCATCGGATGTGGTTTGAGTGAATGCATCGCCAGATACTATAACATTAATTAGACCAGGGCAAGATGTAACTCCCGTCAACTCTGAAATTAATGTATTCAAAAACTGTACTTGAGTCAGCAATGGGTTTGATGATAGATCAAACGATCCAGTGAGATAAGATTGACCAGGACTGAACTGATTACAGTTGAGAATTTGTAGTGTCGAACAATTTGTTACATCTAAAAATGATACTGGTTGATCAGATGTTCCAAATAGATTAATGATACTTCCGTAAATTAATACAGTAGCTCCGACCGGTACGATTCCATGTATGGTTGCATACCCATCTGATCCAAAAAAAGGGTGCAAGACCCCGTCTCCTAAATCATACGTTCCATTTCCTCCACCGACAATAAATGTAACTGAATACGGTACATCTGAGTGAAGAGCAAACGATATATTTGCTGATGGACGAGGTGGAGCGCTGGGAGGACAGATCTTGCAAATGCCTCCAGTGGTAGAATAATTAGTGACTAATCCACGATTTTTGTATATATGTCTAACTGGACGAATCGGGCATCCGGACATCTTCCTTATAGTATTCTGCATATGATTTGACAACTGGAGGAGGCGCAGCGGCACCCGTGCGCTGCTCAGGAGGAACGTCGTCGCCGATCACAGGCTTTACATACCGATCAAATAACTGCTGACCAATTTGACGGGACGCTTCGTCCTCAGTCAATTCACCCTTCTCTACCCGACGCTTCAAAGCCAACATATCGAAAAACGTTCCGTCCAACTTACCTTCGTAATGCATCTCAAAGATAGAAGGCATTTCCTCGTAGAGTCGAGGATTCTCGGCAACCACCTTATTGCGGAACTCTGCAGGATTGGTGAGCTTCAGCCCCTTGTGACGACGCATAGAATAGTCCATATCGCGAACTAGAGCCTGAACCTGAACAGCTGAAAGTGACATTTGTGTTATTTCTGTGCTATACATTAATATGCCTAGCACAACGGGAACTGGGCAAATTGTGATGAATTCCGGCGATGTGCCGAAACCTCAGCCGATCGCACTTCCTAAACTGTCGGGAAGCATTGCTCAGGTGGCTGCGGCAAAAACAGCAGGGGATGCTGCACAGGCGGCGGCAACGTACACGGAGCTGGGAGCTGGACAGAAAGGTTCGGCGCGTACCCGCAAATCTCGTGGACGTCGCTTACGTGGTGGTGCGGCACAAACCGTTCAGCCATCGCCTCTTCCCAGTGCTAACAGTATCCCAGGAATCAGTGCTACGGGAGTTAGCAAGGGACTCACGGATCTCCAGTCCCAGCTCAAGGCATCGGCGTCGTACGATAAGCTGGCGAATGCTCAGCCAATGACGGTAGGTGGACGTCGTCGTGGAGGATTCCTTCTGCGTGGAGCTGAGGAACTGTATCCTGGAAGCGGTACTCAGGAAGATACAAAACGTAAGCGTAAGACAAAGAAAAAGCATGGACGCCGTCACAATCGGACTCATCGCCGGAAGCACAGCAGGCGCCATACTGTACGTCGCCGGAGCAGTCGCCGTGTTTAGTGGACTTTGGGAATCTATGAGTTCTCCATACGTTCTTTATTTGTGGCTAGTTGCGCTTACCGGACTGGTAGTGGGACAACTTCTACTGTCTTACTTTGTAGTGTCGGCACTGGTGGCAGCACCTCAGCAAACAGATGCGAAAGTAGTGTAATAAACTCAGTGACCTCTTCAGGTTCAGTAATCCCAGTCAGAATGATTTTACCAGTTCGGAATACTTTAGCTGTCCAATTCTTTGGACCGATGCGGATCTTGACGCCAGGATACACATCGGGATCGTAGGCACATGTAATATCAGAACGCGCAAGTTTACGGATATTATTGAACATCAGTTCGCGAGGAACCGTTTGGTTCGATGTGAGTTTGGTCGTATAATTCATCAGAACGACTCGCCGACGAACAATTTCATACTTCTCGGGACAGTCAATGATGGCTGAAGGACACTTCCACAGAGCCTCCAGCAGGATACGCATAGAACATGTATCATACAGCGGATCCAGAATACCGGTCAAATGAAAGACACCGTTCTGAAAGATTTTTATAGTGATCTCCTTGCTAGGTAGAGCTCCATCTCCATTGTTCAGGACGACGACAGTGATTGAATTATGGCAGAACCCGGTGGTATTGGTAGGTGTCGCATCCTTCTTGACTCGGCGCTTAATTTGATCACGCTTGCTTTCGCCACGACGTGCCACACCGCGCTTCTCGATCTTGATAATAGAGTTTTCGAGTGGAAGGTCAGACATAATCTTATTGGTATCAAACTTCAGATTCGTATTGTACAGAACGACCATCGTTGACAACTTGGGTAGATCCATCGTACTGATTTAAAGGAACTTGCGTATAAATGGAATGAGTTTCGTTTTTCCAAGAAAAGGGGATACTGTCCACAAACTTTGTGACCATTGCTACCGGGAATTTACGAATAAGTTTCCTTAATTGAACTTGATGTCCAGATTCTAGCATCCATCCAGGTTCCAGGTAACCTAAAAAGACGGTACACTCAGCATGATGATTGACAATAGACGTTCCTTCTTCTGCTAGTTTTGAAGTTGGGACTTTAGACAAATCCAAAAACGTTCCATGAGTTTGTTTGAAATACACAACAAACTCTTGAAATTGTAGTAGGTTCGTGCAGATATAGAGCATTGAATTAGTTAGGTTCTAAGTGGGTAAATTGTATTTACGGCGGGCAGTCAGTTCCAGTCGCAGTTAGAGGATTGGTACCGCCAAGAGTTCCAGCTCCACATGCTCCACCGCCATCAGCATTATTAATGGATCCGGTTCCATCTATAGTTCCACTCGTATTAATCACTCCTCCGCCGTAGTTGTATATCGTAGACGTGTGCCAGTTAAATGAGCTGCCAGTTATACTATCAATAGTTCCGTCATTGAGTAGATCATTATTTATATTAATTGTACCTGAGATTGTTACCGTACCATGATTCGTGAAAGGTACATTTTGGATATATAGAACCGATGAACCATCGACCGAGACTACACCTCCAGCACTATTGGAATTCGTTGCCGAAGCATACCAAGTCGCCGCATTTTTCAAATTAATCGTTCCATTATTTGTAAACGTTCCATTAGCATTGAAGATCTGTGCACCCGAACCATTGACATTGATAGTACCATCATTTGTGATTGAAGAATCACTTCCACCAGAATTCAACCCAGCAGTAATGTTTATCGTAGCACCAGCATTATTCGCAATAGTACCCGTAGTAGGTAGTGCAACGTTCACATTCATAGTACCATTATTCGTTATGGCACCTGCAGAACTTAGTTCTCCATTGAGTGTGAATGTTGTAGAATCTGGGATTACTAAGGTAAACCCGGCAGGAAGTGATGTAGCATTCGTTGATAAGATTGTTTGATCTCCATTCAGAATATAGTTGTTCCCACCAGCTAAAGTGGCATAGTATGACATCGGTACATACGTCAAAAATGTTCCAGTATTGATCAGTGTACCATCATTCGTAAATGTAGAATCAGGCTGGTTTGTAAAATTGTAAGTATTCGTTATCGTCGCATTCGCCGAATTCGTGAATGTAGCATAATTTGTTGCCACCAGGTCATTAGTAAAAGTAGCGTTGTTTGTGACTGTACCGTAATTATTGAAATAACCGGTGGTTGTAAACGTACCGCTATTTATGAATATTCCAGTACTGTCGACCGAAACACCAGAGCTAGCCGTAACCGTACCGGTATTTTCAAACGTACCATCGACAGTAAAAATCGATGGACTCTCAAGAATTAATGTTCCATTGTTAGTCAATGTTTGTGTTTCTGGGATTATTAATGTAAAATCGACAGGAAGTGTTAGGCCGGTGGTTGATGAAATAGTTTGATCACCATTTAGAGTATATGTCGTATCAACAACTAACGTAGCATAGTCAGATAGGGGTACAAAATTTGTAGTTTTTCCGTTATCGATGTACGAACCATCGATCGTGAATGTGTATCCTAAGGTGTTGGTAACAGTACCGTTATTCGTTATCGCGCCACTGAGATTGATCGTAATAATGTGATTATTTGTAAGAGTACCCTTACTACCTATCACAATGCCGCCACTGTTGGTGAGTGTACCCGTAGCGCTATTCGTAAAAGTGCCGCTGTTGGTTATTGACGCGGCCAGGTTATTCGTAATAGTATAATTATTCGTGATAGTACCTGAGATATTTGATATCGTACCACCCGTGTTGTTCGTGATAAAATGATTATTCACAATACTACCTGGGCTGGTAAGCGCAATAGAACCACTATTAGTTAACGTACCCGTAGAGCTAATCGTAATAGTTCCACGAATGTTTACTACACCTCCAGCGATATTCGTGAACACATTATTATTCACAAAAGTACTATTGACAGTGTTCGTAATAGTACCGCGATTCGTAATAGTGCCGGTAGAGCTAATCGTAATTGCTCCACTGTTCGTCACCGTACCACTTACGCTATTCGTGAACAGAACCGTCGTAACAAACGTACCGGTTGATGCAATTGTGAACGTACCGTTATTCGTCATTGCATCGTTATCAATTGTGCCCTGGCATATAATTGTACCGTTATTCGTGAGTAACAGTCCGGTAGGAATCTTGAGCGTAATTCCAGCCGGGATAGTTAGTGCATACCCTACTGGGATAATGGTTGTAGCATTCAAGGTGTATACTCCCGGTGAAGTTATATGGGCAATATCTGCTAGACGTATAGCAGGAGGTGGTGGAAGAGGACCTACGTATCCGCCAATCGTTTTAGGGCGATTGATCTTCAGGTGAGGAGGCGTGCCAGCTGGAATCTGGTACTTGACGAATGGGCGCTTCGGGTTAACTCCCAGATCGTTACCGTGATGCTTCTCGACATACGGGATATTCTTGAGTGCAGCACCAGCCTTGTAGTTGGGGTTACCTCCAACTGCTCCCAACTCCTTACCCGGTGCCAGATCTCCCTTGAGAGCATACTGACCGCCAGCCTGCGATGGTCGGTTGGGTACGTATGCAAACGCATTCTTGGCTTTGATATCGTGAATAGCTGGGCGAGTCACACACGCTGGCGATCCAGTATTACGAATGGTATTATCAACAAACTTCGGAGGAGTGACTTCCGTGAGTTCGTGCTGCTGGCCTAGAGACGCCTTACATCCCTGCTCACGACGGAGATAATCGCCAGCTGACTGAGGTACTGGAGCAGATACCAGAACGAAGTTGGATTTCTGGAGGAGGCGAGTAGGAGGTAGACCAGCCTGAGCAAGTCCACCGATGGCCTGAGATCCTGAGAAAGCCGTAAATTCTGAAGCTGAACCTACGCGCCGACCAGCACCGCCTTCCTTGAAGTACGACTGAGCCGCATGAAGACCACCCTGTGCGAAATCAGTCTTTGACTTAGTGATTGATCCCTTGACCGACCCGTTATTCAGAGCAAAAACAGTAGACGCCGCAAGCCGACGAGCATTGGTAATTTCAGAGGCCGTACGAACTGGTTTGGTGTTAAGGATCTTTACGCGATCAGCCTTCTTGCTGCGTAGGAACTCAGTGTACGACATTCCCTTCGGCTTGAACGTTCCCGGAATCGTGGGACGAGCAACCATGAATACCGTAGGCGAAGAAGGGTTCGATAAAGATGGGAATCCAACCGTTACGGCAAGCAGACGTACACCATACGTCGTGCTATCAACAATAGGTCCCAATCCATCAGACGTCATCTTGATAACTGCCGTTCCGTTTGGTGTCCGCGTTGTTGCCCAACTTAGACCGCTATCGGTCGAGTAGTATACTGCCGTAACTGGGCTTCCACCATCTGAAAGAATCGTGTAGCGCACAGTGAGAGTTCCCTCAGTTCCAGCCCAAGAGGAAACGATAGGCGCACTTGGTCGAATAGCCATATCGCCCGGAGTCATCTCAACAAATTCCGATGGTGTGTTGGTCGGATCTGGGAATGCGCTAGTGGTAGCCATAAGCCGAACACGATACGTAACACCGTTGGTTAGAAGAGTCATGGTATCGCCGGATAAGGCAAAAATCGTTGCTACATTAGACGTTTCAATAGATTCACGATTGATAGTTTCACTCTCATTCAAGTTTCCTATCGGCAGAACAGCCCAGTCTCCTCCATCGTTGGTAGAATACCATAATTTTGTGTAGTAACTACCACCATTTGTTCCCAACTTGTACTTCACAGTTAGAAACGTATCGCCTGGTGACCAGCTGGTAATAAACGGCGGAGTTGGGGACACAGGCGCGCCTCCATTAGGAGTCATCGGTACAACTTCTGATGGCGTATTCACAGCTGGATCAAAGTAGTCTGTTGTAATTGCCACAAGACGAACATTGTATACCTGACCATTGACTAAAGGATTACCATAAGAATCGGTTGTCATGATGAACGAACCAGAAGGTATCCCAGTATCATTCCATGCCAAGCCATCAGTAGAATACAGAATGGCGGCAAGAGTACCGCTACCTGCTGAATCAAGTGAATAAACTACCTCTAGCTGTCCATCTCCGGGAGTATATGTGTTAATCACAGGGGCATTTGGAGGAACTGAATTATCGGTGGTCGGAGTTACAGGCACGTCAGTCGACCAAGGATTCACAGCCGGATCTGAGAAATCAGTAGTTAACTGAACAAGATTAAAGACATAATTGTTTAGATTTATTAGCGGGTCACCTGCAGAGTCAGTAGCGATTACTGCAGTCCCTGAAATATTACCAGTCGAGAGCCAGGTAACACCCTGATCGGTAGTGTACTGAACATCCGTGACAGGGCTTCCGCCGTCAGAACCTAACGTATAATCAATCTGAACCTTACCATCTTTGGCATTTACTAATCCGATAGAAGGAGCACCGGGCGCTACAGATGTAGCACTTGTTGTTATAGGCAAAATAACGGAACCGAGATTAGATGTCGACGGGAATGCATCCGTCACAGCTACAAGTCTTACATAGTACCCTGGGTCACCATTTGTCAGTGGAGTCGTTCCGTCGGCAGATATCGCACTGATTACAGCCGTACCGAATGGGAATAACTCTCCGGTAGTATACCAAGTATCACCACCGTCTGTGGAGTAAAGTACATCTGTGACTGCACTTCCGCCATCCGATGGTATAGTATAAACTAGAGTAAACGTCGCATCTCCAATTGCTACTTTGGAAATTTGTGGTGCGTTGGGTGCAGTTGGTGGGGAATCTCCAGCGAGTGGCGTTGCCGGTGTTGCGTCATTTGGAATGGGGTTGGCGGTATAGTCTGGATATGCGAGAGTAACTGCAACTAATAGAATGTAATATGTCGTACCGTTCTCTAGAGCTGGTCCGCTTGACTGTGTTTTTGTCGTAAAAAATCCAGTGGTATCGCCTGAATCAGCCCAAGATTTTCCGCCGTCCGTTGAGTACAGTATTTTCGTAAGCGGACTTCCTCCAGTAAAATCTAGAGAGTAAGTTATTTCCAAACTTGCGTCACCAGCAGATACTTCAAAGTTTACTACCGATGGGGGTATGGTGCCGGTAGAAGGAGTCATACCAATTGCGGGAGTAGACGGGGGATTTGCCATCTCATCTCTAAAATCAGCCGTAATAGCAACTAGCTGAACTTGGTATGTAGTACCATTGTCAAGCGGCGTTGATCCATCCGTTGATAAGGCAGAAATTACCGCATTTCCTTTGGTTGAACCGGTATCGTACCACGTAGTACCGTTATCGGTAGAATAGTAAACATTCGTAACTGGGCTACCTCCGTTAGACCCTAATTCGTACGATACAGTCAACATCTGATCACCTGCAGTCCATGGTCCGATTGTAGGTGCATCAGGCGCTACTGGAGTAGCAACCGGCTTCATATCTACGCGAGTTGAAGGGAAATTTATGTTAGGATCCGGAAAGGGGTAATCGATCGTCGTTACTAGCAAACGAACCTGGTACGCGGTACCATTGACAAGAGGACCTGTCATTTCTGATGTAGTTAGGATTTGAACTATGCCTGACGTTGCACCTGAGTCTGTCCAATTCTTCCCGTCATCCGTGCTGTAGTATACCGTAATAAAGTCGCTGCCTCCATTTGAGCCCAGATCGTAGATTATATTGAGTTGAGCGTCGCCTGGTTCATACCCGGTAATGTTCGGGCTGTCAGCAGGTACTGACGCCAGTGCTGGAGTGACAACGGCGGTTTTCGTTAATGAATTATTTTCCGGCAAGGTCTCAACTGCATTCACTGCCACAATTTGAAAAACAAGCGGCTGATCATTGGGAATGGGAGTCACACCATCAGATAGGGTTGTAATGGTAGCATTGCCATCTACTGGACCCTCTAATTCGGCAAACGTTACACCATTATCTGTGGTGTAGTAAATTGCGGTAACGGCGCTTCCACCATTATCGCCCAGAGTATATTCTACCATAACCGCACCATCTGCTGGCGCAGTTGATAATAGGATTGGAGAACTGGGCATGACTGGCGCTGCAACTGGCTTAAAAAATCCGTAGGGTGATCGTAGAGTATCTGGAGCCAGAGGATAGTCGTCCGAAACTCCAAGGAGCTGAATGGTATACCCCGTATCATTCACTAAATCCGTGACGCCATCAGACTCCTTCGTGATTGTCACTGGACCACCTGTAGCGCCAAGAGATAAAAAATCTTTACCGTTGGTGGCATACAGAACATCGGTAAATGGACTTCCATTGAGAAGAGAGAAGTCAATTGTGACTGACGCATCTCCTGGAGTCAATTGGAAAATATTGGGAGCGTCAAGTACGACCGCCATTTGTATTATATGTATAAACCATTTTATTACAGCAGATCAACATGTGACAGTACATGTCGCCGGCAGCACTGCTTCGTAATATGAACATCGTCTAGAGCACGACCTTCGGCTGTCTTCACAGTTGTCGCCGTCAAGTACTCCATCTCGTCGGGCTTACCCTCTGCTCGGCGGTACTCCTTGACCTTCTTCAAATACTCAATGTAGCGATTGGATAGCCATGGATTGTTGCATGTCCAGCAGCGAATAGGGATCAACATCTTTGTTATTCCTATCCTTAGTTTCTGTATATTCGTTTTCTGTACAATGAATAAGGATGTCGCCAGATTCAATGTTGGCACTCGCCATTATGGGCGTACTAATTGTTGTGATTGTAGCTCGTCAGTTCTCAGTAGCGTTACTTGAAGTGATGATGTCGTCACGATCAGGATCAACGGTTGTGTTGCTCTTGGCCGTAGTTGGACTCTTCTATAAAAACTATTTCTACAGTGCGTTAGCTCTATCTGTACTATCAGTATTCCTACTGAAAGATCTGTGGCAGAAGTACCCCATCGCAGACGCTCGTCGCCTGCATCAGGAGGTACAGCGTGATCTAGCTCGTTTTGATCCGAATACGAGTGTAGATTTACAGTGGGGAAATGGAGCGGTAAAGCACGATAGCCCTTCACTATACGTTCAGCCGCAGAGCCCTACCCTACTCGTATTTCCACCCAGCGCGGAACTGCTTCATTCCATGTGCGGTTAATCACCAAATGATCTTGAGTTCCATAGCGCTCCAGTACTCAGAAATACCTGAAGGAAGCCGGCGATGAATAATGAATGGCAGAACACCTTCCTGGACTTCTCGTTCAGCTACATTCCAAACAAATCGAGGATCAGATGTCAACATTCCATCCAAAGATATCAGAGGGCGCGCACCATCTGCTATCTGCTGGGCACGAGTGGCTACTAAGCAAGTATACTCATACTTCGTATAATACGCTTCGGTTACGCGCTCCGTCTTCAAAGTTTCAGCAACCTTGTCGCGCTGGACAGATTGAACTTCAGGGTGCAGAACACGGGACTCAAAGCGTAGTTCTTCCATTGTATGACTGATCTATCTTTCTTTATACACTTTCCATTTTAATCGGACATGCTTTACTATACCAATGGAACTCCTAGATGTATTTGGCAATGATCTTACGGTCGTTAATGCTGCGCGTGTATCGTTTGCTAAGGAGTCTACTGAATTTTCTGGAGCAGACGAGAAGCTTGTCAAGTATCTAGCCAAACACAATCACGTATCACCTTTCTTTCATCCCCAGCTCCGATTTCGATTCAAGATGCCGATTTTTGTAGCTCGCGAATGGTACCGTCACCAGATTGGGTTTGCTCGTAACGAGGTATCGCGCCGGTATGTGGATACTACGCCACAGTGCTGGATTCCAAGCCCAGAACAGATCCGGGAGCGCGATCCGAAGCTGAAGCAGGGAAGCAAACCTACTGAAGTGGATAATGCACAGATGGTTCATCAAATGATTAAGACCCATACAGAAGTCAATGTGATGCTGTATGAGGATTTGCTTTCCAAGGGTGTAGCTCCTGAAATTGCCAGGTGTGTGCTACCCCAAAGTATGCTGACCGAGTTTATTGAGACGGGAAGTTTGGCGGCGTATGCTCGGCTCTACAATCTCCGAACTGACCCTACCGCTCAGCGTGAGATCCGCAATTACGCAGAAATGATCGGCGAGATCATTGAACCACTATTCCCAGTTTCGTGGAAGGCACTCACTTCCGCTTCTGAGTAGTTAACTTACCCTTCTTCCCACACCGTAATTTCTTCAAGGTACGACCACGAGGAAAAAGGATGGTGCGAGTGCAAATTGCAATCGCCGCTCCTTCCTTTGACTTTGCGTACTTCTTATTCAGTTTAACAGTACGTCGTACGGCTTTTACGCACTTACAGAACTTGTCTTTCTGAGTCGCCATTATAAAGTAGCGCGAGAAGGTTGTTTCCACATCCGATCACAGTTACAGCACTGGTACAGCCAAATCAGACGCTTTTCATCGATCTTCATTCCAACAACATTCCACTTCTCTCCAGACTTAGAAGGACAATCTTCATTGGAGCAAGCGATATTATCGAAATGGGGTAGAGTCAGATCGTGCTTGATATTCGGGTTCATGCTCAACCGAGTCGTCTTATCTTCGCGAAGAATGTGCTCGTAGACTAGCGGATTCTTCTTATCGATCGGATTGGTGTAGCCACAGCGAGAACATAGGCGGACAGCAGTCTTGGTACCATCGACGACTCGCTCATCGAAATCATTCAACAGACTCTTGCAAACGGGACAAAACTTATCCATCTTTACCTATACTTATTGTGCGTCTATAAATTCATTTTCAAGCTTAAACTCTTTCACGATTTTTTTGAACATAAGTTCCGTGAATAAATTGAATAGGTAATCGTGCGTATCAGCCCAAGTTTCACTTTGGCCGGTAAAGATTCGAGAATACTTGAACCGACATTCGCAAGTAATATGCGATGGCTTACACAAAACATTATAAGAATTTGTGTTCCAATCGGTAGGAATATAGAAATATCCTATATCCCGTTCAGTCTTCCCGTCATAAAGGTCATAAAGAACATTAATGGTCTTCATTTACTGAATTTATTGAGGTGCGTTTAAAACGGATCGTCCGCCAAAAAGTTGTCTGAGGTCAACATACGGAATGGCAGGCAAGGGATCTTTGCGCGAGTTTCTAGAGAACCATCAGTCTGACGGAAGTTGGACTCATACATCTCTAGCAGGCGGAAAGTACTTTATTGGCGAGGATGATATTCCGAAATTTTACGAACTTTACGTGGAAAGCATCATCGATCAGGAGAAGCAGTATCTAGTGGAGAAGTCCACTGAGATTGGTCCTCTGCGCATTGACTTTGACTTCATTTATAGCAAGGAAGTCGGTAAGCATCTACATACTCGCGAGCAAGTTTGCTCTTTCGTGAAGGCCTATATGGGTGAGATCAAGCAGTACCTTCAGCTACCGGAAACGGTGAAGCTGTACATCATGGAGAAGCGCCGGCCGACTCTAGATTCGAAGAAGAACGTCAGGAAGTCCGGTATCCATATTGTGGTGCCAGATATCTGTACTCATAAGTTCGTAGAGCAGCGTGTACGTCGTACACTTGTGAAAACTATGGACGACCACTTTCCCGGACTTCCTCTTACGGAGAGTTGGGAGAAGGTCTATGATGAGAGCGTCGTGAACCGGTCGTGTCCTTGGACTCTTTACGGATCTCGCAAGAATGATCCAAACTCTCTGCCGTATCTGGTATCCTATACAGTTGACTACTCAAATGGAGAAGTCAAGATCGTAACCGATCTTCCTCCGGTGGATATGACTCTCATGAAGACTTTGTCGCTTTGTCGCGACGAGAAGGATGAGACTCCGCTGACCGAGGAAGGTAAGAAGATCTATGCTGGCCTGAAAACTCAGCAGGAAGTTCGGATTTCTGGCGGAAGCGCGGCATTGCGCACTGGACGATCGACTCAACGTGGTGACAAGCCGGGGTCTCGTGGTTCGTCTCCCGACGGTCGTATTGTGATTCCACCACTCGATGCTGATCGCAAGCAGTATCTCAAGAATCATGTGATGAATTTGAACTTTGAGAGGGCTGATACGTACGATTCGTGGGTCAAGGTAGGTATCTGCCTCCATAACATCCACCCAGATCTGCTAGACGTTTTCCTGGACTTCAGTTCGCAAGATGATAAGAAGTACAACGAGGCAGACTGTATCAACAAGTGGAATTCTCTGACGTATCGTAATGACGGCGATCGTCTGGGCGATGGAAGTCTGCGTACGTGGTCTCGCGAGGATAACCGTGAAGGCTACGACGAAATTGAGTCTCAGAACGTAGACCGGCTCGTACTGGCAGCATGCTCACAGACTGAGCACGATATGGCTTGCGTCATTCATGCCAAGTTTCGTGATCTGTACAAGTGCTGTGACTTCGGCAAGAATGTCTGGTTCCGTTGGGTCGGACATGTTTGGCGCGAGACTGATCGTGGCGTAGATCTTCAGCTCAAGCTTTCCAAGCAGATTGCCAAGGTCTTCTTCGACAAGATGGACGAAAAAATGAAGGAGATGAAGGATCGTGGACTTGCTGAGTGTTCTTCCGAGGGCAAGATGGATTGTGGGTTCTGCGAGTACTGTCAGGTGGAGAAGCAACGTTCAGGTCTCAACACGATGTATCTCAAGCTTAAGACGACTCGGTTCAAGGACAATGTGATGCGCGAGTGTCGCGAGCTGTTCTTCGACGAGGAGTTCACGAAGAAGCTGGATTCCAATAAGGATCTGATTGCTTTCAATAACGGCGTTCTGGATCTGACGAACTTCGAGTTCCGCGACGGTAAGCCCGAAGATTACATATCGTTCTCTACTGGTATTGATTACGATCCGGCTCGTAATTATTACGATTACGAAACGTGGCCAGCGGTAGAAACGTTCATAAAACAGGTACTTCCAGACAAAGTTGTGCGCGAATACTTCCTGAAGCATCTAGCTACCAACATTGTGGGTGGCAATACTGCCCAGAAGTTCCATATCCTGACAGGATCTGGCTCGAACGGCAAGTCGATGATCATGAACTTGACGTCTACGGCTCTGGGCGATTATGCGTGCACTGTCCCGATCTCGCTGTTCACTCAGAAGCGCAAGGGATCGGGCAATGCAGCACCGGAAGTCATTCGGCTGAAGGGCAGGCGCTTCGTAACGATGCAGGAGCCTGACGAGTCTATTGCCCTGAATACGGGTTTGATGAAAGAAATTACGTCGGGCGAAAAAATGTACGCTCGCGACCTATTCAAGTCCGGTACGGAATTCGAAGTTCAGGCGAAGTTTCACTTGGCGTGTAACGATAAGCCAAAAATCAATACGACAGACGGCGGTACTTGGCGACGACTGGTGGTCATTAACTTCCTGTCGAAGTTCGTGCCGAATCCGGTAGCAAACAACGAGTTCCCGATGGACGAGAGTATTCAGTTTGCGGTACAGTCCAAGGAGTGGGCAACACCGTTCCTGAACTATCTGGTTTGGGTATTGAAAGACGGCAAGGGTCTGCGCAAACTACCTGCGCCTCAGGCTGTTCTGCAATATACTTCAGAGTACCGCGACGAGAATGACGGTATCTCTCGGTTCATGAACGAGAAGCTCATGGCGTTCCAGGAAGGCGATCAAGTGCAGCCTGTTGATAAGACGACACTCAAACGTGTGTTTAAGCAGTGGTTGGTTGATAATGATCTGAAGCTGTCTCCGGCAGATATGGAGAAGCGAGTTGAAACCACCTACGGAAAGTGGATGAAGGGAGGATGGACAACTTTCCGAATTGAAGGCTAAAAAGTACTCTAATTAGAGACCGTAATTAAGGATTCTAATGCTTGCGCGACTTTTTAGCTTTACGAACACGGCGGGTCGTCTTACGAGTTGAGCGGCGCTTTCCTCCACGAGTCTTACGACGACGTCCGCCAGTTGCCGTGTAACCTGGCGTCTCTGGCGCAACGCCAGGAGGAGTCAGGTCGTCCTTCTTCAAACCTACGGCCTTTGATGCGGAATCAAACGCGCCTGATACTGCATCAGTGAGTCCGCTAAACATTCCCTTCTGTTCCTGAGGTGGTGCTGGAGCGGCCATTTACTTTAGGTTAAGAATTTACCGGCGGCCGCCAGAGATGGGTGAGTACGTGCGGATGTACGGTAGCGTCAGGTAGACAACGACGATGGCGATCGCGAAGTTGACCGTGGCGCTGAGGGCATCGCCAAGCGCGAGCTTGACGGGGCCAACCTGGACTGACCACTTCTCTAGACCGGCCTGGGCGCCGGGGAATAGGCCGCCGACGACTGGGGCAACGAGGTCACGGGAGATCGCCGTGAAAAACTGGCTCACCGCCGAGCCGAGGAAAATCGCAACAGCGAAGGTCATAACAGTCATTTCGCTCATTTTTATAATTCAGTGTAGATTCTTTTTGCGGTAAAGAGTAGTTATGGGCTACAATACATTGTATTGGGGTCCGAGTGGCTGGCAATTATTCCACTTAATAGCCTTCTTGAGTCCGAATCCGCAACAGATCCTGCTGGAGATGAAAGAGATCCTGCCGTGCAAATTCTGCCGCGCATCCACGAAGGATTTCGTGGCACAGCACCCCTTGAAGGGTGACGCAGGGAAGTGGCTGTACGAGATTCACAACATGGTGAACCATAAGTTGAGGTCGCAGTGTGCAGACAATCCCGAAGTCCAAAATCCAGGACCTAACCCGTCGTTCGAGGAAGTGAAAGCAAGGTATCTTGCTATGAAACCTACCCAAGTTCCTGGACGCGATTTCTTATTCACCGTGGCAGCCAATTACCCCGAAGATCCGGCGCCAGAAGATATGGCTCGACAGCGCGAGTTCATTGAGAATTTGGCCGATGTGTACCCGTTCGAATCGCTGAGAAAAACGTTCAAATCATACCTAGTATCTCATCGTCCAGTAGGGCTGGACAGTAAGAAACAGTATCAGAAGTGGATGTATGGGTTATTATCTGCTCTTTCCCGAACTGCTAAATCAGACCTCCCAACGTACCGTGGGTTCGTGGCCCGAGTAAACTTTCACGCGAGCGGATGTGATAAAGCGTCTTACCGCGGAGTCACGTGCCGTCGGACCAAGCAAGGATTCAGAACTAAAAATCGGGATAAACTGAGGACGCATCGTGTAGTGGTAAAGAGTTTACTTTGATTTTGACGTTAGAGCTTCAACAGCTCGAACATGTTTCTTGCCGAACGGTTCACCCTTCTTCTCCTTCTTAGTCTTCTTTGATTCACGACGAGTTTTTGGTTCATCCATTCTTGGTTTGAAATGTGTTTAATTTTATTATTTGATTTCGTTTTTTATGACAATGGAACTTTGGTATTCTCTTGTCATAGGAAGTGTGATTTTTGCTTACATTCATCTTTTCAATTATAATGCCAAGACGTATCTTGAATCCCAGTCTGGGGGCTCAAAATACACCCACCGGGAGTCGAACCCGGGTCACAACATTGGAAGTGTCGCATTCTACCGCTGAACTATAGGTGTGGTTGCGAGATGCCGGAATCGAACCGGCTCTGTCTAAAAACGGGGGCTCTTAAGGCCCCTGGAATCCCATTATCCGAATCTCGCGATTGTACTAGTTAGTAATTGTTTAAACTTGTTTATTCAATAGTCTACGCCGTTCATTATACATACGCAATCCGGCACTTATTTTTGCCTTTGTTTCTTCCGTAGGTGGTCTCTTACCTGATCCAACCCGGCCTTCTTCCTTTGCTTTTTTCCATTTATCAGAGTTTATAGTTCTTTGTCTTGCTAATTCTTTTGTACCTTCTTTTTTGTAGAAAGATTTAACTCTGTTTGAATTAGCTTTCCTGTTTTCTGGGTCTTTAAAATATTGACTTATGCGAATTCTTATTAATTCTTTTGTTTCGTCCGAATGTTTCTTACCAATAAAGCCACCTCCTTCTCCTCCCTTTGTTATATTATAGCCATTCGGAGTTATCGTATTAAACTTCTTGATATATTCCCTTTCGTAATAAGACGCGTCCTCATCGAAGCATATTATTAATACTTCAAACCTGAAGTTATTAATACCGTGTTTATTTACAGCATCCCGTAATGCTGGACATCCTATGTTATTCGATATATTCCGTTGATGTTCTTTCCAACGAGTATATGGACACTTTTCTAGAGTTTTACCAATATACATTTTACCGGTAATTGTGTTTAGTATCCGGTAAATAGCCCCCATAGTTATGAGAAACACCCTAATATACACTAAATATTTCCATTTTTTAGAGCTTAAATCGTTTCTTGTAATCGGCAATTGAGGCACGCAGAGTCGGTTTATTCCACAGAACCCATTTGGCAAGAGCACCAGGCGTATCGGGTTTCTGCCAACTCTCACCCATTCCCGAATGACGTTTCAGGTATCGTAACTTACGTGTCTTATCTCGGTGCTTGGTGTAATCAGACATACCTTTGGCACCAAATGGTACAACTTTCTGGTGGCCGTCAGGGTAGATAAAGGTTGCATCCAACTTCTTTTCAGCCTTGTGCGAAGGCTTAATAGATTTCAAACGTAAACGCCGAGTTTTCCCTGCCATTATTCTTTCAACCGAAATTGTAATGGAAGACTGGTATTCAGCTATTCGAATCTTGCGCGAGGAAAGTGATGATCCTTCCCTCGTAAAAGATTTTTGCTATCGTATTTTCCAGGACTTGAAACGAATCAAAATCAAAGACCGCAAGAAGTTCGCTCAGCGTCTAGGACCGGATTTTGAGGGATGGACGGACTTACTTGAACTTGATTTTCCGAAACCGTTAGTTCGCGAGATCTTACACGATGACGATTTCTGGAAACTTACCCTAAAAGTTTCCAAGTTTTAGTGACTGCATACTGGGCAGACATGTAACTTGGTTCCACATGTCGGGCAAGTGAATTTGGGTTCAGGTGTTAGTTCGGGTGCAGGTGCTGGGGCCGGTGCTGGTTCAGGTGCTGGCGCAGGTGCCGGTTCGGGAGCTGGGGCTGGGGCTGGAGCAGGTACTGGTTCGGGAGCAGGTGTCTCTTTAGCTTTAACAAGAGCAGCTGAAACCTGTATTTTAGCAGGAGGAGGTGCCTTGATGGCAATTTTCTGACCGAACGGATGAAACTTATCGGCCATTTGCCTTGTCTGGATATTTTATCTGAAAAATGGAACAGTCTAAAGACAATACTCTACTTACTACAAGAATGGGGGACGTTATCATCGGTGTCCAGTTTGGAATTGCAAACCCCGATGAAATCGCCAAGCGCAGTGTAGTCCAGGTGATTACCGACAAGACATATCAGGCAAGTCAGCCAGTACCCGGAGGCGTGTTTGACTCGCGTTTCGGTGTGATTGAAAATGGCAAGATTTGCCCGACCTGTAAGCAGAATAATATCCTGTGTCCCGGTCATTTCGGGCACATTACACTGGCTCGTCCAGTCTACCTCTACCAGTTCATTGATCCGATCATGAAGGTTCTGCAGGTAGTATGTCTGAACTGCTCGAATCCTTATCTACCAGATGAGGAGCTCGAAGCATTCGGCAAACTCAAGGGCATGGACCGGTTCAACTCGATTCGCGAGCGAACGGCAGATTACAAGAAGTCGGATCTCAAGGAAACGTCGGCATGTACTCATTGCGGCTCACCAGCTATCGCCAAGATCTCCAAGAAGGAGGGAACAGTAGCTAAGCTGGAGGCCAAGACGTACGATGATACTGCCGAGCCGATTCCTCTACACCCAGAAATGGTTCTTCGTACGTTTCAGCGCATTACGGCCAAGCACGTAGATCTCATTGGATTCAATTCCAAGTTCAGTCGTCCAGACTGGATGATCTGTACGGTTCTCGCTGTACCGCCGCTGACGGTACGCCCATCAGTCATCATGGATGATAACCAGCGTATGGAAGATGATCTGACACACGTTCTCATTAACATTGTGCGCAATAACCAGCGTCTGCAGGATAAGATCGATAAGGGTGATTCAGCAGAGATGATTGATAAGTATACCGATCTTCTACAGTTTGACGTAGCGTCTTACGTTGATAATGATATCAAGGGTCTACCTCCTGCACAGCAGCGATCTGGTCGCCCCCTGAAAACTCTGAAGTCTCGTCTGGGCGCCAAGACTGGTCGTGTTCGTGGTAACCTTATGGGTAAGCGCGTCGACTTCTCTGCTCGTTCGGTCATTACGCCCGATGCCAACATTGATGTAGATGAGCTAGGTGTACCTGAGGAAATTGCACGGAACTTGACGTTTCCTGAGATCGTGACGGCATACAACCGCGATCGTCTGATGACGTATGTTCGTAACGGTCCTTCGCGGTACCCTGGCGCCAAGTCGGTGTACATCAAGCACGATAACCGGCCAATTAACTTGAAGTTCATTAACCCGGAAACGGTTGATCTAAAGCCCGGAGATATTGTGCATCGTCATCTGATTGATGGTGATGTCGTGCTCTTTAACCGTCAGCCTTCGCTACACAAGGCTTCAATGGAGTGCCATCGCGTGCGTGTGCTACCCTTCTCTACCTTCCGTCTCAACGTTAGTGCCACCAAGCCTTACAATGCTGATTTTGATGGTGATGAGATGAACATGCACGTGCCGCAGAGCATTGCTTCGGCCACCGAGCTGAAGTATCTCGCAACGGTACTTCGCCAGATCATTTCACCGCGTACTAGCTCGCCAATTATCCAGATTATTCAGGATACTCTTACGGGTTCATACCGTGTATCGCAGGATACTGTGGAAGTGCCGGAGCATATTGCGATGAATATCATGGCTCGTATGAAAAAGCCTCTGTCATCGTACCGCCGCAAGGATCGGATGATTACCGGCAAGGAGATGATGTCTACGACATTCCCTTTGATGAATCTATCTGGTCAAGCGACAGTTGTGGACGGTGTGCTGACCAAGGGTATTATGGGTAAGGGAGCATACGGTGCCGCGTCGGCAGGTGCTATTCACGTCATCTTCAACGATTTCGGTCCTCAGCGTGCCGGCCAGTTCATTAACGATATCCAGAACATTGTCACAAAGTACAATTTGTTCTCTGGTTTCTCGGTAGGTCCTTCGGATCTTATCGTCAACGCTGAGACAGACGAGTTCGTGAAGAAGACGATTGCTGATTGCAAGCAGAAGGTTGCGGATATCATGTCTTCCGTCCATTCGGGGACGTTCACGAACGCCGATGGTCGTGATAACGGTGAGGAGTTGGAGAACCGTATCGTAAAGGTTATTGGCGAGACGACTGGAACTGTTTATGCTCGCGTGATGTCCACGCTTGATAAAGATAACCGAATGTCGCAGATGGTAAAGTCTGGCGCCAAGGGTTCTGATTTGAATATTGGTCAGATGATGGCACTTCTGTCTCAGCAGAACGTAGCTGGTAAGCGTATTCAGTATACGTTACAAGATCGTACCCTGCCTCATTTCAGCAGGTATGATGATGGTCTGGAATCCCGTGGGTTCGTAGAGTCTAGCTTTATTGGCGGTGTCCGACCTGCAGAGTTCTTCTTCCACGCTATGGGTGGCCGCGAAGGTCTCATTGATACAGCCGTCAAGACGTCAGATTCAGGTTATATCCAGCGCCGACTCGTGAAGACTATGGAAGATATTCACGTAGAGTATGACGGAACGGTACGTAACGTGAACGGCGCCATCGTCCAGTTTCATTACGGCGGTGATGGGATTGATGCTACGTGCGTAGAGAAGCAGGAGTGCCTGCTTGCTCAGATGACGCTGGAACAGATCTTCCGCGACTTCGCGATTTCCGCTGACGATATTCGGGCTGTCGTGAAGGGTGATGTCCAGGAGTTCCACGATATGGTCGATCAGATCATCGAGGATCGCGATATGCTTGTGCGTAACGTGTTCCGGTACAAGCGTGGAGATACGGTAGTTACGCCAGTCCATTTCGGTCGTATCGTGGACAAGTACCAGAACAACTATTCAGTCAAGACTGATCTGACGCCAGTGTATGTCGTAGACGAACTCACCAAGTTCTGCTCTGAGTCATGGATCTCGCACAACAAGGTGTTCCATATCATGCTCCGCTTCCACTTTGCCCCCAAGAAGTCTATTCTCAAGATGCGACTCACAAAGGCACTGTTTGACGAGATGCTGAAGGACATTCATTTCCGGTACATGAAGTCCCGCGTCCATCCTGGCGAGATGGTAGGTACTCTAGCAGCCCAGTCGGTAGGTGAGCCAACAACTCAGCTCACTTTGAATACTTTCCACTCTGCAGGTACTGCGAATGCGAACGCTACGGCAGGAGTTCCTCGTATTATGGAGCTTCTTGGCGCATCTCAGAATCCCAAGACTCCGGTGAACACTATTTATCTCGACGCATCTATTGCTGGATCACAGGATTCGGCGCTGATGAAGAAGCGCGAGATTCAGAAGACGACTCTGCGCGATATCACGAAGTCAGTGCGCATCTACTATGATCCCAACCCGCTGTCCGACAACACGGCAGTGCAGGAAGATCGCGATATTCTGCAGTCGTACCAGAAGTTCTCGGTAACGAACGGTCAGTTGTGTACATCTCCTTGGGTCGTACGCCTGGAGTTTGATAATATGGAGATGGTTTCGCGTAACGTTATTGATATGACGATGATCGCAGCAAAGATCCAGAATAACCGTGTCCTGAAAGTATTTGACTGCATTCATTCAGATACGAATGCCCCAGGTAAGCTGGTGATGCGTATCGTGTTTGCCGGAGATGTGGTGAAGAACGTTCTGGCTCTGCGATTCATTGAGGAGAAGTTGCTAGATACGGTTCTGCGTGGAATTGACGGTATTGGGCGCGTATACCCTCGTGAAGTCAAGGACGAGCTGACTTGGGACGAGAAGACTGGTGGGTACTCTGCGACTGCCCAGTGGGTACTGGATGTAGAAGGCACGAATCTATTGGATCTGTCTACCGTTTCAGGAGTTGATCCTTACCGTTCGTTCTCCAACGATATCCACGAGATCAAGAATGTGTTTGGAATTGAGGCGGCACGTATTGCTCTGTTCCGCGAGTTCACCGAAGTCTTTACGCGTGAGCCAGTTAACTACCATCATCTGATTACGCTGGTAGATGCCATGACGTACCCTGGATTCTTCCTGAAGGCTGATCGTACGGGCATGACGCGTAATACGGAGAACGGTGTCTTGGCGAAGTCCTCGTTCGAGGAGACGGCCAAGCATCTATTCAATGCTGCGCTGATGGGTGAGACGGACAATATGCGCGGTGTTTCAGCCAATATCATGTTTGGGCAGAAGCCACCTTGCGGTACGGGTTTCGTGGATATCCTGGTGGATGAGACCAAGTTGCCGGAAGGAACGGAGGAAGATCATGCGATCTTCGAGGAGGAGCGCAGGGCAGTGAATGCTCTCATTGAGCGCGAAAGCGAGAAGGAGAGTTCTATATCAATGTCCGATGTCATGATGTCATTCGACTAAGAGATATGAACCCAACGTAACTTAAAAATAAAGATGAATAATCTTTTTCATTTACTTGTATTTTGATATGACATAGAAATGGAAGATAGATATGATTCTGTAGTCACAGCTGTCATATCTGCCTTTAAAAGTCGGGCCGATTTTGGGTTTAAGAAGTACGGCACAAATCTTGATCGTAAGGATCTGAAACCTCTAGAATGGATTCAGCATACTCAAGAAGAGCTTATGGATGCTATTCTATATTTGGAGAAGATGAAGCAGGAACTTTCTTAGTTGGAGTACGCTAGACCGCCCATGCCCGACATGACGCGGAGGATGTTGTAGTTCACGGCGTAGACACGGACATCCCACGGGCGCTCGGGTGAGATATCAATGTTATCGTTCTTCCAGGTGCGATCATATCCACCAACATTGAGTACGATCGTGGCCGTATCAATGCGCGAGAAGTTGCACGTTCCGGAAGGCTGGTGCTCCTCAGGCTTCAGGGCAAACGAGTACATGTACATGCCAGGGTTCTGGAACTCGTTCTCAGTACGAGCAGGCTGGTCGGTCCCACTTGAACCAGAGCGTGATCCAATAGGGTTAGAAGAACCAGTGTGGTGCTGGTAAGGCTGGACCTTATTGTAGTAGTCACCATAGCGGCGATCTAGACGGTCCTGGCCGTTGATCTGGAGCCACTGCTCGTAGACAGGATCCCAGTCGTACGTGAACGGCTGTAGACGGCTGAGCTCCATTGATGCAGCCAGGTTGCAGTCCGTGTACTCTGAAGGCTGGACAACCCATACAAGCTCCTTCACGGGGTGATTGAAGGTCAGGTCAATGCGGTTATTGGCCGACGTAATACCCTTATCCTCGTTGTACTGCGTCTGCTCAATGAGGTACTCGTGGGAGTTCTGCGCCATACGACGACGCTCCTCCGTATCGAGGTAGATGTAGTCAATGTACACCGCCGCCTGGATAGGATCCTTCGGGAAAGAATTCTTGTCCGTAAAATTGCCGGCAATGAACTTGATATCGTTCCACTGGATATTGATCTTGACCTCGTGGTACTGCAGAGCAATCAGCGGCAGAGCGGCACCAGGGTTGCGAGTGTAGAAGAATGAGAGAGGAATGTACTTGACATCTCCCTTGGTAGAGCGGCCATTCGCGCAGCTTGGGGGCTCACTGACGTTGTGCGTCGGCCACCATCCAGAGCCACCACCGACCATGCGCGATAGCTTCAGACCCGTGGCCGTATCGGAGCTCAGGCAGTCCCAGATGAACATCCACTCGCCGTAGAGACGATCAATGAGCTGTCCGCCAATATCCAGCTCAACGTACTTCAGCAGATTGTAGCCTAGACGGCCACCATCGTTATTGTAGAAGCCAGGCGCCAGCACGACCTCCAGGTACGTGGAGTACAGGAGATCAGCATGGCGACCGATGAGCGCCGAGTGCTTGACACCCCAAGCAGCCTGGCCGGTTAAGTTAATACGGAACGGCTCCATCGCGAAGTTCGTGTGGCGCTTAAACAGACCCTTCCAGAAGGTAATCTGGGGATTGCCGGAAAGGTATGCGTCCTGAGCACCGTAGGCGACAAGCTGTAGTAAACCGCCACCCATTTTGTATTTATATGTTAGCTATAATCTTTTTTGTCAAAACCCAACCGAGTATCGCATCTACTTGCGGAGACGACGAGTCTTGCGAGCAGTCTTGAGTCCGCGGCGGCGCGCACCCTCAGCAGGCGCTGACTCCGTATCAGACACTGACTCGGCCTCATCACCATCAGCGCCACCCTTCTTGCCCTTCGAGTACGTCTTCTTGGCCGCCATAATGACCTTCTTCAGGCCATCACCCTTCTTGTACTGACCACGGCTCTTCATCTGCTTCATCGTCTTCTTCACATGTGCAAGCCACTTGTTCGCCATTTTTATTTTAACGCAAGGAATTGTTTCGCGACTGTCGTATTAGACTTTGATGTCGTAAATCGGCGACGTCTTCCGCATCGGCTGGAAAGAAATTGACGGGTCTGGCATCACTGGAGTCTTGTACTTCTCTGGGACGATTGCACGCAAAGGTTCGGGTTTGAGAACTACACTATGCTCTTGGAACTCGCCAATATAGACTTCCATCGCACTATCCACTGAACCATAGTTCATCAAATTCCACTGGCATCCGTACGTCAGCAGAATCTGGGAATTCATATTCACCAAATCAGATCCTACATCAGGAACCACCATCGTAATGTTATCTCTGTTATGCTTGATGAGTTCAGCGCTATCGTTCGTCTGAGCGGCCTGAGTATACGTCAGGCGGCGTAAGTTAGATGTGCCCCATGAAAGATTCACTAGCTCTTCCATCAGTGTACCCTTCACTTCACCTCCTGAAATTACAATCAGCTTGGACTGAAGATTGCAAATAGGTTCAATCGCCAAGTTCTTGCGCTGGTACCCAAAGGTTGGTCCAAGCAGGTACTGGTGGCAAGATGTCTTCAGTGCTTCAGCACACGCATTCATGACATTATTGTTCGTCGTGTGGAACACCAAGCTCAGAACAAACGGATCTGATGAAACCGGGCAAGCAACTGAGTTGAAAGCGTTATTAGAAATAGCCACACAACATGCTCCAAACGGAACGGTATTGTAAGCGTAATCAATACCCAGCTTCTGGTTCTTGAGTCCTACAACTGGGCCTCCAGATCCATCATCGTAAATATCCAGCTCAACTACTCGGGGACCGGCTTTCACTAGCATAGGAATCACATTGTCTGAAATGTAATCGTAAATCTTTGCTCCCGGGAACAGAGAGTAAGCTGAAGACGCCATATAGTAATCGCATAGGCGATACGATGGTGTGGCGGGGCATCCTAGCGGCGCTAGAGCCATGACCGAGTTGTACGCGTTGAACGTAGGTTCGGCTTTAATCTGTGCCTGGACTTCAGACGGCGTAAGAGCCATATAAAGAACCAATCCTACCAGAAGGATGAGCACAATCGGAAATATCATAAGAAAGGAATATCCGTAAACCTCCATTATTAATTAGGGGCAGTAATAAACGCCATCGTAACTACGTAAATAATCAGTACAACGCCTGCAATCGCTGCTCCAAACTTAAACCATTTGAACCATGTCTCCTCCATTTATACTTTGAACAATAAACCTCGAAAACCTCTTACAACCTGATCTGGAATACGAGATTTCATTGGAGTTCCAACCAAACAACATAAGTGGAAATACAAGCAGTACATACCACACTCCGAATCTTCATACTGATGACGTGTCTTGTTATAGGTGACTTTCATTGGAGCCTTGTGGATTTTCGTAGCATCCCAAGTTTCCGACCATCGTTTCATTAACTGAACGACTTCTTTCTCAGGTTTCTGGGCATATGAATCAAAGTATGTGATCCGTGGAAACTCTAGTTCTGGACGAATATCACAGAACAGAGCTATCCAATGCTCACCTGGACCCGTGCTTTTATCGGTATTGAAAACAACTCCAATTTGCCTGAATCCTTTATTGTAGATTGACTTGATATCCAGAGAACACAACGAATTCACTAAACATTCACCAGTCTTGGATTTCTTGCCGAAATCTATCGGGACAGTTCCCACGTAATAGTATTCACTAAACACTTTCTTGTACTGCTTCTCTACCGCATCAATATCCAACGAAGACAGCCATTCTTCTGGGTTAGATTTCCACGAACCAGGAGCTTTAGGTTTAGAAAGCATAGATAAAACCATACATTCCGTCGACCTGTCGCACTTATCGTGTAATCGGCTCTGGATATTCTTCCATACCACATCTGGTTCGCCTCCCCGAACCGTTAACTTGGGGTTCTCTTTATTGAAAACCTGCCGTAGGTTTTCTACTTCGCGAGCATCGAAGTACATTATATTGAAAACGGATATTGTTCTATCTCAAGCTTAATCTGTAAAAAATGAACGACCTCAAGAACTGTATCAAGCAGTACCGCGAGATTGATGACGAGATTCGTGATCTGAATAAGCAAGTATATGAGAAGCGCGATGCTCGTAAGGTAGTAGAGCTAGAAATTGCGGATATTATTCGCGATCCACAGTTCAATTCTATCAAGAAGATCAAGCTGGAAGAGGACGGATCTACCATCTCATTCAAGCGCCCGAATGAATGGGTAAAGCCATGGTCTCTATCCCAAAAGGAGTTGAAGGAGCTTGCGACACAGTACTTTTCTGTAGCTGGACAGCTTAATGCTGAAGGGTTGGTCAAGTTCATTGTGGATACAAGGAAGCAGTCCCTAGTATCTACCGAGTTCAGCTTTGCCCGAACTGTACCTGGAGAGCAGGATGAATAAAGTCTCTGATAACAATAATGTCGTTGTTTGCTGGATTGAAAGATGCAGCTGCCAAAGCAGCACGAGATGCCGCAATGTCTCAAATTCCCGTACTTATTGAAGATTACAGCGAACAGCTGGATACGGCACTAGTTGCTGCATTAACGAAACTAAAAGAAGAGCATCCCGATAAGGCGAAGCTTTTTTTAGATCATTGGCGGCCAATTAATACGCATGTAGAGAACGTTCTTGCGTCTGGTGGTAAGCGTAAGCGTACTCGTCGCCATAAACGTCGTGCGCGTAAATAATCTGGAAGAAGTATAATGTTTGCCAATCTTTCTGGAAATCTCGAAGCTGCACGCCAGAAGGCAATGGCTAGTGCCGCAATGGCGCGTGAACATGCCACTGGTCTTGGTGCCATAGCCGCAAACCCGGCAAATATGCAGGCAATTCGTGCTCGTACTACCCAGAATCTGGGAACACTGCGGAATAATGCTGCCCTAGGATTAACGTCTGCCAAATCGTTCGCAGGCCAGCAGTTATCTAAACTAGCTCCAGCTGTAGATAATACACTAAGCAGCCTTAAAACTACGGTTCTAACTCTAGTTGGAAATATTCGCGATTCACCCACTTTACAGAGTGTTCTGGCCAAGTGGAACGAACTGGATGCGGCCGTTCGCGCACAGTTAAATAACGAGATTCAGGCGGCGAATGTACCTTACACTAAAGCTGGCCGAAAACGAACTCGCCGGCATAAACGCAAGGGGCGTAAATAAACCAAATGCAACAAGTTCTGTACAACCCATTCAATTCAAAAAATCGCTTGTTTACCCGATCGGATATTCAAGCGATTCTTTCTCGACACGGATGTGAATTTGATGTAACAAACACTGAGCTTTTCCAGAAAGCTATGGTGCATTCATCCTACGTAAAGAAGACAGAGTATACGTCTCCCACCGGAGAAGAAGCTCAGCTAGCTGAAAAGCCTAGAGAATGTCTTGGGCTCTTTGATGAATCGTATGAACGACTAGAACACTTAGGCGATTCAATTCTGGGTGCATGTGTATCTACCTACCTAATGAAACGGTTTCCCGAAGAGAACGAAGGGTTCATGACAGATTTGAAGAAGGAGATTGTGTGTAATGAAATGCTAGGTACACTAAGCCAGAAGATTGGTCTTGATAAGTTCTATATTATTTCACGGCATAATGAAGATGTATGTGCTGGACGAGCCAACTCCAAGAAACTAGGAGATATCCTAGAAGCGTTTATTGGAGCACTGTGGACTGATTCAGGCAATGATTTTAAAACGTTGTACTCATTTGTTATCTGCTTGGTTGAAACGTATATTGATATCCCTAGGATCTTGATGAATAACCGTAACTTCAAGGAACAGTTGCAGAAACTGTACCAGGCCAAGTTTCATCATACACCGGGGTATTCTACAATTTCAGCATCGACGAATATGTACACTATGGCAGCCGTAGATGAACGAGGTAACCATTTGGGAATCGGCACTGCTCCTACAAAGAAGCAGGCCGAACAGATGGCCGCTAAGGAAGCTATCTTACGGCTTTCGGGGAACGCGGCGAACAAGTAGTTCACGCTGAGTCCCAATTGGAGGAGTATCATCTCCTTCCTGAACACCCTCAATAGACCGCAGGGCTTCGGCTACACGCTGAGGCTGATCTGCAAACTGGATAAGAAGCTGTGTACGAATTTGATCGCGACGCAGAGGAGGACGAGACGTACGAACAGAACGAGAAAGACTTCCCTGACCTTCAAGCTTGAAATCGTCAACCGAGTTATCTCGCATGAACTTCAGAATATGTTCTGAGTTCTGCGTCTTTTTATCCTTAATTGCCTTGATCTGGACGCGCAGAGACCGTTCCTGATCGTCTAGCGTAACCCACTCCTTTAGAATCATGCGCACTTGTTCCGTCGAGTCTTCGGACATTTGGTTAACTTACGTCGCCTCGTTGAAAATCGCTTACCTGCAGCAGCAGGCGGATTTTCAGGTACACTCAACTCCGGAACGACAGAACTAATGGTTTCTCCGACCAGTGGAATGTTGGCTATTTGGCCCCTATAATGATCTACCTTACTTCCCATTTTTTCCAGCTTATTCATTGCTTTTAGTATAGGAGCTCCAATACCAGGAATAAAATTGATGATATGAACAGCTGCTTGAGCAAAATCGCCTTGAGCCATAGCAAGAGTAGCTCCAAACGCCGCAGCAATTCCAGTAAAAATCCCTACAATCGCAAACCCTATAGGCCCGCCTAAAGTTGTAGCGATACCGTTGACACCCGACACTCCAGTTTCAATAGCTCCATTTATTCCCAAAGATGCAAGTTCATATGGGCCTTCACCTACCATTTCTTTTACAAGTTCTGCAGGCTGTTCTGCCACCCAAAGAACATTTTCTGCTATTCCCGAAATTGGAGTTGGATCATTGCGTTTCAATAATTCGCCTGCACGTTTGGCTACTTCATTTGAGTAAGGAAACTCGCCTCCTCCTTTTTGTTTAAGACCTTGGTAAACTTGCCTTGCAGTTTCCTCATCAAAAATTGGTTTCTCATGTTTCTTATCGTAAAAGAAATGCTCCTGGATTTGTTTAGGAGACCGGAATTTGTGTTTCTTAAGGTACCGATACAGAGTGAGTAATTTCACAATCTGTTCAGTGTACGCTTTCTTTTTCAGCTGCTTATCAAGGTATTTTTGAACCTTGCGTTCATCTGATGTTAGTGGTTCTTCATAGACCCACACCATTATTTAATGCACACAAAACAATGGATGATAATACTGGTGTCGTTTCATGGAACTCACAATTAGAAAAAGTAATTTCAGATGAAGGTGAGAGATGTCTTTGTTACTCGTGGTTACACGACCGAGCGGAAAAACGCTACTCATCTTTGAGTACTCAAATTACTTTACCGTCAATTGTATTGGCCACTATTTCTGGATCAGCATCCATAGGCATTGGTCAGTTCATTACAGACCCTAAAATTGGAAACACGGTTATCGGCGTGTTTACATTGACAGTAGCTATTTTGACTACCGTATCCAGTTATTTTGCATGGGCAAAGAGATCGGAATCTCATCGTATTGCGGCAATATCGTACAAAAAGACGTACCGATTTATTCTTATTGAATTAGCTTTAGCCCGTTCTGAACGAATGGCCGCCAAAGATATGCTTAAAGTTGTACGTGACGAGGCTCAGCGCTTAGCTGAAATAAGTCCTCAAATTCCAGATCCTATCATTGAAGATTTCAAGAAAAAGTTTGGAGAAACTACTCCAGAAGTTACTAAACCCGAAATTACGAATGGACTAGACCCTATTTATGTATACCCGAGCGATCTAGAATCTCCATTAATGGGAGGAATTAAGGGAAAAATGTCTGAGGCTATGCTTGATCCAATGTATCGCAGTCCTCGTCCATCAGTCCTGATTCCAGGAGAAACTATTCTTAATATGAGACCTCTTGCGAATCCACTTAAAACTTCCACCGACGATCGCACTCAAGACACGTCACAAAAGTCGTCATCGGTTCATCCGCAGAGCGCGTCTGAAGCTGATAGTAGTCGCACTTAGCCT
>Ga0214201_1000065_pt1 | contig 43864 bp, 36 predicted proteins | sample TroBogEpilimnion_32_FD_153039 | JGI IMG/M metagenome (GOLD analysis project Ga0214201, IMG submission 153039) | Freshwater microbial communities from Trout Bog Lake, WI - 29MAY2009 epilimnion | ecosystem: Environmental > Aquatic > Freshwater > Lake > Epilimnion/Euphotic zone | place: Trout Bog...
CCCGTAGGCTCTACTCCTCGTGAGCCTATCTATTGGAATTGTCGGACTGCCCAATGTGGGAAAGTCGACCCTTTTTAACGCTCTGACCAAGAACAACGTTCTGGCCGCCAACTATCCCTTTGCCACAATCGAACCCAATGTTGGGGTTGTTGGGGTACCGGATCCTCGTTTGGCCCAGTTAGCAAAAATATTTGGCTCCGAAAAGCTATTGCCGGCGGCAGTCTCCTTCGTAGACATCGCTGGAATCGTCAAGGGAGCATCAGAAGGCGCCGGACTTGGTAACAAGTTTTTAGCCAACATCCGTGAAACCGATGCAATCTGCCAAGTGATCCGAGTATTTGCAGATGAGAATGTAACTCGTGAAGGTGAACGGACTTCTGCATTTGTCGACCCTGCATCAGATATCGAAGTCATCAACACCGAACTTGCGCTCGCTGACTTGCAGACGATTGAGAAAGCTCTACCACGTCTGGAAAAAGAAGCTCGGATTCATAAAGAGAAGGCCGCAACAATTGAAGCGGTTAAAGAGGCTCAGCAGGTTTTGAATGAGGGCAAATTGTTAATCGGCTCTAAAGTCGATCTTGCCGCGATTGCCGAACTTCAGCTGATGACGACCAAACCATTTCTTTATGTATTCAATGTCGACGCGTCCGAGCTTAAGGATTTAGAACTTCGTAAGAAGTTACAAGCATTGGTCGCACCTGCCCATGCAATTTTCTTAGATGCAAAGACCGAGGCCGAACTCGCAGAACTCGATGAAGCCGACATGATCGAACTTCTCAAAGAGATCGGAATGGACGAACCAGGTTTGGCAACACTTGCAGGAGTCGGATTCGAAACTTTGGGACTCCAAACCTATTTAACCGCAGGACCCAAAGAGGCTCGTGCGTGGACTATTCATAAGGGAGATACCGCACCGGTAGCGGCCGGTGTGATTCACACCGATTTCCAAAAAGGTTTCATCAAAGCCGAAATTGTGGCATTTGATGATTTGATAGAAGCAGGTTCAATGACAGAAGCCCGTGCTCGCGGAAAAGTCCGCATGGAAGGCAAAGAGTACGTAATGGCTGATGGTGATGTAGTGGAATTTAGGTTCAACGTATGACAATTAAACATAAGTACGAGAAGAGTCCGTTCATCACTGGTGAACTCAAGAAGCGTGAAGATCTGCGAAACGTCGCAATCATCGCGCACGTTGACCATGGTAAGACCACTTTGGTCGATGCGATGTTGACGCAATCAGGGGCATTCTCTGAACATCAAAAAGAGGGCGAAAACCGCGATCGTGTAATGGATTCCATGGATCTAGAACGTGAAAAAGGAATTACCATTCTTGCGAAGAACACATCGATTCGCCGTGGTTCACAGACTGTAAACATTATTGACACTCCAGGTCACGCAGACTTTGGTGGCGAAGTTGAGCGCGGACTTGAGATGGTGGATGGGGTTATTCTGCTTGTTGATGCATCAGAAGGGCCACTGCCTCAGACTCGTTTTGTGTTGCGTAAAGCTCTCGAAAAGAATCTGCCCGTGATTCTTTTGATTAACAAGGTGGATCGTCCCGATTCACGTATCGCAGAAGTCGTTGACGAGGCTTATGGCCTCTTCTTAGATCTTGATGCCAATGAAGAGCAAATTGAATTCCCAATCGTCTACGCATCTGCAAAAGCCGGACGTTCTTCTCTCAATCGCCCAGACAATGGTGCGATGCCAGATAACGAAAACTTAGATTCACTTTTTGAGATAATTTTTAATACAATCCCCGCTCCGGTTTATCACGAGAATGCGCCGTTGCAGGCTCACGTAACAAATCTTGACTCATCTCCTTATCTTGGTCGTCTTGCACTCTGCCGAATTCGCGAGGGTGTCATCAAAAAGGGCGAGATGGTTATGTGGATGAAGAACGATGGCACAAGTGAGCGAGTGAAAATCGCAGAGCTTTTGATCACGAATGGTCTGGAGCGCGTATCAGCGCTGGAAGCGGGCCCTGGCGATATCGTCGCTATTGCCGGTATCGAAACAATTACCTTGGGCGAGACCCTGGCTGATCTGGAGAAGCCACATGCTTTGCCTCTGATCATTGTTGATGAGCCATCTATTTCGATGACGATTGGTATTAACACATCTCCTCTTGCCGGACAGGAAGGAAAACTTCTTACTGCTCGCCAGGTGAAAAACCGGCTCGATGCAGAACTAATCGGTAACGTTTCACTTCGCGTGCTAAATACAGATCGCCCAGATACCTGGGAAGTTCAGGGTCGTGGAGAACTGCAACTCGCAGTTCTGGTTGAAATCATGCGCCGTGAAGGTTTCGAATTGACTGTCGGAAAGCCCCAAGTGGTTGTCAAGACGGTCGATGGAAAGCTGCAAGAGCCGATGGAACGCCTGACAGTTGATATCCCTGATGAGTATCTCGGTGTCGTCACGCAGCTCATGGCGCTTCGCAAAGGTCGCATGGAGCAGATGGTGAACCATGGAACAGGTTGGATCCGCATGGATTACAAAGTTCCATCGCGTGGTCTCATTGGATTTAGAACTGAGTTCCTGACCGAAACCCGTGGAACTGGCCTCATTCACCACGTCTTTGATGGTTACGAGAACTGGCACGGCGAAATTCGTACACGACTTAGCGGTTCGCTGGTATCTGATCGCCGTGGAGTTGTCACTGCGTATGCGGTTGACGGAGTCCAAGAGCGTGGCGTCATCTTCCTAGAAGTTGGAACCGAAGTCTACGAAGGAATGATCGTTGGCGAGAATTCACGCACAGAAGATATGGATGTCAATATCGTTCGTGAAAAGAAGTTAACCAATATGCGTTCATCTGGCGCCGATGATGCAAACCGCATTGTTCCGCCACGCTTACTCAACCTGGAGCAAGCTCTAGAATTCTGTCGCGAAGACGAATGTATTGAGGTAACTCCTAAGCACGTTCGCATTCGCAAGACAGTTCTGGACCAGAATGAGCGCGCACGCACCGTAGGTCGAAATAAGAAGGTTAACCTGACCTCCGACTAAGGAGGAATAACCAGGGTGATGTCAGCGCTTTCGGGTTAAATATCCCTATGGCCGAAGCAGTGAAAAAATTAAAGTTGGTACGGCGCCCCGCGTCCGTGCCAACTTTTACCTTTTCTGCCGAACAGCAAGCAGTTATTGCGCATCGAGGTTCACCATTGGTTGTTTTTGGAGGAGCCGGTAGCGGCAAAACCACCACATTGATTGAATCTGTAATCGCAAGAGTTAAAGATGGAGTAGATCCAAATTCTATTCTGATTATTACTTATGGGCGTGAGCGTGCATCTGATTTGCGCGACGCAATTGCACGCCGCGCTGGATCAACTTCTTTTGAACCGCTAGCTCGCACTTTCCATTCACTTGCCTTCTCAATTCTTGACGAAAAATTGGCCCCAGAGAACCTTCGTTATGTTTTGATTTCTGGCGCGGAACAAGATGCGGCAATCAAGGCGATGTTGCAAAACCCTCACGTAACCATCCCTTGGCATTCTGAGCTAAAAGATGCGCTAGAAACTCGAGGATTTGTCCGAGAAGTACGAGATTTAATTCTTCGCGCCACCGAACTTGGATTGACTCCGAAAGATCTTCAGGTACTTGCCAAGACACTGGGCGAGAAATATTGGGATGGAGCAGCCCATTTTTGGTCTTCGTATTACGGGGCATCAGAGCTTCAAAGCGCTACGGTTGGTGAAGGACTAGTACGTATCGACCCCAGTGCAATCATTCATGAAGCTTTAGACTTCTTGCGAGCCGATAAGAAGCGGTTGCAATATTTTAGAGAGCGCTTCACAACAATTGTTATTGATGAATTCCAAGAGAGCGACAAGTCCCAACGTGAATTATTAAGAATCTTAGCTGGGAGTGAGACCTTAATTTTTGCAGATCCAGATTCTGCTGTTGGTAGGTTCCGTGGGGCAGACCCCGATGGCGTTGTGCGCGACCTAGAAAATCTGCAGAATTTTCCGACGGCGAAAATGCTGCTCACCAAAAATTTTCGATCGAATGCAGATCTTTCGACTCTCTCTGATGGCATTGCATCACACCTTCACTCACATTCGTTGACTCGTCCGAAGGTCCCTTCTAGTTTCCCTCTAAGAATTGATCCCGCCACTCAAGCAATCCAGCTTGCAAAGTTGGCTTCTCCGAGTGAATCCGCCAATTACATTGCACACGCATTCCGATCTGCACACCTAAAAGATGGAGTCCCCTGGTCTGGCATGGCGGTAATTCTGCGTAGCCCCGGGCAAGAAGTACAAGCACTCCAGAGAGCTTTTTCTCTAAACGCGATTCCAATTTCTATCGATGCAACCGCTTTGGCACTTGCAGATAATCCTGCGATTAAGCCACTTCTGGCCGTTGCTCAAATCGCTCTTCGTAGCAAGCCATTGGTGGCTTCGGATTGGCCGATGCTAGAAGATATATTGCTTTCAGAATTCGGTGGAGCTGATGCGCTCCAACTGCGGCAGATTCGATTAGCTTTGACGAAAGTTAGAACGGATCATCGGAGTAGCACAGAGATGATGATCGATGCGCTTACAGAGAAGAGTGCAGAACTTCCGTGGGAAGAGATCCTTCCGATCAAGCAGATTAACGATTTGATAACTGCGGCAAAGAAATCCCTGCGCACCTCGAACGATATTTCTGACCTCTTATGGTCGATCTGGAATTGCGCAGTGGATTATGACGGCAGAAAAATGGCAGAAGTTTGGCGGGATCGAGCATTTAAAGGTGGTAACAAAGGTGCAGCCGCAGATCGTGATCTCGATGCCGTAATACAACTCTTCGAGTCAGCTCGCCGATTTACCGAACGCAATCAGAGTGCGCAACCACAATTATTTATCGATCAAATACTCGGCGAGCGAATCTTGAGTGATTCAATTACCTCTACCGCCCAGCGAGAGGAGGTTGTATCGGTAATGACTGTGCATTCAGCAAAGGGATTGGAATGGGATTTCGTTGCGATCACAGGATTACAAGAAGGTAATTGGCCAAACCTCAAGGAGCGCGGATCGCTCTTGGGCTCAGAGCGTCTGGTGGAATCTCAACGTACAGGTCTTACTTCTTTAAATGAAATTCTTGCCGCAACTTCATCTGGGTTGATCGAGGATGAGCGACGCCTACTTTATGTCGCGATTACGCGGGCCAAGAAGCGATTGCTCATAACAGCATTTCAAGAGGAAGATTCTCAACCATCTAGGTACTTCGAAGAGTTATATGAAAGTGTGCATGGCGAAAATTCTGATGAATTCCAGAGCGCCCCACCCCGGTCCTTGACTAGCCAATCCTTGGTCGCAACCTTGCGAAGGGAGGCGATAAATGGATCTGAATTTGCAGCATCTCTTCTCAGAACTATCGCTGATGCAGGAATTCAAAGCGCAGATCCAGAAAATTGGTTAGGTGTCAGGCCAATGAGTAGTGATTTGCCTGTCGTTGCGCCGTCAGAGAAAGTTTATGTTTCACCGAGTTCTCTCGCCTCTTTCGATGACTGTGGACTTAAGTGGTTCCTTGAACGTGCTGGTGCACAGGATGGAGACTCCACGGCACAATTACTGGGAGTCGCTATTCACTTTATTGCTAAGCAGATCCATAAGAATCCAGATCTAACTCTTGCCGAAGGTATTGCTCAATTGACCGAAGCATGGCCGGTCGTTGATCAAAATGTTGGTTGGTATAAATCCGTGCAACTCAAAGAGGCACAAAATATGTTGACTCGTTTCTTTGAATGGCACAGCGCAAATGAGAGAAAGTTGATCTTGGTTGAAGAGAAGTTTGAAGTTGAATTTGGTCGGGCGATCCTCAAAGGAAGTGTTGATCGTTTAGAGCGAGATGAAATTTCTGGTGAGTATTTTGTTGTAGATCTCAAGACCGGATCACCAAGTACAAAGAAGCAAGCGGAAGAGAATAAACAGCTTTCCGCATACCAACTTGCCGTGGTTAAGGAAGGATTTAAAGACCTGCCCAGCGAGTTGCGAACTTCTGGTGCCGGGTTGCTCTTTTTGAAGAAAGAGACAAAGAAGAACGAAACTATTGATCAGCCATCAATCAACGTTGAAGTGGTTGAAGCTGAAGTCAAAGAGGCAGCAGAAGGTATGGCAGCCGCAACTTTTACTGCTGTTATTAATGATCGTTGCCGTACATGTGCAATCAAAACGCTCTGCCCACTGCAATCACGGGGTCGGAGCGTGATCGAGGAATGAATGCAAAAATAGTCGATGGCCAAATTATTCTCCAACGAGAAATTACCGCGACCCAGATCGCTCAAGCACTACACCAGGCCGGCGGAAAACTTATTGAACCGACAGACGAGCAGCGCCTAATTATTGAATCTAGACACTTTGGTCCATCGGTGATCATTGCGGGTGCCGGGTCTGGAAAGACGGAGACTATGTCCCAACGCGTGCTCTGGTTGGTTGCTAATGAAGTCGTTGCTCCGCAAGAGATTTTGGGACTCACCTTCACGCGTAAAGCCGCGGGCGAACTTTCTATACGAATCCGAAAGCGCCTACGTCAATTACGCAAAGTTGGTTTATTACCGCCAGATCCAAGTACCGGCTTAGCGCGCGATATTTCCGTCGAGGTATCGACTTACCACTCTTATGCTGGACGTACTTTGGTTGAACACGGCATCAGAATGGGAATCGATGCAGATTCTGAACCACTGGGTGAGGCGGCCGCTTGGCAACTGACTTCTCGTATCGTCAATAGTTTTACCGATGTTGACCATGAGATCGTTCATAAGCCTGATTACATTGTCGAGGCGGTTATGACCTTATCTGGCGAACTAGGAGAGCATGCAAAGACGGTCTCTGATATCCGTAATTATTTACAAGAGAACTTAGCGCGATTCGAAGCCGTCACTAATGGATCAAACGAGGCGATTCGCGATGCGGTGCTGACAGCCAAGGAGAGATTGGCCATATTACCAATGGTGGAAAAAGTTGATCAGCTTCGGCTAGAGAGCGGACAACTAACTTTTAACGACCAGATGTCATATGCGGCGAAGCTTGTTGAATCTGTGCCAGAAATCGGTGGCATCGAACGCTCAAAGTATCGAGTGGTTCTACTCGATGAATATCAAGATACTTCTTATTCGCAAGTCAGATTCCTCTCCGCACTCTTTGGCGGTGGGCACGCAGTGACCGCAGTTGGGGATCCAAATCAGGCGATTTACGGCTGGCGGGGAGCAAGTGCAGAAACATTGGGCACCTTTTCGCAACACTTTGGTGGAGAGTGCAGGGAGTATGACCTACTAACAACTTGGCGTAATGACGAGAAGATCTTAGAGTTTGCAAATATAGTTGTAGGCAAGATTGCCGAACTTTCTCTAAATCAAAATTCTCAACAAAACTCTCAAAAAAATGCTGTAAAACCTCTTGTTGCCCGACCTGGAGCGGGTTCAGGTTTTCTGACCTGTGGGCTCTACTCCACAGTGGCTGAGGAGGCAGAGGCAATCGCGGATTATTTTGCAGCGATGTGGAATCATCCAGAGCGAATTGCGCGCCTTGAGGATGATCGATCAAGCTTCGCGGTTTTGGTAAGAGTGAAGGCCTACATACCTTTGATCGAAAGTGCACTTCGTGATCGTGGAATTCCAACAGAGGTAGTTGGTGTCGGTGGGTTAATCCACATTCCTGAGATTGCAGATATTGTCGCGCTGCTCCGGACAATCTCATTCCCAGATTCAGGAACTTCCTTAGCACGGCTCTTGGTCGGACCACGTCTTGCGCTGGGCCCTAAAGATTTAGCCGCCCTAGGTTCTTATTCGCGAACCATCGCCCAATCTTCTCATTCGCGTAGGAGTGAGCGACTAGAAGAGATACTGGAAAACGGCGCAGAGAGCCCTGTTGAAGCAGAAGACTTTGCAATTGGTTCAATCATTGAAGCCATGGAAGTAATTGATGCAGCGCCATCGCAGGATTTCTCGCCCGAAGGACTAAGGCGCCTCAAGGAATTCGCAGGCGATTTGACTGCGCTGCGTCGTGAATTAACTGGTTCGATAACCGATGTAATTATTGAAGCAGAACGATTCCTTAAATTAGATACAGAAGTGCTGGTTCGCGACGGGTGGAAGAATGGTCGTCGTCACTTGGACAAATTCTTAGATGAAGCTGCTGCCTTCCAACGCACCGGTGGCACCATCGCTAATTTCTTGCAGTGGCTAGAAACTGCAGAGAAGCGCGAAGGTGGGCTAAAGCCAGCCACAGTCACTGTTAACAACAGAGCCGCCCAGATCCTGACTGTGCATGCTGCAAAAGGCGCAGAGTGGGATGTCGTTGCAGTTCCTGGACTACTAAAAGATGTATTTCCTAATCAAGCTCGTTCTAGTTCGTGGACAAAATATCCTGGTGCGCTGCCGATTTCATTCCGCGGAGATCATTTGCAGTTTCAGGATTTCGAATTCCCACAGGGTGATGATGCGATTAAGGCATCGGTTGTCAAGAAATCACTTGATACTTTTAACGATCATTGGAAAGCGAAACATTATCTAGAGGAACTGCGATTGGGATATGTCGCTTTCACTCGGGCCAAGACCCATCTCTTCTGTACCGCAACATGGTTCCGCGAAGGAAAAGAGGCGGTGGATCCAAGTATCCTCTTTGATTTACTGCATACGTATTTGGAAGATTCTGATCCAGAAGCAATTCTCTCTGACATCGACAAGCCCGAAGAAAATCCGAATATTGCCAATCCCAAGAGCGCAATCTGGCCGATTGCGAGCAGTAGAGCGACTTTGATTCAGGAATCTGCCCTGCTTGTAAAGAAAGCATCTCCTCTTGATGTTGAATCAGCGATTGCGACCGAGACCGATCCAGAGAAACTTTCGCTGCTCCACGATGCCAATTCTCTGGTTGTTGAACTAGCACGGCGGCGCTCACAGGAGATCATTTATTTACCAGACCGCCTTTCGGTATCATCACTCATCAATTTGAAGAGCAATCCAGATGAGATGGCTCTAAATCTGCGCCGTCCGATGCCACGTCATACAGATCTTTTTGCTAAGCGGGGTACCGAATTTCATTTATGGATTGAACGCCATTTTGGATCACAAACCCTCTTTGATGAAGATCTCTTTGACCCGATGGCGAAAGAAGATTTCACTCTGAAGGAGCTGCAAGATAAGTGGCTCGCTTCATCGTGGGGGACCCGATCCCCAATTTCGGTAGAAGAAGGCTTCGAAACCGTTATTTCTGGGGTGGTACTTAGGGGCAGGATCGACGCAGTTTATCGTGTGGGAGATCAATATGAAGTAGTGGATTGGAAGACGGGCAGGATAAAGGAAGGGGAAGATCTCAACACCGCATCGATCCAATTAGCAATGTACCGCCTCGCGTACTCCAAACAACACGGAATCCCTATCGAGAATATTCGCGCCGCTTTTCATTACGTCGCTGATAACCAGACTATCTATCGAGATAATTTAAGTAGCGAAGAGGAAATCGAAGCGATTATTGGTTCAATCGAGTTAATCTAATTCAATCGACACCCCAACTGGTCGATGATCACTTATCAAAGAGTCCGGTACAACTAGCGGCTTAAATTTCAATTTTTTAGCTGCCAGAATATAATCAAATTGCAGTGATGGTTTATATGAAGGGTATGTCTTTTTACTTGCCAGAGATTTCCACGATGTTAATCGATCTGGAAGATTAAAAGCCATGTTGAGGTCACCAACAATTATGTGGCGCCCAGGAACTGTGCGAAGAAATCGCATAATCTTGAGCATTTGGAAATAATTCCAGAACGGCACAAATGATAAGTGGGTAGCGGTAACAGTGAAACCATTCTCGAGTTCGGCAACGATCGCGACACGCGGTTCGTCTTGGGTGTACTTGAGCGTAAAACCTTTTGCTGTCGGAAAAGGTAATGGAATGCCGATCAACGATGCGGAGAGATCGATCCGATGCCATCTGCGAACCGGAATCTTGGATGCCAAGCCGATTCCATAACCACTCTGAATTGATTCGGAGTGAATTATTTTTTCGGCATCCGAGGGGTGGCGCCAACCAACACCAGGGGTTCCAATCACTGCGCGCGCATATCCCCAATATGGAGCCTCCATTGCCGCGGCGATAATTTCCATTTGATGCACATTGCCAGAGCGCGATTGATTTTCATCCACTTCTTGCACAGCCAATACGTCAGCGCCTATCGAAGTGATCGAGGCGCGGATAGAATCGGCAAGCCCAGGTGAAGGCAGGGCGGGGTTGGACGATTGGCCATTGAATATATTCCACGAGATGACCTTCATGAGGGCAGGCTAGTAGGGTCGCCTCCTAATGAAAATCTTGAATCTGCCCCTTTCTAGGTCAAATGTCGATCGAGCTGCTCATATCCGCAGCGATCAGGCCGCTTTAGAGGCCGCTTGGGGTTCGGCTTCGATTGTTCACTTTAATGGTGAAGGTTTCCTGGTCGAAGGAGCATCTTTAAAGCACATAACTGCAAAGGACATCACTGTCCCAGGAGAACGAATCTTTCTTGGAACCCATGCGGGAATTTTCTATTTTCTTTTCTGCAGCGAAACGATGATCGGCGCCGAAGAAGATTACAAGACGCTTAGAGAGATTAGCGCTGGCTTATCAGATTTAGATGTTGGTCTTGCGGTTCATGGACAGGCAGTTGCTCATTGGCATCACAAGACAGCTATCTGTTCTCAATGTGGTGACTCATTGCATCCGGCGTTAGGCGGATCGGTACGCAGGTGCATAAACGAACACGAACATTATCCGCGAACCGACCCTGCAATCATTGTCCTTGTAAAGGACAAGAAGGATCGAATTCTGATCGGACGACAAGCAGTCTGGCCCCAAAACCGATTCTCCACTTTTGCTGGATTTGTCGAAGCGGGAGAATCATTTGAGCAATGTGTGGTTCGTGAAGTTCTCGAAGAATCTGGTGTTACGGTGAGTGATATAAATTATCTCGGGTCCCAACCCTGGCCTTTCCCACAATCATTGATGATTGCTTTTGAAGCGACGATACAAGATCCAGAGAGCGCACGGCCCGATGGCGAAGAGATCGTAGAGATTCGTTGGTATGACCGGGATTCACTATACGCGGATGCAACATCTGGGCATCTCTTACTGCCACCTGTTGTCAGTGTTGCACGTGCCATGATTCAATCTTGGTATGGCAAAGATCGACCACCGTTGCCTGGGGGAGAAACATGGCGATAATGGATCTGGAGTCGATACTTGTTGGCTTGGATCCAGAACAGCGTGAAGTGGTCACCAGCATTAGGGGGCCTGTGTGTGTCATTGCTGGCGCAGGCACGGGTAAGACTCGTGTAATTACACATCGAATCGCTTATGCAATTGCTGCTGGAGTAACTGACCCCACGAAGACTTTGGCGCTAACTTTTACGGCTCGTGCTGCTGGTGAAATGCGTGCCCGGCTACGTACCTTGGGCGTACCCAATGCCGCTGCCCGCACTTTTCACTCGGCTGCGCTCAAACAATTAATGTATTTCTGGCCATACTCTTTTGGCGGAACCTTCCCAAAGCTTCTAACTACAAAGGCCGGTTTTTTAAGCGAAGCAATGGGACGCAGTGACACTTCTTTGGTACCTGGCGTTCAGACATTGCGAGAGATCAGTGGAGAGATTGAGTGGGCTAAAGCTTTGCAAACGGCGCCATCGGATTATGTTGAAGAGGCGCTCGGTGCAGGAAGAACTTTGCGGATTCCGAATGGTCGCCCCGATAAGGAAAATTTTTCGGAGGTCGCAAAAGTTTATCAGGCATATGAAACTCTAAAACATCAAGAGCGAGTTATAGATTTTGAAGATGTCTTGCTACTAACCGTAGGAATGCTAGAAGAGGATCGAGATGTCCGTGAAAGAGTTCGAGATCAATATCGGTATTTCACGGTAGATGAGTATCAGGATGTATCTCCGCTACAACAACGACTCTTGAATTTGTGGCTAGGGGATCGCGATGACATATGTGTAGTGGGTGATGCAGCACAGACAATTTACTCCTTTGCCGGAGCAACGTCGGGTTTCTTATTGGGCTTCACGCAACGCTTTCCGAAGGCACAGGTGATTCGACTAACTCGTGGATATCGATCCACGCCAGAGATTATTGAAATGGCTAACCAAGTACTTAAAGCGGGTACTTCAAATGTTGACCATGAATTAGTGTCTATGAATGAACGTGGTGAAAAGTTGGAACTTAATTCTTTTGCCACGACATCTGCTGAAGTAAATGCCGTGGTTGACGCCATTGTAAATCTGGGATCGACTCATTCTGATATTGCAATTTTAGCTAGGACAAATTCTCAACTCGACCCCTATGAAGTTGCACTAAAGAACCGTGGCGTAGAAACACAGTTGAAAAATGCAGAACGTTTCTTTGACCGCGTCGATGTCAGAGATGCAATGCGCGTGATCCGAAGTGCATCAGTTCTGCCAAGTGAGGGAGGTGATTGGCTTGTTGATCTTAAGTCTGTACTGCGTCCATTTGGAGCGACAGATTACGTACGAGCTTTCACGACGCTTGCCGAAGAAATGGAAGCAAACGGGAGAAATAATTTACGAGCGTTCTTACGCGAACTTGAAGATCGAGCCGAACAGAACAATCCGCCGACCCTTCCAGGCGTGGTGTTATCGACCCTTCATGCGGCTAAGGGTTTGGAGTGGGACCATGTTTACTTGATAGGCATCAATGAGGGAATTTTGCCGATGGGTAAGGAGATCGAAGAGGAGCGCCGGCTTTTTTACGTGGGACTCACGCGTGCTAAGCGCACAGTGCACTTGTCGTATGCGGGCCAAGCCTCAGAATTTTTGGCCCCGATTCATGGCTGAGCGTTGATTTTTGAATGTAATTAGGTTGCCTGGCGGATTATCAGTCGGGTACTCTTGCCTAGTTCGATTAATTGATCGCGCATGAACGCACGTAAACGTGGAGGCAGTTGTGTCAGTACAACTAAGAACCGCTAGCACCGCCGGTGCTGCGATTTCTGCTGCCTACGCACCAACAACTCACGCTCATACATACGCCGCCAAGTTCTGGGCAACCAAGAATTTTGCAGCCTATGGACTGCGCGGAACCTGGAGTTCGATTCGGTAAAACGAAAAGAACCCACCAGGGGCCGCACATCCAATCGGATGAGCGGTCCTTTTTCTTTTATCCCGATAAGTAGAAACTAACGAAAAAGGAGGCGAGAACAATGGCTGTTCTCTTTAGTGAACTGTTGGTTCCCGGATGGGCTGATGGTGACATGATCGGATTAAGTGAAGTAACGGGAGAGATTTCCCTTCCCTGCCACGATGCAGATGCAGACCTCTTCTTCGACGAGGCGCCAGCACGAGTTGCGCTTGCTAAGTCACTTTGTGCAGCTTGCCCTATGAAGGCAGCCTGTTTAGAAGGCGCCATGTCACGGCAGGAACCGTGCGGAGTATGGGGTGGAGAGTTATTCGTTGAAGGAACGCCAGTCGCGGTAAAGCGAACCGTGGGCCGCCCTCGAGTACTCCCACAAGTCGCCGCTTTAGAGATCGAAGTGATCGACGACGAAGCGCTTGCAAGTTAACGAGGGTTCTCATTGGCATCCACAGGATCCATGGAAGCCCCAGTACCGCTGCTCTGGTATCGACAATGGGGCAAGTAGATCTAGCCAGTATGACGATGCCATTAGAGAACTCTCGCTTGTTGCTACATATTCACTGACACACATGGCGATCAGGCCTGCAATATAGGCCGAAGCAGCGGTAGGTAGTTCGGTGCGCAATTTTTCTGCAGCGCTATTAATCTCCAAATCCCTTTTAGTTAAAGTAACGCAACGTAAGCAGGGCGTAATTCCTGGAATGACTAACGGTCCTATCTCTACATGATTACCTATTATTGAATTTATGTGAAGGTGCTTTGACCCTTCGCTCATCCACCGTTGAACATAATCCCATTCGAGTGGGATAGTCGAAATTATTAAATCAGGGTTAGCTTTGGCGAGCAGTTCGCTTTTAAGAATTTGAGAGTTGCGAATGATCTCTCGAGAAAAATCTATGCGGCTCTTGCCGATATCCGTTGTTCGGGTCGTAAATCCACATACATCATCGGCTTCGATTCGACTCGACAAAAATGCGCGACTAATGATTCGAGTGTTAGCAAACCCAATTCCTTGTAGCGCCGCCAATAAATTTCTTGCCAGTCGATTTTCGCCAGAGATCAAGATTGTAAAAGCTTCTCGTTCGTGTAACTCTTGACTTCCGCCATCACTGGATCCGGCGCGATGGGTAATCAGGTCGAGTTCTGATTGAAGTCGAGCTCTAATTAAAAGATGGCTTTCGTTCCTACCAACCAGGTCCGGGGTGATTAAGGTTTCGAGCAGCCCGTACCCAATCAAGATTCCTTGGAGTTGCTGAATTTGGGCGAGATCTTCCCCTAAGCCGTTGGCGATATCTTTGATGTGATTGTGGCCATCAAAATATCGAAGAGTTTGTAGGTGGGGATCTTTAGCAATCATCACTCCAAATGTGGGAAGCCCAACATATATTTCATCCCCTCGCTCGCCGTACGTGACGCCACTCTTGAGCCGGGGGTAGTTGCCGATGGTTGTTGGATTAGTTGCGATCATGCGCAAAGGATTACTGATTCGCAGGGTCTTATTTGCTCAGATCGGTTATCTGGGGATAAAAAAATCGGCCCCGTATAACTCGGGGCCGACCTGGTAATTTATTTAGGCTACCTACAATTTACGCCTTAGTTTTTAAGGCTTACGCCTTAGTTTTTAAGGCTTACGCCTTAGTTTTTAAGGCTTACGCCTTAGTTTTTAAGGCTTACGCCTTACCCAAGATGCGATTGACCTTAGTGCCACATGTTGGGCAGATGCCCTGTGCCATACGGCGACCAGATTCAGAGACCTTCACATGACCTTCGAATGAACGCTTCTCTTTGCACTTAACGCAGTAGGCCTCGCCTTTGTATTCCTCAGCCATGATGACCCTCCTATCGCCACACACTCAAAGCTTCGGGAGTGTCCCGTCACGAGCGTGCGTACGAGAACACGATACCCCCGCCGTAGGCTTAAACGCGGGATTTCACGCTCAGTTCTGTGTAGAGAAAGCGAAGATGTACAACTTTCTGGGGTGGATTGGGCTAAATGTCCGAATTTTCTTCCAAATATTAAGAATCTTCCGAGTGTGCTTATTGGTGGAGGATCGGCTCTGGCATGGCAGATATTCCAGCCTCGAAGCCTTCCAGAAAGGCTTCGGCACGATCTTTATCTGTATACCTGTCCAAGAACTCTTGGAAGTCTGTGCCATGGCCAGGAATCCTCAAATGGATCAATTCATGAAAAACGACGCAGGCAATCACATACTCGGGAGCGCCATTGAGTCTCAAAGAGATTCGAATCGTGCCATCCCCAGTCGTGCATGAGCCCCAACGCTCGCGCATATTGCGCCAGGTGATTGAAGATGGTCGCTCATGAAAATCTGGAAGGAATCGGCGCAGTAAATCGGCGGCCATCGACTCTAGGAGCTGGTCACTACTTCGATTCTTGGCTTCTCGACGTAAGACGATCTCGATCATCTCCGGAATTGCTGCAAATTCGTCTTTTCGGGACATGCGATCAGGGATATGGATCTCAATAATTCCATTTTGACGGTAAGCGCTCATGCTGCGTTTTCGTCGGCTACTTCGGATGACTCGGAACTCTGGAAGGTTGTCGGGTAGCGGCTTTATACGCTGAAACTTCTCGCTCTTTTTCTCATTTATCACGGACGGCAAGGTATCGCCAAAGAGGGAGCCTTGAAGAAAATTATCCACCGATTCCAAAAGTTATCCCCCGTTTCTCCACAGTGTTATCAACAAGACACGTAGAAGAATTGTGGCATCTATTTTTGTTATTCGCTCGGAGTTAGCATAGGTTTTACTCACCAAGTCCTCGGATAACCGTTTGATACCTGCAAGGGGAAGGCAGATAACAAATGTGCGGCCGGGGATTTGGCTTTTTAACGCCCTAATCCGATTTGATTGAAAGTTAAATCAAACCCGAAAGGTCATCCGGAACCGTAGTGCTTGCCAAGAAAGCGGCGGGGTCCGCTAAATCATCAGATGTTGGAAGCAACGATGGATCTTCCCAGCGATGATCCCTTATTTCGATTCCTGAATCAGCGCTGATCTTATAAATTTCATTCCAGAAATTTGCGCATTCGCGCATCTTGCGTGGTGAAACTTCAAGCCCAAGCAGCGAAGCAAATAGTTGTTGTGTTGGTGCGCTTTCAATGCGAGATCGACGTTGTGTTTCTTGTAAGGCAGATAATGATGGAAGGCGTTCGGCGGCAGACAAAGTAGTTATGTGATCGATCCAGCCCTCGATTAGCGCCAGAGTAATTTCTAATTTACCAAGTGCCGCAGCCTGTGCTGGGCTCTGTTCAGGTTGAAACATTCCTTGATTAATTGCCAAGTTAATAGATTCTGGATTTGTAATATCCAATTCACCAGAGCTCATGGCGGTTTCGGCTTGTTGCTGAATAGATTGAATATCTACAGTGATACCTTTGCCGTAAGCAGTTATCAAATCACGAATGTATTGTGATAACCAAGGTGTGTGAGCAAATAATCGCTGTGCAGATACTTCTCGGAGCGCCAAGTAAATAGCAATTTCTTGTTCAGGGATCTCTAAGCCTGCCCCCCAGGCAGCCACATTCTGTGGAATCAAGCGTGCACCTGGATTCTCGAATAAAGGGATTGCCACATCATTTGAGCCTGTAATGCTCACTGAAAGCGCGCCTATGGACTGGCCTAATTGCGTGGCGATCAGTTGTCCCATGAAACCGCGCATGACCGGGAGAAAAGCATCTACACCAAAATTTGAAGTGCCAGAGTTTTCAATAAAATCTGGATCTGCAATTTCTGGGCTACCAAATTGCGGCCCCATTTCAGTAAGAACTTTGGTAAGCGCCGAGACCATTCCTTCTGCCAATGGTTCAACAAGTTTTTGCCATCCAGTAATCGAACTATCCAGCCAGTCACGACGACTCCAAGCAACGTCAGAATTGGTTGTCGTCAGGGGAAACTGAGTGCAGTTTTCTACCCAGGTATTCGCAATATTGATCGCTTCCCGAATCTTCTCGACATCAGATTTTCCGACAGGGATATCACCGTGAGTTGCTAGATATTTTCTGGCAGCATCTCGAAGTATCTGCGTTTGGAGCATGGGCGTACCCGGTGTTGGGCCTACTCCGAAGAATCCCTCGTTTGGCAAAAATCCAAAACCACTCACAGCCCCTCCAATTGAGACTCACACTCCCGTAGATTCTTCTGGGTGAAATTAAAATCCGATATTGGTGTTAACAAATTCACCTTCCAGTATCTTCCCCTTTTTCGGTGTGAAATTCTTCTCGGGCAGGGGCTAAGGTTGGCTTATGTTTCGGGTGTACCTATTTGTCGCCAAGCAGGCCGCCTCGACGCCTAAATCGGCTTCAACCGCCTTCGCTGCCCTTATATGGTGGGTGGTACCGCTCATAGCGGTAACAGGGGCGATCGGTTATGTAGTTTGGACCTCCAAATTCAAGGACAAGTTCAATAACGAGACCAATCGTTCGGTAGACAAGTTCCAGCTATTCCAACAGACGCTACGGGAGCCCGATTCCGAGCACTAGAGTAATTCCATGAGTTCATTCCAGTTTCCCAACAATCCCTTCAATAATGGCCGCCCAGCAGGTGAAGGCCAACGTCGCCCGGGAATCAGTCCAGTTGGGCTTGTACTTATTGTGCTGGTTGTCATCATCGCGATTCTTGTTTCACTCACCGGTTTTTACACCGACCTTTTGTGGTTCCGCTCAGTTGATTTTACGAAGGTCTGGCGCACTACGCTGACCACTAAGGTCGAACTTTTTATCGGCTTTGGCTTGATTACATCATTGATCATCACTTCAAATATCTTCATTGCTTTCCGGCGCCGCCCAATTTATGTTCCAGTTACCGCAGAAGCTGACAATTTAGAACGGTATCGTGGACAGTTAGATCCGATCAGGCGTTATGTGCTTGCCGCAATTGCCCTAGTAATTTTTTGGTTTGCTGGAAGTTCTGGCTCAAAACTTTGGCAGATCTGGTTGCCTTTTAAAAACTCGACGATATTTGGCGTCAAAGATCCACAGTTCCATCTCGACGTTTCGTTCTTTGCCTTTAAGTTGCCGATGTACGAGGCGCTCATTTCTTGGGCCATCTCAACACTTTTGATTGCAATTATCGCAACTCTGGCTGTGCATTATCTTTATGGTGGTATCCGCCCACAAGTTCGACAAGATCGAACGACGGTTGCTGCAAGAGTTCAGCTATCTGTATTGCTCGGTGTATTGGTTTTAATTAAGGCCGTTGCGTACTGGTTTGATCGTTACGACTTAGCCTTGCACCAGGGCAGCCTCTTCACTGGCTTGGGTTACACAGATGTAAACGCTCTCTTGCCTGCTAAGGCAATACTTGCTGGCATATCCATTATTTGTGCGTTTCTATTCTTTGCCAACATTATTCGTCGCTCTTGGGTTCTACCAGCTGCAGGCGTTTCATTATTGGTGATTTCGTCCTTGTTGATTGCCGGCGTCTATCCAGCTTTCATCCAACAATTCACGGTAAAGCCTTCTGAGTCAAATAAAGAAGCTCCGTACATTCAACGCAACATTGATGCAACGCGAGCAGCATATGGTCTAACAAATGTCACTATTAAAGATTATCCGGCCGTAATTTCTACGCAACCCGGTCAATTGGCAAAAGACACCTCAAATATCTCAAACGCACGCTTGCTCGACCCAGATGTCTTATCCTCAACTTTCCGGCAGTTACAACAAATAAAGCCGTACTACACCTTTCCTGATGCGCTAGATGTCGATCGTTATTCGATCAACGGTAAGAAACAGGACATGGTTGTAGCTGTTCGAGAACTCAACATTGCCGGTTCGCCTGCTCAAAATTGGATTAACGATCATCTTGTTTACACACATGGATTTGGTTTCGTAGCTGCCCCAACCAATGTTGTTGATGCCGATGGTAAGCCAAGTTTCACCGTAGGAAATATTCCACCGTCGAACGGCCTGGGTAAGTTCCAACCCCGTGTGTACTTTGGTGAAAATGTGCCTGGATATTCCATCGTTGGTGGTTCTGGAAAGAGCACACCGAACGAACTCGATTACCCAGATGATAGCCAGGCTAACGGCCAACAGAATTACACATACGCCGGCACGGGTGGCGTTCCAATGGGAAGTTTGTTCACTCGCTTACTTTTTGCCATCAAATATAAAGATCAACAGATCTTGTTATCGAATTTGATCAATAAGGATTCAAAGATTCTCTACAATCGCGGACCTTCCGAACGTGTCCAGAAGGTTGCACCTTGGTTGACTCTTGACGGAAATCCTTACCCAGCGATTGTGAATGGCCATGTTCTGTGGATAGTAGATGGATATACGACGTCCTCTGGGTATCCATATGCTGCGGTTCGGAATCTCGCTGCTGCAACAGATAACTCGGTTACTGCAAACTCGGCATCGGTTACCGCGCTTCCAAACATCAATGTTAATTATTTACGTAACTCGGTGAAGGCAACCGTTGATGCGTATGACGGTACAGTGACTCTTTATCAGTGGGACACGCAAGACCCAGTCTTAAAGACTTGGAGCAAGGCTTACCCAGGTACGGTAATGCCGAAGAGCGATATTTCTCCAGCACTTTTGCAGCACATCCGCTATCCAGAAGGACAATTTGAAGTTCAACGCGACATTCTCACGACATATCACGTTGATAATGCTGCCGCTTATTACGGGGGACAAGATTTCTGGAAGGTTCCTTCGGATCCATCCTCACTCGGTGCAAACGCAGGTTTACAGCCGCCTACTTATCAAACTCTGCAATTACCTGGCGCCCCAGGAACTGCCTTCTCACTTTCGACCTCTTTTGTACCTCGAGGGGGACGTCAGAACCTGACAGCATTTGCAGTTGTAAATTCTGATACTGGCCCTAACTACGGCAAGATAACGGTGTTGCAATTGCCTCGATCGACAAATATTTCTGGGCCGTCACAAGTTGCCTCAAACTTCGAAGCCAAACCCGATGTTGCTCAGACACTTTCATTGTTACGACAAGGTGGTTCTGATGTAGTTCTTGGAAATATGCTGACTCTTCCGGTTGGAAGTGGTTTGCTATATGTTCAGCCGGTTTATGTGAGAGCTACTGCAAATGCATCATCGTTCCCACTATTACAAAAAGTTTTGGTCTCCTTCGGTGATCAAATTGGATTTGGTAATACTTTGCAGGAGGCTCTGAATCAAGTATTCGGTGGAAGTTCTGGTGCAACAGTAAATAGCAGCACTGGTGTGGTTTCATCGAATGGGGGAGCCGCAACGTCTACGGGTTCGACTTCACTGAAGCAGGCACTTGCTAATGCCCAAGCCGCATTATCTGCTGCAAATCAAGCTCTCAAGAGCGGTGATTTCACTGCCTATGGTCAAGCACAGAATCAATTGAAGGCTGCAATTGCTGCTGCAATTGCAGCGCAGGGTAAGTAGCGAATAACGCTCGTTTTGGACTATTCACTCTTATCTAATAAGATTCAACTACCGACGCGGGGTGGAGCAGCTCGGTAGCTCGCTGGGCTCATAACCCAGAGGTCATAGGTTCAAATCCTGTCCCCGCTACTATGAAGTACATCAGCGACCCGTCAAACGATCGCTTGGTGACGCTCTGTGCAGAAGAAGTCGTCAATGCGATTTCACAATCATGGATAAACCTTGATGCCGCCCATATAGTCCTGACTGGTGGACGCACTGGTTTTGCAATTGCCAAAGAGATTGACCTACAGCTGTTTCGTTTGATTCGCCAAAATTCATCCTTCGAAGGGTCGATGCTTCATATTTGGTTTAGTGATGAGCGCTTTGTTGCTTATGCCGATCCAGATCGCAATGACACAACGCTTATAAATGGCTTCGCACTCTGTAAATCCAATATTGTCTTTCACAGAGTTGCTGAAACCGGCGAGGTAGAGGCAGCTTCAGCTCGCTATGCGGGTGAAGTGCAGTTGGAGCTTGGAGATCTTCCCTTTGATGCGGTGACGCTCAGCATGGGAGAAGATGGCCATATAGCTTCACTTTTTCCAGGACTCATAGATATAAGTGAGCATCGAGCGGCGATTGCGGTCCATAATTCTCCTAAGGCACCACTAGTCCGTGTGAGTCTGTCACTGTCACGAATAGCAAAGTCAAAGAGCATTTATATTTTCGTACTTGGTGAGAGCAAGGCTGCAGCGCTGCAGAATATCAACCAAGGCCCGGTTGGTCTGTTGGAGAAAAGTTCACGTGACGGTCAACTTACGATCCTGACAGATCTTTCAATTCCTGCTTAACTAAAACATGTGGAACTTCGCGGTCTAGAGGAGAAGACGATGACAAACATTCAGCTGACGATTGTCGGATTGGGAAGAATGGGCGCAAATATAGCCCGTCGAATTAAGAGCAATGCGCAGGAGCCCATCAACATTTGCGTCTTCGATGTAAATCCCGAGACCGTCAAAGCCCTATCTGACGAAGGATTTGTTGGCTTGTCTTCGCTCAATGATTTATCGAAATTCAACGATGTAGCCAATCCACAATTTGTTTGGGTAATGGTTCCTGCAGAAGTCACACAAATGACTATTCATGCGATCGCAGAGCATCTAGCGCCAGGATCCACCATTATCGATGGCGGCAACACTTTCTATCGTGACGATATTGCTAATGCAGCCTGGTTAAAGACCAAAGGAATTAATTTTGTAGATGTTGGAACGAGTGGCGGCGTATTTGGTTTAGCACGTGGATATTCCTTGATGATTGGCGGAGAGGCAGGTGTGGTTGATCGACTGACTCCAATTTTCAAAGCCATGGCTCCCGGAGTCGATTCTGCCGAACGTACGCCTGGCAAAGTAGGAATCCCCTCTAATTCTGAACAAGGCTTTTATCATTGCGGCCCGGTTGGTTCTGGTCATTTCATAAAGATGGTGCATAACGGAATTGAATACGGCGCAATGGCTGCATATGCAGAAGGTCTTAACATTATTCACGCTGCTGCGGATGGCATTGCGCATCCAACTTCCGTTGGAGATCATGTAGAAACACGTTATGACTTTAATATGGAAGAAGTCACCGAAGTCTGGCGTCGCGGTTCGGTGGTTGCCTCGTGGTTACTAGATCTGACGGCAACCGCCTATGCCGAAGACCCAGAACTTGCCAGCTATGAAGGTTCGGTTTCTGATTCTGGTGAAGGCCGTTGGACGGTTCAAACCGCCATTGATGCTGGTGTGCCAGCAAATGTTTTGAGCGCTTCGCTCATGGGCAGATTTACATCCCGTGGAAATGATTTATACGCCAACAAGGTTCTTTCTGCGATGCGCAAAAAATTCGGCGGACATCTAGAAACGAAGAAGCAATAATGAACGCACGTAAAGCAGATCTGCAGCAGGCAGATGCCCTAGTGCTCTTTGGTGCAACAGGTGACTTGGCAAAGAAGAAACTCTTTCCCGCCTTGTACAGTATGGCTCTCAATAACTCACTTCATTGCTCGGTTATCGGAGTTGCATCAACAAAGTGGGATCATGCTCAATTTACGACTCATGCGGTTGAGGCAATAGCCAAGGCATACCCAAACCCGGATCCGAAAATTTTGGCAGCCCTAGATGCAGAACTTTCCTTGGTGGTGGGTAATTACGAGGATCCACAGCTATATGAAGATCTGGCCAAGGCTCTTAAAGATAAGCAGAGCCCCGTAATTTATCTAGCAATCCCTCCTGCATTCTTTGGAAATGTTACCCAAGGTTTGGCCAAGGCTGGCATTACCGAACGCTGTCGCCTCGTCGTTGAAAAACCTTTTGGACGCGACCTTCAATCAGCGATCGCGCTTCAAGAAGTCTTGGAAGAAGTTCTTCCCGAAGAACGCTTGTACCGAATTGATCATTACCTAGGCAAAGAATCTGTCGAAGATATTTTGATTTTTCGGTTTGCAAATTCAATTTGGGAACCATTGTGGAACCGACGCTATATCAATAGCGTCCAAATCACATTGGCAGAGGATTTTGGAGTTGAAGGTCGTGGGGCATTCTATGATGGCGTCGGCGCCATACGGGACGTGCTGCAAAATCATTTATTGCAAGTGCTTGCTTTGATAGCTATGGAACCACCGGCTGACCTGACTTCACACACGATGGAAGATGAAAAACTCAAAGTCTTCCGTGCGATCTCTGCGCTCAAGCCAGAGAACGTAATCCGTGGTCAGTATGTTGGATATTTGGACGAGGTCGGAGTTGGATCTGGATCAACAACTGAAACGTATGCCGCCGCAACTATGCACGTTGATAACTGGCGCTGGTCGGGTGTGCCCTTCTACTTGCGTACCGGAAAGAATCTGAAGGCGACGACACTCGAAGTTATAATTGAATTTAAGCAACCTCCGCGGCTTTTATTTGCAGAGACCCAAGAGGGATCTTCTAACCTTCTCCGATTCCGGCTGGGTAAAAATGATGGAGTGGATATCGAATTACAGGCGAAATCTCCTGGTGATCATTTAAAGACAGAGCCAGTGAAGCTAACCGTTAATTTCAGCGCCGCGCTTGGCGAACGTCAAGAGGCATATGAGCGACTATTGCGAGCCGCGATGTCCGGTGATCATATGCGCTTTACTAGAATTGATTCTGTCTTAGAAACCTGGCGTATTGTCGAGAACGTAATTAACAGCGAACCCCACTTGTCACCTTACTTTAAAGGTACATGGGGACCAGAACGGGCTGATGAACTTCCAGAAAGCGGATGGATAGAACTTTAATTATTAGAGACTATTAAAGAAAATTTCGGGCAATACGAAAAGTTGCATACGCAATTCCATCTATTGCGACAACATAAATCTCTGGGCTAGCCTTTACCATTGCAGCAATTTCTGAATGAAATGGCGTTGTAGCACGGGAGATTACTGATGGCACCCCGATGAGTACGGTGCGATTCTGTGAGCCGTCATGGACTCTTGCCGAAAAACCTTGAGCATCTGTCACATTAAATTCTGTTGTATTTAATTGGTTTGCGCCATGTTCCTGAAAGAATTCTTGAGCAGCTTGGTTAGCCTTTGTTTCTTGATTCCCGAGCACAGCGAAGATGCATGATGATATGGTCGAAGACGCAAGTGCTGTGGATCTGGATGATAAGGGATCGGTTATACAGACATAATCTTCAACAGAGAATACTTCTTGTAATTCTGGAACATCATCAATAATTTCTGATGCTTTTTTCTTCTTTCCAAACCAGAGAAATCTCACGAATTTAGCGCTTTCAGGAAGTCGGCGTGCAAGATCCCATTGCTAGACACTCCATTACCGCCATGAGGGCCGGGCTTTCCGTCAAGATTGGTAAACGATCCGCCTGCTTCGCGCACGATTATGTCCAGCGCTGCCATATCCCAGACGGCAAGAACCGGTTCTACCGCGATATCTGCTGCGCCTTCGGCTACAAGCATATGTGACCAAAAATCTCCCAGGCCACGGCTGCGCCAGATATTTTCTTGCAAACTAAGCATCGCATCTTTACGTGAGCCCCAGCCCACTAAATCCGAATATGACAGAGAAGCGTTCTTAAGTTCTTTTACAGCTGACACTTTTATCTGCCTTGGTTCGCCACCATTTTCGGATACAAAAGCCCCAGCACCTTGTGTGGCAAACCATCTGCGATAAAGGGAGGGTGAACTGACGACTCCCAGCACAACATCGTGCTCTGGATTGCATAGCCCGATCAAAGTCGCCCACGTAGGAATCCCGCGGAGAAAATTCTTCGTTCCGTCAATGGGATCGATCACCCAGTAGTAATTACCAGAAGAAAGGTCAGGAGAACCAAATTCCTCACCAAGGATGAGGTCATCAGGACGCTCTATCGCCAAGATATCTCTAATTTTTTTCTCAACAGCCTTGTCGGCATCAGTTACGGGGGATAAGTCTGGCTTAGTTTCGATTACTAAATCTAAGGATTGGTACCGATTTAAGGAGATTGCATCCGCAAAATCAGCGAGCTTGTGAGCAAGGGTTAAGTCAGCAGCGAGATCTCTCATGGGTTTAGTTTACCCTCACGAAGTAGACCACGGAGATTGGCTAAGCGCGCCAGTGATTGTGATTCTGTGATCATCGAATTTAACGCACAATTTTCTTCATCGTGAGAGCAGTTTCGGGGACAGTGTTCGATGGCTTCTTTGAATTCAGGGAAAGCACTTATGACTCGATCTCGCTGCACGTGGGCTAGTCCAAAAGAGCGAACCCCGGGTGTATCAATAATCCAACCATCACCTTCGTTGAGTTCTAGAGCGAGCGCGCTAGAAGAAGTATGGCGGCCTCTGCCAGTAACGTCGTTGACATCACCTGTAGCACGATTTGCAAGGTCAACAAGTGCATTCACGAGAGTTGATTTTCCGACTCCAGAATGTCCAAGGAGAACTGTGCGCTTACCTGCTAATTTCGCACGAAGCTGGGTTAAGTCGGCGCCTCGTTGAATCTGAATATGATCGACATCAAGATTCTTGTATGGCTCAAGAAAAGTAGTGGGATCCGCTAGGTCGCACTTAGTCATAATGATTAATGGCTTAATACCTTGGTCAAATGCAACCACCAGCGCGCGGTCAACGAATCCGTGTCGAGGCTCTGGATTGGCGATCGCCAGGACAATTCCGATCTGATCGACGTTGGAGACGATCATTCGCTCCATACCTGCATCATCTTCTACAGTCCTAGTTAGTTGATTGATCCGGGGTTCTACCGAGACGATGCGAGAAAGGGATCCTTCTTGGCCAGAGATATCTCCAACAATTTTAACGATGTCACCAACTACAACAGATTTTTTCCCAAGCTCTCTGGATTTCATGGCTGTCACTATTTGATCATTTGATTCTAAAATCGCCGTGCTTCGTCCTCTATCAACCGCAATAATGCGGGCTAGGTTGGCTTCTGAATAATCTGGGCGATCTTTGGTGCGCGGCCTAGAAGAGCGTTTGGGACGGATTCGAACATCGTCTTCATCTAGTTCGCGCGGTGTCATTTAATTTCCTGCAAGTAGTTGTGTCCAGGCTGCGGGGAAATCTGGAATTGTCTTACGTGTAGTTTCAATGTTTTCTACATCAATGCCTTCGACTCTAAGTCCGATCATTGCACCAAGTGTCGCTAAGCGGTGATCGTCATATGTATGAAATGTCCCGGACTGCAGTGGTCTCGGATTGATTCGCAAGGCCGTGGGCTCTTCTGTGACATCGCCACCAAGGGCATTTATCTCGTTAGCTAGCGCTGCCAATCGATCGGTTTCATGTGAGCGCAAATGGCCGATTCCTCGCAGGTACGATGGAGAATCTGCAAAGGCACAGACACCAGCAATAGTTGGAGTTAGTTCGCCGACATCGTGGAGATCTATATCGATGCCATGGATATTTCTGCCAGTGATTGCCAAGTCATTTCCGACAAAATCTATTTGTGCCCCCATGCGCGTGAAGATTTCGCGGAGTTCATCACCTGGTTGAGTTGTCTCACTTGGCCAATCTCGAATTATCACTGTACCGCCAGAGATCATCGCCGCCGCCATAAAGGGAGCTGCATTTGATAGATCTGGTTCGATCACAGAGTCACTTCCGTGCATCACGGATGGTTTTACAGACCACTGATTTTCTCCAACAACGACTTCTACACCTTTTTCGCGAAGCATCTGAATTGTCATTTGGATATGCGGCATGGATGGCAGTGACATTCCGACGTGTTTTACCGTGATGCCTTCTTTAGTAGCGGGTGCTACTAACAAAAGTGCAGAAATAAATTGGCTAGAAAGAGTTGCGTCAACCTCAACGGTGCCGCCCCTGAGCTGGCCGTTAGCATTAATGGTCATTGGCAATGAGTAACGGCCACCATGTTCGATCGAAACTCCCAGCGCCTCTAAAGCAGATATGACAGGGCCTAATGGTCGTTCGTGAGAACGCGCATCGCCGTCAAAATGAATAAGTCCTTTTGCCATTGCGGCTACCGGAGGCAAGAAACGCATCACTGTGCCAGCATTTCCAACATCAATGTGGGCTGGTCCAAAGAGGGGGGCAGGCGTGATGGTTAGGTCACCATTACCTAATTCTTCGATACCGACACCAATGGCTTTGAGGCCCGCAATCATGAGAGCAGAATCGCGAGAATGTAAAGGCCTACGCAAGATCGAAGACGAATCAGATAAGGCAGCCAGAATCAGGGCACGGTTTGTGACAGATTTAGATCCAGGGATTGTGAGGGTAGAGGAGATCGGCGAATTGCCCCGGAAAGGCGCACGCCACAAATTCGTCATTAAGTAATCCTACCTGAGATACCTTTACGCTCATGTGCGGTAGATATGCGCTCCAAGCAATGCCCGAAGAGTTGATGGATGCCTTCGAGGTCACTACCGGATATGCAGGACCCGTCCTGCCAGCTGATTGGAATATCTCTCCGACTCGAGAGATATACATTATTAGGAATGGGCACGAAGAGAAACGTGAACTGGCGACCGTCTCTTGGGGATTGATAGCGCCGTGGTCGCAAGATGCGACGAGTGCGCTTCGCTCTCAATCACAGGCGATAAATGCTCGCACCGAAAGCATTGACGAAAAACCAACTTTTAAAAATGCATTTAGATCGCGTAGATGTTTGATACCTGCTTCAGGTTATTACGAATGGGCAACCGAATTAGGGCCGTATTCACCTAAGCAACCTTTTTATATTCATGGTGCATCGAACTCGCTGATTGCTTTTGCTGGAATCTGGGATCGATGGCGTGCACCAGATGGATCGTACAAAGAGAGCGCTGCGATTATCACCCGACCTGCGGTGGATTTCTTAGCAACAGTTCATCATCGAATGCCAACTTTTCTGCCACAGGATAGATGGGATCAGTGGCTGCAACGGGATCTAAATCAAGTCGAAAAAATACGTTCACTGATGGTATTAGAGGAGCCAGCTAAAGGGTTGTCCGCATATCCGGTCTCCAGCAAGGTTAATTCGACGTCAAATAATGGGGCAGGCCTGATCAAAGAGATTGAACTCGGGGAGCCGGAGACTCTCTTTTAGGACGGGAATAAAGCAGCTTCTCAGCGGGTTCTCACAGTGTGGGAGTAGCCTTGTATCCAATGGATATTGATGCCGGTTTAGAGGTGGCGGTCGTTGATCGCGCCACTGAAAGCCCTGCCCAGAAAAAGGCACGCTTTGAGCGCGACGCACTTGCGTACACGAGTCAGCTTTATGCCGCTGCACTTCGATATACAAAGAATACGCAAGACGCTCAAGATTTAGTTCAAGACACATATGCGAAAGCCTTTGTAGCTTTTCATCAATTTGAACCAGGCACAAACCTCAAGGCTTGGCTCTATCGAATTTTGACAACAACTTTTATTAATACCTACCGCAAAGACCAGCGTCGACCACAATTGTCTGATGGCGAACTAGAGGATTGGCAGATTTTTGAGGCAGCGAGCCACACCAGTGACCAAGGTCGGTCTGCAGAGGATGTCGCGCTAGATGGAATTGCAGATGGGGATGTAAAGGACGCCCTAGCTGCGATGCCTGAAGATTTTCGAATGGCCGTCTATCTTGCAGATGTCGAAGGTTTTTCATACAAAGAGATTGCTGAAATAGTTGGGGTACCTTCTGGAACGGTTATGTCTCGACTACATCGCGGACGCAAATTACTCCGCGAATCTTTGGCCGAATATGCCAAAGAGCGCGGTTTCAATCGAGGAGGCAGTCATGTCTGACCTTCAATGGGTTTCGTGTGAACAGATCATGCCGGCACTTGTTCTCTTTATTGACCACGAACTACCCACTGAGTCGGAATATCAGGTATTCGAGTTCCATTTCCAAAACTGTCCACCATGCCTACAAACTATGGAACACGAACGTACTGCTATTGAATTCATGCAGAATCTGCTTCGCAACACGTGTACGGAGCAGGCGCCAGAAGGATTAAACGAGCGCATTCTGCAGCAGACCCAGATGCTTGCGGGACAAACCCAAGTCGAATTTTTCTCCCAAACCACGATCACTGAATTCAGCTTTGATGGAACAACGTCAATTCAGGTTACTCAGGAGTTCACACAAGAAATTCGCCACGACTTTAACTAGGGCGAATAACTCCCAACTTTTTCTCCCGCAAGCATTAAGTTTTGCCTATGCAGATGGATGATCTAATCGGTTTGGTGGGGATGGCTTCTTTGACCGTCCGTCCACTGGATACCGGAGTCGCCCAAGGTTTCAATGACCTTCCAGTCTTAGCTGCAAATTCCGCACTAACGGTTATCGAAAGCGCATGCAGCGCTGCCCTTGCAGAATTTTTTGAAACTGGCGAGACCTCATTCACCGTTGGCGCCGCGATTCAGATGCGTAGCAGCGTAACTATTGGAAATGAAGTTCGGGCTTTAGTAAAGGCGGTCGAACTCACTGACGATGTTTTGCAATTTGATTGCGAAATTCATCAGGAGCAAAGAATAATCGCCGTTGCGCAATTGCAACGGCGATTAGTAGATCGAGTTACTTTTATGGCTCGAAGCGCGGCAGAAAATTTGCCTCGGACCGAAGCTGCTAGTTAAGCCTTCTTTGTAGCCCAGAATATCTCGGAGATCTCTTCGATCTTTCCAAGAAGTTTTTCTGCTACTGCAACATCATTTGTACCCTTTGTTCCACCAGCGCCTGCGAGCTTTGTTGCGTCATTGAACAAGGTGTTGAGTTGTGGGTAGGCCTCAAAATGAGGTGCCTTGAAATAGTCAGTCCATAAAACCCAAAGGTGATGCTTGACCATCTCTGAACGAGCTTCTTTGACTGCAACCGCACGAGATTTGAAATCAGGATCGCTACTTGCTGCATATTTTTCCATAGCAGCCTTGACCGATTGCGCTTCAATTTTTGCTTGGGCTGGATCGTAAATTCCGCATGGTAGGTCGCAGTGTGCGTACCCAATGAGTGATGGTTTGAACATAAAAACTCCCTTTTAGTTATTGTCGCCTCTTTCTTGTGTGTCAGACTACTACTCTCATGAGTCACCTTCCATTCAGACCATTCAGACTATTTATGCCAGTTAGAGCTATCGCCGTCAGCGGAGACTCCATGTTGCCGACCTACTTAGACGGGGATTGGCTCATTTTTGCTCCTGCTGGTTCTTCGGAAAGACTATTGGGCAAGGTTGTGGTTGTTGAGCGAGAAAGTTACCCCGGGATACTTCTAATAAAGAGGGTGACTCATATTGATCTCCTGCCAAATGGTGCTCATCAGTTTTGGGTCGAAGGTGACAATAGGGATGCCAGCACAGATTCACGTCATTGGGGTGCTATTTCGCGTTCTGAAATTCGTGGTCGAATTGTGTTGCGGTACAAGCGGTCCCATCGGTCTCAGCAGTAATACCCAATCGCTAAACTCAGTTCATGTTTATTAGGCCAGCACGACCAGATGAAGGGCAATTGATCCTCGATTATATTTATGCCCTTGCTCTCTACGAGAAGGAGCCCGATTCGGCGCAAGCCACCCTAGATCAGATAAATTCTTCATTCTTTTGTGAGAACCCTGCGGTGTTCTGCGATTTTATCGAAGGCGACGCTGGCAACGTGGTTGGGTTTGCAACTTGGTTTCTGAATTACTCTACGTGGACCGGCAGCCATGGAATATATCTTGAAGATATTTTTGTCCAACCAGAATACCGTGGCCGCGGATATGGCAAAGCATTCTTAGTTCACTTAGCAAAACTATGTGTAGAACGAGGCTATGACAGGTTTCAGTGGTGGGTATTAGATTGGAACAAGCCTTCAATTGATTTTTACCAATCACTGGGCGCGGTTGCCATGGATGAGTGGACGGTGATGCGAGTCAGCGGAGAATCATTGGAGAAGCTGGCAAAACTTTAATTACCTACCTAACGAGTGAATGCCTCAGTAATTAGCGCATTCTGTTCTTCTTCATGTAGATGATGCGAACCGGTGGCCGGACTTGCAGTTGCTCTGCGAGAGATCCGACGCAAAGTGCGACCTTCTAAGTATTCAAGTGTATTTAATGCCACGAATGGGTATGGTCCTTGGTTGGCAGGTTCATCTTGTACCCACAAGAGGTTTGCTGACGGGTGTGCATGCGCAACGTGCATAAAATCTTCAATGGGGAAGGGATAAATCTGCTCGAGGCGAACAATTGCGGTGCTGGTTTCTCCCAGTCGAGTTCGCTCCGCGAGAAGGTCCCAATAGATCTTGCCTGAGCAGAAAATTACTCGAGAAGCATTGGTGACAGTTGGATCGTCAATCAATGGCTTGAAAGTCCCAGAAGTGAAATCGCTGAGCTTGGAGCCAGCCGCCTTAAGACGAAGCATTGATTTAGGTTCAAAGACGATAAGTGGTCTGCGAGCAACATTCTTCATATGCCAGCGCAACAGGTGGAAATATGAAGCTGGGCTAGAAGGTTGTGTGACTGTCATATTCTGTTCCGCGCACATCGCTAAATAGCGTTCGATACGAGCCGAGGAGTGATCTGGTCCTTGCCCCTCATAACCATGAGGCAGCAGGAGCACGATAGAAGATCGTTCGCCCCATTTTTGAAGAGCGCTAGAAATAAATTCATCGACGATCGACTGAGCACCATTTGCAAAGTCTCCGAATTGTGCCTCCCACAGAACTAACGCATTCTCGCGAGCAACTGAATATCCGTACTCGAACCCCATGGCTGCGTATTCAGATAGAAGTGAGTCAAACACAAAGAACTGATTTTCATGGTTAATCAAGCCACGTAATGGGAACCAATCGGATCCATCTTCCTGATCGACAATCACCGCATGGCGTTGTGAGAATGTTCCACGCCGTACATCTTGACCGGCCAATCGAATCGGATGGCCTTCAAGCAATAAAGAACCGAATGCCAACATTTCGCCGGTAGCCCAATCTACGGTTCCTTCATCTAGCATCTCGTTGCGCTTTGCAAGTTGTGGAGCAAGCCGCGGATGTACTGAAAATCCTTCGGGTGTTGCAATCTGAGTTGCGGTAATTTTTCGAAGAGTTGCTTCATCCAATGAAGTATTGGTAGCCGCTGCTGGAGAGACCATTGGTACTTGAGAAGAGAATAGGGGTTCTGGCTCTACGTTATGAACCGATGCATAAACTGCATCAAGCTGTGATTGATAATCGCGTAAAACTTCTTCTGCCTCATCAACGGTAATGTCCCCACGGCCGATAAGGGCTTCGGTATACAACTTACGGGTGCTTCTCTTTGCATCAATCAGTTTGTACATTAATGGTTGAGTAAAAGAAGGTTCGTCGCCTTCGTTATGGCCTCGGCGACGGTAGCAAACCATATCGATGATAATGTCTTTGTTAAATGCTTGACGATAGGCAAATGCCAATCGGGCCACGCGTACTACCGATTCTGGATCATCGCCATTCACGTGCAGAACCGGGGCTTGAATCATCTTCGCTATATCGGTTGAGTATGTCGAGGAACGAGCTGCATGAGGTGATGTAGTGAAGCCGACTTGGTTGTTGGCAACAACATGGATGGTTCCACCGGTACGGTAGCCCTTGAGCTTTGAGAGATTAAGAGTCTCAGAAACAACGCCTTGTCCTGCAAAAGCTGCGTCGCCATGAACCAGGATTGGCAAGATCGAATAGGCCTCTTGAACACCGTGCATATCTTGTTTAGCGCGGACAATTCCTTCGAGGACCGGATTTACGGCTTCTAAATGGGAAGGATTGGCTGCCAGATAAATTTTTGTACTGTCACCTGATTCTGAAGTGAATACGCCCTGCGTACCCAAGTGATATTTAACATCGCCAGAACCTTGAACCGCATTGTCAGCGTAATGGCCTTCGAATTCTTGGAAGATCTGTCCATATGACTTGCCACCAATATTTGCAAGGACATTGAGGCGACCTCGGTGCGGCATTCCGATGCAGACTTCTTCAATTTTCCCTTGAGCTGCGCTTTGTAGCACAGCATCTAATAATGGGATAAGTGATTCTCCGCCTTCGAGTGAGAAACGTTTCTGCCCAACATATTTAGTTTGTAAGAAAGATTCGAAAGCTTCGGCAGAATTAAGTTTGCGCAGAATACGCAGTTGTTCTTCACGAGGAGTGCGAGGTACTCCAATTTCTACATGCTCTTGAATCCAAGCGCGTTCGGTGGGATTTTCAATGTACATATATTCGACACCGACAGTGCGGCAATAAGAATCTCGCAAGATTCCCAATATTTTACGGAGTTTCATAAATGGCGCACCACCGAATCCGCCGGTGGCAAATTCGCGATCCAAGTCCCACAACGACAGACCATGAGTAACAACATCTAGATCCGGATGGGTACGTTGCTTGTAGCGAAGTGGATCAATATCAGCCATCAAGTGACCAAAGGTGCGATATGCCTCGATCAATTTTTGAACGCGCGCGGTCTTGCTGATCTGATCTTCTTTAGAAAATTGGAAGTCAACCGCCCAACGGATCGGTTCGTAAGGAATACGCAGCGCGTCGAAAATCTCGTCATAGAAGTGATCGGAGCCAAGCATGATTTCATGAATTCGGCGCAAGAAGTCACCAGATTGGGCACCTTGTATGACGCGATGGTCATATGTACTTGTGAGAGTAATGGTCTTAGAGATCGCTAAATTGGTCAGAGTCTCTTCGCTTGCCCCTTGGAATTCGGCAGGGTAATCCATGGCGCCAACACCAAGAATAAGTCCTTGACCTTGAACTAGGCGGGGGACCGAATGCACGGTTCCTAGAGTTCCTGGATTAGTTAATGAGACCGTTGTACCTGCATAATCTTCAATTGTTAACGTGCCACTTCGTGCTTTTCGGACGGTCTCTTCATAGGAGGCCCAAAATTGAGCAAAGTCTAATCCTTCGCAACCTTTAATTGAAGGCACGAGCAATTGACGAGTGCCATCTGGTTTTGCAAGGTCGATTGCGATTCCAAGGTTGATATGTTCGGGGCGACCTAAAACCGGTTTTCCATCTTGCTCAGCAAAGAACGTGTTCATCTCTGGCATGGCACGTAGCGCTTTGACCATCGCATAACCAATGAGATGCGTGAATGAAACTTTTCCGCCACGTCCGCGGGCTAAATGATTATTTATTACCGTGCGATTATCAATCATTAATTTTGCTGGAATCGCACGAACACTGGTGGCGGTTGGAACCGTGAGTGATGCTTCCATGCTCTGAACAACACGCGCAGCCACTCCGCGAATCGGTTCAAGGGTAGAGGCACCAGGAGTAATCAAAGTTGGGATTGGTTTGAGAACTGGATCAGCTGGCTTCAAAGTATTTGCGGCTGGCGGAGTGGGAATTACGGGAGGCACAATAGGTGGCGTGGATGCTGGAATTATCGGCGTCACGATGGGGGTGAGAACCACCTGAGTCGCAGTAGGAACAACTGGTGGAACTGTTGATTGGGAAGATTTTGGAATTGGGGGAGTTCCGGCAGAAACTGAAGTGTTTGATTGCGCTGGGGGCGTGTAATCTGCAAAGAAATCCCACCAAGCCTTATCGACAGAAGATGGATCTTGTTGATATCGCTCGTACATTTCGTCAACCAGCCACTCATTTGGCCCAAAACTTCCGCCAAAATGATTTGCTGGTGTATTCGTTGCCGACACTGAAAATCTCCCCGCTCTTCCCATCTTTCGCTACTTACAATCTTAATAGGTCTTAACAGGCTTGAATGAGAGCCGTTTCCCAGGAAAGTGTGACCTGGATGACGGTGTTCTTATTCTCTGTATCCGAAGGTACTACTGAAAGCCGTAGCAAATGCGAGCAATCCAAGCGGAATCGCCCCAATATAAAACTTGCCAGAGGCCATGAAGTAGGCGACGCCAAGTGCGATCAGGTTTGCGAGAACTGCTGGCGCTCGCCCCCAGGACTTCCCCTTTGCAAAGGAGATCGAGCACGCGTAGAGCCCGATAGCACCGAGCGCAAGGGCTATAAAGTCTCCGGCCAGAGCGAGTGGTGCGCTAAGCGGTTTCCTCCGCAGCGCATCGAGTAAAGCGAGATAAATGATGAGAGCGATTAAGACAATCGATTCTAGACGCAGTAAAGCGATCGCCCGCTTGCGAGCACCTTCGTAGATCCTTTCGCTAAATGTCATGTCATAAGGGTATCCAAGTAACCTAGGACTATGGCCAATTTCGAGATGAGTGAGGTTGAATTTCGAAGTGATGGCCTGAGCGATTCGCTCACTTTGACAATGTCCCCAGCTATCTTTCATGAAAGCCTTAAGCGAGAAATATCCAATGCCGAACGAGAGAATCGAGACTTAGTTCTTATCTCGATATCGCTATTAGCGGAGCCATTTGATTCAGTTTCCAGATACGAGAAAGCCCTTATCGAGATCGCATTTGGATTGCGTTCGCAATTACGAGGTGGGGATTTCTTCGTACGAATTTCTGACCACGGTTTTTGGGTGTTATTACGGAGTAGCGAAGTCGATGCCCAAGTAGTGCTGAAGAGATTGGATCTGCCGCACGCCGAACATTTAGAAACGTATGTTTTGGCGCGCAATCATGATCAATATTCAGAATGGATCAAAAGAATTGACCCGATCCATTTCTCCTAAACACTCTACTTGCCCGCGCAGGCTTTCATCGCAGCTTTTACCTTTGAATTCTGACTATCTAAACCTTGCACATCGGCCATGGACTGGACTGGGAGTCCTTGCGTATTTAGACATGCAATGTACGCAGCTCCTGTCCCAAGGGCAGGTGCAACTCCGTTGGTCGTAGTGCCCTGACCGAATCCACTACCTTCGCCACGGTTAAATTTTGGACGCAATGAAGCGCATGCGTTAAATGCCTTTTGCTCTTTAGGAGTCATTTTTAATTTTGATAATTTAGGTGCTGGAGCTGTTGGGAGGTTCATGCCTGTTGGCGCTCCACTTGGTCGCAGACCATTGGGTGTGGTCCCAAGGGCGCCAGGACGCCTTCCCCCAAAAGCAGGCATCTTGATTCCCGCTTTGCTTAGGCACGCCTGGTATTTGGCAAACCCTGCTGCATTAGGACGTCTACCTTCACCGCCGCCATCAGTGCCATTTTCACCCTCTCCGCCACCGGATATTGATATTGATGGTTTTGGAGCAGTTGGTTTCGAAGCGGCAAATGATGGTGCAGCGCTGAACGCTGCAATAGAGATCACGGCGGCAATAACTAGGGTTTTTTTCATGAGGGAATCGTAGAACAGGACGAAAGTAAAAATTAAGAATTCACCTTATTTTTTGCTGTGAATACGGTGACGGGTAGGCTCTGCACATGTCCAAAGTACTTGCATCTCTGCCGATCGGCGAGAAAGTCGGGATCGCCTTTTCTGGTGGACTCGACACTTCTGTTGCTGTTGCATGGATGCGCGAAAAAGGTGCTGTTCCATTTGCATACACAGCAGACCTCGGCCAATACGATGAGAAAGATATTGATTCGGTTCCTGATCGCGCACTTGCATATGGGGCCGAAAAAGCTCGCTTAATTGATTGCAAACTTGCTTTGGTTGAAGAGGGACTTGCTGCTATTGCTTGTGGCGCATTCCACATTCGTTCTGGTGGTAAACAATATTTCAATACAACCCCACTTGGTCGCGCCGTCACCGGTACTTTATTGGTCCGGGCAATGTTGCAGGACGATTGTTTTATCTGGGGCGATGGATCGACTTATAAGGGCAATGACATCGAGCGTTTTTATCGTTACGGACTATTGGCAAACCCAGCACTTAAAATTTATAAGCCATGGCTGGACGCAGACTTTGTCAACGAACTTGGTGGACGAAAGGAAATGTCTGAGTGGTTGGTCAATCACAAACTTCCATACCGGGACAGTACAGAGAAGGCATATTCAACTGATGCAAATATTTTGGGTGCGACCCATGAAGCCAAAAATTTAGAAGAGTTGGATGCATCGATCGAAATCGTTGATCCAATTATGGGGGTGAAGTTTTGGGATCCTTCGGTAAAAATTGATTCCGAAGATGTAACCGTAGAATTTTCGCAAGGTCGTCCAGTATCCATCAATGGCAAAACCTTTGCCGATTGCGTTGAGCTGATGCATGAGGCAAATGCAATCGGAGGACGTCATGGTTTGGGCATGGCTGATCAAATCGAAAATCGGATTATTGAAGCCAAGTCACGTGGAATTTATGAAGCCCCAGGTATGGCACTTCTCTTCATTGCTTACGAGCGACTTATTTCTGCCATTCATAATGAGGATACGATCGCGAATTATCATGCGGAGGGGCGTCGGTTGGGGCGTTTGCTCTACGAAGGTCGCTGGTTTGATCCGCAATCTCTGATGCTCCGTGAATCACTGACGCGTTGGGTTGCTTCTGCTGTCACGGGGAGCGTGACGATTAGATTGCGTCGCGGGGATGATTTCTCGATTATTAATACAGCTGGACCAGGCCTCAGTTACCATCCAGAGAAGCTATCTATGGAGCGCACTGGCGATGCTGCGTTTGGTCCTGCTGACCGAATCGGTCAACTCACGATGCGCAATTTAGATATTGCTGACACTCGCGCCAAGCTAGAGCTTTATACAAAGCAGGGACAGCTAGGCGCAAGCGAGTTCAAATTGATCAACGAGATCGAATCTAAGTAGCCCGTTTTAGGCGTTCACCGAAGACATATCTGCGTAGCGATCTCCCGCGGTGATGCCAACAGGTGCTGCCGAATTAAGCGCGGCAAGATCGGCTTCACTCAAAACTAGATCAAGTGCGCCAAGATTTTCTTCAAGTCGAGCAACTTTGCGAGTCCCTGGAATTGGGACAACATCATTGCCTTGAGCGAGTACCCATGCAAGTGCAAGCTGTGCGGCAGTGGCACCTTTTTGCTCTGCAATTGATTTGACGGCTTCAACGATCTTAAAGTTGTGTGCAAAGTTTTCGCCCTTAAATCGAGGATGAGTACGTCGTGAATCATTCTCTGACAGGTCATCGATTGATGTGAATGCACCGGTCAAAAAACCACGACCTAATGGTGAATAAGGAACAAACCCGATTCCAAGTTCGCGCACCGTCTTTAAAACCTCGTTCGTCTCAGGATCGCGGGTCCATAGAGACCATTCGGTCTGAAGTGCTGTGATGGGGTGGATTGAATTCGCTTTTCGGATGGTGGTAGCTGATGCTTCAGAAATTCCAAGATTCCGAACTTTTCCAGCGGTGACTAAATCTTTGAGAGCTCCCCAAGTTTCTTCAACAGGAACACTGCGATCTACGCGGTGCTGGTAGTACAAATCAATGTAGTCAACTTTTAGACGCCGCAATGAGTCATCGCACGCTTTAATCACGTATTCCGGAGTACCGTTGATGCGACGAGTTCCGTCAGCAAAGCGTTCATTACCGAACTTTGTAGCAAGTATTACTTCTGAACGACGTCCCGCAATGGCACGACCTACTAACTCCTCATTTTTGAAAGGTCCGTACATGTCAGCGGTATCCAGGAGATTGCCGCCAAGGTCTAAGAAGCGGTGAATTGTGGCGATCGATTCGGCATCATTTTGAGGTCCATAAAATTCTGACATACCCATGCAACCTAGGCCGAGGGCAGAGACTTCTAGGTCACGTAATTTTCTCGTTTTCATGTTGCAAGTAAAGCACTTAAAGTGGAAATTGGCGCTCCTGGCAGGCAAGTGCGAATTGTTCGCAGGTATCTCAAACCTGGCTCTGCTACCTTCGCCTAACAATCCACCTGGGAGACTCAAATGAAGATCTACAACAATATTTCAGAAGTATTCGGTAATACCCCGCTTGTAAAATTTCAGCGACTCTTCGGAGCTACAAAGGCGATAGTTGTTGGCAAACTCGAGTTTTATAACCCAACTGCTTCAGTGAAGGATCGCCTAGCTGTTGCCATGGTTGATGATGCCGAAAAATCTGGCGCACTAAAACCAGGCGGAACTATTGTCGAAGCTACTTCTGGTAATACCGGCATCGCGCTTGCTTCCGTTGGCGCGGCTCGTGGTTACAAAGTTGTCTTAACGATGCCAGATTCGATGTCAAAGGAGCGTCGCGCTCTTCTTCGCGCCTTGGGCGCTACTTTGGTACTGACCCCTGCAGCACAAGGTATGCGCGGAGCAGTTGAAGAAGCAGAAAAAATTGGTACAGAGCAAGGTGGGGTACTGGTTCGTCAATTTGAAAACCCAGCCGGTCCAGCAATTCACCGCGCGACAACTGCAGTGGAAATTTGGAATGATACAGATGGACAGGTTGCTGCTGTTGTTATGGGTATCGGGACTGGTGGAACGATCACTGGTGTTGGTCAGGGTCTGAAAGCGAAGAATCCAAATATTAAGATTTTTGCAGTACAACCAGCTGCGTCACCAGTTTTGACGGGTGGTTCACCAGCTGGACATCCACTGCAAGGTATTGGCGCCAACTTTGTTCCAGCTGTGTTGGACACGACGATTTACGACGAAGTCCTTTCTGCTCCGAATGAAGAGTCGATGACTTTTGCCAAGCGCGCTGGCCAAGAAGAAGGAATTCTTGCTGGAATCTCTTCAGGTGCTGCTCTTTGGGGAGCTGCACAAATTGCTGATCGTCCAGAATTCGCCGGCAAAATCATCGTCGTTGTGATGGCATCCTTTGGAGAGCGTTACTTATCAACGCCGCTATACAAAGAATTCATCGACGAACCAGTTGCGCCATCAATCTAAGGAACCTTTAAAAACTTATGTCTCGCTTCTTGGAAGATCTTGCCGTAGTACTCAAGAAAGATCCTGCTGCCAGAAATCGAATTGAAGTCGCACTGACATATCCCGGAGTACATGCACTTTGGAATCATCGAATTGAGCACTGGTTATGGCTTAAGCACGTAAGACTGGCTGCAAGAATTATGGCAAATTACACTCGCAGTAAAACTGGAATCGAAATACATCCAGGTGCAACCATTGGCCGTCGTGTTTTTATTGATCATGGTGTTGGTGTTGTAATTGGGGAAACCGCCATAGTTGGAGATGATGTCACGATTTACCATGGCGTCACATTGGGTGGTCGCTCACTTGAAAAAGGTAAGCGGCATCCCACAATTGAAAATAATTGTGTTCTCGGCGCGGGGTCAAAAATTCTGGGGAACATCACTATTGGCGCTGGCAGCACTATCGGAGCAAACCAGGTTGTTACACGCTCACTTTCGCAGATAAACGAGGTCGAGTTTTTTATCTAACACTTGAGTAGAATCTGCTCTATGCGGCGAATAATTGACCAACTGTTCCAACAGTTCGTCGTTCGTTGGTATTGGATTCAGCAAGTATTAGTAACCGCAATTGCTGCTGGTGTTTCTTGGCAAGTCGGCGATTTAATTCTCAAAAACGGTGGAGTAGTTGCTGCCATTGTTGCATCCCTGACGGTTCGATCTTCATTACATAAGTCCACGCGCGAAGGCCTGGGACAAGTACTTGGCTCAACCGTTGGCGCTGGGGTTGCTCTACTTGCCTTGCATTTCTTTGGCCTAGGAGTGATCACGGTGGGTATCACCGTTCTTATCTCACTTGTAGGCGCGCGTCTCTTGCATTTGGGCGAGGTAGCTGCCATCAACGTTCCGGTAACCGCTCTGATTGTTATAGGTCCAGGCCTTAGTCAGACCACCGCAAGTAACCGTCTACTTTCTACGATTGTTGGTGCCTTAATAGCGATTATTTTTTCAACTTTTGCACACCCCAAGACTCCTGCCGGTAGAACGATCGATCGTATTAGTTCTCTGACAGATCGTTGTTCTGTATTGATGGCGCAGATGGCCGAAGGAACGATAGAGAATTACCCACAAGAGAGAGCTGGTCGTTGGCTGGCTCGCGGACGATTATTAGTTGAAGAAATCCCAAGTATTAGAAATCAGGCTGTAGAGGCGCGTGCATTTGCAAAATGGATGCCAATCGCTCGAAGTGAAAAGGCAGAGAAGTTATATCTACGCGGAATCGCTTTAGAACACACAATTATTCAGGTGAGGTCAATTGCACGAACCTTGTACGACTTACGACTACATGGCGGAATATCGAACCGTCTTTCGGAAAGTTTGGGGTCAATGCTTTCGACGGTCAGTTATGCGTTATCTGTAAGTGCAGAAGATTTTAGATTTGATCCATATGCAATGGCCAAAGATCCGCTGACATCAGAGATTCGACTCTCTGCCGATGCCCTAACCACTCAAGTGTTGCAAGAATCCGACCATTTTGAGCAAGGACAGCTAGCACGTTTGATGGCTGCGATTTCTGGCGTCGTGATAATTGCTGATTCCCTTGATCAAATTTCACCAAGTATTCGTAAAGTACCTACGCCCGAAGGGCCAAGCAGTCAACAAATTCTTTCAGTGTCAGCAATCGACCAGGCTCGAAACTGGCAAAATCGTTTTTATCGACTCATCCCAGGCAAGCTTCGTGGATATTTGGAGCGGATCTTCAATTAATCGTTAGTTCACCGACTATTTACTTTGTGGATGCTCATTCACCATGGGAGCCCACTTAGATTTCCTTGTTCTTACTACCTAGGGATAGGAAATTTCATGAATTTTGCTACTATCAAAAAGAGTCTTGCGATTGGGGCATCACTAGTTTTTGCCTCTGTGGGACTCAGTGCACAAGCTGCGCATGCTGCGGTGATCACGATCAACCTTTACGAAGCCATTGGTTATGCTCCAGATGAGATCAAAGCATTCAATGCATCGCAATCCATGTACCAGGTCGTGGATGTCGGTGGATCTACCGGTCCATTGCTTGCCAAAGTTGCAGCCGAAGGCACAAATCCACAATGGGGTCTCTTCTGGGCAGATGGAGATACCTGGGCTGCTGCAGCTGATACAGCTGGCAATTTAGCTCCACTCAATTTCAAGCCAACATACTCTTCTCTCGGTAAGCGCCTTGCACCGAAGAACAATGCCTATGCAATTACCGGTTCTACAGTGATGGTTGCCGGCTTGTACAACGCGGCGAAGATGACAAACCCACCAGTGCCATTACAGGCCATGCTGCGTTCTGGTTATAAAGGTCAGATTGGAATGAACGATCCGAATATTTCTGGTCCAACATATCCATTTATCGCAGGCTTGATGAACCAGCTTGGATCAGAGGATGCCGGTAAGAACTATCTCCTCGCCTTGAAGAAGAACGGTCTTGTCATTAACGATAAGAATGGGCCAACAATCCATGCACTTGAAATCGGCCAGATCAATATGGGATTGGTTCAAAATACTGCAGCCATTGCAGAAGTAATTAAATTCACTGCTGCCCCAGTTGCTGGATTTAAGCCAACAATCGTGTATCCAGGTCGTCCAACTTTGATGCCAAGTTCATTGGCTATTGATGCCAAGCGTCCTGCGGCAGAAATCGCTGGTGCACAGGCATTTATTAAATATGTCTTGTCACCTGCCGGCCAATCTATCTTGGCTTCTACAGATGCTACGCAGAACTCAGATGTTCTTTGCTATCCATCAATTGTCGGTACTACTCCAAATAAGTACGTGCCTGCAATGCCTAAGGCATACCAGATCATCGACCCTTACAAGTGGGGCCCACTTCAGAGTGAAGTTGATGCTTGGTTTACTGCCAATATCCGCACTAAATAAGAACACTTACTAAACAACTACCTAATGGCACTCGACAGCGGGCTCTTAGCCCGACGTTGGGTGCCATTTTCCTCTGAACGATCCCAGCTTCGACGCAAATTTGGTCGAATCCGAATTACTCCTATGGCTCTATTCTGGACACTGATTATTTTGATTCTTGTGATTCCTATACTTCTATTCCTTTCGGTCGCATTTAGTCCACGATTGATGTCACAAGGACACCAATGGTTCACCCTGGCAAGTTTCAAACCTGTTTTCTCTGGCTCTTATGGAATAGCCCTACTTCACTCTCTACTCTTGGGGATTGTTGCCTCTCTTGGCGCCACGGTGATTGCGCTATCGATGGCATGGTTAGTACTGCGCACGGATACTCCAGCTCGAATAATTTGGAACAGTACAATCTTTGCACTCTTTTTAGCGCCATCGTATTTGATTGCTCTTGGTTGGCAACGTCTCTTTGAACAACGTGGTGTTCTGGAAATCATGGGTTTCTATGTAGAACCAATTAGGAATTTGCTTTATGGACCTGTTGGTATTTGCATGGTTTTAATGGTCAAGGGGTTGCCATTTGCCTACTTGGTCATTGCAAATGCGATGCGTGGCCTTGGTGAAGAATTTGAACAAGCAGTTCGAGTCCATGGTGGTTCACGGGTCGAAGCTTTTAAAGTGATGGCAAATTTGCTAACTCCATCCATATTTTCTGCCATGGCAATAGTCTTTGCGGAAGCAATTAGTGATTTTGGAGTCGCATCGACTCTGTCTAGCGTAGGTCACTTTTCAGTGGCTACGTATCAGCTTTATCAAGGTATTAACTCGATTCCAGTTAATTTTCCGGTCTCTGCGGCTACAAGTATTACCTTGCTCTCATTGGTCCTCTTGGCAATTTTTGCACAAAATCGTGCACTTCGCGGACGGAGCTTTAGAACCTTGAGCGGGCGTACGCGCCCGGCAACAATCACAAAACTTTCTTTCATTGGCAAGTTTTCAACAAGCACCTATATCATCGTTCTTCTATTGATGGTTTTGGGGATACCGATTTTTGGGGCGGTTTCCGCGTCGATGTTGCAAGGCCTGGGTAGCTTGCTGAGTCATTACAGTATTAATTTCAGTAACTATTCTCGAGTTTTGCACTCGCGCTTCTTGCGAAACCCATTGATTTATTCAACTCAGATGTCACTCATTACAGCTACTTTGTCTGTTGGTTTAGCAGCAATAGCGTCAAAGGTCCTGACATCTATTAAGCCGTCCAAATCCAAAAAATTTGTTGATTTTTTCTTGCTAGCGGCGGTAGCTTTGCCTGGCATTGTCTTTGCGATTGGATACATTTTCACGTATA
>Ga0214201_1000070_pt1 | contig 42678 bp, 42 predicted proteins | sample TroBogEpilimnion_32_FD_153039 | JGI IMG/M metagenome (GOLD analysis project Ga0214201, IMG submission 153039) | Freshwater microbial communities from Trout Bog Lake, WI - 29MAY2009 epilimnion | ecosystem: Environmental > Aquatic > Freshwater > Lake > Epilimnion/Euphotic zone | place: Trout Bog...
TAAAGAACCATCGAGGCGAGCCGCGATAATGTTGTCAACAATCCTGGGAGCAAATTTCTCTTCGCCATATTTTCGAAGGATTTTTATCAGTGAATTGCGATCATATGTATCCAGAACTTCTTGAGCTGTGATTCCGCTACTTTGATCCATTCGCATATCAAGTGGCGCATCATATGAGTAAGCAAAACCTCTTTCGCCATCATCCAACTGCATAGAGGAGACACCCAGGTCAAAGAGAATTCCTGCAACCGCAGTGACATTATTTTCGTTCAAAATCTCTGCAATCTGATCATACGTAGTATGTGCAATTATTAAACGATCGTCAAATGGAGCAATATTCTCGCGTGCTATTGCAATTGCTGATTCATCTCGATCGATCCCAATTACTTTCAGTAATGGGAACTTGGCAAGCAATGCACGTGTGTGTCCGCCAAGTCCCAAAGTTGCATCGATGACAATGGTTTCTTTTTTATTGGCAAGTGAATACTCAATGGCAGGGGTAAGTAAATCGATACAACGCTTTAATGCGACCGGTACATGTACTTTGCTCAATTGCTTCCCCTTCCCTATTCCTTTATGTTTTAATTCCTTGATGTTTTAATGCGTATTAATTTATTTACTTCTTAGTTCTGCACTTAGGTCACCGCCGACCGACGGATCTTGGGGGGAACGGCGCCGGGGAAGAGGCGTCGTTGTCATGAAGTCGGCGATGGCCTAAATACAGATCAGGCACATTTCATAGTTAGAAGAGTCCTGGCAACACCTCCGTTGAAACATCTGCAAAACCCTTTTCGCGATCCGCCAAATAGGTATTCCATGAAGTTGCATCCCAAATTTCTAGACGCGTGTTAGCGCCAATGACTACGCATTCTTTTTCTAGAGCTGCGTATATACGTAAACCGGTAGGGATCGTGACTCTGCCTTGCTTATCAGGAACTTCGTCGTGAGCACCTGCGAACATGACGCGCATATAGTCGCGAGCCGCTTTCTCGGTGACCGGTGCTTGGCGGAGGCGTTCAGTAATAGTTGTGAATTCAGAGGTCGGGAAGACGTACAGGCAACGTTCTTGACCTTTAGTTATGACCAAGCCCTGGGCTAATTCATCTCTAAACCGTGCAGGCAAGATCAGGCGACCCTTTTCATCGAGCTTTGGCTCGTGGGTCCCAAGAAACATTTAATTTCCCCCTATTACGCCTATCAGACGCTTTATTCCCCCGAATAATGCGTTATCCACCACTTTACTCCCTTTTTCTCCATTTTCAACCACCAAGACCCACTTTCCTTCCTGTTCCTCCCCCTTAATCCACGGGCGCATTTGAGCGCTCTGCTCTGTTAAAGGACCTAGGCTTGGCACCTCATGGAAGACATTTCACAGAACCCGGTCCTGATCCAGGCCAAGGGTCTCTCCAAGCGCTACGGGGAGTTCGTGGCGGTAGCTGGTATCGATTTTGAAGTCAAAAAAGGCGAATCATTCGGATTTCTGGGGCCCAACGGCGCTGGCAAGTCGACGACTATGCGAATAATTGCTGCGACCCTGAATCGTTCGAGTGGTGAGATCACGATTTTGGGTAAAGATCCCGAGAAGTATGGACCTGAAATTAAGGCCCACCTAGGTGTCGTGCCGCAGACAGATAATCTTGATAACAACCTGACGGTCGAAGAGAACTTGTTTGTGTACGGTCGATATTTTGGACTCTCAAAAAAGTTTATTAACAGCAAGATAGAGGAGCTGCTGGACTTCGCACAATTAGTAGAAAAACGTTCGGTTAAAGTAGAAACTCTGAGTGGCGGAATGAAACGTCGCCTCACGATCGCACGTGCACTTGTGAGTGAACCAGAAATTTTGATGTTAGACGAACCGACAACTGGGTTGGATCCACAGGCTCGTCACATCTTGTGGGATCGGCTCTTTCGCCTTAAAGAACAAGGCGTCACACTTTTGATCACCACTCACTATATGGATGAAGCCGAGCAACTATGCGATCGCTTGATGGTGATGGATAAAGGTTCCATCATGGCCGAAGACTCCCCTGCCGGGCTGATAAAAAAATATTCAACCCGAGAAGTCTTGGAAGTTCGATTCGGTTCTGACCGAAATGCAACCATCGCACCCGAACTTCAAAAATTGGTAGAGAGAATTGAAGTTCTACCAGATCGAATATTGATGTATGCCGATGATGGCGAAGTTATCCTTCATCTTCTCAAGGAGAAAGGGATGCATCCCATAACTTCTTTAGTCCGTAGAAGCTCACTAGAAGATGTTTTTCTAAGGCTTACGGGCAGAACTTTGATTGATTGATTGATTGATGTCAAATAATTTGCGCCAAGGTTCACTTCATATTGTGAATGTATCTCGTATTCGTAAAAGAGGTGCGCTATCGATCAGCGAAGGTCGAATTCGGGTAATGATCAAGTGGTTTTGGAGCAACCTTGCCGCAGCCGCTTTGAGCCCTACGCTCTATTTACTTTCGATCGGCATAGGAGTCGGCAAGCTCATCAACACACATTCTGGCGGGGTCGATGGGGTCAAATACTTAACGTTTTTAGCGCCAGCTCTTCTTGCTACAGCTGCAATTCAAAATGCGATGGATGAAGCCGTATTTCCTACTTTGGATGGGTTCAAGTGGAGCAAAAGCTTCTTTGCCATGAACGCAACCCCGATATCTTCGTCACAAATTGCAGATGGAATTTTGATCGCAGCCCTCGTCCGCACATTCTTCTCAGTAACTATTTATGGCTGCACCATTTATTTCTTCGGTGGATTTAGCTCATTACGTGGCTGGTTAGCGATCCCCACTGCGCTCTTTGCCGGAGCCGCTTTTGGCGCCTTCATCTTGGGCATAGCGGCAGCCACAAATAACGATGATTCCTTCTTCATGATTCTGGGGCGCTTTGTAATGATGCCGCTCTTCTTATTCTCTGGAACTTTTTACCAGCTTGCCACTATGCCGTTCTATATGCGTTGGATTGGGTGGATTTCTCCTTTGTGGCATGCAACCGAACTAAGCCGCTACTTCACATATGGACACAGATTAAGTGGAGTCATGGTACTTGTTCATGCTGGATTCTTGATCGTAATGTTTATTTTTGGTTTACATAATGCACGTAAGCAATTTACAAAACGGTTGAGCAAGTGATGCACGATAGCGCGGTCGAAATTGCAGAAGCCAGGCGGGAAAAATTAGGCGCGCGGATCTATGCTGGCAGACCTCAAGTACTCCTTGAACGGAGCCTTCTCGCATTTAAGAATTCTGTCTGGATTGCAGTGGTTTCAGGCTTTTTTGAGCCAGTGCTCTACTTGCTCTCCTTTGGATATGGTTTAGGGCATTTGATTGGGAAAATTCCCTTACAAAATGGAATGGTAGTGAGCTATGCCATGTATATCGCGCCTGGGTTACTAGCGACCAGTGCGATGAATGGCGCAATTTACGATTCCACATGGAATGTATTCTTTAAACTCAAGAGTGATCGAATTTATCAAGGCATGTTGCAAACTTCCCTTGGTCCACTTGACGTAGCTCTTGGAGAAATTTCGACAGCACTTCTACGTGGCTTTGCCTATGCGATTGGGTTCATGTGCGTGGTAGTACCAATGGGATTAATCCGAAGTTGGTGGAGTCTTTTAGCGGTCCCGGCCGCAGTACTGATTGCTTTTGGCTTTGCATCCATTGGCATGGGCGTTACATCGTGCTTCCACTCTTATCAACAGATGGATTTTATAAATATTGCGATGCTGCCCATGTTCCTATTTTCAGGGACTTTCTATCCATTAACCGTTTATCCAGGGTATCTACAGGGGATCATCAAATCTCTTCCCCTGTGGCAAGCAATTTCATTGGTACGCGATCTAACCTTAGGAATGGTCGGACCTGGCGTTATCTTGCATGTGGCCTATTTTGTAGTGATGATCTGCCTTGGTCTGGTAATAACGACGAAACGACTCACTAAACTTTTCTTACGTTAACTTTCGTTATTCCTTCGGTCCCAACGATGTTCCAGACGGTCACTCCACTTGGCTTTTTTATTTTTAGGAACACCCTGCTTTCCACCGCGTCCAAATGTCACATTTGTAATGATCAAGAACGCTCCTGTCAGGGCGACCACAAATCCAAATAATCCGACAGCTATCAATTTTGAGACTAAACCACCGAAGAGGATCGCCATTCCGAGCAATAACCCGACAATTCCAATGAGGACGCGGCTACCCTGACGAGTTCTCGCGTTGCCAGTTAGGGTCGAAACTAAACGTGGGTCCTCTTGTGCAAAGGCAGCTTCCATCTCCGCGAGGAGTTGACGTTCGTGTTCAGAAAGGGCCATGGGGAAAGAATAGGGCAGGCGCGGTCAAACTCGCTATCCGACCATAAGGAGCTGGGGTCGAATGGGTCACTCCTGATCTTCTGCTGAGAGAAGTCGAGCAGGACGGACACTTCCATCGCCAAAGCGGGCGGTTGCTCGATCCATCGCCTGGGTCGCTTGCCGCCAACCTTTCTCCCGTTCTCCAAGCTCCAATTGGATTGGGGCGCCCGCGGAATCCAATAAACCTTCTAACGAAATTCCGATAAGACGAATCCGGGCACGATCTAATTTCAGAGCTAAAAATAACTTTTTTGCAATCTCATAGGTGTCTTGCAACCCATCAATTGCTAATGGCAAAGTTTTTGACCGAGATATAGTTTTAAAATCTGCAAAGCGGACTTTGATAGAAATTGTCTGTGCCGACATTTGGCGTGCGCGCAATCGAGCAGTCGCCTTTTCGGTAAGTCGCAAAAGTTCGCGCAAAATCTCTTCGGTATCCTCTAGATCTGATGCAAAAGTTTCGGCAGCGCTAATACTTTTATCCGGTTCATCGGGGGTAACTGCCCGATAATCACGCCCCCAGGCAAGTTCGTGAAGATGGGCTCCACTCGCTTCGCCAAGAGCTCTAATCAAAGTATGGCGAGGTGTGCGGGCGACGTCCCCCACAGTGCGTAGCCCCATCCGCAACAACTCTTCATTTGTCTTTGGACCGACTCCCCAAACCGCTCCGACAGGAAGAGGGTGCAGAAAATCTAAAACTTTCTCGTCTTTTACATGAAGTAACCCATTAGGTTTGCAATTGCCTGATGCAAGTTTTGCAATAAATTTTGTAGTCGCGATTCCAACCGAACACGTAATACCAGCTTGCTCTTCCACTTGAGCACGAATCTTGATAGCAATCTCAAGACCAGAGCCCAATAATTTTTGCGACCCAGTGACATCTAGAAATGCCTCATCAAGTGAGATCGGTTCTACGAGCGGTGTGAAGCTAGCAAAGATCTCCATAATTTCACTCGAGATTTCGCTATAACGTTGATGATCAGGTGGCACAAATATGGCGTGAGGTGCCATTCGCTGAGCTCTACCTACGGGCATCGCTGCTCTAATGCCAAATTTGCGTGCTTCGTAATTTGCAGAGAGAACAACGCTTCGCGGACCAGTGCCAACAACAACCGCCTTACCGCGCAGAGTGGGGTCATCTTTCTCTGCTACAGATGCATAGAAAGCATCCATATCAACATGAAGAATCGTGGTGCTCTCGAAACTATCCATGCTCATAAACTCTCAGGTTACGCCACTTCTCGTAAGACTCCGCGAGTTCCCACGCATCCGTGGCCCGCAAAGAGAGACCACGCGGGCCAGTGCGTCTTATCTCGCCACGAACCAAGAAGAGTGATGAGTTAAAGAGCAAAGTCCCATGGCTCTGCTGAATATCTTCGAAGAATGTGATGTCATTACATCCGTAACCATCGTCGAGAGTAAGAAAGATTACTCGTTTGCCAGAACGAATAGGCGGCATCTGTAGCGCAACCTTCACCCCGGCAACAAGAACAGAAGTTCCGGTTCGTTGGCGAATGAGCTCTGAAGACCTAATAGCACCAACGTGATTAAGAAATTCTCCATAAAAATCCAGCATGTGGCGAGAGATATCCATTCCAGTCAAATCTATCTCGTGGCGCACCCGTTCTGCCAAAGTAAGATCCGGAAGTCCACTTGAAGTAAGTGGTGGTGGGGTTAGGCCTAAAAGCATCTGATTGCTACTTGTCGTTCGTTTTGAGTTACTTCTCAACGTATAGAGATCTTGCAGATGCAATAGTAGATCTCGGTGATTGATTACACCTTCACCCAATGAGTGAAGATTATCAAAAGCTCCTATCAAAATGAGCGCTTCGCATATTGGCCTACTCGCACCAGAGCGCGCTACAAAATCTGCTAGATCGATATATGGCCGTGCGCTAATAATCTGCTCGATCTCAGATTCATTTATTCCTTGAATATCGCTTAAACCGATTCTAATCGCAAATCCACGAGCATCTGGCAAGATCAGAGGTTCGCCAGTGCTGGTGAGATTTGGAGCCGTATATGGAATCCGTGCATCTGAATCTGTCCGTTCAGCTCGGTAGTTGCGTTCTGATTTATTGATATCGATGGGGGCAATCTCGATTCCCCATTGTCTGGCATCATCAAGAATCAAACGTTTGGGATACATACCTGGATCATGTGTAAGTAAACCCGCGATGAAAGGTGCAGTGTGATGCGCCTTCAACCAAGCAGATTGGTATGTTGGTAAAGCAAAGGCTGCCGCATGGGCCTTGCAAAAACCAAATGATGCAAAGGAGCGCAATATCTCCCAGACTTCGTCAATAACATCCCTGTCATATCCCAGCGCTATCGCAGCTGGATAAAACCAATCACGGACTTCTACTTGGCCATCAGGTGCACCCATCTGGCGCCGTCTCTCGTCACCTTCGGCAAGAGTTATGCCACCCATGATAGAAATTATTCGAATAACTTGTTCATGAAAGACGACAACACCTTCGGTCTCGCGCAAAACCTCATGTAAATCAGGATGAATAAGAGCACGCGATTTAAAGCCCTGCCTACCGTTAAGAAAAGGCGTAATCATGTCACTCTTCACCGGTCCAGGACGAAAGAGTGAGATATCAATAATCAAATCGGTAAATGTCTGGGGAGCAAATTTGCCAATAAGTTCACGTTGGCCCGGACTCTCAATTTGAAAAACACCCAGAGTCCTTGTTGATTTGATCAGGTCAAAGGTAGCTGAATCATTGAGTGGTATTGCATCAATATCAACCTCAGTTCCATCTAATCTCTTAATCTCGTCAAGAGCATAAGAGATTGCTGACTGCATTCGTACACCCAAGATATCAAGTTTTAGGAGACCAATCGCTTCAACATCATCTTTGTCGAATTGAAGCATGGGATAACCGCTGGCGTTAATTTCTAAAGGTGCATAGTTAAGAAGGTGGGAGTCAGAGAGAACAACTGCGCATGGATGCATTGATAGGTGTCGAGGAAGTCCATCAAGACGTGCCGCTAGATTAATTGCCATTTTAAGGATCGGGGTATCCAATTTAAGGCTTTTAAGTTCTGGTAAATTTTCTAGTGCACCCGCAATATTACGTGCCCTAATATGTGGCATCGACTTTGCGATGAGATCAATCTCCATAGGAGCAATACCTAGTGCCGCGCCAACATCTCTAATCGCATGGCGCGCTCGATACGTTTCGACCATGGCTACGGTGGCACTCCCTGAATCATCTCCAGGCTTGTACTGTTTCTCTTTAAATCCATATCTTGCAAAGAGCGCATCATAAATTTCTAGCCGTCGATCAGATTCCACATCTATATCGATATCGGGAAGTTCTGCACGCAAGACAGAGCAGAAGCGCTCCATCAACAACCCTTGCGCTATTGGTTCGACTCCCGAAATTCCTAAGAGATAACAGATAAGCGAACCCGCGCCACTTCCCCGTGCTGCCACCCGAATTCCCTTTGCGCGAGCCATATCAGCAACATCAGCGACGGTGAGAAAATATGGTTCGAAACCAAGGGTTGTTACGGTAGCAAGCTCTTCTTCTAATCGTTTTGCGGCAATAACGGAGAGTTCGCCAGTGTATTTGCTGAGCCCGGCAGAGCTACGTCGACGTAACTCTGATAAATCAGCTACGCGCGGTAAATGAATGCCACCTAGTCCAATATCCGTGCGAGCAGATAGCAGAAGTTTTTGAGCAAGATTTTCTGTATCTGCAAGTAAACGATGACCGTTTCGCTCTCCTGCAGAACGCGCAATTTCATCCGCAACCCATGCCATCTCTGCTGGGGATTTGAGATAAGCCTCGCTATTGCTGCGCTCGACATGCTTGTGATGCAATGGGACTAATTTACGTGCCGCATCTAAAACATCGGCAACTGGACCATCTCTGCGATCTCGCATGCGTGCAGCATTAGTAAGTACCGCAGAAATATTATGGTCACGGGCAAAGCCCAACATCTTTGAAGCATATGTAGTCGAAAGTGGACCAATTCCAGAGCGTAAGTGTGATGTGCTTTCAATAACTTGGTCAGCAAAGAAAGGTGCTGTGGCGGAAAATATTGAGAGCGCCTCTTTGTACCGTCGAGCATTAATTGCCACACCTAGCTGGGAGTAAGCGCCATGCATCAGAATCAGATGTGATGAATACTGCGAAGATGCGCGAAGCGTCTCAAAGGTAAGCAATTTTTCTTCACTAAAATTTATGCTGGTTATGAGACGGTAGAGCGCATCGAGGGATCCTGGCTGTGCAAAAATCGTGACCCTATACTTGCGCTGCAAAAATGGCACATCGACACCAAGGATCGGCGCGATGCCATTACTCTCGCAACTTTGAGCAAAGCGAATTGCGCCAGCCATTCCATCTCGATCGGTAAGGGCGAGCGCAGTTGCACCGCTTTCTGCAGCACGCTCTACAAGGTGTTGTGGCAGAGCAGTGCCATATTTAAACGAGTAGCCACTGGCTAGATGCAGATGCGTAAAAGAAATTTTTGTGTTGCTCATCGTGAGGTAGGGCGAATCTGCCATCTCCCGGTTATCTCATCGAGTTCAATTTCAAAGGTAGTGAGCGCCCCTTCAGGCGCCGCCTCTACTCGCCAGATTGCTTTGCCCCCATCGTCAAAGATCAGATCTTCTAACGGCTCTTTTTTGAGGCGACCATCATCAATTCGATTCCACCATCCACCTGATTCGCGCCATCTTGAGACAACTGCATGGACATGGAAACGTCGCCCCTTATAGATGAACTCCAATGGCTCCCCTTCTGGCGCGAGCACGCGGGCACCAGGTACTGGGGTGGAAGCTGGGTCGAGGTTTGATTCGAACATATGTTCGAAAGATAGTGGGGAGTACTGACAGGGGCAAGTAGGGCAAGATTCAAGCATGGATGCCCTTCTCGCTGTGATCAGCGGAGCCTTTATCGGCTCCGTTTTGGGCTTCGTCGGCGCTGGCGGGGCGATGGTCTCTGTCCCCATCCTGCTCTACCTCTTCCACTTCACCCCGACACAGGCGACAACCGCCGCCTTGGCTGTGGTGTTGTTGGCAGCTCTTTCTGGGGCAATTCCAAAAATGCGAACCCACGAAGTCCTCTACCGAGAAGCGTTCTCAATATGGGGAATCGGCTTGATAACCAACATCGGCGGGGCAACTCTTTCGAAACATTTTCCAAATTCTGTGATCACCGGCGGGTTTGCAATCATTTTAATCGGCGCTGGAATCGCGACAATGCGCGGCCCTATCAAAACTGCACCAGAAAAAAGGATGTCACTGGGTGTTTTGATACTTATTGCACTAACAGTTGGCGCAATGACCGGAATATTCGGAGTTGGTGGTGGATTCTTAGCAATTCCGGTTCTAGTCCTCTTTTACAATACGCCTCAAAACAAAGCTGCTGGCACATCGCTACTTATTATCTCGATCAATAGCATGACTTCCTTCTTGGGCCACCATGCCGTCTGGCACGAAGTCCACTGGCATATACCAGTAATCATCGGCGCGATAGCAGTTGTTGTCTCAATCTTTGCCTCACATCACAGTAAGCGCGCACCAACAGCCCTCCTGCGAAAACTTTTCTCCATCCTGCTTTTTGCGATCGCAGCATTCACAATCGCCAAGACCTGGTTTATTCACGGATAGAATTAATGTTATGACGCTCTCCTATCAATCTGCAGGCACAGGAGAACCATTGGTTTTATTACATGGCATGGGTTCGGCCAGCACTATCTGGAAACAGATTATGCCCCAACTCACAGAACGTTTTCGAGTGATTGCATTTGATCTTCCAGGGCATGGGAATAGTTCTTATGATCCCAACCAGAATATGGACCCTCATTCGTTAGCAGTGCTTATCAAAGATGAGTTAACCAAACTTGAAATAGACAAAGCACATTTTGTAGGTAATTCACTCGGAGGTTGGATTGCGATGGATTTTGCTGCAACCTACCCAGAGCACACTTTAAGCGTCGTCGGATTGGCTCCAGCTGGCTTATGGCTAGTTCCCACGATGCAACGTACTGCTCTTGGCGCAAAGTCGCGACTCATAGCCAGATTTGTATATCCGTTTGCAGATCAATTACTCAAAGAAAGCTGGGCGCGCAAATTCGCCTTTGGGTTAGTAAGTCCAGAATGGAGAACACTTCCTCGCGAAACATTGGTTGATGCGGTAGTTGCATACGGTTCATCAAGTGGTTATTTCCCTGCTTGGGATGGCATGTTAAAGCGTCGCTTTGATAAACCAATCAGCAAGACGGTCCCGATCACTATCATCTTTGGTGATAGTGACAACACGCTTCCGGCCCAAACTTCTCAAGAACGTACCTTGGCGCCCGAGCATGCCCGATGGGTGATGCTTACCCGATCTGGTCACGCTCCAATGTGGGATCGACCAACAGAGGTAATTTCAGAAATATTTCTTACAACTGATAACGTTTTATGATAACTGTTATTTATATCTGGGAGATTCATACCCATCAACTTCTTAAAGCGATCTGGCGGATGGCAATGGATCGCAGGTCGCTCAAAAGAGATTCTTCGGTTGCCTTCTTTAAACTTCTTGGAACTGGAAGCGGTGATACTTTTACACCGGGTGATGCAAATCCACGTGTTTGGGCGCTACTCGTAACTTTGGATCCCAAGAATCAAAATAACCAAAATAATTTAATAGAGTTCGATTCGAGCAAATTAGTCACGGCTTGGCGCAAGTTCGCACATAACGAAGTCCGTCTAATAGCTTCGCCACTATCCTCACACGGCCTTTGGTCAAAGCAACAACCATTTTTAGTAACTAAACAAGAGTGGGATGGAAAAATTTTGGCGATTACACGAGCTCGAATCGCTTGGCGCCAAAACCTAAAATTCTGGCGTGCAGTTCCACCTGTCATCGAAAGTCTAAGAAAGAGCCCAGGGCTAGAACTTGCTATTGGGATTGGCGAAGCGCCTATCGGCTTACAAGGAACGTTATCAATATGGCGTGATTCTGAGTCCCTGCGCGAATTTGCCTATAAAAGCGCTGCTCATACCGCCGTTATCAAGCGTACAGAGCTAGCGCAATGGTATTCCGAAGAGTTATTTGCCCGCTTTGCGCTCCTGGAGATTCGTGGCTTACTGACCCAGCCTTAGTACGGCAGAATTACCACATGTCCATTCGCCAATATCGTCCGCGCGGTCGAGAGCATAATGGTGCGTCACGGAATCAGACTTTCGTCTTAGTATCAGCCACCTTTCTAGCAATCGGATTACAGATTTTTTATCCATTGGTACATGGCGATGTACTTCGTGTGCTTACAATTGCAACGGTCTACAGTGCCGCCTTCGTAGCTGTGTTCCATTCATTTCTTTCGTTCGGGTTACGATTTGCTTCTACTTTTCTCGCTGTCACTTTAATTTACGCCTTAACTGTTGAAGCAATAGGTGTAAAAAGCGGTTGGCCATTTGGCACGTATTACTATGACAGCTCCCTTGGGTATCAGATATACGGAGTACCACTCTTGGTTCCGTTTGCTTGGGTAATGCTCAGTTATCCAATTTTTGTCGCGGCACGTCGTACCGCACAGAAGTGGGTTTTTCTTTATGGTGGCCTTGGACTGATGGCTTGGGATCTCTTTTTGGATCCTCAGATGGTTAACGCCGGTAGATGGCACTGGAAAGTCGTAGGCCCGCATGTTCCGTTTGCGCCAAATATTCCGCTATCTAATTCGGCTGGATGGCTTTTTGCGGGAATGGGGCTCATGGCGCTATTGAATGTGACCCTACCTAAAGGTTATCGCAAGGATGGAACGACGTCGTTAATACCAAATGTGTTCCTCTTCTGGTCGCTCTTCGCTGGGATTGTAGGAAATGCGTTCTTCTTTCATCGTCCTGGGACCGCTTGCTTTGGAGGGATAATTTTTGCAATGGTGTTGTCCCCTTATTTCTTCCAATTGCGCTTCGGTCGACCCGACGCATTCTGATGATTACTGATTATTACTGATTATTATGCGTTACATCGCGGCGCTAGCAGCTCTCCCTCTCCTTATTGTCATCCTAAATTCACTAACGATGCGAACAATCAAGGGTTCGACTGCAACAACAATAACCGAACTTGTCTCGATCTTAATTCCTATGCGCAACGAAGAAAGAAATGCCTCAAAAGTTGTTGAGGCTGTTGATGCTCAGGTAGGACTTCAAAAATCCGAATTCTTCGTTCTCAACGACCACTCACGGGATTTAACCGAGTCGATTCTGCAAAATTTTAGCTCTGTGAATTGTCTCACCGGTCAAGATCTTCCCGATGGGTGGTTAGGAAAGAATTACGCCTGCCATCAATTGGTCGCGCATAGTAAAGGCGAGTATCTGGTTTTTCTCGATGCGGATGTTCGAATTGCCCCCAGAGCTATCTCTGCTGCAATTACATCGATGAAATATTGGGGTTGGGATTTTATTTCGCCCTATCCGAGGCAGATTGCATTCACCTTCATCGAGCGATTAATCCAACCACTTTTACAATGGTCGTGGCTTTCCTCCGTGTTTCTTCGCTTAGCCGAAAAATTAAGCTTTAAATCTATGGTCATAGCTAATGGCCAATTCTTTGTTGTTAAACGCTCCGCCTATATTGCTTCCGGCGGGCACAAAGCTATAAAAGCAGAAATACTTGACGACTTAGAGCTAGCTCGGTTGCTCGTTTCATCTGGTTTTAAGGGTGGCGTCGCCGACGGAAGTAGCGTTGCGGAATGTCGCATGTATAACAATGGGAAAGAGTTAGTTAGTGGGTATTCAAAATCGTTGTGGCGGGCTTTTGGTGGAATCCCGGGGACTATTTTTGCTCTCACCTTCTTATTCCTAACCGGAACCTTGCCCTTCGTTATTGCACTCACCGGCAATCGATGGGCATGGGTTGGATATACCTTCATAGTTATGTCCAGATTAATCGCCGCACTTAAAACTCGATCTACAATCAGCACCGCTTTCTTGCACCCGTTATCCATTCTTTTATTTATATTTCTTAATCTAAACTCCTGGACCAAGAAAGCCCGCGGCACACTTACCTGGCGCGATCGGAGGGTTGCTTAAATGGCAAAGATAATTGTCATAGGAGCAGGCGTAGGCGGAATGAGCGCAGCCGCACGATTGGCTAAACAAGGTCACTCCGTCGAAATATTTGAAGCCAGCAACCGAACAGGTGGTAAATGCCGAACTGAATGGATTGGTGATTATGCATTTGATACCGGACCATCGCTACTAACAATCCCAGCTGTTTATAAGGATCTCTTCATAAAGACGGGTCTGCGTTTTGAAAAAGTATTAAGTATCAATCCAGTCGATCCTGCCTTTAGCTATCACTTTGCAGATGGTAAATCGGTGGATTTTATAAATGTAGATCTCTCAAAAACATGCCTGACTATTGACGCTGCGTTAGGCGTGGAAGCTGGCAACTCTTGGCACGCGATAATGCAGCGCGCAGAAGTCATGTGGGATATCTCTAGAGTCCCCTTTGTGCAATCAGAATTATCCTCGATTTGGAAACTGACGCGGCAAAAAGGTTTTATAAAAAATATAAAGCACATCGCTCCACATAAATCGTTGCGCAAATTAACGAGGAATTATACAAAGGACCCTTACATTCAGAAGATTGTAGATCGCTACGCTACTTACACGGGTTCTGACCCCAGACTGGCTCCGGCCGCGCTCCTGACAATCGCTTTTGTCGAATCATCTTTTGGAGCTTGGCATATTTCAGGCGGTATCGGAAAACTCAGTGAAGCACTTGAGGACCGGTGTCGATTATTGGACGTTCAGATTCACCTTAATTCAGCGGTCACTGAAATAACCACCAACAATAATTCTGTCACCGGGATAAGGTTTAAAGATGGGGAGACCGCTGCGGCAGATATAGTTGTTGCCAACGCAGATGCAGAAGTTATTTATAACCAGTTGCTAAAGCCAGATGTGAGCGGAGCCAAGAAAGAGCGCAAGAAATTGAAGCAATCACAAAAATCTCTGGCCGGCTTCTCATTATTGTTGGGCCTTGACAACGGCAAGATTTCGGGAGAAATACCGGTTATGAAGCACCACAACGTTTACTTCCCGTCAGATTACGATTGTGAATTCGATCAAATCTTTACGGAACAAGTCCCAGTTTCAGATCCAACAATTTATATTTGTTCTCCAAATGATCCCGCGATGATTAAACGCACCGATACTGAAAGTTGGTTCGTGCTCGTAAATGCTCCTCGTCATGATCCAGACGGTGGATGGGATTGGAGCAAAGGTGGAGAGGACTACGCGAAGAAAATTATTGCCAAGTTAGACGCCCTAGGACTTCGAGTCTCGGAACGACTAGACGTGATGGAGTTTCGAACACCGCTTGATTTACAAAATTCGGTTAACGCGCCTGGAGGTTCCATCTATGGGACTTCGAGCAATGGCGCTAAATCCGCATTCTTACGGGCGAAGAATCGTTCTGATGTAAATGGACTTTACTGTGTAGGAGGTTCGGCGCATCCTGGTGGGGGACTTCCTTTAGTTGGGATTAGCGCTGAACTAGTTGCCGACGCTATCGGCTTCGCGGAGTCTGTGGAACCCGCTGCGCGACACCATCACTAAGGAAATAATCTGAAAAACTAACCACATCCAAGCGGTTTGCGTCACCAGATTAATTTTCAAAAGATGCAAAACCATTGCGAAGGCCAGAAAAGATGCGCGCACTGGACGTTCGGAAATTGTGACTATATCAATCCTAAAATCTCCTAATCCAGCAATCCTTGCGCGCACATATTCCTGACTGAAAGCGGCAACCCAAGCAACTCCAATAATCCAGATTGGTGCTCCCAGTAAATAGAATGCTACGAGCCAAAAGAATTCGCCAATACGATCAGCAACAGAATCCAACATCGCACCTCGAGCTGAATCCTTTGATGTGATTATTGCCAAAGTGCCATCAATCCCGTCACAGATTAAAGAGAAGACTAAAAACACTATCCCCCAAAAACTGTGATGTGTAATACAAATACAAGCAGAAGCTAGAACTCCGCAGAGAGTGAGGAAATTGGGAGATATTTTTGCCGCCGCCAGTGGGCGACAAAGAAAGTACGAAATAGTCAGCCATCCTTTTACGAGTCCGGTCACGGCGACTCCGCCGTGTAGCGCACTCCATCGGTCAAAGAATTCATGCTTCATAGCCAATCAGGGTACCGTTACCGTGTGGATTTAACCGATATTCCAGGACTCACTGACGCCATAAATGGAGAGCTTCGGCGTTTCTTCGAACGCGAATCTGCATATCTCTCCGACATTGGTAGCGAATTGGAGCCAGTCGCAAATTCGATTGGTCATTTTTTGCTCGACAGCGGCAAACGACTGCGTCCCTTATTTGCAACTATCGGGTACCTGGGCGTCGGCGGTGGCATTACCCCTCAAGCAATCAAGGCGCTATCGTCTTTAGAACTTGTACATGTATGTGCCCTAATGCACGACGATGTAATGGACGCATCTGACACAAGACGTGGGGCTCCTTCGATACATAAGCAATTTGAGGAACTCCACAGAACCAATAATCTTCATGGTAGTTCTGCTCAGTTTGGTGTGGCCTCCGCAATTTTGCTTGGTGATCTTGCGCTTATCTGGTCGGCAAAAATGCTCCATGAATCTGGCCTTGCATCGGGTCAAATTCTGCAGTCGTTGCCAATTTATGATGAGATGCGCGTCGAACTGATGGCTGGCCAATACCTTGACGTATATGAACAGGCCCTTGCCAGCGAAAGTCTCGAGCGGTCTCTCAAAGTTGCTCGCTATAAATCGGGTAAGTACAGCATCGAACGTCCGCTCCACTTCGGGGCAACGCTCGCCCCGAAGTATTCACAAGAACAACTAAATGTCTACTCTCACTATGGCCTACCATTAGGCGAAGCATTCCAATTGCGTGATGATGTCATCGGAGTCTTTGGAGATCCAGCGATAACTGGCAAGCCAGCAGGAGATGACCTGCGGGAGGGCAAACGAACTGTCCTCATTGCTATTACCTCCTCTGAAGCTAATTCCTCCCAGAGAAACGAATTCGCTAAATATTTTGGCCAGAAGGACTTAGATCTGCGCGGTGTCGAAAAGCTGCGCCAAATCATCGTCGACACAGGGGCTTTAAAGAGAGTAGAAACGTTGATAGAAGAGATGACTTCCAACGCGCGGAATGCGCTTAATAATGATGGAATTGCCCCACAGGCAAAAACCCTGCTCGACGAGATGATTACGGCTGCTACAAAGCGCAGTTCGTAATTTAAAAGGAGAATTCGTGCGGCAAGTTACGGGTAAGACAGACCATGTAGTAATTGTTGGCGCTGGCCTAGGTGGGTTGAGCGCGGCTCTGCGCTTGGCAGGGGCCGGACGAAAAGTGACTGTCATTGAGAGAGAATCCGTCCCGGGTGGCCGCAATGGGTTATTGGAAAAAGATGGCTACTCATTCGATACTGGACCATCTGTTTTAACAATGCCCGAGCTTATTTCTGATGCTCTGGCCTGTGTTGGCGAAGATATTAAAGATTGGCTAGACCTAATCCCTGTTGACCCGCTCTATCGAGCCTTTTATCACGATGGGTCTCACTTAGATGTTCATGCCGACACGAAGCGGATGCAGGACGAAATTGCAAAAACTATTGGTGGCGCAGAAGCGATTGGTTACGGCAAGTATGTAGATTTTGTGACCAAACTTTATAAATATGAAATGAAAGATTTCATCGACCGAAATATCGATTCTCCCCTCAATCTCTTAACTCCAAATTTGGCAAAATTAGTCGCGCTCGGTGGATTCAAACGTCTTGCGCCAAAGGTGAATCAATTCCTAAAAGATCCCCGAACCCAGAAGGTATATTCTTTCCAGGCAATGTATGCGGGAGTTAGCCCACAGCAGGCGTTGGCAATATACGCAGTTATTGCTTATATGGATTCGGTTAATGGCGTCTTCTTCCCTAAGGGTGGAATGCATGCTGTACCTCGTGCGCTGGCCGGAGCTGCGGCTAAACATGGTGTGACATTTTTGTATGACACGACAGTCACATCAATCGAACATTCCGCAAAGCGTGCGCGCGCAGTCATTACCGAATCAGGTGAACGGATCGAATGCGATGTCATAATCTTGAATCCAGATCTACCTGTTGCCTATCGAGATTTACTCGGTAAGGTTCCCGCAAAGGTAAAGCGATTGAAGTACTCCCCTTCCTGCGTGACTTTGCTGGTCGGAACGCAGAAAAAATATGATCATCTTGCGCATCACAACATTCATTTCGGAGAGTCTTGGGATGGTGTCTTTGATGAATTAATAAATAAAAAGGTGCTCATGACTGACCCGAGTCTCTTGGTTACAGTTCCAACTCATGATGATCCAGATTTGGCGCCAAAAGGTAAGTCCTCCTATTACATCCTCTTCCCGACCCCCAATCTGGATGCTGACATCGACTGGAAAACACAGGCACCGAAGTATCGAGATCAGATGCTACGCACCATGGAAGCTCGTGGATATGAAGGATTCGCAGATTCAATAGAAGTCGAACAGATGACGACGCCCCTAGATTGGGAACGAAAAGGGATGGAACGAGGAGCGCCTTTTGCAAGTGCACATACCTTCTTTCAGACTGGCCCATTTCGACCATCTAATATGGCTGAAGGTTTTGAGAATGTGGTCTTTGCAGGTTCTGGAACCCAACCTGGAGTTGGCGTGCCAATGGTCTTAATTTCTGGTCGGTTAGCAGCAGAACGTATCGTTGGGCCTCTTTCTTAATATGGATGAGCTCCGCGCCGCTGGAATAACAGATCCAGAGCTCCGCGCTTCCTATGCAGAGTGCAAAAGACTCAACTCACTTCATGGCAAGACCTATTACCTAGCAACGCTTCTTCTCCCAAAAGAGAAGCGGCCATTTGTTCACGCTCTCTATGGTTTTGCTAGATATGCCGACGAAATCGTGGATGATTTAGCCTCGACTCTTTCGATTGAAGAGAAAGCTGAAGCCCTAAAGAGTTGGGGCGATGGAGTTCTCAATGATTTACGCCAAGGAAAAAGTAAAGACCACATTGGTCGCGCGCTAGTCGATACGGTCAATCGATTCAATATTCCGATCGAGCATTTTGAATCTTTCTTGCATTCGATGACGATGGATTTAACCGTCACGGAGTACCAGACATACGAGGACTTACTGGAATATGTATATGGGAGCGCGGCAGTTATAGGTCTGCAAATGGTTCCGATTCTTGGCGCTTCAGATATCAAGGCCTACGATGCAGCTCAGAAGCTTGGCATCGCATTTCAGCTAGCCAACTTTATTCGTGACGTAGACGAGGATTTAGATCGTGGGCGGGTATACCTTCCCATCCTTGAACTTAAGGAACACGGAGTTACCTGGGAAATGTTAAATGCGCGAACGTTAACTCCAGAGATCAAATCTGCGCTCCAATTCCAAATTTCGCGGGTTCGATCGCTTCAGCGAGAAGCTTCGGCTGGGATTTTGTTGCTGGACGCTTCCAGCAGACCTTGTATTTATGCCGCTTCCGAGTTGTACTGCGGAATCGTCGATGAGGTAGAAAAAATTGATTATCAAATCTTCACACATCGTGCTCAAACTTCCACTGCTAGAAGACTTAAAGTTGCAATTCCAGCCTACCTACAAGCGTTGCGCGTCAGAGAGGTCAGGTAAGTTAGAGTACGTCTAACGGGAGCCGCTATATGGCTGAGAGGACCTGATCGCCAGGTCGACCGTAAGACCAGTTCGGTAATGCGAATTGGAAAGGGGTCCATCAATGCATTCATTTTCACACTCAATCATGACCGTCATGTTTACAGCTTGGGGTTACCAACTAACCTACCTAGAGTTCTTTGCCTTCATAACTTCGGTAGTGGGCGTCGCCTATGGCATCTTTGGACCGCGAATAACCTGGCCGTGGTGGAATATAAGCAGTTTGCTCTATGCGGGATTATTTTTTGAGCAAAAATATTATGCAAGCGCGCTTTTACAATTTGTATTTGTCGCTGGCGGTATCTGGGGATGGTTTGGCTGGGGTCCAAAGGGTGCCAAGCCCGCTAAGTTAACTTTAAATTTCAATCTTTATTGGATTGCAGGATATGCAGTTGCTTGGTTCGCGTTATACCCGGGTTTGGTTCATATCGGTGCTGCGGCTTCTCTGACCGATGCATTCGGATTTGTCGGTAGTTGTATTGCACAAATATTAATGTGCCTAGAAAGGTACGAAGCCTGGCCACTCTGGTTCTTTGTTGACGCGGTCTACACCTACCAGTTTTGGCATGGAAAAAGTTATCTGACCTCCATTCTATATTTCATCTTTGTTCTATTGGCGATAGGCGGCTGGAAACGCTGGCTTCGAATCGCTAATGCTGAACATGATCCTAACAATTGATGGAACAGCGGGTGCTGGGAAAACCACGCTCGCCGAATATATGTGCGAACAATATAAAGACCAGATGAGCGTTGCCGTCGTGCATATGGATGATCTTTATGATGGGTGGGATGATGCCTTAGGTCCAAAACTCACATTAAAACTTGAAGGTATTGTCAGCGCGCACAAATCAGGAGAAGAATTTCGTACGACAGCATTTGATTGGAAACGCAACGAACCAGGTTCAGAATTAGTGATCCCACCAGTGGATTTACTCATACTTGAAGGAGTCGGTGCCGGGCAGAGCGCCATTCGTGATGCGGTAGAAACCAAAATATGGATCGACCTGGAGCCGATTGTTGGGCTGCGACGGGTTTTGGCGCGTGACGGGCATAACATCGAAGAGCAGATGCTTGCCTTCTTGGAACTCGAGCGAATTCATTTTTTAAAAGAAGGCACGCGCGATGCCGCTGAATTTCACCTGAATGGACTCAACTAACCTCTAAGATTTCATCGTGTCAGACCTCACTGGAGAAGTAATTGATGGGCGTTACCAGCTCCTTGAATTGATTGCATCAGGTGGAATGGCCTCCATCTATAAAGCGATAGACCTTCGATTAGATCGTCACGTTGCCGTTAAGATCATGCACCCACATCTGGCTAATGACGAAGACTTTGTTAATCGATTTATTCGTGAGGCCAAGGCTACGGCTGCCCTCTCTCATCCCAACGTAGTTTCAATTCAGGATCAAGGATGGAACGAAGGTGGCGCTCCAGCGGTCTTTATCGTTATGGAATACATCGACGGTTTCACATTGCGAGATTTGCTCGTCGATCACGGTCCACTCTCTATAGATGACTTTCTTCGTTATATGGTTCCAGTGACGAGCGCACTAGCTGAAGCACATCGACTTGGAATAAATCATCGGGATCTTAAACCAGAGAATATCTTGATCTCCAAAGATGGTCGGATCAAAATCGCGGACTTTGGATTAGCCCAAGGGGGCGTCGTAGGAAACACAATGACCGCCGAATCGAGCATAGTTTTGGGAAGCGTCTCTTACCTGTCGCCAGAACAAGTACAACGAGGAATCTCTGATGCCAGGAGTGATATCTACTCTCTTGGCGTAGTTTTTTTTGAATTGCTTACCGGTGAGAAGCCATACGAAGGCGAATCTCCAATTCAAATTGCTTACAAGCACGTGAATGAACGCATTGGGGCGCCATCATCAAGACGTCCTGGAATTCCTGAAGCCCTAGATAAAATCGTCATGAAGGCTACCTCACCAAATCCAGATGAGCGTCAGAAGAATGGGGCAGAACTCCTAGAAGATCTTCGACAACTCCAGGTGACAATCGATCCTAAACGCAAACAAATGAGTTTGGAATTAGATCTTCCATTACCTCCATCTACGCGGAAGAAGAAGCGTGCACATGCAGAGGTTCGGATAGGCAACACAATTGTTGAGAGAATTAAGTCATCCACCGAACCAATGCGCCCAGATTTCACTAAAGCGCAACCGAAAGAAGAAGCCATGAGCAAAACAGACCAAATTCGACGCAAGACCTCGCGTCGTGTCCGTCGCAATCGAATCCTCGCATTTCTTCTGATCTCTCTGCTAGCAGTTGGCGGTTGGTACAAATTATCTGGACCAGGAGCTGGGATATCGATTCCTTCTGTTGCTGGCATGAGCAAAAAAGATGCAGCATCCACTCTTGCAGCATTGGGAATTAAAGCCACAGTCGGTTCTCAAAATTACGATCCTTCAATTCCTGCTGGCGAAGTCATCTCTTCTGATCCCGGCGGTGGCGGACATGTAAAGAAGGGCGGAATTGTTTCTCTGACAATATCGCAGGGGCCACAACCGGTTCCAACGCCGACTCCAACACCGACTCCAACACCGACTCCAACCGCAGCACCAACTCCTTCGCCGATCTCAATCGCCTCTTATATAAACAAGAGTGGCGATCAAGCACAGAGTGAATTAACTGCTGCGGGGCTTACAGTTAAACAAACCTTTGGATTTAGCGACACCGTTGCCGCAGGTAATGTTATGTCGCAAAATCCTGATGGCTCTGCTCCTGTAGATGCTGGAAGCACGATTAATATCGTGATTTCTCAAGGGTCCTCACTGGTCTACATTCCAAATATTTATTCTTTGTCGAGAAGTGCGGCGAGCACTGCCTTGGAAAACCTTCAGCTCAAAGTTGTCATTCGCAAGAATGGTAATGGGAAGCACGTCACAAATGTCTCCCCAAAGGTTGGGACTCAGGTTAAACGTGGATCCACGGTAGTGATAACGCTCGGGTAGGCTCACCCAATGAGCTCAATTAGCCCAAGGATCGGTGCCCACACTCCTACCTCAGGTGGGATGGCCAAACGTTCAATCGAATATGCGTTGACTACTGAAGCCGAGGCGATTCAAGTCTTTGCATCCAATCCACGAGGCTGGGCGATGCCCGAGGCCAATCTCGAAGCTGATACCGCCTTCAGGGACCGTGCCGAGGAACTAGATATTCACACTTATGTGCATGCACCTTTCTTAATCAATTTAGGTTCACCGACGATAGGAACCTACGAAAACTCGTTGGCCTCCACTGCTTATTCGCTCAGAAGAGCAAAAGAAATTGGCGCATTGGGAACCGTCATTCATACCGGGTCCGCAGTTGATGAAAAGCATATTCCAACTGCCTGGAAACAAATTCATGAAGGAATGATGCCTGTACTCAATAATCTACGAGAGAATGATCCTTGGCTACTACTAGAACCCACAGCTGGCCAAGGACAATCCTTAGTTAAAAAATTAGATGACCTCACCAAATATTTAGAGGCTATGGAATGGCACCCAAAGGTTGGCGTATGCCTCGATACATGCCATGTTTTTGCGGCAGGTCATGACATATCTAAAAAGGGTGGCATGACAGAAACTTTAGATCTACTGGTCTCACTTGTCGGAATCGATAGAATCAAATTAATCCACGCTAATGACTCGATGGATGTCTGTGGAGCTCTCAAAGATAGACATCAAAATCTAGGTGACGGTGAAATAGGACTTAAGGCATTTGAAGAATTAATTGCGCATCCTGCTGTCGCCAATGCGCCGCTTATCCTAGAAACTCCAGGCCAAGAACCCGAACATGGTGCAGAGATAAAAATTCTGAAAAAAATGCGTGCGCAGCGTAAATGAGTCAGCAGAAAAGTAGATTTCTTCCAACATTTCTACTTCTATTCGTAGCTGTTATCTGGGGTAGCACATTTGCTATCATGAAGAACTCGCTGAACCGAATTAATGTTGATTCTTTTCTTGCCTGGAGATTCATCCTGGCCGCAATTTTAATGGCAATTGTACGACCGAAATCCATAAGGCTCATAACTCCAAATTTTTTGATGAAAGGTGTGGTTCTAGGACTCTTTTTGGGTGGCGGTTATATCTTCCAGACTTTCGGACTCACTCTGACCACAGTGGCAAAAACTGGATTTGTTACCGGACTTTACGCAATCTTTGTGCCACTAATTGCTGCCGGATTTTTCAAAGAAGTGGTGACTAAATTGCAGTGGTTTGCGGTTACACTCGCGGTCATCGGCATGGCCATTCTTTCACTCAAAGGTTTGAGCATTGGCTTAGGCGAATTTCTCGTTTTGGTTTGTGCGCTGCTTTTTGCTTGCCACATAATCGGTCTGAGCTACTGGAGTCCTGGTCGTGACGCTTATGCGCTTACGATGATTCAAATGGCTACAGTTGGCGTGCTTTCATTGATTTCAACTGCCCGCACCGGATTCCAAACTCCCCATGACCATGGTGTCTGGATAGCAATCTTCTACTGCGCAATTTTTGCTAGCGCTTTTGCATTCATCATTCAAACCTGGGCGCAATCATTCATGTCTGCGACAGGGGTTGGCATAGTCTTAACTATGGAATATATCTTTGCAGCAATTTTTGGAATCCTGCTTGTACACGAGCGGCTCACCTGGCGGACTGTTGTAGGCGGACTGTGTGTAATGACGGGGCTCTATGTGGTGATGCTGGTTGATAGCCGGGAGAAGATTCGTGAGAAGATTCGTGAGAAGATAGAGTCATGATCGATCTACGCTCCGATACCGTCACCCGGCCGAGCCAAGAGATGCGTGCCGTTATGGCATCGGCGCCCGTCGGAGACGACGTCTACGGAGAAGATCCAACAATCAATGCTTTGGAAGAGCGTATTGCAAGCATGTTCGGCGTTGAGGCAGCGCTATTTACGCCGACCGGTTCACTTGCCAATCAATTAGCCATTAGACAGCTAGTTAAACCGGGCGAGGAATTAATCACCGAAACCTTCTCTCATATCGTGCGGGCAGAACTAGGTGCAGGTGCAGTATTTAGTGGGATCTCTACTCGAACCTGGTTCTCTCCTCGTGGGTTATTACGCGCGCAAGACCCGATGGCAATTTCTTACCCAGATGCTGGTCCATACCAAGTTTCAACTACAGCGATTGCCATCGAAAATACTCATAATTTTGGCGGAGGTACTGTTCAACCACTTGAAGAGATTCAAAAGTTACGCGAAGCAACTTCAAAGGTTGGAATCGCACTGCATTTGGATGGGGCACGTCTGTGGAATGCTCACATCGCAACCGGGATCTCGCTTAAAGACTACGCAAAGAACTTCGACACGATTTCTATCTGCCTCTCTAAAGGGTTAGGTGCTCCTGCTGGTTCACTCATGCTTTCGACTAAGGAGCGAGTTGCATCAGCACGAATCTGGCGAAAAAGATACGGCTCTGGAATGCGACAGATTGGTATCTTAGGCGCGGCTGGAAATTTTGCTCTGGACCACAACATTGACCGCCTTTCAGAAGACCATAACCATGCACATTCATTGGCGGTCGCTGCGCATAGTGTTTCCCCAATTTTTGTTAACCCAGATCATGTTGATACCAATATTGTAGCTATCGATTTAACTGGGGTTAAGTTAAGTGCAGCAGAATTGAGCGTGCAGCTTAAAGGGGCAGGAATTCTAGCTAGTGCCATGGGTGTCAATGTATTGCGCTTAGTAACACATCTGGATATCAGCACAGAAGACATTTCAAAAGTTAATGAAGTGCTCTCTAAATTGCTACAGCGCGCCCTCGTGACGCAATAATTCTTCTTTAAAACTTAATCCGTAGGCATAATTGCCAAGTGCTCCACCAGACTTCACGACTCTGTGGCAAGGAATTATTGGAGCAATCAAGTTACGCGCACACGCACTTCCTGCTGCGCGAACGGCTGCCGGCGATCCAGCACGGGCTGCTAAATCTGCATAACTCATGGTTTTACCTGCTGGGATTTTTCTCATAACTTTCCAGGCCGCCTGAGAAAATTCTGCACCGGGTTGGCGAACCTGAATCCCATTAAAGGCTGTCAAATCTCCATCAAAATAATCACTAATCAGATCAGAAATAATGGGGAGAGTTTTAACTGCCGTGAATCCACGCTCGTAATCGGTAGAATCTAATCGCGCGGTGAGGTCTCCTAGCGGACCGAATCCAGCTGCAAGCAAGATGTGCTCGTGGGCAACCAATGCAAGGGTGCCGATCGGCGTCTTCATGTTGCTGGTTAGTAGCACGGGAAAACCCTATGCCTTTTACCAGTTTTTGGTAATACGCGTTTTGTTGGTCGCTTACCTGTGGCTTATCTGTCGCTTATCTATCCCTGAGCATCTCGGCCACCAAAAAGGCAAGCTCAAGTGATTGCGTGTGATTCAAGCGAGGATCGCAGGCGGTTTCATAACGGCTAGCAAGATCTGCTTCAGAAATCTGCTCCCCTCCACCAACACATTCGGTGACATCATCGCCAGTCAGTTCGATATGGATACCACCAGGATGAGTCCCCAATTTCTTGTGAACTTCAAAGAATCCTCTGACCTCATCCATGACATCGTCAAAGCGACGCGTCTTGTAACCACTAGGAGCTTCATACGTATTTCCGTGCATGGGGTCACAGACCCAAAGAATGTGGGCGCCGGATTTTGCGACAGTTTCTACAATTTCTGGCAACTTCTCACGGATCAGACCTGCACCCATTCGAGTGATAAATGTAAGTCGACCTGGTTCGTTCGTTGGATTGAGTTTCGCAATGATTGCTAACGCATCTGCACCAGTTGTCTTTGGTCCAAGCTTGACGCCAATAGGATTTTGAACTTTTGCAGCAAAATCCATATGGGCACCATCTAATTGACGCGTGCGTTCACCAATCCAGACAAAGTGTCCTGAAACATCGTAAGCAAGTCCAGTTCGAGAATCGATTCGAGTTAAAGCTTTCTCATATTCCAAAATCAGAGCTTCGTGGCTTGCGTAAAAATCAACTTTCTTGAAACTCTCGGGATCTACTCCCGCCGAGCTCATAAAGTTTAAGGCGCGCCCAATTTCGCCAGCCATCTGTTCATAGCGCTGTCCGAATCGAGGGTCATTTGTGAATCCCTTGTTCCACTCGTGGACTTGACGCAGATCAGCAAATCCACCTTGAGTGAAGGCACGTACTAAGTTGAGGGTTGAAGCAGATGTGTTATAGACCTGAACTAAACGCTGTGGATCTGGATTACGGGATTCAGGGGTGAAATCAATATCATTTACAGCATCTCCACGATAGGCGGGAAGGGTGACATCCCCACGAGTTTCAGTACCACTACTACGTGGCTTAGCAAACTGACCCGCCATGCGTCCAACCTTAATTACCGGCATGGACGATGCATACTGAAGCACTGCCGCCATCTGCAAAATTGTCTTGATGCGATTCCGTATCGAGTCTGCCGTCGCTGATGCAAAAGTTTCTGCACAATCTCCGCCTTGTAACCAAAAGGCACGACCTTCTTGGGCTTCTGCAACTTTTGCCTTGAGGTTGTCACATTCGCCAGCAAAAACAAGTGGTGGCAACTTCTTAAGCGCAGCAACAGCTTTTGCAATGGGTTCCCCGGTTGGTCCACCTGGCCACTCCGGCTGCTGCGCAGCGATTAAACCTGGGGTAAAGAGCGTCTGAAGATTCGTCATAAGAGTAGCCTAGGGAATTTAGCAGTCACGAGGACGACTAATTTATCCGAAGAAGACCTGCGCTTCTGCATACAGTGAAGGGTCAACGAGCTTTAACTCACCCGTAGCGGATTCCAACGGCACGGTCTCAATCTTTGTACCATGGAGCGCAACCATCTTGCCCCAATCACCATTATGAGCAGCAGTGATAGCCGCCAAACCAAAACGTGTTGAAAGAACGCGATCAAATGCCGTAGGCGTGCCACCCCGTTGAATGTGGCCTAGTACAACTGTACGTGTCTCTTTTCCGGTCTTTGCCTCAATCTCTTGCGCCAACCAATCACCAATACCCGAAAGCTTCACATGGCCAAATGCATCAAGAGTTTGATCTTTAATCTTCATATCGCCATCTTGTGGGATCGCTCCTTCTGCAATAACAATGATCGGAGCGAAACCATCAGCGAAGCGAGAATTAACCCAAGCTGCAACTTTATCGGTTGAAAATTTAACTTCTGGAATAAGAACACAGGCCGCTCCCCCGGCGATGCCAGCGTGAAGCGCGATCCAGCCAGCATGACGTCCCATAACTTCGACAACCAAGGCACGATGATGTGACTCTGCAGTTGTGTGAAGACGATCGATGGCTTCCATGGCGATATTTACAGAGGTATCAAATCCAAATGTGTAATCAGTATTATTGAGATCGTTATCGATTGTCTTTGGAACACCGATAACTTTCACACCCAAAGCATCGAGTTTAGTAGCAACTCCAAGCGTGTCTTCCCCACCAATCGCAATAAGTGCGTCGATCCCGAGCTTCTTAAGGTTCTCTTGGATTTTCTCAACTCCGCCGTCGATTTTAAAAGGATTGGTACGTGAAGAACCGAGAATGGTTCCTCCCTTAGGCAGTATTCCGCGCGTTGCAGGTAAATCTAAAGTCATCGTGAGACCTTCTAGTGGGCCCTTCCATCCATCGCGAAAACCGACGAACTCGTAGCCATATTCCTTGATTCCCTTGCGGACAACTGCGCGAATAACCCCATTTAATCCTGGGCAATCTCCACCACCGGTTAGCACTCCAAAACGCATTTTAAGCTCCAGATCAAATCTCAAAAAAGGTAATTGCATTGGTCAACATTGACTGGCGCAGTCTACCCTTGCCCCATGGCCCTTGTTGCAGGCGTGGACTCCTCTACCCAATCCGTAAAGATTGTGATTCGAGATGCCCACACTGGCGCCTTGGTCCGAGAGGCCCGAGCCGCACATCCGGACGGCACAGAAGTCGACCCGCAATATTGGTGGAAAGCCCTCAACGAAGCGATCTCGAGTGCTGGCGGCTTAGACGATGTCGAAGTGATCTCTGTGGGCGGCCAACAACATGGCTTGGTTCTTATGGATCGCAAGGGAGAAGTGATTCGTCCCGCACTTTTATGGAATGACACTCGTTCTGCTCAATCCGCCGCAGACCTCAACCGCGAAATCGGCGGCGACCAAGGGATGGCTGATCGAACCGGTTCGGTTTTGGTTGCCTCTTTTACAGCAAGCAAAGTTAGATGGGTGGCAGAGAACGAAGGCGAGAACGCGGAAAAAATAGCCGCTATCTCACTCCCCCATGATTGGTTGTCATGGAAATTACAAGGTGCTAATAATTTTCAAGAGTTGTTTACTGATCGAAGTGATGCTTCCGGCACCGGCTATTTCAACTCAGTAACAAATACCTATGACCGAGAACTATTGGCTCTTGCGCTAAAGAGTGATCGCGAAATCCATCTACCAAAAATAGTTTCTAGCAATCTATTCGGGGGAGAAACTCCGCATGGAGTCAAAATTGCTGCTGGTGCTGGCGACAATGCGGGTGCTGCACTCGGATTACAAGCACAACCAGGTGATGTCGTAGTTTCACTCGGTACCAGTGGAACCGCTTTCTCCGTTTCTCGCACACCAACACATGACGGAACTGGTTTCGTAGCAGGATTTGCCGATGCCTCTGGACTTTATCTTCCATTGGTTTGCACTTTGAACGCTGCCCGGATTTTGGATGCTGCTTCGCGCATCCTTGGAGTTGATTTTGATCGACTTTCACAATTAGCACTTAGCGCCCCTTCTGGTTCCGGGGGACTTACTCTCCTTCCATATTTTGAGGGTGAGCGGACTCCTAATCGTCCCGAAGCAACCGGGGTCTTCTCTGGTATGAATCTTGCAAATTCACATCCAGAAAATATTGCCCGTGCGATGATTGAAGGAATGCTTGCTGGTTTAGTCGATGCCGTTGACGCACTTGTCCGACAGGGGGTAGCCGTAAATCGCATCCTTTTAATCGGTGGGGCTGCAAAAAATCCTGCAGTGTCAGCAATCGCTTCGTCATTATTTGGTAGAGAAGTACTGCTTCCACCACCAGGTGAATACGTCGCTAACGGTGCGGCTCGACAAGCGGCATGGGCGCATTTAGGTGAAGCCCCTACGTGGGATCTCGGAAATATCCAGCAAATCAATAGCGAACCAACACCACATGTGATGGATGCGTATCGAACGCTTCGTGATCAAACCGTGAAATGGTAACTGCGTGAAACGAAGTAGCTGGATACTTTTTGGTGCTACCGGTTTGCTCTGGGGAATTCCTTATCTTCTGATTAAAGTAGCCGTTGCCCCTGGCGAATTTACGCCAGCGTTCGTAGTATTTAGTCGTGTCGCGATAGGTGCGTCAATTTTAATTCCATATGCAATTTATACCGGAAAACTTAAAGGCGCTTTGCCTCACCTTAAATGGATACTTGCTTATGCGATTCTTGAAATGGTAATTCCTTGGTGGTTCATTTCTAATAGCGAAAAGAAAGTTACTTCTGGGCTTGCTGGTTTACTCATTGCGACCGTGGCATTTTGGACCACTCTTGTAGCCGCGGCGCTGGGAGACAGAACAGTTTGGCGTTTAAAGCGAGTTATCGGACTTGTGATTGGGTTTCTCGGCTTGGTTCTTGTAGTTGGTTTAGAAAGTTTGCGCGGAAATCAATCTATATTTGCGCTTTTAGAACTTCTCATCGCATCCTTCGGTTATGCCTTGGCTCCAACTTTGGTGAATCGCAAGATTCCACAAGTGGATGGAGCCGCCATCAACGGTCTTGCAACATTAATGACGGCTATCATTTATCTACCTTTTGCAATCACGCAATTTCCCAAACATCTTCCATCTGGCCATGCTATTGAATCCTTAATCTCTTTAGGTATATTCCCTACTGCGATCTGTTTTGTACTCTTTTTCAAGCTTCTCTCCGATGTTGGGCCTGCCCGTGCATCCCTTGTCGTTTACATGAATACGGCGATTGCTGTTGTATTAGGCGTTCTCATACTCCACGAAAAATTAACGATTGGAATTATTTCGGGTCTTCCACTTGTCCTGGTTGGATCATATTTTGCAACACGTAAAGAAGTTACTCCGTAAATCCAAGTCTGGCCAAGGCTTTTGGATCACGCTGCCACTCCTTAGAAACTTTTACATGCAGACCCAAATAACTCTTTCCATCCAAGAATGTCTCGATCGAGGCACGAGCACGCATCCCAGTATCTTTTAGTCGGCTCCCCTGAGGGCCGATGATGATTGATTTTTGACTGTCGCGCTCGACGTGAATGGTTGCGTGGATATCATAAAAATTCTTCCCCTCACGTTTGCTCATCTCATCAATCGTGACCATCACCGAATGTGGCAGTTCTTCATATAAATCTTGGATCGCTGCCTCGCGAATTAGTTCGGTGATATGCAATTCTGCGGCCTGATCGGTATCTATATCTTCAGGGTACAAGGACGGCGAAACAGGGAGCGCTTTTACCAATAGTTCCAGCAATAAATCGGTTTGATCTAAGTTTTTGGCAGAAATTGGAACGATCTCGTCAACGGTGATTCCGGTCTTTGCTACAAAATTCGAGATTTCCACCAATTTTTCAACAAGGCCATCATTTTTGGCGGTATCGACCTTGGTTACTGCAACATACAAGTGGCGAATATGACCTAATTGCTTCACGATGTATTCATCTCCCGCACCAATTGCTTCGTCCGCGGGTAAGCAGAGAAGCGCAGCATCCACTGACTCTAAATTCTCTTGAACCATCGCATTGAGGCGACTTCCTAGCAAAGTTTTTGGTTTATGAATTCCCGGAGTATCCACCAAAATCATCTGAAAATCTGGTCGAGATATAATTCCGCGGATTGGATTACGCGTTGTATTCGGATGGCTAGAGGTGATGACGATCTTCTTGCCAACAAGAGCGTTAACGAGCGTTGATTTACCTACGTTTGGGCGGCCAATAACGGCTACAAACCCGGCGCGATGCTCGTTTGTCATAACCGTAGTCTCCCACTATTGGCTGAGCGGTCCTACCAATTCCATAAAATCAGAGATGGATGTAACTAGCTCTGCGGTGCGATCGGCTATCAATCGATGACATCCATCGCTCGTAGGTGAAGTAATTTGCCCAGGTATAGCCATAACTGGTCGAAAAATCTCTGCCGCATCTCGTGCTGTCCGCAGTGAACCACTTCGGAAAGCGGCTTCTACAACAACGGTTGCTCGCGAAATCCCTGCAATTAAACGATTTCTCGTCAAGAATCTTGCTGGGATTGCATGAACGTTAGGTAGTACTTCAGAGACCAATAGACCAGATTCTACGATCTCTCGGAAGAGTCGATCATTGCCACTTGGGAAGATCGAATTAACTCCTCCCCCAAGTATCGCAATCGTAATTCCTTCGGCAACTAGCGCGCCTCTATGTGCAGCGCTATCTATCCCAAAAGCGCCACCGCTAACAACAGACCATTCGCGATCAACCGCACCAGCCGCAAAATCACCAGCGACTCTGATTCCATAGTTAGTGGGATTTCTTGTACCAACAATTGACATCGAATTTGCGATTTCCTGTAGGGCTTCGCGACGTCCGCGTCCTATCAAAGCTATCGGCGGCGCCTTTAGATCATCTAGTCGAATTGGCCAATCCACGTCTCTCCTGGTGATCAAAAAGGCATCTGATTTTCCAATTTGTTCGGTCAGCGATTTGAGATCTAACGCGTGAAGTGCGGGTTGCAATCGTGCACCACTTTTCTTGTGTTGTGCATAAGCACCGTTCTCAATCTGCTGTAAAAATTGCTCTGCTCCTAGATCACGATATTGGCTACTCCAATATTCTGATCCACCTTCAAATAGAGCTAGTAGCTGCAAATGAATAACATCCCAATCGGAAATCACAAGAATTCGGCCCCTTCACGAAGGTGATAAGCCATCTCTACATCTTCATAATTTGGCACAGTCCGACCGAATCGATCCGCGATTGACCAAGATAGACGGAGAACTTTATGAAATCCACGAGCGCTTAATCGCTCCTTTTCGAGTTCGTTGTGCAGAAATATCATTCCGTCTTTGCCTGCCCTGTACTTGTGGCGAAGTTGGCTAGCAGGAATTCTAGAATTAAGAGTCCATGACATTCCATGAAACCTTTCTGCGGCCATGGCTCTCGCCGTAATGACGCGCTCCCGAACAACAGCACTACTTTCGCCAAGATCAGACTGCATCATTTCTGTCCGAGTCGGGGCCTCTACATAAGTACGAATATCAATTCGATCTAACAGCGGGCCAGAGAGTTTTTGAAGATAGCGGCGGATTTGAGTCGCAGAACATGTGCAGCTTCGCCCACGTCCACTGTATTTTCCACATGGACAGGGGTTGGCGGCCAAAACTAAAAGGAAATTGGCCGGAAAGGAGATCGTTCCCGAAGCCCTAGAAATTGTTACTGATCCAGATTCAAGCGGTTGACGTAGAGCATCTAAGACACCGGAATTGCATTCCGGGGCTTCATCGATGAAGAGAACACCTGCATTTGCAAGGGAACATGCACCGGGGCGAATGACATGTGCGCCGCCGCCGATCATGGCGGTTGACGTTGTGGTGTGATGAGGAGCTATAAATGGTGGCAAAGTTGAAAGTACACCGCGTTCATCTAAAGCACCTGCAATCGAATGTATCGCCCCAACTGCTAAAACATTGGCCTGGGACAAGGGGGGTAACAGCGTTGGAATTCTCTCTGCGAGCATCGTCTTGCCAGTACCTGGTGGTCCGATAAAGAGAAGGTGGTGTGATCCGATGGCAGCAATTTCTAAAGCAAAGCGTGCTCGCCCTTGGCCGACAACATCGCTCAGATCTAGTTGGCTCTTAGTACTCTGCGGAGTCACAGGATAAATCTGTTCGGGAATTTCCCCGGTCTCCAAGTACGAAATGACTTCGGTTAAAGAATTAACACCAACAACTTCGATTTCTTTCACCGCCCTTGCCTCAGCAAGATTTGCATCGGGTACAACTGCACCATCAATTCCTAGATGAGAAGCAGCCAGAAGTGCTGGTAACACTCCTCGTATTGGCTTGACCCCACCATCCAGTGCTAATTCACCCATAAGGACGGTTCGACTCATATCGCCCTGCGCAATCAATCCCTGGGCAATAAGCAGTGCGACCGCTATTGGTAAATCAAATCCGGATCCACTCTTAGGTAACCAGGCAGGGGAAAGTGAAACAGTTACTCGTTTATTGGGCCAAGGTGCTCCGGAATTCAATAACGCAGAACGAACACGTTCTCGAGATTCTGATAGCGCAGCATCTGGGAGACCAAGCAATGTATAGCCGGGTAAGCCATCAGAAATATCTACTTCGATATCAATCAGATGTCCTGTCAAACCAACAAGTGCAATACTTTTAATGCGGGCTAAAGTCATTACAAGACACCACGGCGATAATCAATCTGTGGCTCCAAATTACCATTCAAGATAACAGCTGCGCAATCAATCCGGTATTCACTCCCCCATTTGTCGTGGAGAGAGATCCATGCCAAGGCCAATCGTTGTAACCGAAATGCCTTATGTCTATCTATCGATTCAAGAGGATGTCCAAACTTCCCACTTGTCCGGGTCTTTACTTCGACAAACAGTATGACACCGCTCTCCCGGGCAACTAGATCTATCTCACCATCTTTGATCCGCCAGTTACGTTCGATAATAAACGCACCTTGGCTAGCAAGGTACGCCGCAACATAAGCTTCGCCCGAGGCGCCAATTTCTTGAAGTTTTTTCATAGTGAAGTGACTCTATGAAGTTCCGAGGTTTCAGATAATAAAAATACCTTATCTTGTGGATCTATTAAAATTGTGGATTATCTCGTTTAGTATTCTTGGCGAATCGAGAAACCCAATAATATTACTCAATACGTACTGCTTACTTTTTAATGACTACAACTGGACATTCGGCATTGGCGATACAATGAGCACTTACCGAACCAATCAAAGTTTCTACTATTGGACTATGTCCTCTATTGCCTAGAACTAATAAATCTGCGCCTTTGCTCTTCTCGATCAACACCAATGCTGGATAACCCTCTTGAGTGGACGCAAGCACGCCGGTTGGATGGGGATCTCCAAAGACGTCCTTCATCTCTTTATCAAGTTGATACTGAGCAATTCTGGCTGGCTTTACTTTCATTTCTTCAACATCCATCCCATATCCGATGGAAGCTAACTCCAAACTTGGGAATCCAATCTGCCAGGCCCAAACAACTTCCAAATGCGCCCCTTGCTTCTTAGAAAATTCCCAGGCCCAATGGAGAGCAGCACTTGAATTCGCCGAACCGTCAATACCAACAACGACTCTCTTAAAGTCAGAACCAGAATTTTTATGGATCATTTTCAGCTCCTTTTTTAATACTCTATCTGTACGCCTGTATAGAAGTCTTGTCAAAGAAGTTCAGTCAGCCGAGTTAATTATTGAGCGTAGAAATAATTTGATGGTTAATTTAAAGAGTGCTAGCGCCTAAAGCAATAATATTTGCAAATGATTTCCGGTGAATCTCACAAATTCCTAATCTGCTCAAGGCCTGTGTGTGAGCTGCTGTTATGTAACCCTTATGTTTGGCGAAACCATAACCAGGATACTTCGTATCATTCTCAATCATGATTCGATCTCTATAAACCTTTGCCAAGATCGATGCTGCGCTAATTGATTGCGCGACTTGATCGCCTTTCCATACCGCTAAATTTGGAATTGCCAATCCCTCGATTACGTATCCATCTGTCAATATATATTCGGGAGTTACCGCCAAAGAATTGATAGCCCTTCTCATGCCTTCGATATTCGATTTGTGTAATCCGATTTGATCGATTTCTTTGGGTGAAATTTCAATAATTGACCAGGCAACTGCTTCTGACTTAATTACATCAAAGAGTTGTTCTCTAACTTTTTCTGTAAGCACCTTAGAGTCAGCAACTCTAGAAAGTAATTGTGAATCTGCATTATCAAGCGCAACAGCCGCAATAACTAGTGGGCCCGCACAAGGGCCTCTCCCAGCTTCATCAACGCCAGCAATGATGGATATGCCGCTATCTCGCAATGAACTTTCGATCCCGATCATCAGGAATGCTTTGTGACCGGAATCCTTGAAAGGTCATGTGCTACAGAAAGGAATGACAGGTGATTCAGCGGCCAGACAATTACTTCAGCTCGGCCAACAACATCGCCAAGTGGAACCATGCCTTTATGAACATCATCAGTGTGAAAACGTGAATCAGCGCTTGCGCCTCTATGGTCCCCCATGACCCAAATAAAACCGTTAGGAACCGTTACATCAAACTTTGAGTCGCTAGGTGCATTGCCAGGATAGAGATAACTTTCATTTATTGACGTTCCATTTATCTGCAGGTGGCCTTTTGCATCACAACAGAGAACATGGTCGCCACCAACACCAATAACTCGTTTTACTAAATATTGAGTAGCCGGATCAGGCAAAATACCTACATCAACCATTGCCGTCTTGAGATCACGAGTCAGAATTGAGCCGGTAGGTTCAGGTGCTGCCCCTAACCAATTATCTGGATCCTTAAAAACAACGACTTCACCACGACGAATGTCACTAAAAATTGCTGAAAATTTATTGACTGCAATGCGGTCACCGATTGATAGCGTGTTCTGCATCGAACCTGAAGGCACAAAAAAGAAATGCACAAAAAAGGTTTTGATTATGATAGAGACGACCAGCGCCGAAATAACAATTATCGGAACTTCGCGAAGTAGCGATCCCTTCTTAGGAAGGCGCATACAGGAAGTACTTAGGCTTGTTCGGTCTCAGCAGCGGCTTCTGGAGCGGTCTCTTCGACTGCTACTTCTGCAACCACTTCTTCAACCACAGCTTCAACCACAACTGGAGTTTCGACTACTACCGGAGCTACTTGTACTTCTTCGATCTCGACAATATCTTCAACGATATCTTCAACGATGAACTCGTTATTAGCGCCACGGCGTTCTTTGATCTTTGAAGCCTTACCGCGAAGATCACGGAGGTAATAAAGCTTTGCTCGACGGACATCACCGCGACGGACCATTTCAAACTTTTCGATAACTGGAGTGTGTACAGGGAATGTACGTTCCACTCCGACACCGTAAGAGAGTTTGCGGATTGTGAAGGTCTCGCGGACTCCGGCACCTTGACGGCGGATAACTACACCTTGGAAAACCTGAATACGGCTCTTGGAGCCTTCGATAACACGAACGTGAACTTTGATCTCGTCGCCGGAGCGGAAATTGATAATGCCCTTGCGGAGCGAGGCGGCATCAACCGCATCTAAGACGTTCATGGGTAATCCTTTGTTCATTGAGTTAAATGCTCATTAAGCAGCTATTTCCGAAGTCCGTATCTTGCCACAATTTGGCGAGGCTAGCCAATTTCGCGAATCAGGGCCGAATGCAGGGCTGGACCAGCCGCAATTACCATCTCCACGCCCGCCGGACCACCATTGCGACCCGTAACAAGGGCTCCCGCCTCACGGGCTATCAATCCTCCGGCAGCGAGGTCCCATTCCTTCAGACTGGCCTCAAAATAGCCATCGACCATACCGCTGGCTACGTGGCATAAATCCACTGCAGCGGCGCCAAGTCGACGAACATCTCTGACTTTTGGGATTAACTCCGCAATCTTGGCGGCTTGCTCACTGCGTTGTTCGGAGTCGTAAGAAAATCCAGTTGAAATCAGCGCATCCATCAATTGAGGTGTGTCACTACAGTGGATTTTTCTACCGTTCAAAAATGCACCGCCATCACGAACCGCGTGCCAGAGTGAATTAATCGAAGGTGCATACACAACTCCAATTAGTACTCCATCAGAATCCTTCGCAGCGATGCTTATGTTCCACCCCGGTAGCCCATAAAAATAGTTGACTGTTCCATCTATCGGATCAATAACCCAGGTGATTCCAGATTTACTCTCTCGCTCTGCGCCCTCTTCACCAATAATCCCGTCATCGGGGCGCGCCTGCAAAAGTGCATTAACAATGAGTTCTTCACTTGCATGATCCATATGTGTTGCAAAATCTCGTGCTGAACTCTTCAGGTTGATATCGAACCCATCTGGGCGATTACTCAATAATTCACCAGCTTTTTGCGCAATGCCTTCGGCAAGCACAAGTAACTCTTGGCCAAGAAGAGAATTTCTGGAAGAAGTCATGGCTAGAATCTATGTATGTTTACGCCGTATCGCAAACTCCTTGCCACCCCGGGTGCGTTGCGATTTTCTATAGCTGGCAGCTTGGCGCGGCTACCCATTTCGATGACGGGCTTATCCATCACCTTCGTGATTGTCCACATAAAGCACTCCTACACCTTGGCGGGAACCGTTGCTGCAGGTGCGGCACTAATCGCCACAATGTTTAGCCCAATCTGGTCAAGATATGCCGACCGCCTTGGCCAACGAAAAGTCTTACGTTTCACTATTCCTTTTTACATCATCTTTGACCTGATCTTCTTACTGACAATCAGCAAAGATGCTCCGACGTACATCTGGATGTCATCCATATTTATTGCAGAAATCTTCCTCCCGAACATCGGAGGTCTAGTCCGTCGCAGATGGCTATGGAGCTTGGGCGAAGACAGAGTCCTGATAAATACGGCGTATTCCTACGAAGCCTTCATCGATGAACTCATTTTTATGATTGGACCGCTGCTGGCAAGCACAGCAGCAACTTTTATTGCTCCAGCGGCTGGAATGATCCTGGCTTTCACCTTCATGGCGATCGGAACCACGTTATTCATCTCTCAGCGAGCAACAGAACCTGCTCCGTTTGTACAACCCAAGGATGTAAAGCGCACACATGTTTTAGGTAACCCAATCGTCAGGGCGGTCTTCTTTCCATTTATATTTCTTGGAGCTTTCTTCGGGTCCGTCACGCTGGTGATTGTTGCCTACGCCCAGGAACATCACGACACAGCATGGACCGGATTGTTGCTAGCCATCTGGGCGGCGGGTAGTGGAATTGCAGCAATCATTAACGGGATTATTAAATGGAGGATCAGCGATGCAAGCCGGTTCCGACTGAATTTGATTGGGATCGTTGTCGTGACAATTCCCCTACCCTTTATTCATTCCCTATGGATGCTAGGAATTGCGCTGTTCATATCTGGGTTTGGTGTCGCACCACTCATTGTCGCCGGGTATAACGTTGCTGAGAAATCGGCAGCTCCTGAAAAGGTCACTGAAACCTTGGCATGGGTCATTGCAGGTCTTACCTTGGGAAGTGTGTTGCCCGGAACTTTGACGGGCCACATTATCGATCACAGTGGCGCAGCACGAGCCTTCTTGATCCCGTTTTCCACGCTAGTTTTAGCAAACATCACCACCCTGCCTTTCTTGCGGACGTGGCGCAGAATTGCTGAACATTAATTTTTTTGCTACTTCGCCCCGCTAACTCCCCTCAATTAGCCTCGTTCTGTGGCACTCTTTCCCCGTGAGTGATCTGCGCCTGATTGGCCGTTCCGAAGATGGAACCGAGCTCGAACTGCAAACCCAAGATGGGGTCTCCTTTACCCTTCGAATAAGCGACCATCTGCGTTCTCTTGTGAATCAACCACGACTTGTTGCGGTAGAAAATATTGATGAGCGATCGACTGTGACAGTAAAAGATGTTCAATCACGATTGCGCGGCGGAGAGACTATTGATTCGATTGCTCGGAGCACCGATTGGTCTCTGGATAAGATTGAAAAATTCTCTGGGCCCATACTTCAAGAGCGCGCATACATAATCGGGTTGGCCCTTGAAGCCCAGCTCCGAAAAGAGAAGCATTCTCCGACTTTAGTCACGGCGGTTATCTCGCAACTGGCTCCACGTGGCGTTGACATGTCATTGGTTGAGTGGAACACATGGCGAGAGGTAGATGGCTCATGGAATATTTTGTTGAGCTATCCGATTAAGGAAGATTCAACCAGCGAAGCCAACTGGAGTTTTGATGTAAACAACCGATCCTTGTCGGCGCTCGACGATGGCGCGGCTTGGATTTCTGGCGAGGACCAAGCTGCTCGTCAAACTTCACCATCACATGGCATTGTCGCAAATACTCCAGCACCTCGTTTGGTCTCGGTCAAAGAGAGTGAAGTGGTAGAAACCATTCGCATCTCTTCACTTGATGCAATTATTGATAGTGGGCCAAGCATTGAAGAGCTGGTTCCAGAAGATGCAAAACGGGATGGTGTCACAAGGCGGTTAAAGATCCCATCATGGGATGACATTATGTTTGGTGGACCTAAAGAGATATTTGGTGGACCTAAAGAGATATTTGGTGGACCTAAAGAGATATTTGGTGGACCTAAAGAGCCTTCAGAAGAGGAATAGCCACTTCGCTTTCCGTCACCCCACCATGATGCCCCACCATCGCAGATTCTTGCGCTATGCGACTTGGATCAATCAGAATTACATCAGTCGAAGGAATCGCGATGACATCTCCCATGCGTTCATAACTATCTTCACTTATTACCGGTCCAAATAAACCCTCGTAGATTGCCTCTTCTTTTGTGTAAATAAGCGCACGATTCTGCAAATATTCACGCCAAGTGATCGCGGTTTCGTTGATGCAACCTTGCTGGACGTAGATGTGACGCGCCCTGGGCTCGCCACCAACAAGGGTGACGTTTTCCATCAACGAATTATCTTCTCCGAGAATTATTTTTTCACCAGCATTTACCATCCCATGATCTGCGGTAATAAAAAATTGAGTGTTTCGGGGAAGTTCTGAGATCAAGAGTGTGATTAACCCTGCGATCGATTCAAGGGCAACTAACCATTTTTCACTTCCTACGCCATCGTTGTGACCGGCGTGGTCGAGAGAATTTATGTACAGGTAGGCAAATGAATTGGGCTCTGCAAGCGCTACCTTTGCTTGCGCAACCATATCTGGAATTCGATTTGCTCCTAAATATTTAGCTCCACGTAAAGATGCCTGAGTAAATGCGCTCTCTTCGTAGCGCTTCTCTGCAATATTCGCAACGGAAATTCCATGCGCAACAGCCCGCTCAAAGAGAGTTGGTATCTTCTGCCAAAAAAGTGGATCAACTCTGTCATCCCATTTAAGCGCATTAAGTAATCGGCCAGGAGTCCCAGAATCCGGAACTTTTACGGTGTATCCCAACATTCCATGAATACCGGGTAATTCACCGGTACCCAGTGATGTCAGGTTAGTAACTGTTGTCGAAGGAAAATGTGAAGTGAGCGCTGCGACGGTGACGATCTCCTTAAATATCGGAAATTCAGCGCGGTACTGTGACAGGGCCTCTAAACCCATTCCATCGACTAAAAGCAGGCAGGTTCTTTTTGATTCGGGTAGCGAGAGCGGATTGGTGCCCCCTGGCAATCCCAAAGATGCAAAGATCGATTGCGACAGATCTGACAGTCCAAAGCCCACCTCCCCATCCTGCCGTAATTTGCGTGGCAAGATACGCGTCATGGCACGTACCCCTAAAGCCGTTCTCCCGAAAGCTGGCGAGAACCCAGGCAAGATCGTTGATATCGATGTCTCGCAAGAGATGTCGGAGTCTTTCCTCGAATATGCCTACTCCGTTATTTATTCTCGAGCACTCCCAGATGCTCGAGATGGATTAAAGCCAGTTCAGCGCCGTATCTTGCACATGATGTTCGAAATGGGTCTTCGCCCAGATAAGGGTCACGTTAAATGCGCCCGAGTCGTCGGTGAGGTAATGGGTAAATTGCACCCCCACGGAGATGGTGCAATTTATGATGCTGCCGTCCGTCTGGCCCAACCATTCACGACCCGACTCCCCCTCATTGATGGTCACGGAAATTTTGGATCCTTAGACGCTGGCCCCGCTGCCATGCGTTACACAGAGGCCCGTTTGGCCGCAGCTGCCATGGCCATGGTTGACGAAGCGGATGAAAATACCGTTGATTTCGGCGGCAATTATGATGGACAACTCTTGGAACCATTGGTTCTCCCAGCTGCATTCCCAAATTTACTCGTAAATGGAGCGACCGGTATCGCTGTTGGCATGGCGACAAATATGCCGCCACATAATCTTGGCGAAGTAGTGGCAGCCACCAAGTATTTGATTGACAACCCAAAGGCGACACTTAAGCAGTTAATGAAATTGGTTCCTGCGCCAGATTTCCCAACAGGTGGAGAGATCGTTGGACTTGAAGGAGTCGCAGATGCGTACTCAAATGGTCGAGGCTCTTTTAAAGTTCGTGCGACGGCAGTCATAGAAAAAGTTACCAGCCGTAAACAAGGAATTATCATTACAGAATTCCCCTTCAACATTGGTCCAGAAAAAGTTGTTGAAAAGATTGCCGACCTTGTCAAAAGTAAAAAAATCCTTGGTATCTCAGATATTGTGGATCTTTCCGATGGGCAACAGGGAACTAAAGTGGTTATCGAGATCAAGAATGGATACGAACCAGAAGAAATTCTAGAGAAGTTGTACAAGTTGACACCTATGGAAGATCAATTTTCCGTTAACGCGGTAGCGCTCGTAAATGGCAAGCCGCTTACTTTAGGACTTAAAGAATTACTCCAGGTCTTCATCGAACATCGAATCGAGGTGGTCCGACGCCGCTCCGAATTTCGTAAGGCCAAGGCCGAAGGTCGCCTAACCCTTGTCGATGGACTGCTAAAAGCGATCGTCGATATAGATAAAGTTATAAAGATCATTCGAGCTTCTGATGACGCCGCTGTCGCAAAAGCAGCGTTAATTAAGGGTTTTAAGCTGTCAGACGAGCAAGCCAACTATATCTTGGATATGCCTCTGCGTCGTCTCACGAAGATGAGCAAGTTAGAACTTGAATCAGAGCAGAAGGAATTGAGCACAATAATTGCTCACTTAAAAAAGCTTCTATCTAGTGAAGAGAATATTAAGGCCCAAGTTTCAGAAGAATTAACGCAGGTGTCTAAAAACTTTGCAACTCCCCGTCGCACCAGGATTGGTGCTGCTTAAGCGTCGATCCGATCTCGATCAATCTCTGCATTCGAAATAAATTCTTTGCGGGGAGCAACTTCGTTTCCCATAAGTAATTCAAAGATCTCTTCTGCCGCCTTCGCATCCTTCATGGTTACGCGACGTAAAGTGCGCTTCTCCGGGTCCATGGTGGTTTCGCGCAATTGATCCGCATCCATTTCGCCGAGGCCTTTGTAGCGCTGAACCGGTTCTTTCCAACGCTTGCCAGCAGCAGTTAAATCAGCAAGAATTTTCTTCATCTCATCATCACTGTATGTGTAGTGCAATTCTCCGCGCTTGCCACCGACGACATCAATACGATGAAGAGGCGGAATTGCCGCAAAGACTCGGCCATCTTCAATCAGCGGGCGCATATAACGATAAACCAAGGTTAAGAGAAGGCAGCGAATATGCGCTCCATCAACGTCCGCATCGGACATCAGGATTACTCGGCCATAACGAGCATCATTCAAAGTAAAGGATGCGCCAGAGCCGGCACCAATAACCTGAATAATTGAAGCACACTCATTGTTCTCTAACATCTGTGAGAGCGAAGCCTTTTGAACATTCAAGATTTTTCCGCGGATCGGAAGGATCGCCTGGAACTCAGAGTTACGCGCAGCCTTAGTGGTGCCAAGCGCCGAGTCTCCCTCTACGATGAAGAGTTCGGTGCGAGCTGTGTCATCGGAGCGGCAGTCCGATAATTT
>Ga0214201_1000071_pt1 | contig 42667 bp, 38 predicted proteins | sample TroBogEpilimnion_32_FD_153039 | JGI IMG/M metagenome (GOLD analysis project Ga0214201, IMG submission 153039) | Freshwater microbial communities from Trout Bog Lake, WI - 29MAY2009 epilimnion | ecosystem: Environmental > Aquatic > Freshwater > Lake > Epilimnion/Euphotic zone | place: Trout Bog...
AGAGTGACGTTGTCAGCAACGTCGTAACAATGGCTTTATAATCATGCCGTCATCAATCGGGCTGAAGCGAATTTACAGCAATTTTCGGACTTGACCGAAGCAGCCAATTCGCATGAAAAATTGACCTGCCCTCGATAAATGTAAATAAATATGGCATAAATACCTTCGATTCGAACGTTAAGAACATATTAATAGATTTTTTGGTCTTAATATTCGCGTGTGTTGATCCTTGTATTGCGTTGAGTAGTATCGAATGTCGGAAGTGTCCTATGCTGATGCTGCAAGCATCGTTGCGTCCCGTGGTGGAACTGTCACGCTTGACAGCCTCCCGAAATCAAACACGACACGATGGGTAACAAGCCGAAAATCACAATTGATTGCCGCTATTCATGATGGCCTGTTAACCATTGACGAGGCGGCTACCCGTTATCGGCTCACGCTCGATGAGCTTACGGAGTGGCAGACTGCGTTCGATCGCCATGGTCCAAAAGGGCTAAAAGCGACGTTAGTTCAACAAATTAGGCATATTCGTAGAGCTTAGTCCGATCAGCTAAAAACCTTTGTTAGCAAGCTCGGACTACCCAGCGCTACAAAGTGTCCCGTGTGATATCCGGGCTTGCCATACTGGAACGTCTCGCCATTACCGGTAACCATTAGGCCCCCTGCTGCGCGTAGAATAGCGTCCCCCGCGGCAACATCCCACTCCATCGTTGGCCCAAAACGAGGATAAAAATCAGCCTGTCCTTCGGCAACCAAGCAAAACTTCAAGGACGAGCCAGCAGAAATTCTCTCATTGATCGCGAGACGGTCGATAAATTCTCCCGTCAATCGGTCCGGGTGCGAACGACTGGCGACGACTTTCACGCTATCAGGAGGCGGCAGTCTAGTCTTGATTTGCCTAATATCTTGTGCGGTTCTTATGGAAGATCCCGGCGAAATGGACATAGCAAAAGCAGAGCGCCCGCCAATCCATAACCGGTCGAGTGCCGGGGCATAAATTGCACCCGCAACAGCAATACTACTGTCGATTAGACCGATATTGACAGCAAATTCTTGGTGGCGCTTGGCAAACTCACGCGTTCCATCTAGCGGATCGACTAGGATAAAGCGCTCACCCACCTCTGGTAAGATGCCTTCGGAAGCGGCTTCTTCTGATATAACGGGAATATCGGGAAACTCATGTGCAAGGGCCGCGAGAATTAGGCGCTCCGATGCCAAATCCGCGTCCGTTACCGGACTACCGTCCGTTTTACGGCGGGCTTCACTATCCGAATTAAAAAATTCCATGATCGGAACGGCTGCATTAACCGCTATCTGACCAAATATACGGGCAATTTCGTCCGGATCCGTTACCATACTTTCTATCCTACGGTTGCACGAAGGAACCACTTCGCGCTACGCCCAATTTAATGCGATAATATAAGGTAAGGTGCCATGACAACACCCCAGGCCATATTTCCTCTTCCAATTGGAATCGTAACGGTTTCCGATCGCGCTTATCGCGGTGAATATGAAGATAAAGGTGGCCCAGGAATTATCACCGCCTTGAGCGAGCTGTTGAAAACGCCCTGGAACCCAATAACGGTTGTTATCCCAGATGAGCAAATCTTGATCGAAAATGCCTTAATTGACCTGGCTGACCATAAAGGATGTGCTCTCATTCTAACCACGGGGGGAACTGGCCCTGCGCTCCGTGATAATACGCCCGAGGCCACCGAGGCTGTTTGTCACAAAATGATGCCGGGGTTCGGAGAACTCATGCGCACAGCCAGTTTGCAAGAAGTACCCACTGCTATTCTCTCGCGACAGACGGCTGGAATTCGGGGACAAAGCCTGATCATCAATCTTCCTGGTAAACCATCAGCGATTCGCACCTGCCTTGATGCCGTTTTTGCTGCCGTACCTTACTGCATTGATTTGATTGGCGGCTATAGGCTCGAGACCAACCCCGCTTTCTGTACCGCGTTTCGTCCTAAAACGTGACACAAGAAACGGGACTTACCTTAAATTTCAATTCTGTCTGACACGTTACGAACGGCCCACGCTAATGTATCGAAACCCCTTAGCTCTGATGTCAGCTGGCCGATAAATATTCCTGAGGTCAACAACCACAGGTTCTTTTAGGACGGCTTTAATGCGATCAAGATCAAGGGCGCGGAATGCATCCCATTCCGTAACAATAACGAGAACATCCGCATTCATTGCACAAGCATAAGCATCAGCTGCGAATTCGACGCCAGCTGTATATATTTGCGCTTGATCCATTCCGATCGGATCATATGCGACAATATTTGCACCGAGATCCTGTAGAGCCGTAATTAACGAAAGCGACGGGGCGTCACGCATATCGTCTGTATTCGGTTTAAATGTTAATCCTAAAATGGCGATGCGCTTACCACGTACATCGCCACCACAAGCTTGAACAATTCGCCGCGACATGCCCCGTTTGCGCTGATCATTGACCGACACCACTGTCTCAACAATCCGGAGTGGAACACCTGAATCTTGCGCCGTTTTTACAAGAGCTTGAGTGTCTTTAGGAAAGCAAGAGCCGCCATAGCCGGGACCGGGATGCAAGAATTTTGCGCCGATGCGGTTATCGAGGCCTATTCCCCGGGCCACCTCTTGAACATTAGCGCCTACCTGTTCGCACAAATCTGCTATCTCATTGATATAGGTTATCTTTACGGCAAGAAATGCGTTAGCGGCATATTTTATCAATTCGGATGTCCGCCGATCCGTAAATAAGAGCGGCGGCTCATTGAGATAAAGCGGCCGATAGATCTCCGTCATGACGCGGCGTGCATTTTCATCGGTCGTACCGATCACGATGCGGTCGGGCCTTTTAAAATCACCGATCGCTGCGCCTTCTCGAAGAAATTCAGGGTTGGATACAACCGAAATCTGAAGCTCCGGCCTAATTTCACGCATGATACGTTCGACCTCGTCCCCGGTCCCGACGGGAACGGTAGACTTCGTAACAATGATCGCCTTACCGTCCGTACGATGGGCAATATCGCGAGCGGCCGCATACACAAAAGAAAGGTCGGCGTGGCCATCCCCGCGCCTAGAGGGCGTACCGACAGCAATAAAGATGGCATCAGCACCTTTAATGGCTAGTTCCATATCCGAGGAGAAGACTAATCGGCCGTCTTTGACGTTTTTTGCAACAAGATCATCTAAACCCGGCTCATAAATCGGTAATTGGCCTTTGTTTAAGGCGTCAATTTTGTCTGTGTTGAGGTCCATACAGGTTACATAATGTCCAAAATCGGCAAAACAGGCCCCTGATACCAAGCCTACATAGCCTGACCCGATCATTGTAATCCGCATCGCACTTCTCCAACCCAAAAGGCGCAGATTTGCCGCCCATTCCTAGTTCTTATGCCAGTAAACCGTGACAGCTTTCCTTCACACGCATCTTAGCCTACAGGCAAGTGATGAAAACTGAATAATTAAATTACCATTGTTCAAGAAAGGCCGTCATTATGGAAAATCCAGTTCTCGTTGAAGTCCTTCGTGGCAATGCCGTTGAGTCACGCCATCGGGGTTCCGTAGCCGTCGTAGACGCCGATGGCGGCGTCGTGATGTCGCTTGGTGATATCGAGACCCCCGTATTTCCAAGGTCCGCGGTAAAGGCCTTTCAGGCCCTGCCTCTTCTCGAAAGCGGTGCAGCTGACCGATTTGGATTAACGCCTAAAGAAATAGCGCTCGCCGTATCTTCCCACTCCGGTGAACCAGAACACGTCGAAACAGCATTAGGTATTCTTAAAAAAGCGGGGCGCGATGCATCTTGTCTTGAATGCGGATCCCATTGGCCAAGTTCTGGAGAAGCGGAACGCGCGTTAGCAGCATCGGGGCAAAAGCCGTCACCCCTCCATAATAATTGTTCCGGAAAGCATTCTGGCTTCGTTTGCTTGGCGTGCGGCTTAGATGAAGATCCCAAAGGCTATATTCGCCCAGACCATCGCGTACAGCGTGAAATTCGAGCTGCCGGCGAAGAAATCATGGGCTTCCGTTTTCTCGACGAATATACGGGAACCGATGGTTGCTCAATTCCCACCTATGCTGCTCCCTTAAAATCCATCGCGCTTGGGTTCGCCCGTTTGGCAACAGGACAAGGACTTGCCCCAGAACGCGCCAAGGCGGCCAAGCGTATTCGTGAAGCAGCAGCAGCCAACCCATTTATGGTAGCTGGAACCGGCCGTCTTGATACGGTTGCAATGGAGCTGTTTCGTGAACGCGTTTTCATGAAAACTGGAGCAGAAGGTGTATACTGCGCAGCCATTCCGGAACTCGGACTTGGCATCGCACTAAAGGCAGATGACGGAGAGGGACGTGCGGCTCAGGCAATGCTGGCGGGAATTCTTCACCGATACCTCCCGATGGATGATGCCACCCGAATTGCGTTTGATGGAAAAGCGTGGCCTATGCTCAAAAATTGGAACGGAATGACCGTGGGGGCTATCCGCGCATCAGCCTCCCTATTAGGGAAATAAAAGCCTCGTCCAATTCTCGTCATGATTGGGCTCTATGAGACTAATTCACTCTTGAGCGCATAGGTTAAAAATGAATCGGTTTTCTAACGCCCATCATCCTTTAAGAATTATTCAGTGGGTTTGCATTGGCTTAAGCGCCTTAATATTGAATGCCTGCTCAGGCACATCTGGAAAGATGGCTTCCTTACCTGCTGCATCTTCGATTCAAATGACTGGCGAAGTCATGCCGATTTTTATCGCAACAAGTCGTAAAATGCGATCAGACGGCAGTGTTACTGCCGAACTATCGTCAACGACAAATTATCTAATGACTCTGATAAGCATTCCTAAAGATCATCAGACAGGTGTGATAGAGCGACCGAATTGGGGAAGCGAAAGCCGTAAATCGCATTTTACGTTTGTTGGTCAACGTATCCTTGAGCGTGAAACATTCCGCAACGAAGTCGCGACCCAACTTTCAGGGCGTATAGGTGCAAGCAAAGATATTCTTTTATACGTGCACGGCTTTAACACTGGGTATGATGAGGCCCGTTTTCGGTTAGCTCAAATTTCAACCGATTCAGGTTTCACAGGCGTACCTGTTCTTTTCACTTGGCCGTCTCAAAACAAAATGTTTGCCTATGGCGCGGACAAAGATAACGCCATGGCATCCCGCGATGACTTGCATCAGGTTTTATCAGATCTCGGTACGTTGCCGGGGGTAGGCAGAATCCATATTTTAGCCCATTCGATGGGGACTTGGCTGACCATGGAAGCACTAAGAGAGGCTGCGATTGCTGGCCAGGGTGATCTCGGCGGCCATCTTGGCGAAGTGATGTTAGCCGCGCCTGATATTGATTTGGATGTCTTTAAACAACAAATGGCACGCGTCGGTTCCTATACACGTGTCTCTATCTTTGCCGCCTCTGACGATAAAGCGCTGTCCATCTCGAGCTCATTAGCCGGTGATCGCCAACGCGTAGGTGCGCTTGACGTTTCAAATAAAGATCAACGTGCTGAAATTACTAAACTTGGCGTGAGAGTATACGATTTAACCAACTCCGACACCGGCGACTTTTTTAAGCATGGCACATTTGCCGAAGCACCCGTGGCGGTTCGCGCCATTGGAGCGCAACTCTCTGCGCCTCCGGATGATTTGCGGCAGTCCCAAGCTTTCGAAGAGCAGCAGTAGACTTTTCTTAGTACGGCTTAGGTTGACGATAACCTTGTCGTTCGTTCAATCGCTCAAGAACAGTCATTGCCGCTTCCGAAACAACCGTTCCAGGCGGAAAAATGGCATCAGCACCGGCGTCGGTCAGAGCAGCAAAATCCTGCTCCGGAATAACACCGCCAACGACAATCATAATATCACCCCGCCCTGCTTTATCCAAAGCAGCCTTTAACGCCGGAACAAGTGTCAAATGCCCGGCGGCAAGCGTAGAAACCCCAACGACATGGACATTTTTTGCTATAGCTTCTTGGGCGGCCTCGTCAGGCGTTGCAAAGAGATCTCCGACTTCAACGTCAAACCCCAAATCGGAGAAGGCGGATGCAATGACTTTTTGCCCGCGGTCATGGCCATCTTGTCCCATTTTTGCCACAAGAATTCTGGGCAAGCGTCCATCATTTTCTTTGAAGGATGCAACCATATCGCGTGCTCTGCCGAAAGCTTCATCAAGCGCACCGATCTCTTTGCGATAAACACCTGAAATAATTTCAGCCGTTGCCTTGTGACGCCCGAATACATTTTCAAGGGCTTGTGAAATTTCACCTACCGTTGCATTGGCACGCGCTGCGTCTACGGCAAGAGCCAACAGATTTCCGGAACCCCGTGCGCCCGTTTCGAGCGCATTGAGTGCCACACGCACCGCCTCGGTATTACGTTCCGATCGTAAGCGCTGCAACTTACCAAGCTGCTGTGTAAGAACAGCTGAATTATCAACCTTCAAAACATCAATTTGTTGCTCACTATATGGCCTGTAACAATTAACGCCAATAACAGCCTGTTGGCCGCTATCAATTCGTGCCTGAGCGCGGGCTGCGGCTTCTTCAATACGGCGCTTTGGAATTCCTGCTTCGATGGCTTTCGCCATACCACCTAGCGCTTCAATCTCTTCGATATGAGCCCACGCCTTTTCCGCAAGGTCGGCCGTTAACCGCTCGACATAATAAGAGCCACCCCAGGGATCGATAACCCGCGTGGTGCCGCTTTCGGCCTGTAAAAAGAGCTGCGTATTACGTGCAATACGAGCCGAAAAATCAGTTGGTAAGGCAAGTGCTTCATCAAGAGAGTTTGTGTGCAAAGACTGAGTATGTCCTTGCGTAGCGGCCATGGCCTCGATCTCTGTGCGGATCACATTATTAAAAACGTCTTGCGCCGTTAGTGACCAGCCCGATGTCTGTGAATGCGTGCGCAGAGGCAGTGATTTTTCTGATTTAGGATTAAATTGGCGCACGAGCTTTGTCCAAATCAATCGGGCGGCACGAAGCTTGGCAATCTCCATAAAAAAATTCATTCCAATCGCCCAGAAAAACGAAAGGCGCGGGGCAAAGGCATCAACATCAATTCCGGCTGCGACGCCTGCACGAAGATATTCAATTCCATCAGCTAGTGTATAGGCAAGTTCTAAATCCTGCGTCGCTCCGGCTTCTTGCATGTGATAACCGGAAATCGAAATCGAATTAAATTTCGGCATATGTTTCGACGTAAAAGCAAAAATATCCGAGATGATGCGCATTGATGCATCTGGCGGATAAATATAGGTATTGCGAACCATAAACTCTTTAAGAATATCATTCTGGATCGTGCCGGATAATTTTTCCGCGCTAACACCTTGCTCCTCTGCGGCGACAATATAGAGAGCAAGTATTGGCAATACTGCTCCATTCATCGTCATAGAAACGCTCATTTCGTCGAGAGGAATTCCGGAAAAGAGGGTTCTCATATCGTAGATAGAATCGATAGCAACACCCGCCATTCCAACATCACCGGAAACTCGAGGGTGATCCGAATCATATCCACGATGGGTTGCCAGATCGAACGCTACAGATAGGCCTTTTTGTCCTGCAGCAAGATTTCGGCGATAAAATGCGTTTGAGTCTTCTGCCGTCGAGAACCCCGCATATTGGCGGATCGTCCAAGGCTGATTGACATACATTGTCGGATAAGGTCCGCGGACGAAGGGGGCAACGCCCGGGAGCGAGTCGACAAAGCTCAAACCATCGCGATCCGCTTGCGTATAATTACCTTTTACTGCAATGCCCTCTGGTGTCATCCAAGGTGATTTTGGTTCATCGAGGTGCGGCGTCGCGACTTCGATAAAATTTGCGTTCGTAAAATTTGGGATACGGCTCATAATACCGCTCCTTCTTTATCTTGATAACTATCAAACGGCTCTGAAAGTCGATAGGGGCAAAGGGGAATGAAATTGCTTCTCGCCAGTTTATCATTTGCCGGAAGAGGTTCTAACAGCGGTACTGGCTTTTCATCTTGATTAAGAAAGGCCGTTACACCAACCATAATAGATTTTTTATGCTCTAAAGCCTGATCACGGGAAGAGCGAGTAATTGCAACACGTGCTTGTAAGGCGTCTGAATCTAGCGAAGCTACGATACCTCCCTCTGATTCGATCATCTGAAATTGTTTCCATCCCTCTGCGACAAGTCCATCGGTTAGAGCTTCATAGACGCCAGCGCCAGCGGTAGGATCGTTGACCTTTGCAAGATGAGCTTCGTCGAGTAAAACCAGTTGCGTATTTCGAGCCAGTCGACGCGCAAATGGGTCTGGAAGTCCTAACGCAGTCGTAAAGGGTAGAACTGTTATTGCATCAGCTCCGCCAATCGCTGATGCAAAGCATCCCATCCCTGCCCTTAATATATTTACATGAGGATCACGACGCGCCATCATTCGATAAGCCGTTTCCGATGTTAACCATATCGGCTTCGCTTGAAGCCCGCATTGTTTCTCTATGCTCGCCCAAAGGCGACGTAAGGCACGGTGCTTCGCTATCGATAAAAATTGGTCGGCATCAGAGGATAGACGGAACTCAATCATGCGCCGTGCGTCTTCAAGTAATATTCCGGCAGCTTCCAGAGCGCGGAGATAGAAGACGGCACTCGCAAGGACAAAGCCAAGTTCTTGGGCTTCGGAACCACCAGCGTTATGAATAATCCGTCCATCGGCAACAACAAATGGACCAGCAAAGCCTTGACCGATGAGATCATTAACACTGGCACCAATATTGACGGCTATTTTATGACTGTCGGCCGGAAATGTTCCATCACGCGCACCTAGGCCAATTGGATTCAGCCCAAATCTGACGTTAACGGCATTAGCCGGAAATCCTAGTGTCTCGCATGCCCCAGAAAAGGCATGGGCAGCATCACGGCCACGCGGTCCGCAATCAAGCGTTATGTTAATACCCGCGTCTAGATAGATACCCTTTAATACTTCTGCGAGCGTCTTCTTATTTGGTGATAATCCAAAACCGTAAGATCCGACGGCGTCTTCAAATACCAAGATAAGGCCTGTCGCACCATTTTCTAAATCTATCAGCGCTTGCGTGTTTGCCCGTGTTGAATCTTGGTCATCTATACGGCCAATGATCGTCCAGGGCGCGCCAGCTGAACGTCCGAAAAGGGGAGTATTGCCTTTGGCCTTGCCGTATAGTGGCTCAATCCGAAGACCATCCGCCGTTTTTGACGTTAAAACCGCATCAAATTCGGCACCTTTTAAAATTGCCTCCGCACGCTTTCTCCATACGGATTCATCGGTTACCACCGGATCGTTAAACTCAAGTGCCATTGGTTTTATCCCTCAAACTAGGCTTATAATGGCATAAAACAGGTGACCTGTTCCACTTCGCCTTTCGAGGTATAGGATCAGGACTTGACCAATCGCGGTCGACCCGTCGCCACCGCTGTTATTCGGCTTTCTACAAAGATGTCCTGGCCATCTGCAAAGGCTGATACATCTTTCCGATCAATAACAATCTCAGCATTATCGGCACCCGCGGCTTCCGCTCGAAGGGCAATATCGTTCCTTAATCCATCAATAGCGGTTCGGGCTGCCGATTCTAGGTCATGAAAGTCATGGCTAGTAGCAGGTCCATGGATTCGGAAACGGCCAGAGCCCGGGGATAAGATAATGCTTTCGCCGGTAATTTTAACATGTCCCACAACAGCGCCAAGAGCATTGGCGACGTCGGCATGTTCGGGCATTATGGTTTCGCTATCGAGTAATTCTCCAATCATCGGATAATAGGTCGGAGCCGACGCACCTACACCTATAATCGGTAGATTAAAATCAAAGCGGACTGACGAAACGCCGTGCTTCTTATCAAGCGATGCAATGATTAATGGATGTAAGCTTGGACGATCTAATTTAAATCCATCTTCATCGAGAGCAACATCAATGAGTGCTTCGGCAGAGCGGCGAACGAGTTTTTTGATAATGGCATGTGCCACATCCTCTTTTGTCTCGAACAAAATTTCGCCTTTTTCTCCCCGGCGGCGTGCCACGAGCTCAGCAGCCATTTGTGAAGCTTCTCGGTCCCAAATTTCGTGAATTCCGAGAACATGAGCAGCATCTGACGGCGTGAGTGCCGAGATCATGATGAGACCGTTCGTAACCAATCGAGTAAGCGCGCCAAGCTCTGTGCGCGTTTCAGCAACTTTGTCGACCGCATGGGGTTCATCACCAATTTTAGCAAGCAGTGCGGATTCAGCCGGCGATAGTCCCGCTCGTGCAGCGCTGGTAACCGGCATCGGAACAACGAAACGCCCATCGGTCGGTCTTGGGATTTCGGCCCTTAATTGGCGATCAAGTGCTTGGTGAACCGTATCACGATGATCCATCGCCAATAGGCTTATCGGCATCGCTCGCCGCGGCCCAAGCTCAAGTTTTATCGATAAACCCTCCTCAACAAGGCGTACTTCGCTATCACCGCCCAGCCCGATGGTGCGCATAGCTACGGCCTGCACCATCGTTTGAAATCCGCCAACCCGCGCTCCCAGCGGATCAAGCCGCGGAGTACCGTTTTTCATCACCGCAATGTCTGTTGTTGTGCCGCCTATGTCGGATACAATCGCGTCGTTCGAACCCGTTAAAAAAGCAGCACCAACAAGTGTTGCGGCGGGTCCCGAAAGAATCGTTTCAATGGGCCGTTCGCGCGCAATATCGGCTGCAATAAGTGCTCCGTCACCCCGTACGACCATGACAGGGGCATTTATTCCACGGGTCGCTAGAAATCTTCCAGAAGCTTCGATCAACCCATCAATTAATGGAATGAGCCGGGCATTTAACAGGCAAGTTAACGCACGACGGGGACCGTCCAGCTGATTGGTCAATTCGTGGCTGCAGGTTACCGATAAATTTGTGCGCGTGCGGATTAAGTCACGAGCTGCAATTTCGTGTTCTGGATTGCGGGTCGAGAAATATCCGGCAATTGCATAACCCGTTACGGTACCTCCGTCCTTTGCAAGCCAATCTTCAAGAGTAACCAAGTCTATCGGTTTAGCTGCATCACCCGTCACCGTATGGCCGCCCCCAATATGGACCATCGGATCATTGCCAAGCGCTATCTCGAGGCCTGCGCGTTTTGCGTCCGCTTCGCCAAAGCCAATCATGACAAGGCCAATGCGGCGCTGTTGGCCTTCTACGAGAGCATTTGTTGCTAGCGTTGTAGAGAGAGAAACGAGCTCAATGGAGGATGGCTCCGTCTTGGAGAGCTCAATAACCCGATCAACCGCGCCGGAAATGCCAATCGCAAGGTCATGTCTGGTGGTAAGGGATTTTGCTTTTGCAACGACCAAACCGGCTTTGTCGTCAAAGAGGACGGCATCCGTATAGGTACCGCCTGTATCAATACCGAGGAGAATCGCCATCAGAACTTACACCCAAACCAATAAATTGACGTATTTACGCGTCTATTTTAACGCCAGACTTTAAATTGCGGCTTATCGTCGGTAATCTCGTACCAATCCGGCTTATCCGCGACATAGATATGTTCTTTAATATGAAGACCGGTTTCACCATCGAGCGAACCCGCTGTGATAGAAATCGTATCGCTTCCAAAAGCGCGCCAGAATAGATTGCTGCCACATAATTTGCAGAAGCCGCGCTCGGCCACATCGGACGATTTATACCAAGCCAAACCACTATCTTCATTAATCGTTACTTCTTCGGTAGACGCATTGGTGGCTGTGAAGAAATTTCCAGTGGTTTTCCGGCATTGCCCGCAGTGGCAGGCAATAACCTCACGCATTTGTCCTTTAACGCTGAATTTTACAGCACCGCACAAACATCCACCCGTTCGATATTTAATCTCAGTGGTCATCGTCAGCCCCCTTAAGCGATAGCGATCATCCGCATCGTAATCGATGGCTCGCAGGATAATATCTTAATTCGGACCATCGATAGTGTCGGACGGACGGGAAAGGCGCGCAAAGACGAGCTTAGTCTCGCCATAAAGACGCTCTTCAATCGTCTCAAATCCGGTGGGTAAAATATCGTTTTGATCAGCTCGTTCCTCAACAATCACAAGCGCATCCGACGTCAGCCAGCCACCTTTCAGGGCAGAAGCAAGGGCCAAGGCAGCAAGGCCTTTGCCATAGGGCGGATCACAAAACACAAGCGAGAATGGCTCCGCAGGTGCGACGGGACCCATATAGGTCGCATCCCGCCGATAAACTTTCGTGATGCCTGCTACACCTAACATTTCAACATTGGCTTTGATTAAGCCGCGCGCGGCAGCCGCCTCTTCAACAAATTGTACAAAGGTTGCCCCTCGGGAGAGGGCTTCAAGGCCGAGCGCTCCCGTGCCTGCAAAAAGGTCAAGCACGCGGGCATCTGTGATAGGATCGCCATAACCGTGAGCGAGCACATTGAACAGTGCTTCGCGTAACCGATCCGAAGTGGGCCTCGTCTCCAAACCTGAGGGAGCCTGCAGCGTTCTGCCCTTAAATCGTCCGGCGATGATCCGCATCGTCAGCTGCCTCGCCTAATCACCGCGTCCGAGGTGGACGCGGGCCACGACCGGCTCCACCTGAAGCTTTACCACCACCAAAGGGCTTACGCCCATCATTCCGGCCTGTCGCTGGCCGGTCAGCCGATGATTTGCCGGCGAAAGAGCGCCCGCCGGATGGCTTATCGCCAAACTTTCGGTTTCCGCGATCAGGACGTGCGTCACTCTCGCGCGATGCCGACTCGTCGCGCGGCCGGCGTGGCTTAAAGGCACCTTTTTCGCTGCGCACGGGAGCGGTTTCGCGCACGGCGTCGTCGCGCCGAGAAGGAGCTAACTTTTCGACCAAAACCGATTTACCGCTGCGCGTCTTGATACTGCCGGAACGACGATGCTCGCGTTCGGCATTTTCACTCCGTATTTCCTTCGGGTCAGCCCCACGACGCGGCGATTTGGGCGTCGAACGCGTTGAAGCCTTTTGCTCGGCATCATCGGCTCGCCAAATGCTCCGTAACGGCTCGGTCGGATGCCGCCATTTTGGCCGCACCGGCCCGTCAGCCTCCGCCTCAGGTTGACTCTCTCCCCGACCCCGAGCGGGTTTGGGTGCCGATGGACGTGGGCCTGCACCCCGCATTCGGTCAGGCCTGTCGCGCCGCTGATCCCTATCATCCGATCTAGCCCGATCTGGGCGATCCGGTCGCTCAGGCGATCCGGTTCGTTCCGTCCGCTGATAGCGCTCGCGCACGGGCTCAAAAACAGGTTCCGGCTCAGGCTCGTGGTTGAAAATCGGCGCATCAAAATCAACGCCGGATTCAGCAATCAAAGCTGGCCCAAGCTGATCCCGCAAAAAGCCTGTTTTGACTTCTTCAACGGCGCCTTCGTCGAGCTCGCCGAGCTGAAATGGCCCAAAGGAAACACGGATCAACCGATTAACTTGTAGGCCAAGATGTTCCAAAACGCGCTTAACTTCGCGGTTTTTGCCTTCGCGCAACCCAAGCGTCAGCCAGACATTGTCACCTTTTTCGCGATCCAGCGTCGCTTCGATCGGGCCATAATTCATGCCTTCAACCGTAATGCCCCCGCGCAAACTATCGAGCACCGGTTGCGAAATCTCACCATAGCAACGCACGCGATAGCGACGTAGCCAGCCCGTTTCTGGCAATTCGATAATTCGCGCTAATCCGCCATCATTGGTTAGAAGCAAAAGACCTTCGGTATTAATGTCGAGACGCCCGATGGTGATCACGCGGGGAAGGTTTTTAGGTAACCGCGAAAAAACAGTCGGGCGACCTTCGGGGTCCCGCGCGGTTGTCACCAGACCACGCTCTTTGTGGTAAAGGAAAAGCCGGGTGCGTTCCCGCATGGGCAACGGTATTCCGTCAACCAAGACTTTATCCGTCGGCAATACATCAAGCGCTGGGCTTTTAAGGATCTCGTCATTGACCATCACCCGGCCGGCCAAGATCCATTCTTCGGCATCGCGGCGCGAGCATAGACCAACACGCGCCATAACTTTGGCTATACGCTCGCCTGGATTGACCTTCGGCGCGCTAAAGCTGCGCGTTTTGCCCCGAAACCCTGTTGGTTTACCCGATCGCTCACCATATGGACGTTCGCCGCGAGGCCGGTCGCCGCCAGACCGGTCATCACGCGGACGGAATGAACGCTTTTCAGCGCTTGAGCCTTCCCGTGCAGGACGGGTTGAGTAAGGTCTATCTCCTGTCGGCCGATCCCCTCTTGGCTTAAAAGGGCGCTTGCCCTCTCCGGAATTATCCCGCGGCGGGCGCGGCGAAAACGGACGGTCGCCAGTAGGGCGACCACCAAAGCTTTTCTCGCCTCTCGGCTTAAAAGGGCGCTTTTCGCCCGAATTTTCGTTCACCCCGCGCGATTCTGCTGGGCGACGGGGGCGAAATGCTTTTTTGCCTTCCTCATCACCCGATGGACCGCGTGGCGCGGGCGTACGCGATTTGTGGAACCCGCGAGGGGTGGATGAGTCACCACGTGTGCCGGGGCCGCGACCGCGACCGGCACCACCGCTTGGTGGCCGACCTTTGCCGCCACCACGATTTTTGCTTTTGTCATTCATGCGCCGCTGATAGCAGAGTATTTCAACGGTTGCGAGCTTCGCATCACAAGAAGATGGAACGAAATATAATGACGCCCATGGAACTGGCCTTTGCGGCCGCAAAAGAGGCCGCCGCCAGCGGCGAAGTTCCTGTTGGTGCCGTTGTGACCCGCAATGGCGAGATTTTAAGCGTTGCAAGCAACCGAATCCTGATCAACCGTGACCCGACCGCCCACGCCGAAATCCTCGCTTTGCGCGAAGCCGCTCATAAAATCGGCTCGGAACGACTGATCGGCTGCGATCTCCACGTCACCCTAGAGCCCTGCGCCATGTGCGCCGGTGCGATCTCGCTGGCCCGCATTCGGCGGCTTTACTATGGCGCTGCGGATGAAAAAGGCGGAGCAGTGGATCACGGCCCGCGCTTTTTCTCGCAACCCACCTGCCACCACGCGCCTGAAGTGTATGGCGGGATCAGGGAAACCGAGGCGTCCGACCTGCTGCGCGGGTTTTTTGCCGAACGGCGAGGGTGAGGAACCTTCCGCCCTTACAACCCTTGGTTAGTTTTATGTGTCGGGCTTTTGCGGGAAGCTGAGCCCATATCATCCAAACGGGAGTTGGCAATGGCAAAACATGGCACCTTTTTCTGGAGTGAATTGAACACCGGCGATGTGGAGAAAGCGAAGGCCTTTTTTGGCCAGACCATCGGCTGGACCTTTGCCACCATGCCGAACGGCGACCCTAACTATTGGATCGCGTTCAACGATGGCGTCCCGCAAGCGGGCATTGTGCCACTCTCAATGTTCGCCCCACCCGGCGCACCACCGCATTGGTTTTCTTATCTGGCGGTCGATGATGTCGATAAAAGGCTCGAAGCGCTGATCACAGCAGGCGGCGTTATTCTCCGTGCACCGTTTGATGTGCCCGATGTTGGCCGTATTGCGATTGTGCAGGACCCAACCGGCGCGCCGATGGGATGGATGACGCCGGTGGAGCGGGGGTGAGAATTACCAAAGACGCGGCACGCCGAAACCGTCAAACACGGCCTCGTTCGAAACGAGAACCAGCCCTTCGATAAGGGCTTGGGCTATCAGCATACGGTCGAAGGGGTCTTTGTGCACGTGATTGAGACCGCCCGCTTTTTCCGCATGGGCTGCGGTGACGGTGAGGGTGTGAAAACGTTCGGCTTCGATTTCTGCTTCTATGCCATCTTGGAACGGGACAAGATTAAGTTTGCCAATGCGGCGTTTCGTGGCAATTTCCCATACGCTCGCTGCGCTGACAAAAACATCGTCGGCCTCATCTACAATTGCGTGACGCGCCCGGTGGGACAGATTAGGATGATCAGCGAGCCACCATAGGAAGGCGTGCGTATCGAGCAACACTCTCAATCGCCTTCCCCATTCCATAGCCGCAATTCATCGTCGGGCAGGGGCTCAAAGAACCGATCATCCCATTTGCCTACATCTTTAAGGCGACCGGGCACGCGCGGCTTCCTTTCTGGCTTCGGAAACGGCACCAATTTAGCGACCGGCACATCACCACGCGTGATGGTAATCTCCTCGCCTGCCTCAACGGCGGCGAGAAGACGGGAAAGCTGGGTCTTTGCCTCGTGAATTTTAAACGATTGCATAGCGGACACCTCAGTTAGCTAGATTAGCTAAGTTGGGTATTGAGAACAAGTGAATTTTATGTATCACTTGGACCGCGAGCCTCCCGGCGCGCAGAAAAGAGGCGAGCCGGGAGGCTCTCGGTCCGTGCGAGCTTGACCAGCCGGCCCGTCGCTAAGGCTCGGTGCGTTCGAAACTGAAAGCGATTCACAGGATCGTTTTCCCCAGCGCTATGCGCCGGGGCGTTTCTCACCCACCCACATTAAATGCGGCCAACACCGCCATGTTCACAATGTCCGAATCCTTCGCCCCGAGCGGTATAATTTGAACCGCCCGATCCAGTCCGACCAGCAACGGACCAATGACCGTCGATCCGCCGATGGTCTGCAGCATTTTGGTGGCAATCGAGGCCGAGTGGAAGGCGGGCATCACCAGCACATTGGCGGTGTCGGTCAACCGGCAAAACGGATATTGCGCCATAATATCCTTGTTAAGCGCCACGTCGGCGGCCATTTCGCCGTCATATTCGAAATCGACGCGGCGCTTGTCGAGCAATTTAACCGCTTCGATCACCTTGGCCGAGCGTTCACCCTGCGGATGGCCGAAGGTGGAATAGGCAAGCATCGCCACGCGTGGTTCATAGCCCAGACGACGCGAAACGCCTGCCGCTTCAACCGCAATATCGGCGATCTGCTCGGCAGTCGGCATTTCGGTAATCGCGGTATCTGCCACCACCACCGTGTGCCCGCGCGCGAGTACGAGGGACGCGCCCATCAGTTTGTGGCCGGGCTTGGCGTCAATCACGTTCAACACATCGTTCAGCGCCACGGAATAATTGCGCGTGGCACCCGTCACCATGGCGTCCGCATCGCCCAAGGCCACCATGGCGGCTCCGAAATAGTTGCGGTCCTGATTGATCAGCCTTTGGCAATCGCGCAGCAAATAGCCTTTGCGCTGCAACCTTTCATAGAGATATTGCGCGTAAGCGGGGTTGCGCTTTGAGAGCCGGGCATTGTGGATTTCAATACCCTCGCGGCCATCCATCTCGATACCGGCAGCCATTGCGCGTTCACGTACCCGTTCTTCGCGGCCCACCAAAATCGCGGTGCCAAGCCCTTGCGAGACAAAGGAAACTGCCGCGCGGATGACTTGCTCTTCCTCGCCCTCGGCAAACACCACACGCTTCGGGTAACGCCGCACGCGCTCGAAAATACGTTGCAAAGCACCTGCCACCGGATCGCGCCGGGCGGAGAGTTGCGCCTTATAGGCGTCCATATCCGCAATTGGCTTGCGGGCGACACCGGTTTCCATGGCCGCTTTCGCTACTGCAGGGGGAATAACGTGGATCAGCCGCGGGTCAAAAGGCACCGGAATAATATAGTCCCGCCCAAAGCGCGGACGTGCGCCCTGATAGGCGGCGGCAACGTCATCGGGGACGTCTTCTTGAGCGAGTTCAGCCAACGCATAGGCGGCAGCTATTTTCATTTCCATATTGATGGTGGAAGCCCGCACGTCGAGCGCCCCACGGAAAATATAGGGGAAACCCAAGACGTTATTGACCTGATTGGGATAGTCGGAGCGGCCTGTGGCGATGATCACATCGTCGCGCACGGCATGGGCCTCTTCCGGCGTGATTTCAGGATCCGGATTGGCCATGGCAAAAATAATGGGGTTCGGTGCCATGGATCGAACCATCTCAGCCGATAGCGCCCCTTTGGCAGAGAGGCCAAAAAACACGTCTGCACCGCGCATTGCGTCTTCCAGCGTGCGGTCTTTCGTTTCAACGGCGTGGGACGATTTCCACTGGTTCATGCCCTCGGTACGGCCGCGATAGACGACGCCCTTGGTGTCACACAAAATCACGTTTTCAGCCGCAAAACCCATGGCTTTGATAAGTTCCAGGCAGGCAATGCCGGCGGCTCCTGCGCCATTGCAAACAAGCTTGGTGGTTTTGAGCGCACGGCCTGTGAGCTTCATCGCGTTCATGATGCCGGCTGCCGCAATAATCGCGGTGCCGTGCTGATCATCGTGAAAAACCGGAATATCCATCAATTCGCGCAGTTTTTCTTCAATAATGAAGCATTCCGGCGCTTTGATATCTTCCAAATTGATGCCACCGAACGACGGGCCTAAATAGCGTACGGCATTGATGAATTGCTCGGGGTCTTCGGTATCGACTTCCAAATCAATCGAATCGACATCGGCGAAGCGCTTGAACAGCACGGCTTTGCCTTCCATGACGGGTTTGGACGCAAGCGCGCCGAGATTGCCTAAACCCAAAATGGCCGTACCGTTTGAAATAACGGCCACCAGATTACCCTTGGCGGTATAATCAAAAGCCAAAGCCGGATTTTCGGCGATGGCCTTAACCGGAACGGCCACGCCAGGTGAGTAAGCCAGCGACAAATCGCGCTGCGTCGCCATTGGCTTGGTCGCAACAATCTCGATCTTGCCAGGGCGGCCCATCGAATGGAAATCGAGCGCCTCCTTGTCGGAAATCGTAGGACGCGTCCGCTTTGTCGACTTGCCGTCAGCCATGGCCGTTTTCCCCTTATTCTGACACTTGTTTGGATCAACCTTAGTGCTGTCAGACCATAAGCTCAACAATCCTTCCGTCGTAGAGGATAAAATGTCGGATAAGTCCGGTTAGGGACGTGAAGAAGCAAGCAGGCTTTGCTAGCGTGGTTTTATGAGCCGCACCACAGACCCCACATCAGACGACCGCCCAACGCCCATGATGGCGCAATATATCGAGATCAAAGGCGCGAATCCGGATTCGCTCCTGTTTTATCGAATGGGCGATTTTTACGAGCTGTTTTTTGAGGATGCAGAACTTGCATCGCGAACGCTTGGCATCGTGCTCACCAAACGCGGCAAATATCAGGGCGCTGATATTCCCATGTGTGGCGTGCCAGTGGAGCGCGCCGACGAATATCTGCAGCGCCTGATTGCAGGAGGGCACCGCGTTGCCGTTTGCGAGCAGATGGAGGATCCGGCTGAAGCCAAAAAAAGAGGGCCCAAATCGGTTGTCCGCCGCGATGTGACGCGCCTCGTAACCCCCGGGACAATTACAGAAGATCGTCTCTTGGATCCGGCGCGGGCCAATTTGCTCGTTGCGATTGCACGCACCCGCCAAGAGGACGGGGCTTGGCGGTATGGAATCGCTTCGGCTGACATATCAACTGGTCGTTTTCGCGTGACCGAGGCCGACGAAGCCTCGCTTCTCGCTGAAATTGCTCGTCTTGAGCCGCGTGAAATTCTGCTCCCTGACGCGTTAATCGATGAATCGGGTCCTTTAAAAGCCCTCTACCGAGATATGCCGGGCATTGTTACGCCAATGGCGCGGGATGGGTTTGACGCGACTTCCGCCGAGCGACGATTGCGGGATTTTTTCGGCGTTGCTTCATTGGCTGGCTTTGGAGCCTTTACAAAGGCAGAACTGGCGTCAGCCGCAGCCATTACGGCCTATATCGAGCGCACCCAATTGGGCGTTCGGCCGCCTTTGGCACCACCCGTCCGAGAATCCAGTAACGGCGCGATGCAAATCGACGCGGCAACGCGGGCTAATCTCGAATTGACGCGGACCTTATCGGGCGAAAGGCGGGGCAGCCTTCTTGCAACAATTGATTACACCGTTACGCCGCCCGGAGCCCGTTTGCTGGCGGAGCGTATTGCGGGCCCGTTGACGGATTTGGACGCCATCATTGCCCGGCAAGAGTCCGTTGGCTTTTTCTTAGACCGTAGAGCCTTACGGGGCGAAATTCGGGGGGCATTGAAAGCGGCGCCCGATATGGCCCGGGCATTATCGCGTTTGGCCATGGATCGAGGCGGGCCGAGGGATCTTGCAGCCTTACGGGACGCTTTCAACCTCACCCATTGGGTTGCTGCGCGGATCAAGGCGAATGACGAGACGCCTTCTGAAATTCGGACGGCTTCTCACGCCCTTGAGGCGCTTAACCCTGATATTTCGCATTATTTTCAATCGGCTTTGTCCGATGACCTGCCGCTTAACAAGCGCGATGGCGGCTTTATTCGCGCGGGCTTTTCGACCACGCTTGACGAGGTGCGAGGCTTAAGGGACGAAAGCCGTCGCATTATTGCCTCCTTGCAGGCAAATTACATCGAACAAACAGGCGCTCGGACCTTAAGAATAAAACATAATAATTTTCTGGGGTATTTTCTTGAGGTCCCCCAAGCCGCCGGGGAACAGTTTCTCCAGCCCCCCCATTCAGCACTGTTTATCCATCGGCAAACCATGCAAGGCGCCATGCGGTTTTCAACCGTTGAATTGGCTGATCTCGATAGCCGTATCGCATCGGCTGCTGACAAAGCGCTGGCGCTTGAACTCGAAATCTTTGCTGATCTTGCGCAGCGGGTCATTGCGCAGATGGAAACGATCAAACAGGCTGCCGATGCTTTGGCCCTTATTGATGTTTCAGCGGCCTTCGCCGAGCTGGCCGATGATCAATCCTATGTTCGGCCAACCATGACATCGGGTCTCGATTTTGAGATTGAAAATGGCCGCCATCCAGTCGTTGAAGCCGCATTAAAACGACACGGTGAAGCGTTCGTCGCCAATCATGCCACGTTATCGCCACCAGACGGCGCGACTTCGGGGCGTATTCAAATCATCACCGGCCCCAACATGGCGGGTAAATCGACCTATCTTCGGCAAAACGCGCTCATTGCCGTGCTCGCTCAAGCCGGTGCCTATGTGCCAGCGAAACGCGCAACCATTGGTATTGTTGATCGGCTCTTTTCGCGGGTTGGTGCTGCCGATGATTTAGCACGTGGACGTTCAACTTTTATGGTTGAAATGATTGAAACGGCCGCCATCCTTAACCAAGCGAGCGAGCATTCCCTCGTCATTCTGGATGAAATCGGCCGTGGTACGGCGACTTTTGACGGATTATCGATCGCATGGGCGACGGTTGAACACCTCCATGAGAGTAACCGCTGCCGTGCTTTGTTTGCGACCCATTTTCATGAATTAACGGCGCTGACCAAACGCCTTAATCGCCTCGTTAATGCGACGATGCGCGTTACAGATCATCATGGCGACGTGATCTTTTTGCACGAAGTAGTTCCCGGTACCGCCGACCGATCCTATGGCATTCAGGTTGCGCGTCTGGCTGGGCTGCCCCGTTCGGTTATTGAGCGTGCCACGACCGTCTTGGCAGAGCTCGAAGCATCGGACCGACAAGCGCCTGTCGCCAAGATGATTGACGATTTGCCGCTGTTTTCGGCCTTAATTCAGCCGCCGCAGCACAATTCCAAACTACCCAATCAACCGGACCGGGTTCGTGACGCACTTGCTGCGCTTCAGCCAGACGAATTAACGCCGCGTGAGGCCCTAGACGCCCTTTATCGCTTGAAGTCCGTGGCCGTCGATTAGCCTGTCACATGTGACAGGGGCCTTAAACCAGGTCTACCGCTATTGTCATCATCGTCATGACAAAGAAAATGCCTGCCTTAATCAATGGGATTGTGACGGCGCGGGCTGCCAAACGATGGTAGCCCGCGTTTCAACCGTCGCTTTTGAGGGCATTGAAGCAAAGCCCGTGGATGTGCAGGCGCAGATCGCTCCGGGCAAAGTTTTATTCAATATTGTGGGCTTGCCCGACAAAGCCGTAGCGGAATCACGCGAGCGCGTTCGATCGGCTCTTGTGGCTTCTGGCCTTGCGCTGCCTGCCAAACGCATAACGGTCAATCTTGCACCAGCCGATATGCCGAAAGAAGGCAGCCATTTCGATTTGCCGATTGCTCTGGCCCTTATGGCGGCCATTGGGGCCATTCCAGCCGATGCCCTTGAAGGATTTACGGTTCTAGGCGAATTGGGCTTGGACGGGTCCATTTCTCCGGTGGCGGGCGTGTTACCGACGGCTATCGCCGCTAATCAACGGGGCCACGGGCTTATCTGCCCGTATGGATCGGGCTCGGAAGCCGCGTGGGCATCGCGGGATATCGAAATTATCGCGCCTCGCTCCCTCATCCAGCTGGCCAATCATTTTAAAGGCACGCAGATTTTAAGCAGGCCGGAAGCGGCCATACGCGGTGACGGCGCACCCTTACCCGATCTGGCCGAAATCAAAGGACAGGAATCGGCGCGGCGGGTTCTCGAAATTGCCGCAGCCGGTGGCCACAATATGCTGCTGTCTGGACCGCCCGGGGCTGGAAAATCCATGCTAGCCGCCCGTTTGCCGTCCATATTGCCGCCACTCAGTCCAAAAGAACTGCTCGAAGTGTCCATGATCCAATCGGTGGCGGGGGCGCTTTCAGGCGGTGAACTGACGGACCGCCGTCCGTTTCGCGCGCCGCATCACTCGTCATCGATGGCTGCTTTGGTGGGCGGTGGCACCCGAGCCCGTCCGGGTGAAGCCTCTTTGGCGCATCATGGCGTGTTGTTTTTGGATGAATTACCCGAATTTCAGCCGCAAGTACTCGATGGTTTACGACAACCGCTTGAAAGCGGCGAAGTCATCATCGCACGCGCCAATCATCGGGTTACCTATCCAGCCCGTTTCCAGCTTGTGGCGGCGATGAACCCTTGCCGTTGTGGCCGCGCGACAGAACCCGGATATGCCTGCAAAAAGGCTCCGAACGAGACGTGCATGGCGCACTATCAATCTCGAATCTCCGGTCCTTTTCTGGATCGCGTCGATTTGGTGATCGCGGTACCGGCTGTATCGGCGTCCGATTTAATGACGCCCGGAGCGAGCGAACCATCGGCTTCGGTGGCACGGCGGGTTAATCGAGCGCGAACATTACAAACGCAGCGTTATCAAGAGCTTGGCTTGGGTGAAATCACGTCAAATGCCGGCTGTCCGGTCGGCAGAATTACAGAAATTGCCGCGTTAGATGATGCCAGCCTATCCCTTTTAAGAAGTGCTGCCGATGCCATGAAATTAACCGCGCGGGGCTATCATCGGGTTTTGAAAGTTGCCAGAACCATTGCGGATTTAGATGGTCAGGAATCCCTTCGTCGAATTCACCTTGCCGAGGCGTTGAGTTATCGATCACGCGACATGATGGCTCGGTGAAGAAGCAGCAATTCTGTCACATTCTCGTCAGCGTTTTATGATCTCTCTGTCATAATGCAGTCATTCGAATCGATGCTGCCTTTTGGCCGACGGAGGACGAAATCATGTATGATCCCAAGAGCTTAGCGGGCCCAGTCGCACTGGTTGCTCGGACGAGTGCGGATTTCATGCAATCGTTTTTCTATCGTCCATCGCGCGATGAATTCACTTTGGGAAGAATTGGCTCGCTCGAAGTGCGTCTTGCCTCAAATAAAAAGGACATTAAACGCGCCCAACGCTTGCGCTATACTGTTTTTTGCCAAGAAATGTCGGCCATACCGGACCTTGTTTCACGGATGAAGCGCCGAGATATTGATGCATTTGATGCGATTTGCGACCATCTACTTGTCGTTGATCATGCTGGAGCGAAGCCGAAAGTTGTAGGCACGTATCGATTGCTTCGCCAAGAAATCGCGGAACGGCATAGTGGCTTTTATACGGCCTCGGAATTTGACATCGAACCGATGTTAGCGGCGCATAAAGGCAAGCGTTTTCTGGAGCTTGGCCGTTCTTGTGTGGCCAGAGACTACCGCGATAAACGGACCGTCGAACTGCTTTGGCATGGCATTTGGGCTTATGTAAAACGGTTCAATATTGATGTTATGTTCGGTTGCGCCAGTTTTGAAGGAACAGACCCGGAAGCTTTGGCACTTCCTTTAAGCTTTTTACACTATAATGCGCGCGCCGAAGGCGATTGGCAGGCTTTTGCCTTGCCGCAGCGTAATATTTCAATGAATTTAATTCAGCCAGAAGCGATCAATACAAAGCTTGCCCTGCAATCTTTGCCGCCTTTGATCAAGGGTTACTTGCGCGTTGGTGCCAAAATTGGTGATGGTGCCGTGATAGACTATCAATTTGGCACCACGGATGTATTCGTCATCTTGCCGGTGAGCGCTATTCATCCCCGCTATATTGATCATTATGGCGAGGACGCGACCCGGTATGCGGCGTGATTTTTGGGCCTGATTTTCTTTACAAAGCACTGTATCACCGGGATTAGGGATTATTCCGGAGAATAAAAATGCTTCCGCAAGAAATTATCCGCAAAAAGCGGGATGGAGCGGTTCTTTCTGAGCCAGAAATCGCTGAATTTATCGCCGGACTCACGAATGGACAGGTGACGGATGCGCAGGCCGCCGCCTTTGCGATGGCGGTGTTTTTCCGCGGAATGACCATGCCGGAACGTGTGGTTTTAACTACTTCCATGATGCTTTCAGGTAATCAAATCGACTGGTCCGATAGTCCCGGGCCAGTTTTGGATAAACATTCGACAGGTGGAATCGGCGATAATGTCAGTTTGATGCTCGCACCTGCGGTTGCAGCCTGCGGTGGATACGTCCCTATGATTTCAGGACGCGGGTTGGGCCATACAGGCGGCACGCTCGACAAGCTCGACTCGATTCCGGGCTACACGTCACAACCGGACATTGCGCTATTCCGGAAAGTTGTACGGGAGACGGGGGCGGCGATTATCGGCCAAACCGCCGATCTCGCACCCGCCGATAAGAAGCTCTATTCGATCCGCGATGTGACGGCGACGGTCGAGTCCATTCCGCTGATCACCGCCTCGATCTTGTCGAAGAAATTGGCGGCGGGATTGCAAGGCCTTGTGATGGATGTGAAGACGGGCAGTGGCGCCTTTATGCCAACGCTCGAAGGGTCGCGCGAATTGGCGCAAAGCCTCGCCGATGTGGCCACCGGTGCCGGACTGCCAACCACCGCACTCATCACCGATATGGATGAGCCGCTCGCGTCCGCTGCGGGTAACGCTGTCGAAGTGATGAACGCGATTGAGTATTTAACAGGCGCCCATCGCGATCCGCGTTTGCATCAAGTCGTCCTCGCACTGGGCGCGGACATGCTTCTGATTGGCGGGCTTGTTCAAACGCTGGAAGAAGGATTTAAAAAACTCGACACAGCGATTGCATCAGGTGCAGCCGCTGAGCATTTCCAACGCATGGTAACGGCTTTGGGTGGCCCTTCTGATCTCATGGATCATCCTCAAAATTATTTACCTAAGGCACAGGTCATTGTTCCGGTTTTGGCTAACGCCAATGGCGTCGTTCAATCCATCGCGACGCGAGAGATCGGGCTGGCTGTTGTTGCCCTTGGCGGTGGCCGCACGCGCGCGGAAGACGGTATTGATCACAGTGTTGGATTCACAAAACTGCTTTCTGTCGGCACCGCGGTTTCCAACGATACGCCTTTGGGCTTTGTCCATGCGCGCACTCAAACGGATGCAGAAACAGCGTCCCTTCACCTTCGCAGGTGCTACACGATTGGTGATAAAATGCCGATCCTGCGACCGCTGATTCATGACCGCTTTCAAGGCAAAGGATTATAAAAATGACACTGCTGGTAGCGCTTGGCTCAGGCGATCCCGATCCGTGGGTGAAACAATTCCGCGTCCTGTTACCGGACCGTCCGATTGTTAAACTCGGTGATAATTATGATCCGTCAGCCGTTGAATTTTCGATGACGTGGTATCATCCGGCAGGGTCACTCGCGCATCTTCCGAACCTGAAGGCCGTGTTCTCGCTCGGCGCCGGCGTAGACCATTTATTTCGAGATCCACACTTGCCCGATGTCGCAATCGCGCGCGTTGTCGATCCTGACCTAACCAATCGGATGAGCGAATATGTTATGCTGCATACGCTTTCCATTTTGCGCCAGATGCGCCGCTATCGCAGTCAACAATCCATCAAAAATTGGAGTGACGATGATTTTCAGCCCGCCGCTACCGATGTTCGTGTTGGCATTATGGGACTTGGCGTGCTCGGATCGGATGCAGCCCGGAAATTAAAACTGATGGGTTTTAACGTTGCAGGCTGGAGCCGTTCGGCAAAATCCCTTGATGGCATTCAATGCTTTTCGGGCGACGCCGAATTATCCGATTTTCTAGCGCGTACTGATATTCTTATTGTGCTTCTTCCCCTCACCGATGAAACACGCGGCATCATCAACAAGAAGCTTCTAAAAGGACTTGCACGGGATGGTCGCGTGGCTGCGCCATCGCTCATCAATGCCGGTCGTGGCCATTTGCAGATTGAAACGGAACTGCTGGAATGCCTTGACGATGGCACATTGCATGAAGCCGTGCTGGATGTTTTTCAAACGGAGCCGCTACCGGAAACATCGCGTTTATGGGCGCATCCGCGCGTAACAATAACGCCACATAATGCGTCCGTGTCAGATCCGATTGCTATTGCGAACGCCATTGCCGCGCAAATCAGACGCGTGGAAAAGGGCGAGGCTTTGTTGAATACGGTGAGCCGTAAAAAAGGTTATTAGCGTTTAAGACGCCGGATGGACGTTATCGATCCCGCGCCTTTTGATTCAATGCGTTGAACGGCAACAGACAATGGCTCACAAACAACCAGCATTTGATGTCCGCTCGCGTGCAAGAGTTCGTGTGCATCCCGCATGATGCCAACATGACCTTTCCAGAATATCAAATCACCGCGTCTCAATTCGGCATCGAGCGGTAACGGTTCGCCAACCGCTTTTTCTTGCATATCGGTATCGCGTGGAACCGCTATTCCAGCGGCATCCAAGGAAACTTGTACGAGTCCCGAGCAATCTAGACCTAGACTTGTCTTGCCGCCCCAAAAATACGGAATACCGATAAAGCGCTCTGCCACAGCGACGAAATCGGATTCTGTCGTATCGATAGGCTTTAAATGATCAGCAATGACATAATGCCCACGATGGGTGATCGCGAATTGGTCTTTCGTGCCCATAATGGCCACGCGGCTGCCCATGGAAAGCGTGGCCATGGGTGGCAATTTAATGCTGGGCCCGCCGAACAAAAAACTCCGCAACACGTGGACGCGATGTGTAGGTATAGCGATGTCTTGGGTGAGCGCTTTGGACGGCATAAAACCAACATACCCGTCACGCTTGAGTTGGCCCCAGCTCCAGCCCTCTTCGTCTTGATCGTAGACGGTAAAAATTTCACCATGCAAGGCTTCGGTGTCAAGCGGCGCATCGGGTACCGGTGCGCGGCGGAGATCGGCCGAGCCATCAAAGATAATCCGTTCTTCCCCCGCGACATAGCGGGGCGCGTCCACGATACCGCGCAAGGTCTCGGCAGCAAGATCGGGGCGGGCGGGCGTCAATCGTTTATCATACGCACTCATCGCGGCAGCTCCTTGGCGCGGGCAACAATCACGTCACCCATTTTTTCAACAAACAACGCGCCTTTGACGGTACGTTGAATGATCACATTGCGCATATCTTTTTCATCCCGACGACGTGTGACGAGGTCTAAGGCACCCATCGTATCCAAGGCGCGCGTGATGACCGGTTTTGTGACGTTTAATTTGGCCGCTAATCCCCGAACGGTATGCGGGGGCTGTTCCAAATAAATCGTCAGCAGAATGGTGATTTGTCGGGAGGAAAAATCATGGCTGCCGTCGCGCACAAGATCGAGCGTCACGTCATGCCATAAGGCCAAAGCTTCCGAGGGACGAAGGGATACACTCATGCCAACTCCGATTGTTACGGAGGCGTTATAGTCTTAGGCGGGGGCTGTGGCAAGAACAGGTATTTTCGTTGGTGCTTGGCACCATGATAACCGTCATTGCGAGCGAGAGCGAAGCAACCTAGCTGATGCTTCAAGAAAGCGTGCAGCGGCGACATCTTACCCAACACACAAGCTGTAACTGGGTTGCTTCGCTCTCGCTCGCAAGGACGGTTGCAGGTATTGGTTCGTGAAACCAAATAACCTTCTACGCATCCACCTCACTCGGTGCCACCTGATAGCGCGTTGAGCAAAATTCGCATGTCACACCGATCATGCCGTCATCGGCGATCATCGCCTGACGCTCGTGTGGTGGGAAGCCTTTGATCATCGTTACAATGCGCTCGGTCGAACAACGGCACTGGGCGGTTACCGATGCCGCGTCAAATACCATGACGCCGCTTTCGTGGAAAAGCCGATAAAGCAACGCTTCGCTCGTCAAGGTTGGATCAATGAGTTCATGATCTTCCACCGTTTCAACAAGAGCGCGAGCTTCTGTCCACGCGTCATCTTCATGCGCTTCAAAAATGGATGCGCCTTCCGGTGCATCGCCCGGATGCAAGTCCATCATCCTTTGTCGCTCGGGCGATGTCGGCATGAATTGGGCGATGATGCCACCGGCCCGCCATTTTGGGGCTAAATCGCCTGCGCCATTGGTTTGCATCACTTGGCCAACCGCTAATCGGACGCGGGTTGGAATCTGTTCCGATTGGCGGAAATATTGTTGGGCTGCTTCTTCTAACCCTTGGCCATCAAGCGCGACGATGCCTTGATAGCGCGACATGTCATTGCCTTGGTCAATCGTTAGACCGAGTTGACCGCGACCCAAGACGTCAGCCGTCGACATGTCATCGCGAAGGCGCGTGGCATCAAAGCGCGCATATCCGCGCACACGGTCAGGCGCCTCATAATCCACGACCAATAAATCAACCGGGCCATCCGTCCGCGTTTGGATTTGAAAACGGCCTTCAAATTTAAGCGCCGAGCCCAACAAAACGGCCAATGTTGTCGCTTGTCCGAGGAGATCGGAAACGGGATCAGGATAGGCATGGCGACGCAGGATTTCGTCGATCATCGGCCCAAGACGAACGGCGCGACCGCGAACGTCTAAGGCTTCAACCGTGAAAGGCAGCACCTGATCATCAGGGGCAAGATCATTTAAATCGATCATGATGCGGGAAGCGCTCCGAGGCACCACGCCAAGATGCCCTTTTGCGCGTGAAGGCGGTTTTCGGCCTCGTCAAACACAACCGATTGCGGGCCGTCCATCACCTCATCGGTGACTTCTTCGCCACGATGCGCCGGCAGGCAATGCATGAAGAGTGCCTTGGGTGAGGCTAGCTTCATGAGCTTTGAATTGACCTGATAGGGCAAGAGTAAATTATGACGGCGTCCGGCGTCCTCATCGCCCATCGAGACCCAGCAATCGGTGACGACACAATCGGCCCCTTCGGCGGCATCTTGCGGGCTGCGGGTGACGGTGACGCGTGCGCCTTCATTCCGCGCCCAAGCGATGAGCTCGGCGGTTGGTGCCAATTCTTCAGGTGAAGCAATCGTCAACTGAAAATCAAACCGCGCGGCGGCGTGAACCCATGAAGCCAAAACATTGTTGGAGTCGCCCAGCCAGGCGACATTGCGCCCCTGGATCGGACCATTATGTTCTTCATAGGTCATGACATCCGCCATCACTTGGCAGGGATGCGAGTTTTTGGTGAGCCCGTTGATGACAGGCACCGTTGCATTCTCCGCCAGCTCCGTGACCTTACCGTGATCGAGTGTACGGATCATGATCGCATCGACAAAGCGCGACAGAACGCGCGCTGTATCGGCGATGGTTTCGCCGCGGCCGAGCTGCATTTCAGCGCCCGTGAGCATCAGCGTTTCGCCGCCAAGCTCGCGCATGCCGACATCGAAGGAGACGCGCGTACGGGTGGATGGCTTATCGAAAATCATCGCGAGAACTTTACCCTCGAGCGGGCGGTTCTCGTTCCGCTTGCCTGAGGCGCGGCTTGATTGACGCGCGGCCTTCAGCGTGCTGGCACCCTTTAAGATCGACCGTAGCTGATCCGATGAGAAATCGGTCAGATCGAGAAAATGCTTTTGCGAACTCATGCGTCTACCGCTTTCTTTTGGGAGAGGCCCATTTCGGCCTCGATATGCGAACAGGCGCGATCAATCCGCGCAATGGCATCGGCTACGATGGCGTCATCGATGATCAAGGGTGGTAAGAGGCGCACGACATTATCGCCTGCACCAACGGCCAATAAATGTTCGTGCAGCAAGGCTTTCGTCATTTCGGTGTTCGGAACGGCCATTTTTAAGCCGACGAGCAGGCCTTCACCCCGCACTTCGGCGATGATGCGCGGATGGCGGTCTTTCAGCTCGGCCAGACGTTGCTTGAAGAGAAGCGCCACCTGTTCGACATGCGCAAGAAAGCCCGGCGCGAGAATGACATCCAGCACGGCATTGCCAACCGCCATCGCCAGCGGATTGCCGCCAAAGGTCGAGCCATGTGCGCCCGCTGTCATGCCCTTTGCCGCTTCGAATGTGGCCAAGCACGCGCCCATTGGAAAGCCGCCGCCAATACCTTTGGCCGAGGCCATAATATCCGGCACGATGCCCGACTTTTCATGCGCGAAGAGCTGCCCCGTGCGGCCCACGCCGCATTGGACTTCGTCAAAGATCAGCAAGAGGCCGTGACGGTCGCAGAGTTCACGCAAACCGCGCAGGCATTGCGTCGGGACGACGCGAACGCCGCCCTCGCCCTGGATCGGCTCGATCAGGATGGCGGCTGTCTCGGGGGTGATGGCTTTCTCGATCGCCTCGTGATCGGCGAAGGCTACTTGATCAAAGCCTTCAACCTTCGGGCCGAAGCCTTCGAGATATTTTTGCTGGCCGCCAGCGGCGAGCGTGGCCAGCGTACGGCCATGAAAGGCGCCTTCGAAGGTGATGATGCGATAGCGCTCTGGGTGGCCGGAGGCGGCGTGGTATTTACGCGCCATCTTGATCGCGCATTCGAGCGCTTCCGCGCCGGAATTTGTGAAGAAGACCGTATCGGCAAACGAATGCTCAACGAGACGCCGTGCCAGCCGCTCGCCATCGGGGATTTGGTAGAGGTTTGACGTATGCCAGAGCTTTTCGGATTGCGCCTTTAATGCCTCTACCAGATGCGGGTGGGCGTGGCCAACGGCGTTGACCGCAATGCCGGAGCCGAAATCGAGATAGCGCTCGCCCTTGGTCGAAATCAGCCAGGCGCCCTCGCCTCGCTCGAACGCAAGGTCCATTCGCGCGAAGACCGGCAAAAGTGCCGATGACGGGTGCGCGGCGGAACTTGTGTCGACCATAGCTCTGTCTCCTTCGAAAACGGGGCACAAAAACAAAAATGGCCGCCCTCTGGGGACGGCTCATTGCAGCTTTCTATCATAGAATGCCTTAATTCTCTGTCAATCTTATATAGCGCCTCGAATTAATTTAGGGCTTCGGGTCGAATGCCATCGAAACGACATGAAGATATCCACTACTCATCGCTGGGGAAAACCATGTGAGGGACTCCGCAATGCTTGCGGCAGAGTCACGGCATATTGTAGGTTGTCCTGACGGCAAACACGACATCTGGTGATGATCCTTCGGATCGTCCCGCGCTGTTTCAGCGGGGTCGTGGTGCCAAAGACGAGATCGGCCGACGGATTGTCGGTGTCGCGTGGGGTTAATGAGGTAACGAATGTCCTGGACCGATGAACGGGTTGAGTTGTTGCGGAAGCTCTGGAATCAAGGGCTTAGCGCGAGTCAAATCGCAGCAGAGCTTAATCACGGGATCACCCGCAACGCGGTGATCGGCAAGGTTCACCGTTTGGGGCTTTCGGGTCGGGCGAAGACGCCATCGGCTCCCTCCTCGCGGCCTCGCAAGGTAACACGCGCTCCAAGCCATCCTTTGACCCATTCATCGGGTCGCACATCGGCTGCGGGGTCTTATTCATCGGTTAGCGGTGGCAGTGGTGGTGGTCGTGGTGCCGTCCGCGGCAATCTGGCTTTGGCGGCGTCAGCAGAAACGATGTTATCGCCCGTTATCGATTATGACGTGCAGCCTTTTGAGGAAGTGGTCGTTCCAATGTCGGAGCGCATCACCATTATGGAATTGCGGGAAACAACGTGCCGCTGGCCGTTTGGTGATCCGGCCTCGACCGATTTCCGCTTTTGCGGCGGCAATTCGCCGGTTGGAACGCCCTATTGCGCCTTCCATTCGCGCATTGCCTATCAGCCGTCCAATGACCGCCGGCGCGCAAAGCCTCGCGATTAAGCGCTAATCGCTACTGAAATTAGACCAACAAAAAACGCCGCTGTTTCAAGCGGCGTTTTTTGTTGTCCTATTCGATTAGGTCCGGCGGGAAAAATTCTCGTCGAAGGAGTAGCCGGCACCCCGAACGGTCCGGATCGGATCGCGTTCGCGGGGTTTGTTCACGGCTTTGCGGAGACGGCCGACATGGACATCCACCGTCCGCTCGTCGATTTCTGCATCCATGCCCCAAACGCTATCGAGCAATTGGCCGCGGGTAAACACGCGACCGGGCCGCTCCATCAAGAATTCGAGGAGTTTAAATTCAGTTGGTCCGAGATGCAGCTCGCGATTGCCCCGGCGAACGCGATGGCTGCCACGATCCAGCACCAGATCGCCCAATTCAAGCGACGTCGCCAAGCGATTGGGTGACACGCGGCGCAAAAGCGCGCGCACCCGTGCGAGCAATTCCGGAACTGAAAACGGCTTGACGACGTAATCATCGGCACCCGTTGCCAATCCACGAACCCGCTCGCTTTCCTCTCCGCGCGCGGTCAACAGAATAACAGGCAAGCTTTGTGTCTCAGGCCTGAGTCTCAAGCGACGGCACAATTCGATGCCGGATAGGCCGGGCAACATCCAATCGAGGATCACGAGATCGGGTACCTGCTCGCGGAGCATGAGTTCGGCATCATCCCCACGGGCAGCACTATCAACAAGATAGCCCTCAGCTTCGAGATTGTACCGCAGAAGCAGCGTGAGCGGCTCCTCATCTTCAACAATCAAGACACGTGGTTTTACGGACATCAAGGTTACTCTTGCTCTTCCGATTTGAACTTAAGGCGTTTGTAACGGCGCATATCCATCGGCCGCCCGCGGACGGTCGGTTACAACGGTTTCACCGGTGACGAGATATTTGATCGTCTCGGCAATATTCGTCGCATGGTCACCGATGCGCTCGATATTTTTTGCGGAGAAAAGAAGATGGGCGCAGAAACCGATATTGCGGGGATCTTCCATCATGTAGGTCAGCAATTCGCGGAAGAGCGAATTATAGAGCTGATCGATTTCCTCGTCTTGGTTCCAAACCGCCATCGCCGCTTCGACATCGCGATGCGCATAGGCATCCAACACACGATGCAAGCGATCAAGGGCAAGGTCGCTGATATGGATAACGCCGCCGACAATTTTCTGAGGCGCGAATTGACCATCAATCGCAACCACGCGCTTGCCGACATTCTTGGCCAAATCACCGATACGCTCAAGATCGCTGGCAATGCGAATGGCCGACACGAGCGCGCGCAAATCAATCGCCATTGGTTGACGGCGGGCGATCGTTAAAATCGCCTTCTCTTCGATCTCGCTTTCAAGCACATCAAGCTTTGGGTCGGTTGCGATGACGCGTTGCGCCAGATCGGTATCGCCCTTCACGAGCGATTGAATGGCGTTCGCCAGCATTGTTTCGGCAATGCCGCCCATTTCCGTAATCTTACGGCCAATTTCCATAAGCTCGTCGTCATAAGCACGTACGGTATGGTCTGTCATAATGCGATCTCCCCTCCGGAGGCTTTAAAAAATTAGCCGAACCGGCCAGTGATATAATCTTGCGTGCGTGGATCTGTCGGTGTCGTGAAGATTTTGGATGTCTCGTCAAATTCGACCAGATCACCGAGATACATGAAGGCGGTATATTCCGACACACGCGCGGCTTGGTGCATATTATGCGTTACAATCGCGATGGTGTATTCAGCCTTTAATTCATCTATCAATTCTTCGATCTTCGCTGTCGAAATCGGATCGAGCGCGGAGCAAGGCTCGTCAAACAAGATCACTTCAGGTTTGATGGCTACCGTTCTCGCAATGCAAAGCCTTTGCTGTTGTCCGCCGGAAAGGCTCAGGCCGTTTGCGCCGAGCTTGTCTTTCACTTCGTTCCAAAGGGCGGCGCGCTTCAACGCATCTTCCACGCGACCATCAAGCTCCGACTTTGAAAGATTTTCATACAGCTTGAGACCAAATGCGATGTTGTCGTAAATCGTCATTGGAAAGGGGGTCGGCTTTTGAAACACCATCCCGATCCGCGCGCGAAGCAAATTTAAATCTTCGCCCGGATTTAAAATATTACGGCCGTCAAACAGGATTTCGCCTTCGGCATGTTGACCTGGATAAAGATCATACATGCGGTTAAGCACCCGAAGCAGCGTTGATTTTCCGCAGCCCGACGGTCCGATAAAGGCCGTAACCTTATTGGCATAAAGCGGAATATTAATCCCCTTCAGAGCCATATTGGCGCCGTAGAAGAATTTCAAATCTTTGACCGAAATTTTTTCAAGCATGATCGAACAAGCTCTTACCGTAAAATTGGTTGAAATTACCGGCCATCTTTCGATGCTCCGAAGAAACGTGCTGTAATATTAAGGCTCAAAACGGCAGCCGTGATCAGCAATGCGCCCGTCCATGCCAACTGTTTCCAATTTGCATCGGGGTTATTGATGAAGTTGTTGATCGTGACAGGCAAGTTAGCCATTGGCTTGACGAGATTGACGCTCCAGAACTGGTTCGACAAAACGGTGAAGAGAAGCGGCGCTGTTTCACCACCGACACGCGCTACCGCTAAAAGAACGCCCGTAATCAATCCGGCGCGAGCGGCCCGATAGGCCACACGACGGATGACGAAGGAGCGCGGCAAACCCAAAGCCGATGCTGCTTCGCGTAACGTATTTGGCACCAATAAAAGCATATCTTCGGTCGTGCGGACAACAACCGGGATCACGATCACGGCCAAGGCAATCGATCCGGCAACGGCGGAGAAGCTGCGCATTGGTACAACCACGGCACCATAAACAAACAAGCCGATGATGATGGATGGCGCACTGAGAAGAATATCATTGATAAAGCGAATAACAGGCGTGATCTTTGAGTGACGGCCATATTCCGCCAGATAGGTGCCTGCCAAAATGCCAATCGGCGCGCCAATGCCAACGCCGATAATCGTCATCAAAAGGCTGCCGAAAATAGCATTGAGCAAACCGCCGCCATGTTCTCCAGGCGGTGGCGTCATTTCGGTAAAGACCGCGAAGGTTAGTCCGGGAATGCCGTTTACAAGCAGCGAAAATAAAATCAGGAACAACCAGACCACACCGATACCGGTGGCCGTGAGGCAAAGGCCCATAATGAACGTGCTGTAACGTCGGCGTGCTGCATAGCTTGCCATGATGTTAAGCTCCCGCACGTTTTTCGAGGCGCATCAACATGAAGCGCGCTGAGGCCAAGACGATAAAGGTCAACACAAACAGCAACAAACCAAGCAGGATCAAAGCGGATTGGTGCAGCCCTTCGCTTTCGGCAAACTCGCTCGCAATCGCGGCCGAAATCGTCGTGCTTGGCGCGAAGATGGAACCTGATATTTTAAAGCTGTTGCCGATGATAAAGGTGACGGCCATGGTTTCACCCAAGGCGCGACCAAGCGCCAACATCACGCCACCGACAACACCGACGCGGGTGAAGGGTAGAACCACATTGTTAACTACTTCCCATGTCGTGCAGCCGATACCATAGGCGGCCTCTTTCAAGACAGGCGGCACGGTTGAGAACACATCCACGGCAATCGCCGTAATGAAGGGCAAAATCATGATCGCCAAGATCAGCGACGCATTGAACAGGCTAAGATTGGATACCATCTCGCCGCTGAAAATACTGTTAAGCACCGGAATATTGGCAACGGCTGAAACGATGCTTGGCTCGATATAATTGGCCAAGAAGGGTCCGAGAACGAAAAAGCCCCACATGCCATAAATGATCGACGGAATACCAGCCAAAAGCTCAATGGCCAACCGGATCGGACGGCGGATCGAATGAGGACAAAGCTCGGTCAGAAAAATAGCAATGCCGAGGCCAAAGGGAACAGCGATCAACATCGCAATAAACGAGGATACAAGCGTTCCATAAATCGGCGCTAAGGCACCCAAAACAGGCTCGGGCTCAAGCTGCGGCGCCCAACGGCGGGTAACGAGAAATTCGAAGCCAAAAGCCTTCATGGCCGGCCAAGCACCGACGATCAGCGAGATGATGATGCCAGCAAGAAGAATAAGAACCGCATAGGCTGCGGCGCGGGTAGCGAAGGAAAATAATTTGTCGCTTAAGACGAGGCTTTTGAGAACGCGAGCCCGATCCTTTGAAAGGGCCATATCCAGTTTTTTTGAACTTTCCGATATGGTTGTCACGGCGTCTCTCCGTCGAAGGGTAGAATGGAGCGGCGAAAGCCGCCGCTCCACGATTAATCCGTCGCGCAAGACTTACTTGGCGATGCCTTTCCAGGCCGAACGAACCTGGGCAATGACCGAGTCTGGCATTGGAACATAATCAAGATCTTCTGCCATCTTGCCACCGTTCGAATAGGCCCAATCGAAATATTTGAGCGCAGCGTTCGAAGCGGCTGTATCAGCAGGCTGAGCATACATGAGGATGAAGGTCGTTGCCATCATTGGCCACGAATCTTCACCAGGAGAATTGGCAAGAATGAGGTAGAAATTCTTCGCATTCGCCCAGTCACCCTTGGCCGCTGCTGCCTTGAACGAAGCCAAAGTTGGCTTTACGTGCTTTCCAGCCGCATTGACCATGTCGGTCCATGCGAGGCTGTTTTGCGTTGCATAGGCGTATTCGACATAGCCGATAGAACCCTTGGTCTGCATGACGTTTGCAGCGACGCCAGCATTACCTGCCGCACCGATACCCACTGGCCATTCAACGGCTTCACCCGCACCTACGTTCTTCTGGAAATCTGGGCTGACCTTGGAGAGATAGGTCGTGAAGTTGAACGTCGTGCCCGAACCGTCCGAACGGCGGATCACGATGATTGGCAAGGAAGGAAGCTTTGACTTTGGGTTGAGCTTCGCGATGGCTGCGTCATCCCAGGTCTTAACCTTACCCAGATAGATGTTGGCAAGCGTATCGCCATCGAGAACCAGATCACCACCGGCAACGCCTTCAAGGTTGACGATAGCGACGATGCCACCCATCACCATCGGGAACTGCACGAATCCGTTCGTGTTGAGATATTCTTCCTTCTGAGGAATATCGGTCGCGCCAAACGTCACCGTCTTGGCTTGAATTTGCTTGCGGCCCGCGCCAGAGCCGATCGACTGATAGTTGAGGCCTACGCCCGAAACCTTCTTATAGGCATCAGCCCATTTCGAATAGATTGGGTAGGGGAAGGTAGCACCCGCACCTGAAATGTCTTCGGCGAACGCTACAGAAACAGAGGCTGCCAAGGCAAAACCAGCAGCAATCAGGGATGAGAATTTCACGGGACTATCTCCTTTTGTGGACTGCCGTGCGCCCCAAAATCAATGACAACAGCATCGGCATAGCGCGGTTTCGTACCACGATGACATGCCCGTATCCGGTCTGCATGACAGCTTTGTGACAGTTCCAAGACGGCTGAATGAATTACGGGGCAGCCCGCTACTTTATCCCGTGCAAAGGCAAATAGACGTGGAAGGTCGAGCCCGAACCGAGCTCGCTCTCAATCATCAGGCGGCCGCGGTGACGATTAACAATATGCTTGACGATAGCGAGGCCAAGACCCGTGCCGCCTGTCTCGCGGCTAGCCGATGCATCAACCCGGTAAAACCGTTCCGTCAACCGGGGTAAGTGTTCCGAGGGGATGCCGGGGCCGTAATCCTGAACCCTTAAATGACATTCGCAAGGTTGCTCGGCATTCTGGTCGTGAACCTTGAGCGAAACATCGAGTTGCTTGCCCGTCTGGCCGTATTTGATGCCATTTTCGATCAGATTTTCGGCAACCCGCATCAGCTCATCGTGATCGGCGATAACGTATAGGGCTTGATTGGGAAGGGCGAGCTTGAAGCTAACCTGCCGTTCCTCGGCGACGGGCCGGAGCGTATCGACGACTTGCCGGATCAGGGCGCCGAAATCGACTTTGTCGACCGGGCGACGGTGCTCGCTCATCTCGACGCGGGAGAGCGACAGGAGATCATCGATCAGGCGCGCCATGCGGCGGCCTTGCTCGCGCATAATGTCCAAGAAGCGGGATTGGGCGTGCGGATCATTCCGCGCCGGACCTTGCAAGGTTTCGATAAAGCCGAGAAGAGAGGCCAGCGGCGTGCGCAATTCATGGCTTGCATTGGCCACGAAATCGACCCGCATCGATTCCAAGCGGCGCGCTTCCGTCAGATCCCGAAATACGAGGACGGCGGCAGGTGCGGTGCGCGGGCTCGCATTGGCCGAGGGCGAAAGGCCAACGGCTTGAAACTCGAAAAACCGTTCAACAGGCTGGCGCTCTGTCATCGTACCGCGCGAAACGGTCGCCTTGCGGGCCAAAACATCATCAATCGCCTCGATCAAATCCGGTGCGCGAAGGGTGAAGGACAGGGGCGTGCCGCGCGTTAAAGCGGGCCATGCGAGGAGGGAAGCGGCATTGGCAAAAATAACCACTTTGCGTCCGTCCACCATAATAACGGGGTCCGAAAGCGCATCAAGGACTTCTGGCAATAGCGCGGACTGGATGCCGTCCATACTCCCGTTACCCTCTTTCATCCGATCAATCGGTCACTCGCCGATTTGGCGTTCGACGATTCGCTCACGGATGCGTGACAGTCGCATGACAATTTCATAGATGCCAAGGCTGCCAACGGCCAAAACAAAGGGGCCGAGATAATAGCACAGGCGAAAGAGCAGCAACGCGCCCAGCAAATCGGACTTTCCGACACTCGAAAAGGCGCCGAGAATGGTGCTCTCCAACACGCCAATGCCACCCGGAACATTGCTGATGACGCCCAAAATACAGCCAAAAGCATAGACGGCGGCAAAGGTTTCAAAGGCGATGCCGTGGCCTTCGGGCAATAAGACATAGAGCACGGCGGAAGCAGCGCAGACATCGGCGGCACCCAACGCCAATTGGCCGAGGGAAACTTTGAGGGTCGGCAGCTCGATCAAGAAATGCTTGATGCGGACATGGCGCCTCTTGGCCGCCGCCCAGACGAGATACACCAAAATCGCCGAGAGAACCGCCATTCCGGCGAGCTGGTTGAGATGGGCGGTGGCTTGATTGATGGTGGAAATCGCTTCCGACTGCCACATCAGGCCAACACCGACGACCACGGCCATGCCGAGGATAAAGGTCATTCCGGCGATCAATGTTAGGCTCATCACCTTTGACGAGGACACGCCGCTTGCCGAATAAATGCGGTAGCGGACCGTTCCGGCCGTTAAAAGCGGGAAACCCAGCGTGAAGGAGATCGCATAGCTCGTAAACGAGGCGAAAACGACGGTGGCGAGCTTAATCTTTAAGCCGAGCTGGCGCATGGCCAACGCGTCATAGCCGGCCAAGAAAATATAGCTCAGCACGGTAAAGCCGATGGCCAGCAGCAATTGCCCGCCGCTGGCTTTGTGAATGCCCTGCTGAATATCGGCGAGGGTGACGTCGGCCAACTCGGTTCTGAGTACAAAAAACGAGCCCAAAATCAGCGCAAGGCTCAGCATCGGGCCGAGCCAACGGGTGATTTTATGCTCCGGCTTCGGCTTTTCAGGCGCGGCTATCGGTTGATCCGTCGAACCCGTCATGCGTTCCTTCTCATGATCCCGATCCGCTTACGCGCACCACATCAAGGGTGTCTATGGCCTGTGATAGGAGAGGACGCAAGCGGCTAGCCGATATAGGCATTAAGTTCGGCATCGGAGACGCCGACCGATTGTCCGGCCGCCACGATTTGAAGCCATGTGTTGCGATCCACCGGAATGCCATGGTCCAAACGCTCCGCCTTGGTTGCCCGCTCAGGATCACCCGGCAAGAGAACCGTTGGCGACTGGCCTTCACTGGGTAATTGGGCCCAGTGCACGAAGCTTTCAAGCTCTGAGAGGTAATTTGCCTGTGTGCCCAACGCTTCCGGCGAAACGATAATCGATAACATATTGTTGATAATGGATTTTTTGGTGGCCGGGCCTTTCATGGCTTGACCGCCCGTCAGCGCGCCTGCGAGCGCCTCGCACGCAAAGGCCAGCGTCCAGCCTTTATGCTCGCCAAAGGGCAAGATGGCGCCTGTTGGTGCTTCAAACATGGCCGCCGGATCATTGGTTGGCCGGCCTTCGGCATCAAGCAGGGTGCCATCGGGCACTTTGACACCCTTGTTATAAGCCACCCGGATTTTGCCATGGGCCAATTTGCTCGTCGCAAAATCGACGATGACCGGGGGCGCGTCCCGCCGTGGAATACCGATCGAGATCGGATTGGTGACGAGCTTGGGCACCTTGCCGCCGAAGGGGGCAACGACTGGTTCCGCGATCACATTCACGAAATGGATCGATACGAGCCCTTCCCGCGCGCATTGCTCGGCCCAATGTCCGATCCGGCCGATGTGATGGCTGTTGTTCAGCGCAACAATCGCCGATCCGGTCTTTTTCGCCCGCTCAATGCCCATCACCATCGCGTCATGGGCGATGGATTGGCCAAGACCGTTGCCGCCATCCAAAACGAGCGCGCCACCTGTATCGGTGACAAGGCGCGGTGCGTGGTTAAGCGTCAATTCATTTGCTTTTAACGAGGTGATATAAGCGGGGATCATGCCCACGCCATGCGAGTCATGGCCTTTGAGATTGGCTTCGACCAGATGATCCGCGAGGAGCTCACATTCGCGCTCATTCGATCCGGCTGCTTTGAAAATTGTCTTCACAACCGCGCGGAGCGTTGCTTCGGTGATCTTAAGTTCCTGCCCTGATGGAAGCGCCATTATCGTTTTCTCGTTTTTGTTACGCGACTTTTTCGCGTATTTGATAATCTTTCACATCCGTGACTTCAATGGCCGGCCAACGCTCATGTTCATAATTGAGCGTGAAGGCCGATGGCGCCAAGAAAACCGGTGCGCCATCAAGATCATGCGCGATGGCGGATAAATGGCTATCAATAAATTTCTGGAGCTCGATTTTATCCTTCGATGCGATCCAACGGCAGATCGTGAAGCGCGACGGTTCAAATTCAACGGTCACGCCATATTCCGCCTGCAACCGCTCAAGCAACACATCGAGCTGCAAAGCGCCGACGACACCGACAATAGCGCCCGAACCATCGGCCGGAATAAACAATTGCACCACGCCTTCTTCACCCAATTGCTCGAGCGCTTCGCGCAGCTTTTTCGCCTTCATGGCGTCTTTTAAACGAACGCGCCGCAATATTTCCGGCGCGAAGCTCGGCACCCCGCGAAACACCAATTCTTCGCCTTCGGTGAGCGTGTCGCCGATGCGCAGCGTTCCATGGTTGGGAATACCCACAACATCGCCCGCAAATGCTTCCTCGGCTAACGCGCGGTTGCGGGCGAAAAAGAATTGCGGGGCATTGATTGGCAGAGCCTTGCCGGTGCGCACCAGCTTGGCCTTCATGCCGCGTTCCAGCTTACCCGAACACACGCGGATAAAGGCAATACGGTCGCGGTGGTTCGGATCCATATTCGCCTGAATTTTGAAAACGAAGCCCGTCATTTTTGCTTCATCCGCATTGACGGTTCGGGTATCGGCCTCTTGCGCCCGGGGTGGCGGGGCGATTTCGGCCATGGCATCGATCAAATCCCGCACGCCAAAATTGCGGAGCGCTGAACCAAAAAATACGGGCGTGAGATGGCCCTCGCGAAACGCCTCAAGCTCAAATGGCCGACAGGCTTCGCGTGCCAAGGAAATCTGATCCAGAAAGGCCGGCCATTCATGCGGCTGCAACAAAGCCTCGACGCGCGAGTCCTCGGGGCCATTGACGATCATCGGTTCTTCATCGGTATCGATCCGGCGAACACGGTTGCGCTTAAAATCATAGGTTCCGGCAAAGCTTTTGCCCTGCCCGATCGGCCAATTAACGGGTGCCGTATCCAAAGCCAGCGTCTTTTCAATCTCGTCCAACAAATCAAACGGGTCGCGCGTTTCGCGGTCCATCTTGTTGATGAAGGTCACAATCGGGATGTCGCGCAGCCGGCAGACTTCGAACAGTTTTCGCGTACGCGCCTCAATGCCTTTGGCCGCATCGATCACCATGACGGCTGAGTCAACCGCCGTCAGCGTGCGATAGGTATCCTCCGAGAAGTCTTCATGGCCGGGCGTATCGAGCAGGTTAAAAACACAATCGGCATATTCAAACGTCATCACCGATGTAACGACCGAAATACCGCGTTCGCGCTCGATCCCCATCCAATCGGAACGCGTTTGGGTGCCGCTCTTCTTGGCCTTGACTTCACCGGCCAGCTGAATGGCACCACCCATCAAAAGCAGCTTTTCCGTCAGCGTGGTTTTACCGGCGTCGGGATGCGAGATAATGGCAAAGGTTCGGCGGCGGGAAGCGGGAGAGGGCAAGGTCATTCAACTTTCAAACGGCGGAAGATGGCTTTTCAGTCCTTTATACAAGGACTATCGGCGTAGTGGGGATCGGGCCACGGATCAAGGGGACAGTGCCCTTATTTCATCTCGGTTTACGCGGATTGTCCTGGCTGAGGCGAGGATTGGGCACAATAGAGTGCAGATTTTTAAAATATTCGCTCAAGATGTCTATAATCATATTTTATATCACTATAATAAAACAGTAATTTTTCTTCTAGGCGGTTTCAGGAATCTAGCGCAACGGGGCTAATATGGGCTCCGCATGAACCAGAAGCAGTATAGTCGCCTCAGTCTTGAGGATAGAGAAGCCATCA